>ENA-OQCZ01000321-OQCZ01000321.1-human-gut-metagenome-genome-assembly--contig:-NODE-321-length-13640-cov-2.982609_pt1 | contig 13640 bp, 8 predicted proteins | sample MGYA00242505_ERZ504594 | MGnify/ENA primary metagenome ERZ504594 (study PRJEB26092, sample SAMD00036329) | human gut metagenome | host: Homo sapiens | study: EMG produced TPA metagenomics assembly of... | reverse complement strand
ACACGGGAATGCGTACGATAACGTGCAGGCTACGATAGCCGTTCAGCTTCGGATTGTTGATGTAATCTTTGATCTCGACGATCTCCAGGTCATCCTGTTTTTGCAGCAGCTCCAGCAGGTTGTACACGTCGTGGATGTACGAGCAGATCACGCGCACGCCGGCCACGTCCATGATGTAGCGCTCGAGGTTCTCCAGCGTGGGCTCTTTGCCGTAGCGCTCCAGCTTCTCGAATATGCTGGCAGGCTTCTTTATGCGCGACTCCAGATGATGGATGGGGTTGCGGTGCTTCTTGAGATTGAGATCCTGGTCGAGGATCTCGAAGCGCACCATCATCTCGCGCATGGCAGCTTGGTACTTCTGGATGATCTCGCGGGTTTTCACCTCGGCGTCACGAAGACGCTGCAGATCGTCCAGGGGGCTGCGCAGGTCGTCGGTCAACAAAAAGGGGAAAGCGGCTGGCCCCCTCGCCTCTCTGCGCCTCGACTGCAAGTCGACGATCGGACGGCTGCTGCGATGCGTCTGCCATAACGAATACTCCTTCAAGCACGGCTCTACCGATCCCATGATAGCCGAGCCGTCACGTCAACGGCGTTCCGGCTGCCGAATCCCGCGCAATCATCAGATGCGCCAGGCGGAGAGGGCTGGCGGTGCGCCGGATCCTTCGACTCCGGCGGCTCCGCCTCCTGCGCTCAGGATGGCAAGGAGATCAGCGATTGGCGCTTGCAATCGGAATGACGGAAGTCGCAAAAGACCCTAGCGGCCGTGGACGCAGATGCGGTTCTTCCCCGAACGCTTCGCCCGATACAGCGCCTCGTCGGCCTTCACGAACACGTCGCGGTACGCCAGGTCATCGTCTTCCGGCACATACACGCCCATGCTGACCGACAGGGCTTTTCCCTGCGAGCCGACCTTCACGGCTGCAAGCTGGCGCTTGACCTGTTCCAGCTTGTCCAGTGCCACTTCGAGATCGATGTTTTTCAGCAGCAGCAGGAACTCGTCGCCGCCCACGCGACCCAGCACGTCGCTTTCGCGGAAGCTCGATCTCAGCACCTTGCCCACCTCATGCAGCAACGTATCGCCCTCAATGTGACCGTACGTGTCGTTCACCTACTTGAAGTCGTCGATATCGAGCGCGACACACACGCTGTGCCGCCGCACCGATGCGTCGGCGAGCGCCGAGGCAACCAGATCCTGCGTGGCGGTATGGTTGCTCAACCCCGTCGTCGCGTCGTTTTCCGCACGGAACCGCAGATCGTGCTCGTCATCGATATTCTCTATCAACCCTACGAGATGCCACACGCCCGCGACGTCGTGGGCAACGAACAGATTGGCGCGGTACCAGGCATAGCCCTTGCCGAAGTAGTCTGCCTGATACTCGGCGCTCACCTCGTTGGCGCCCGACCGTGCATGCTGGAACATCCTGCGCACGTCGTCCATGCTGCCAGGATGGATGATTTTGCCGCGAGTTTCCGAAAGCGTTTCCAAATAATGAGGGATAACCTGGGCTTCCATGCCCTTGCCCGTGCGATCCATGTACAAAAGCACCGTGTCGGAATCCGAATCGTAGTCGAAGCTCATCTTGTGCGTCATCTCGCTGAGCAGGCGATAGCGCTCATTCTGCCAAGAGCGTTCACGCTGATCGCGCAGCTCCGCCGTCACGTCGCTGACCACTGCGTACAGAACCAGCTCGCCGTCAGGCTCGCGCGCTACGCGACCCTGGATCCGCACGTCAATCGCCTCTCCGTTATCGCGCACCGCACGAAGACCTACGTCCAATTCGTTCCCATCCGCGATGATTCCTGGTCGACGCAACGCTGATCGAGCCGCTTCACCTCTTCGCTCAGCTCAAGCGGCGCATCCCAATCGGGATTATCGGGCGCACCCGGAAGCCCGTCGCCGAACATGGTGCTCAGTCGGTCGTTGGCATAGCGCAGCCGCACCTCGCCATCGCGCTTCGCGAACACGCCCACGCCCACCGGCAGCTTGCCCATGGTGTCCAGCACGCGCATCATGATCCTGCGATCCTCGTTCGACACGTGTTCCGTCACGTCCTTGCTGCAGCACAGCACGGCCGACTCCGACACTCGCAGCAGAATGCTCTGGTACCAGCAGCTCCTATCTTCGAACGCCATTCGGTAGGTGCAGGCGATAGGGCTGGCGCCGTCGTCTGCAAGGCATTCGTCTATCGCGGCACGTAGGCGCAAGCGATCGTCCGGCTCGGGCAGATGGTCGGTCCAGAACTTGAGCGCCTCTTCCATGGGCATGGTTCTGTCGGCGAGCGTCCTGCCCGACGAGTACAGCGAGCGGTACGTCTTGTTCTCGCCATCGAACTCGACGATCTCGTCGTACACCGAGCACAACACCATCGAATAACGGTGTATATCCTGTTCGTAGCGCTTCTGCTGGCGGTCGGACACATCCAGGAACGCGCTTTGGACGACGGTCCTGCCGTCGATATCGCGCTCCAGCGCCGACGTGCCCTCGATCCATCCCATCGAGCCGTCGCTTCGCACGAAACGATACGTGAAGCCGATGGGCGCCGCCCCGGCCTTGAGCGCCGCAACCGTCTTGGCATGCAGCTCATCGTCGTCATCGTGGATGGGTACGATCTTACCGCCCGCCGTCCCAGCACGATATGCAGCGAAATCGGCGTACCCGAATATCTCGCATCCCGTACGGTTGACGAATAGCACGCGGGGCTCGTCGTCCACCGTATAGCGCACGATGCCGCACGGAACGGAATCGCTCAACCGGCACTGCAGCTCGCTTTGCGCCTTGAGGCGTTGCTCATTCTCCTTCTCGTTCGTCACGTCGATGAGCACGGCCACCACGTACAGCGCCGTCTCGTCTCGATACATCGTCGACGCTGAAAGATGCAGCCACGCCACCTTGCCGTCGCCGCGCAGAACGCGCATAGTGCACGACGACCGCGACGCACCCGCATCCAGTTCGGCAGCCACCGCTTCGACGCGTGCGCGATCTTCCGGATGCACCACCGCAAGCGCGTCGTCCAACGTGCGGGCCTGGTATTCCTCGCGAGTGTAGCCGATCATATCGGCAGCGGCATCGCTGAAATCCAACAGACGAATGCGATCCGCCACCTCGTAGAACGCCAGACCGCCCGGAATGGTGTCGCGCGTGGCAGCCAGCCGATCGCGCAAAGCCTGCTCCTGAGTGGTTTCCTCGGCAAGCAAATAGAGGTTGCTGAGATTGCCCGCGCGCGAGAGCAGACGGATGCGGACACGGATCCAACGCCCTCGTCCGCCGCTGCGGAAACGCAGCTCGCTCTCGGAGTCGCCGCGATCGCGCACCGCGCGCAAAATAGCCTCATGCAGCGCGGCACGATCCTCGTCCAACAGCTGCGTCAGCAGGTCCTTGCGTATCCTCTCCGCCGCGTCCAAATCATCGAGCATGCCGAACAGCTCAGCGAACTGATGGTTCGCACGCGCGATCTCCAACGTTCGGTTGTCGTATTCGGCGATGGCGGCGGCGCCCACGTAGCTGTTGAAAAAATGGGTTACCGGGGAATCCGCGTTCCAAAACTCGGATGCATCATCCTGCAGATTCTCAATGATCGGCCGCTTGACGGACTCTCGACCGCCGTCCATCAACATGCGCTCGAACGTCTCGCGATCTACCGGACGCGAGAACAGATAGCCCTGCATGTACTCGCACCCTATGCTGGCCAGGTATGCTGCCTGCTTCTGGGTTTCCACTCCCTCGGCGATGACGGGCAGGTTCAGCCAGCGCGCCATGCGCACGATGGAGGCGAGGATGAGGCCGCCGCGCGAGCTCTCGTGCGCATCGAGGAAGCCCATGTCCAGCTTCAACACGTCCACAGGCACGTCTTTCAGCGTGTTCAGCGACGAGTATCCGCTGCCGAAGTCGTCCATCTCCACGGTGAAGCCGGCGCGGCGCAGTTCCATGACGGCTCCAACCAGCTGGTCAGGCGATTCCATGTACGCGCTTTCGGTGATCTCGAGGTTCAGCAGGCTGGGCGGCACATCGTAGCGCTCCACGAGCCCCTTGAGATACGAGCACAGGTCGGATCGATAGATGTCGGCGCGCGACAGGTTCACCGACAGATGCGGCACGGCGTCGCGACCGTGCGCGTCGATCCACGCGCGCAGGCAGCGGCACGCCTGATCCCACATATAGTAATCGAAGCGGGAGATGAGGCCGTTGCGCTCGAACACGGGAATGAACTCGGCGGGACCCAGCAGACCACGCTTGGGATGCTTCCAGCGCGCGAGCACTTCGGCGCCGATCATACGGCCGGTCGCATAGCAGTACTGAGGCTGGAAGAACGGCACGAACTGCCCCCGGTCGAGCGCGGTAGTCATCTCGCCCGCCAGCTGCTGCTCCTTCAGCAGCGACGCACGCAGCGTCTCGTCGTACAGCACATAGCGGCTGCCCGCAGAACCGCTCTTCGCGGCGCGCAGCGCCAAGAGCGCACGGTCGCACATGAGGTTGACGTCCAGCTCGGGATCGTCGATGGAATACACCCCCATGCGAACGAAGAAGGTGAAGTCCTGACGATAGGCAGCGAACCAGTCGTTGAACACGGCGAGCATGCGATCGGCGTCGAACAGAGAACGCGGGAAGCAGCCGATGAAATGATCGGCGCGCAACCGAGCCGCCGCCGCATTGCTCGGCAGATTGCGGCGGATCATCTCGCCGATATCAGCGAGCAGGCTATCGCCCGCCGAAGTGCCGAACAGATCGTTATACGCCTTGAAGCGATCGATGTCGCCGTACACAAGAACATACGCCTCATCGGGATGGGCGTCGATCAATGCGCGCACGCGCACGTTGAATCCGCTGCGGTTTAGAAGACCCGAGAGGGCGTCGTGCTCAGAAGGCCCGAATGAGCCCCCCCCCACCGTCGGTTTTTTCCTTCCTCCAGCGAGTCTTTTTCGATTCCAAATTCCCATGCAGGACGCATCGCCCTCCTCCGCCTTCTTGGTAGGATGTATGACGATGGGGATACAGTTTAGCGCTTTACGCCCACCTGCGCCATCAAATGTGCCAAAGGGTTGAAGCGGAGACCCGAACGAAGCGGTGCGGGCGCCCAGGACGACAGGAGGCGGACCCTAGCGATCGCTCGCGCTCTTCGGCCTCGTTCCACCAGGGTTTCGCGCTCTTCGCTGGAGAGGTCTTCGATGGTTCGACCCTGCTGCCAGGCGGCTTGCTCCATCCAGGCCCATCGGTCGCGGAACTTGCGGCAGGTGGAGCGCAGCGCACCTTCTGCGTCCACGCCCATGCGGCGGCCCACGTTCACCAGCGAGAACAGCACGTCGCCGAGCTCGTCCTCGACGGCGGCGACGGCCGCCTCGGCCGCGGCGGGGTCGACGGCCGCGCCTGCGGAAGCGGCCGCGGCGTCCACCTTGCCGTTCGCCGCCTTGGGCGCGACGGCGTAGGCTTCTTGCAGCTCGGCGATTTCCTCGCGCACTTTCTCCCACACGCCGTCAAGCGAGTCCCACTCGAACCCGGCGGCCGCGGCCTTGCGAGATATCTTCTGCGCCTGCATGAGCGCGGGGAAGCTGGTGGGCACGCCGTCCAGCAGGCCTTCGCGCCGCTCGCCCGCACCGTCGGCCGCCTCGTCGGCGGCGCCCTTCTCCGCCATCTTCACCCGTTCCCACAGATCCAGCACGTCCCCGGCGTTGGCGGCTTGCGCCTCGCCGAACACGTGAGGATGGCGGCGGACCATCTTCTCGTTCACGTCGGCGCACACGTCGTTGATGTCGAACTCGCCGGCATCGGAAGCTATCTGGCTTTGCAACACCACCTGCAGCAGCACGTCGCCCAGCTCCTCGCGCAGGTGCGCGACATCGGCGGCTTCGATGGCGTCCACCGCCTCGTATGCCTCTTCGATCATGTTGTGCGCGATGCTCTGGTGCGTCTGCGTGCGATCCCACGGGCATCCGTCCGGCGCGCGCAGCGCGGCGATGGTGGCGACGAACTGGTCGAACGACGGATGGCTGCAGGGGTTGGCCGCAAGCTGGCTTGCGAGGGGCGCGGCAGGAGACGGGGATGCGATGGGCGGCGTGGGTTCGGAGGCAGTCATGGAGATCCTTTCTTCGGTTGCTCAACAGCAGTATACCGCCGCGCGAGGGGCGTGGTATGCTGCACGACAATGCGAAAGGATATCGGTATGAACCAACCCGCCGACACGAACGACCTGCCCGTGCGCGTACGCCGCGCCGCGTGGCTGGCGCGCGCAGCGTTTCTGCTGGTGTTTGCCATCAACGTGCAGTGCGCGGCGTCGTTCGTGCTTTGGCCCGATGCCTACGCACCGTCGTTCGAGGTGGCGGGCGTGCCGGGCGCCGCGGCCGTGCAGGCCTCGGCATCGCGTTCCTCATGTGGAACGCCACCTACCCCGCCGTCATCGCCAGCCCGCTGCGCTTCCGCGCCGTGGCCGTCATCGTGCTGGTGCAGCAGGCCATCGGCCTTGCCGGCGAATCGTGGCTGCGCTTCGGGCTGCCCGCCGGCCACGCCGCGCTTTCCGCCAGCATCGAGCGCTTCATCCTGTTCGACGCCGCAGGCCTCGTGCTGATGGCGGCCGCCTTCGGGTGGCTGCTCTGGGTGAAGCGTGCAACGCCCCCAGACCTGAGAGCGTGCAACGCCCCGGGCTCGAAATGGCAAAAAGATGCCGAATTCGGAAACCATCGCGCCCCTCAGGAGGGCACGGCATGCCTGTATCCATGAAGGGCACTTCGATGACCAGGTATTACGAGAAAGAGCGTTTTTCGCAGCGCCTGCGGCACGCTCCGAAACTTCCGAATTCGAGCCTTTTTCGCCACCGGCGGCACCATCGGATGCACGGGATCGGACACGGAGCGAGAAAGATGCGGCGCAACCGGAAAACAGCAGCCACGACATAGCAAAATCGGATATGCTGGCAGCCGAACCGAAAAAGAAACAGCGAGGAGCATCATGATCGATACCGCACCCGCCCCGACCGCGCAGCTCTCCCCCGAAGCGCTCGCACAGGTTCGCATCTTCCAGCAGAACGAGGTGACCGAATCCGAAGTGTACCGGCGCATCGCGGCCGGCACCAAGGACGAGAGCAACCGCGCCGCGTTGCTGCGCATCGCCGACGAGGAGGCGAAGCACGCCGCCATCTGGCAGCGCTACACTGGCGAGGCGATGAAGCCCCAGCGCGGCAAGGTGCTGCGATTCTCCCTTATCGCGCGCGTGTTCGGCTTCACGTTCGCCGTCAAGCTGATGGAGCGGGGCGAGGAGAAGGCCCAGATCTCGTACGAGGAGCTGGCGAAAGAAGCGCCCGAGGCGCTGGGCATCCGCGCCGACGAGGAATCGCACGAGCAGGCGCTGCTGGCGATGCTGGACGAGGAGCGCCTGTCGTACGTGGGCAGCATGGTGCTGGGCATGAACGACGCCATGGTGGAGATGACCGGTACGCTGGCGGGTCTGACGCTGGCTATGCAGAACACGCGTCTCATCGCGCTTTCGGGTCTGATCACCGGCATCGCAGCCACCCTGTCGATGGCGTCGAGCGAGTACCTGTCGTCGAAGAGCGAGGGGCGTCCCGACGCGCTGAAGTCGGCTTCGTACACGGGCGTCGCCTACCTCGTGACGGTAGCGCTGCTGATTCTGCCGTACCTGCTGTTCGACGAGTCGCACTACCTGTGGGCCATGGGTACCATGGTAGTCATCGTGCTGCTGATACTCGTGGTGTTCAACTACTATCTCTCGGTGGCGCAGGATCTTCCGTTCAAGAAACGATTCGGCCAGATGGCCGGCATCAGCCTGGGCGTGGCGGCGCTGTCGTTCGTCATCGGCATCCTGGTGAAGCAGTTCCTGGGCGTGGATATCTAAGTGGCGCGAAAAGGGACAGTCCCCTTTCGCGCCATTCGTGAGCGTATCGAAGGCGTGTCAAATCACCCGTCCCTTTGACACGCTTTGACGCGCTTGGTACAGCTCCGCTTTGAAACGTTCCGAAGTTTTCTCAAACCAATTGAGAAAACTTCGGAATACCCGCCGGATTCTCAACTCAATTTCGTTTTTAGCACCTCGCTTCGCTCCTTCGCACGCATGGTCGGGAGCTACGCCAAAATCGCCTTCAAGTCCTCCTCCGGCGTGGTGATGGGGCGGACGTCGAACTCGCGCACCAGCACATCCAACACGCCGGGCGACACGAATGCGGGCAGAGTCGGACCCAGGTAGATTCCGCGAATCCCCAGATGCAACAGCGTCAGCAGGATGGACACGGCCTTCTGCTCGTACCACGACAGCACCAGCGTCAGCGGCAGGTCGTTCACGCCGCAGTCGAACGCCTCGGCCAGCGCCACGGCCACGCGGATGGCGCCGTACGCGTCGTTGCACTGACCCATGTCCATGATGCGCGGCAGACCGCCGATAGTGCCCAAGTCCAGGTCGTTGAAGCGGAACTTGCCGCACGCCAGCGTCAGGATGATGCTGTCGTCGGGAGCCTGCTGCACGAAGTCGCGGAAGTAGCTGCGGCCCGGACGCGCACCGTCGCAGCCGCCCACAAGGAAGAAACGGCTGATGGCGCCTTGCTTCACCGCGTCGACCACGGTGTCGGCCACGCCGAGGACGGCGCTGTGGCCGAAGCCCGTGGTGAACGTGCCGGTCGTATCGGTTGCAGCCGCATAACCGCCCAGCTCCAGCGCACGCTGGATGAGCGGCTCGAAGTCTTTCCCGCCGTCGGGCGCAGCCTCAACGTGCATCATGCCGGGGTACGCCACAGGACCGGTGGTGAACACGCGGTCGGCGTAGGAGGCCGCCGGCGGCATGAGGCAGTTCGTGGTGAACAGGACGGGCGCGGGCAGGTCGGCGAACTCGACGCGCTGGCTCTGCCATGCGGTTCCCACATTGCCCTTGAGGTGGGCATAGCGCTTCAACTCGGGATACGCGTGCGCGGGAAGCAGCTCGCCGTGCGTGTAGACGTTCACGCCGCGGCCTTCCGTCTGATCGAGCAGCAGCTTGAGGTCGTGCAGGTCGTGACCAGAGACCACGATGAAGGGGCCGGCTTCCACCGCGCGCGTCACCGTGGTGGGCTCCGGCGTGCCGAACGTCTCGGTGTTCGCCCGATCGAGCAACTCCATACAGCGCAGGTTCACCTCGCCCACCTTGAGCGACAGCGGCAGCAACACGTCGGCGTCGGCCTCGTCGTCGGCCAGCGCGGCCAAGCCTTCATGCAGGAAGGACGACACCGCGTCGTCGCGATAACCCAGCGCCGCTGCATGATAGGCGTAGGCCGCCAGCCCGCGCAGACCGAACAGCACCAGCGACTTGAGCGAACGCGCGTCCTCGGGTGCGTTCCACAGCATGGCCAGATCGTAGTCGGGCGCAGCCCCCACCTGCGCCGACGCTGCAACGGAATCGCGCTCGGCATGGACGCGCGCGAGGAGGTCGGCCAAGGCCGCATCGTCAGAAATCAACGTTCGTCAGCGTAGCGAACAAACCTTCCATCGCAAGATCGTCCGCCGTTCGCCGCGCGTCCCCGTTCATCCCCGCAGCACGTACGGTTCGCGCCAGAGCAACGAGCGCGCCCGTCACCTCGTCCTGCAAAACAGCCGTGCTCGCCTGCTTGCCGCACACGCCGGTCGCCCCGGTGCAGCCAGTACATCCAGCCGTCTGCTCGCATTGGAAGCAGAACATCGTCGCCGTATCGCCCATGTCTCGTCCTCTCTTGCGCCTGCGCTCAAACCCCGCCAGAGCGGCGCGAAAGGGGACTGCCCCCCTTCGCGCCGCATGCCGTTCACGGTGCAGTGCGCAGCGCTCGGTCATCGCTTGCTTGCCTGATGACGCTTACCCTACGATACTGGTTCAAGCATTTCCGTTGTATTTACAACAAAGGAGCCCTATGGAACACCACCTGCCCCTCATCGGCCGATCGCCCCTGTTCGCGAACATCGACGCCGCCGACCTCGCGCCCATGCTGCAGTGCCTGGGCGCGCGGAAGCGCACATTCCCCAAAGGCTCCTACCTCTTCCGCGTGGGCGACCGCACCACGGCGATGGGTATCATGCTGGAAGGCTCGGTACGGCTGGAGAAGGAGGACTACTGGGGCAACCGCAGCATCCTCGCATCGTTCGGACCGGGCCAATCGTTCGCCGAAGTGTATGCCTGCGAGCCCGACCTGGCCTTCGACATCAACGTGGTGGCAGCCGAAGACGCGACCGTGCTGTTCCTGGACATCGGGCGCGTGACCACCATGTGCCCGTCGTCGTGCGCGTTCCACGCCCGGCTCATCCGCAACCTGCTGGGCATCGTGGCGAAGCGCACCCACGCGCTGACGCGCAAAATCGAGCACACCACGAAGCGCACGACGCGCGCCAAGCTGCTGTCGTACCTCTCCGACCAGGCGGAAGCCGCGCACGCCAGCCGCTTCGTCATCCCGTTCGACCGCCAGGAGCTGGCCGACTACCTGTCGGTGGACCGCAGTGCCATGTGCGCCGAGCTGTCGCGGATGAAAAGGGACGGCCTCATCGACTACAATAGGAACCAGTTCGAGATCGTGCGAAGGAGCGCCCTATGATCGACCCGCGCAAAGCAGCCCTCATCATCATCGACATGCAACACGGGTTCCTCGACTCCTCGTCGGCGCTATGCGTGGCGGGAGCCGCAGCCACCGTGCCCGCCTGCACGCGAGCGCTCAACCGAGCGCGCGAGCTGGGAATGCCCGTGTTCCACGCCATCCGCGAGTACGCTGCCGACGGCTCGGATGTGGAAGCCGCGCGGCATCGCGGCTGGGTGGAAGGCGGCAAGCCCGTGTCGCGCGCCTGCGCCAGCCCGCGCACGCTGGACGAGTACGAACCGCTGGCGCCGCAGCCGGGCGACCGCGTGATCGCGAAGCCGCGTTTCTCCGCGTTCTTCGCCACGCAGCTGGACCTGGTGCTTCGCCGCCTGGGCGTGGGGCACCGTCGTGCTCATCGGCACCACCACGCCGAACTGCATCCGCACCACCTGCTACGACGCGCTGTCGCTCGACTACAATGTGGTGCTGCTGGAAGACTGCACGTCGTCGCGCACGCCGGAGGTGCAGGCGGCGAACATCGAGGACATGGCCTTCATCGGCGCCCACATCATGACCTGCGACGAATTCTGCGAACGCGGTCTGGCGAACGTCGCAGACGTGGCGGGCGGAGTGCGCGAGGCATGCTTCGAGGAGGCAGCCCGATGATCGAGAACGTGGAAACGCTGGACGATCCGCGGCTGGATGCGTTCGCGCGGCTGACCGAGGCGCAGCTGCGCAGCAAGCTGGAGCCGGAGAAAGCGCTGTTCATCGCCGAGTCGGGCAAGGTGATTGAGCGCGCGCTGGCGGCTGGCATGGAGCCTCTGTCGCTGCTCATGGAAGCGAAATGGCTGCCCGCGATGCAGCCGATCATCGACGAGATCTCCGCGCGCTGGGGCGACGGCGTCCCCGTGTTCGTCGCACCGCACGACGAGTTGACGAAGCTCACCGGGTTCGAGCTGACGCGCGGCGCGCTGGGAGCGTTCCGCCGCCCGCAGCTGCCCAGCGTGGCCGATATCGTACGCGGAGCGCGGCGCATCACGGTGCTGGAAGACATCACGAACCACACGAACGTCGGCGCCATCTTCCGCTCGGCCGCAGCCCTCGGCATCGACGCCGTGCTGGTGACGCCCGCCTGCTACGATCCGCTGTACCGGCGCGCCGTGCGCGTGTCGATGGGCACGGTGTTCCAAGTGCCGTGGACGCGCATCGGCGAAGAGGCCGGCGCGGGCGCGACGGGCACGGGCGGCTGGGCGCCCGACGGCGTGCCGCTGCTGCATGAGCTGGGCTTCAAGACCGCAGCCTTCGCGTTGACGGACGACTCGGTGCCGCTGGACGATCCCGCCCTCAACGCCGAGGAGCGCCTGGCGCTGGTGTTCGGCACCGAGGGCGACGGCCTCGCGCACGACACCATCGCCCGCTGCGACTACACCGTGCGCATCCCCATGGCCTGCGGGGTGGACTCGCTCAACGTGGCCGCCGCCAGCGCCGTAGCCTTCTGGCAGCTGCGCCGGTAGGTTGATGTCTCGCTCTACACCGTGTCGCCAGGGTGGCCGGTGTGGTTCACCTTCGTGGCCAACGGGTGCTCCTTGAGCGTGAGCATCAGCACGAAGCCCACCACTAGCAACGGCACCACGTACAGGAAGATAGGCACGAGCGCGTCGCTGTACGCCGAGGTGATGATGGCGCGCGTGCCGCTGTCGAGGTGCTGCACGAAATCGGGCGTGATGCGGTTCATGTTGATGTTGTCCACGTGCGGCAGCTTGGCGGCCAAGTCGGCAGTCAGGCGCGACGTGAACAGCGCGCCCACCAGCGACGCGCCCAGCGTGGAGCCGATCTGCCGGAAGAAGTTGTTCGCCGCCGTCGCCGTGCCCACGATGGCGTGCGGGAACTCGTTCTGCACGATGAGCACGAGGATCTGCTGGCCCAGACCGATGCCGAAGCCCAGCACGAACAGGAACACGCCCGTACCACCAGCGGCGTGCCCACGGTCAGCTGCGACAGCAGCACGAACCCCACGGCCGTCACGGCGCACGACGCGATGGGCATCCACTTGTAGCGGCCCGTTTTCGTGGCGAGGAAGCCCGTGCCCACCGCCGTGATCAGCACGCCCGCCATCATCGGCACCGTCATGAGACCCGCCTGCTCGGGCGCCAGCCCCTCGACGATCTGGAAGTACGTGGGCAGGTACGATATGGTTCCCATCATGCCCAGCATGATGAACATTCCGGTGACCGTGCACACCACGAAGTTGCGGTTCTTGAACAGCAGCATGGGGATGATGGGCTCCTTCGCCTTGCGTTCCACCAGTACGAACGCAACCGCCGCCACGAAGAACAGCGCGAACAGCGCGAATATCTGCGGCGAGATCCACGGAAACAGCGTGCCGCCCCACGCCGTGGCCAGCACCAGCGACGACACCGACACGGCCATGGCCATCATGCCGCCGATGTCGATAGGCGGGCGGTCGTCGCGCCGCACGGGCTTCGTCAGGAAGAACGCCACGGCCGCGATGGCCAGCAGCGCCAGCGGGATGTTGAACGCGAACAGCCAGCGCCACCCCGTCACCTGCACGAACCAGCCGCCCAACAGCGGCCCCACCACCGTGGACACCGCGAACACCGAGCCCATGAGGCCCATGTACTTCCCTCGCTGACGCGGCGGGATGATGTCGGCGATGGTAGCTTGCGCCAGGATGATAAGGCCGCCTCCGCCGAGCCCCTCCACGGCGCGGCCCGCGATGAGGCCGTCCATGCTGGGCGCGAGCCCGCACGTGGCCGACCCCACGATGAAGATGGACAGCGCGATGATGAACAGGTATTTGCGGCCGAACAGGTCGCCCAGCTTGCCGTAGATTGGCATCATGACGGTGGACGCCAGGATGTACGCCGTGGTCACCCACTGCATATGGTCGACGCCGCCCAGATCGCCCACGATGGTGGGAAGCGCGGTGGCCGTCACCGTCTCGGACAGCGTGCTGACGAACATGGCCAGCAGCAAGCCAGCGAACACGGCGGCCACGCCGCGCGAATGCTCGGGTTTGGGCTCGCTCGCGGGCACGCCGCCCTGCCGCGCCGACGCTGCGGCAAGCTCGTGCGCGCGGGTGCGCGCCGCCGCGTCGCGGGCCGCGTCGGACGT
>ENA-OQCZ01000319-OQCZ01000319.1-human-gut-metagenome-genome-assembly--contig:-NODE-319-length-13745-cov-3.573799_pt1 | contig 13745 bp, 12 predicted proteins | sample MGYA00242505_ERZ504594 | MGnify/ENA primary metagenome ERZ504594 (study PRJEB26092, sample SAMD00036329) | human gut metagenome | host: Homo sapiens | study: EMG produced TPA metagenomics assembly of... | reverse complement strand
TGGGCGGGAAGGCGTCCACGCGCCCCTGCGCGACGGAGAAGCGGTCTCCAAAGTACTGGGCAACGAGCGGAGCGGTGGCGGCATGGTCCTTATTGGAGAGGACGCCGAGCGTCACGCCGGCATCCAACGTAAATCCTTGACCTGATATTTCAGGTTTGTGATGCGCTCAACGCCCATGCCGAAAGCATATCCCTTGTATTTCTTGCTGTCAATGCCATTGGCTTCAAGCACATTGGGGTCCACCATGCCGCAACCGAGAATTTCCACCCATCCTGTTTGCTTACAGAATGCGCAGCCCTTCCCGCCGCAGATATTGCAGGAAATGTCCATTTCTGCGCTTGGCTCTGTAAACGGGAAGTAAGAGGGGCGAAGACGGATTTTCGTTTCTGCTCCAAACATTTCGCGTGCGAAGGTGAGCAACACTTGCTTCAGGTCGGTAAACGAGACGTCCTTGTCTATATACAGACCTTCAATCTGATGGAAGAAGCAATGGGCGCGTGCCGAGATGGCTTCGTTTCTGTAAACGCGTCCCGGACAAATCACACGGATGGGCGGTTCGGTTGTTTCCATGACACGGCTCTGGATAGAACTGGTGTGGGTGCGAAGGACAATGTCGGGGTGCTGTTCAACGAAGAAAGTGTCCTGCATGTCGCGTGCCGGATGGTCTTCAGGGAAGTTCATGGAAGAAAACACGTGCCAGTCATCTTCGAATTTCTGGTCCGTCTGCAAGAGAAAATCCCAAGCGGGAGAAGATGTCAAATGATTTCCGCTTTTCACGATTGATAGCGGATGGCGTGTCCCCACCTTTATGGGGTAGGGCGTGCGTGTCAGGTCAAGGTCATCGTGGTTGTTGTCTTAGTGGACAATGCGAGTCTCAATCCGTTGATTTTGTCCTGTAAGGCATTTTTCAGCGTGTTGAGTTTCTGTCCCAATTCGCGTTTCTGGTCGCCTGGTACATCGCGGAAGGCGGTCATCAACTCGTTCATTACGCCTTTTTGCTGAGGTTATTTGATCGTCGTAATGCTTCTAATTCCTTTTCATCGTTCGCTGTCAAAGTACCGACTTCGGCAAGCAAATCATTGATTTTCTCTATCATGTGTTAATTTCTGATTATCTTTTTGGGGTTGATTTTCGGTTCTCAGATTTCTTCTGGGATACCAGTTTGACTGCAAAGTTACCTATTTTTGTTGTACTTCACAAGGATTTTATTCGATGTTCCTTCGCGTCACGATGAAATCGCAGACGTGTGGTGTTTCCAATCCTGTTGGGTTGCCTGGTTATTTGCCTTCCTTGAGCGGATTCCATCCCTGTGCCTTCAGTTCGAATTCTTGTCCGTCACGTGAAACGAGTGCGCATCCCAATTCCGCCTTGGTGACGTATCCGATGACTTTAACATCGTCCATGGATTCAACCAGCTCGTGTTCGGTCAAAGGCACGGTGAAGAGCAGTTCGTAATCGTCCCCTCCGTTTAACGCACATGTCGTTACGTTCATGTTGAATTCTTCGGCAGTGACGGCCGTTTGATAGTCAACAGGAATTCGTTCTTCATATATTCTGCACCCCGTGCCCGACTGTTTGCAGATGTGTCTCAGTTCCGATGAGAGTCCGTCGCTGATGTCCATCATGGCTGTCGGGTGTATGTCTTGATTGCGCATATTCTCAACAATGTCGCGTCGTGCTTCCGGCTTGAGCAACCTTTCCAGGAGATATTCGCGTCCGCTGAAATCAGGTTGAATCGCAGCTTCTTTGTTTTTTGCAACCTGCGATTCAAACACGGCTTTCTCGCGCTCCATCAGTTGCAGTCCCATATAAGCGGCGCCCAGATTTCCGCTCACGCAGATGAGGTCAGTGTCGTGCGCTCCGTTTCTGTATATGATGTCGTCCTCTTGCACTTCTCCGATGCAGGTGATGCTGATGGCCAAGCCCGTCAATGATGATGTTGTGTCGCCACCGACGATGTCTACATTGTGTTTCTTGCAGGCCATGCGTATGCCGGCATACAGGTCGTCGATATCTTCGATGGAGAACCGACGTGAAATGGCCAGATTAACCGTCATTTGTCGGGGCGTGCCGTTCATAGCATAAACGTCGGAGAGATTAACCATGGCGGCTTTATATCCCAGATGCTTGAGCGGGGTGTACACCAGGTCAAAATGGATGCCTTCCATGAGCATGTCGCTCGTGATGAGTGTGCGCAACTTGCTGCCGCCGTTCGAATAGTCGAGCACGGCGCAGTCGTCGCCAACGCCCTTCTTTGTTGAAGCGTTAGAGGAAGCCAGCCCTCTTGTGAGATGTTCAATAAGGCCAAATTCGCCGAGGGTGGATATTTCAGTTCTTGACATGTTTTGATTTGTGTATATGTAGCGCTTTATTAACAATCCTGTTTACGTAATTTAGTAGATGCCCTGCCGTCGTAATGATTTTTCGTTTCGCCAGCATCTTTCATATCGTCTTTTAGAAATAGACACCCAAGCCGATGCTTGCGCCAAACGTGGAGTTTCCTCCGAAGTCGTGCAGGCTCATCTTGTAATACAAGGAAGGTTCCAGCGTGATAAACTGGTTGAGGAAAAAAGCGTATCCAACACTGAGCGGTATCATCAAGTCGTTGTTTTTCTTGGTGAAATGGTTGTATTCAGCTCCAGCGCCGAGATAGATGCCACACTGGTCGAAATAGTAGCGTGCGCCAGCACCAATGCGCACATCGTCAAGATTGCGCTTGTGTTCGTAGCCTGCCGTTGCATTCAGCATGAGGCAGTCGGCCACAAAATAGCCCGCATGTGCGTCAAGTCCGAGGCGGAATTTCTCGTTCGAACTGTATGAAAATCCCAATCCAGAGGCTGAAGCGCCAACGTATTTCACACCCCTTTCAAATTGGGCATGGGCTGAGATCATGCTGGTCATGAACACCAGCAGAAGAGATAAAATCTTTTTCATTGTATTTTTCTTTGTTGCGTTTGAAATATTGAAGTCGTCTAAATTTTTCTGACGAAGATTTGAATTGGAGTTTCATCTCTTCTAAATTCAAGCTTCACTTTTTTGGGGGGCGTTTTTTAACCCTTCATCAGTCACGTAGCCCGCTACATTCCTTCTTTAAGGCCCCAAAACGCCTCGAAAATAAAGGCAACTCTTGAATTCCATGAAAGTTCAGACAACTTCATCATGCAAATATATTAAAAACATAGTAGTCCCGTCTTCGTGTCCGCACAAAACGAAAGCCTTTTATATGTTTTTATGATTTTCGTCGCTGAACGGGAAATCATCTAGCGGCTGCACTTCAAAATAACATTCCAGGGTTGCCGTATTTTTACGGCACACACGGCGCGTGCGTGTGGCGTCAGCGTCCACTGCTTTTGATGAGCATACGCAGTTTTTCGTTGAAAGAGGAAGCCCCAGCCAGTTGCTCAATGGTCAGATGCATACGATAATTCCAGTATTGGTTGGGATTAGAGGGCACATTAATTTGTTCCTCTTCATAATATGGGTTGCGCAAGTCGCCGTCAATCGCCATGTAGTCTTGCAGGCTGTTGGCACACAGCATAGAGGGGCATTTCAAGTGTTCGCTGACAACCTGTTCGCAGATTTCCGGTGTGGCATCCTCAGGGGCATCTCCTTCGCGCTTGAGCACCTCGTGGTAGAAAAGTTGCGCCTCTTCTCTGTTCTCGTGCCACCACAGTCGGAAGGGCGGCATGTCGTGGGTGGCAATGGTGCTTACAGAGAGGTAAGGGTTCTCCTTCAAGTTGTCAAATCGCACGCCGAATTTCTTGGGCATGCGTTGTATTTCCAGCGACAATATCTGCAGCCGTTCCAGCACGCCCTTCACAGAGCTAGGCACCATTCCGAGGTCTTCCGCGCATGGCAGCATGGAATCCATGATTTCGTCGCCGCTCGGCACCATGATTTTCTCCATTTTCTCGAGCGCCTTTTGCGCCCAAAATTGGTTGTGGCGCCGGTAGAAAAAATCCTCATAGAGGCTGTTGAACGCCTGTCGGCAATGGTTGTCAAGCGTCTGGAACGCACGCGTTTCATGCCCCATAATGCGCGGGTGATAGCCCCCTCCGTCAGGATCCTTGATAAAGAGCACCTCTGCCGCAATCTCCATCAAGGCTTTCTTTAACTTTTCGTCACAATCAAGACCCGCAATTTTTCGCTGAGTGTCAACGTGCTCACGCAGTTCGAAAGAATCGTCGGCCGCCTGTATCAAGAAATGGTCGAGATCGGCATGCGGAAACTGCTCCTTCAGCCTTTCTCTTTCTGCTTTTGTCACAAAGGGACGGCAGTAGCGTTCGATGTCAGCATGGAAGCCCCATCCATAGATCTCCTTCTCGCTGAGAGGCAGAGCCGGACGGAAATGCCCCATCAGCCCCTGCACCTGGCATGAAGGAATTTCCCATATACGGAAGAAGCCCAGTACATGGTCAATGCGGTAGGCGTCGAAAAATTGCCCCATGCTCCTCAAACGCTCCTTCCACCATCTGTAACCATCCTTCCCCATGTTTTCCCAGTTATAAGTTGGGAAGCCCCAGTTTTGACCTTCGCGGGCGAAATCATCGGGCGGCGCTCCCGCACTACCGTCAAAGTGAAACAGCTGGCAATCAACGGTGGCAGGCACGCTGTCAGCGCATACCCCGATGGGGATGTCGCCCTTCAGAATCACGCCACACTGTCGCGCCGTGTCGTGCGCTGCCATCATCTGCCTGTAAAGCAAGAATTGCGTGAAGTAAAAAAACGCCAGGTCGTCAGCCCCTGCAAGTCCAATCGCTTGCGCCTTCTCACTGCAATAGCAGGCGTAGGGGATGAGCCATTTCTCGTTGGTGTCGAAAAACGCATGAAACGCGCTTGTCTCCATGATTTCCTCCCCGAAGGCCAGATAAAGCGCTGAGAGAAAATCCATCTTTAGCGCGAAGGCCGCTTCATAGTCAGCTTTCGGAAGTCTGTTAATTCCTTTAGCCTGTTCCTTGTAGGGTGCAAAACCGCTCCAGTCCTTCCATTCCCTCAAGTCGAGATAGATGGGGTGAAGCGCAAAGACAGAGATGCCGTTGTAGGGATATGAGTCGTGCCAAGTTCCAGATGATGTCGTGTCGTTGATGGGGAGAATCTGAACGCATTTAAATCCCACGCTGGCAGACCATGAGACAAACTGCCTCAGGTCGCCGAAGTCGCCGATACCCTGGCTGCCATAGCTTCTGAGCGAGAAAACGGGAATCACGACACCAGCCCCGCGCCAGGGGGTGCAGGCGATGCGCACGCCGCCGTCGTTAACAACCATTCTTCCCCCTTCCTTTAGAGGCGGCAAAACCCTGTTCTCTCCTGTTTCCCATACGTAGGGTTTCGACGAATCGTCGTTGACAAGCACATATTTATACTCCAGTCCGCGAATGGCGTCTTTCTCCTCCAGCATGGTGCAGAACTCATAAGGACCAGTTTGAGTGAGACGCTTTGCGCCGCCTTCCTGCCATTCTCCCAGCGTCTTGCTGCTGCCGACAATCCCCCACCAGCAGCCTGCCGGTGGGGGTGTCGTGTGCAGGCAGAGCGTGTTTGCCCCATTAGAGGACCATTGTCGTTTGTTCCCCCCTCCAGCCTTGAACACACATTTTGAAAAAGCCGTGTGGAGAAACACATCGTTAATGTCGTTAGCGGCCCAATGATCGTGGGCGACGATGCGCTTCTCTCTGCCCGTCAGTAGTTTGAAAATCCCCTGCCTCATGGTGCGTACCGTTTTCATATCCTCTTGCCGTGCCACCGTGTAGTGGTATTCCACCAAGGCAAACGGGGCGACCTCGATGCAGCACTCCCAAATCTGTCCGTCGCTGGTGTGCATAATCGTCTGTTGTAGGGTGCTCCCTGCAGTTTTGTGGCATAGGCAGAGAATCTCCCCCCACTGCGTGGCATATTCTATTTTGAATTCTATTTCTGTCATGTCTATTTGGAAGAAAGTGTCTTTTGTAGATGTGTGGTTTGTGATTTGAAGCCCGTTTCCACATGCCCGATGCAAGTCAGGGATGTGGAAGTGTCCCATCGGGATGGACTTGCGTGATAAAACGTTTTGTGGGGGATGTCCTCTTCATCCCCCACGCCAGTTTCCACGAGGGGCAACTGCTTCATTTTGCAAACTTACACAAAAAACTGATAATATCGTTGATGTTTATAATAAACATTTTTAGGGGGGAGGGGCTTGATGAGGGGCGATAATCTTAGAGCAACCACAAAACAGAAAAAGCTGTGACGCGGCGCATCGCAGCTTTTCCCTTATATATTTGTTTAATCTTGTTGGAGCGCCCCCCTTTACCGGCAAACATTAATTTTCCTTGCAAGGCGATTTGTATGTTTCCAAGGCGTTTGCCATGTAACCAATTAATGGTCGTATTGTTTATGCAGAGGGGATGGTCTGTTTCTCGTCTTTTTATCTTATTTCCCCTGCACCTTGTTTAGCTCCACTGCCATCGCAGCCTGCAATTCCTTTGCGGCGGCTCCGGCGGCAGCAGCGAAGTTTTCTGTGTGGTCTGCATAGATGATGCCGCGTGAGGAATTGACGAGCAGTTCGCACTCCTTCGTCATGCCGTATTTGCAAACATCTTGCAGCGAACCGCCTTGTGCGCCAACGCCCGGTACGAGGAGGAAGTGGTTGGGGACTATTTTACGTATGTCTGCAAAGCGTTCGCCTTGCGTTGCGCCAACCACATACATCATCTGCTCGTTGCTGCCCCATTCCTGCGATGTTTCCAACACTTTCTCAAACAGGCGCTTGCCGCCTTCTTCACGTAGCAACTGGAAATCGTGGGAACCGGCATTGCTTGTCAGGGCAAGTAGGATCACCCATTTTCCTGGGTATTTCAAGAAGGGGACAACGCTGTCGCTGCCCATGTATGGGGCCACCGTCAGCGCGTCGACGTCCATTTCTTCGAAGAAGCATCTGGCATACATGGCTGAGGTGTTTCCGATGTCGCCGCGCTTGGCGTCAGCGATGATGAATTGGTCGGGGTGGTTGGTTCTGATGTATTCGATTGTTTTTTCCAGAGCTTTCCATCCCATCATGCCGTAGCACTCGTAGAAGGCCAAGTTGGGTTTATAGGCAACGCAATGGGGCGCTGTTGCGTCAATGATTGCCTTGTTGAAGGCGAAGATGGGGTCGGGGTCGTTGAGGAGGTGGTTTGGGATTTTCTTCAAATCCGTGTCGAGTCCGACGCAGAGAAAGGATTTCTTTCTGAAGATGTTGTCTACAAGTTTGTTTTTCTATCCATTGTATGTTTTTTGTTTTTATTGTTGGGGGATTATCTGTTTTTTTGCAGCAGAGCGAATGTGGGGTGCGCGCGTGTCAGTGGCGGCGTGAAAGCTGAGTGGATTTTCAGAAACTATCAGTTTGTCTGCCGTTTTCCAGCATACTCCGTCGTGGCAATCATTTCGGCTACGTTTGGAGGCAGCATGTGGTTGATGGGGCGCCCTGCTTTCAAGCGCTGCCTTATCTCGCTTGAACTGTAGGGCAGGAGAGGGGCGTTGAGCAGGCTGGTTTGCGGCGGCAGGAGATGGGGGTTGATGGGGAAGCCCTGGCGCGGATAGATGATGAGGGAGTGGTGTGTTAGGATTTCCTCGTGGTGTGCCCAACGGTCGAAGCAGGCCCAGTTGTCGGAACCGATGAGTATTGAGAACTGGACTTGGGGGTGGAGACGTGATAGTTCGCGCAGGGTTTTATAGGTGTAGGACGGTTTTTCCAAACGCGTCTCCAGATCGGAGACTTTTATTTTCTCCAGCCCTTCAACTGCTTTCTCACAGAGTTTCAGACGGAGGTCAACTGGCCATAGGTCGTTGGTTGACTTCAACGGATTGTGTGGCGATACCATCAGCCACACTTCATCGGCCATGTCTTCTTTGATGATTTGGCTGGCTAAGGCGATGTGTCCCTTATGGATGGGGCTGAAAGAGCCTCCGTAAATTGTTACGCGCATGTTTCTTCGTGAATGGGAGAGTGGGGGGGATTATTCCGCGGCTGTTTCGAGATACTGCCTAATCGCGTTGGCTGCCTCTTCCTGGGCTTTCTGCAACACGTCGTTGACGATGCAGGCATCGAAGTTGGGGGCTTGCGAGAGTTCAAATTCTGCACGGTTGATGCGTTGCTGGATGACTTCCTGCGAGTCGGTGCCGCGATTTTCAAGCCGTTGGCGTAGGGCGTCAATTGAGGGTGGTTTTATGAAAAGGCTGAATGCGCGGCCACCATATATTTTTTTTATGTTTTGCGCGCCGACGACGTCAATGTCGCAGACCACATTATCGCCTTTTGCCAGCTGTTTGTCGACCTCAGTGCGGAGCGTTCCGTAATAGCGGTTTTCATAGACTTCCTCATATTCCAGAAAGTCGCCCTTTGAAATTCGTTGGCGGAAATCTTCTGGCGTGAGAAAAAAATAGTCAACACCATCTACTTCCTTCCCGCGTGGCGGGCGGCTCGTTGCGCTCACAGAAAAGTGCAGATTGAGCCCCAGCGTCATCAGATATGAAATGATGGTGCTTTTTCCTGTTCCGCTGGGTGCGGAAATGATGATTACGCGCCCGTCGGCTTTCTTTGTAACAGTGGTATCTTCCATGATGTGTGTTGATTATAGGGCATTAAGAACCTGTTCTTTGATTTGTTCCAACTCGTCTTTCATTTTCACAACGATGTTCTGCATCTCTGCCTGATTGCTCTTCGAGCCCGTTGTGTTGATTTCCCTTCCCATTTCTTGGGCGATGAATCCTAATTTCTTGCCTTGTCCGTGGCTGGTTTCCATTGTTTCGCGGAAATATTTCAGATGGTTGGCAAGTCTTTGTTTTTCTTCGCTGATGTCGAGTTTCTCAATATAGTAGATGAGCTCTTGTTCCAGGCGGTTTTTGTCGTAGTCCACGCCTTTCAGTTCTTCCAGACGCTCTGTCAGGCGCTGGCGGATTTTTTCAACGCGCGATTTCTCAAACGGTTCGATTTCTCCGAGAAGACGCTCAATGTTGTCGATTTTCTCTGAAAATTTCTTTTGCAGGGCCAGTCCTTCTTGCGTGCGGAATTCAACGAGGTGGCCAACTGCTTCGGCGACAGCTTGGGACGCTGCGTTCCATTCTTCCTCTGTTAGGTCTTCAACGACATTGGGCTGCATGGTTTCTGGAAGTTTTATGAGTACTTCCCAGATGCCTTGTTCTGGAAAAGGAATGTTGTTGCTTTCAGAAATGGCGCGAATCTGGCGGGTGTAGTCTTTGACTGCTTCTTGGTTGATTGGAAGGAAGGAAGACGCCTGGTCTTTTTCAACCCAGAGATTGAAATCGACTTTTCCTCTTTCAAGTTGCGCGGCGATGAATTTCCTCACCTCCATTTCCTTTTCCCGATAAATGGGGGCGATGCGTACTGAAAGGTCGAGGTTTTTTGAATTGAGGGATTTTATTTCTGCATGGATTTTCTTTCCGTTGAAATGGATTTCGGCTTTGCCATAGCCGGTCATTGATTGTATCATAAATAGGTATTCAAAAATTATTTTATATTATCAAAGCAGGGAAGGCGCACTTGACAGGGAGGCGCGGGGGCTTGCGGCGAGGTGGAGCGTCTCGGCTTTTTTGCTGAGGTCACTCAATCTTGCTGAGCTTTGCAAATTTAAGCAATAGTTTTTTTATTCCGACTCCTTTTTCAAAATCAATTTGCGCTTTTGCACCATTGCCGCTTCCTTCCACAGAGATGACAGTTCCCATTCCGAAGCGTTCGTGGGCGACTTTGTCTCCCGCTTTCAACGTGGTGGAGCCGTATTCAACGGCAGATGAAAGCATTTCTGGCGGCGTAGCAGAATCGTTTGCCTTGGAGCTTGAGCCTATCTGTTGCAAGATTCTTCCGTTGCTGTAGATTCTTTTCTTGAACCGCTTGTCGTCGGCTGTTGCGCGCGATGACGCACGGGGCTTCGACTGATGCCGCTCTTCTTGGCAGGTGGTGCCCGACGGAGGATTGTCCCATAAAAGTGTACTCTTCGAGAATGCGTTTTTGTTGGGGATGCGGCCTGGCGTGGTGCTGACAGACGCGGCAAAGGGGCTTTTGTCTAAGTATTTCTGGTTTATCTCCCGCAGGAAGATGCTTGGCTCTCCAAATTCCATATTGCCGAATCTGAAGCGGCTTTTGGCGTATGTCAGATAGCAGCGGCTTTTGGCGCGTGTGATGGCAACGTAGAAGAGGCGTCTTTCTTCCTCCATTTCCTTAGGGTAGAAACGGGCGTTTGAATTGGGGAAGAGGTCGTTTTCAAGCCCAGTCACGAAGACGGCGTCAAATTCCAGTCCCTTGGCTGCATGCACCGTCATCAGGGTGATGCGGGGCGAGCCGTCGTCTTTCTGGTCGGCATCCGTCAGTAGGGACACTTTGGAGATATAGTCGGTCAGCGGCACGATTGCGGCGTTGCTGCCTCTCGCTTCATCTTCGTTGGCTTTGATGGCGCCGAGTAATTCCTCGATGTTCTCTTTTTTGCTGATGCCTTCAGCGCTGGTGTCGGCAAGCAAATCGGCGTTGATTCCTGCTGAATACAGAATGTCGGTTGCGAGGCTGGAGCCGTTTTTCCGGTGTAGGTCATTGCGAAATTTTTCGATGAGCGCCAAAAACGCCAAGAGCTTCCCTTGGGTGCTTTTGCTGAGAGACACTTGGAACTTTTGCGGGTTGGCTGCTACATTCCACAGGGTTTCCCCGTTTTCCACCGCTGCCATCTGTATCTTTGACATGGTTGTGGCCCCGATGCCCCTTGCGGGGTAGTTGACAATGCGCTTGAAGGCCTCTTCATCAGAAGGGTTGCATATCAATCTGAAGTAGGCCAGCAGGTCCTTCACCTCTTTCCTCTGATAGAACGACAGCCCACCATAGATTCTGTATGGCATGCCAGCAGAGCGGAAGGTCTCTTCAAAAGAGCGGCTTTGGGCATTTGTGCGGTAGAGAATCGCAATTTCATTGTAGGGAACGTCGTGCACGTTGTGCAGATTTCGTATGACTCCCGCCACCTTGATGCTTTCCTCTTTGTCGCTGTAGGCTTCTATGATTTTCAGAGGTTCTCCGACTTCCGCTTCGCTGTACACTTTTTTGGGAATTTGAACCGCATTGTGTTTGATCAGACTGTCGGCAGCATTGACGATGTTTTGTGTCGAACGGTAGTTGCGCTCCAGTTTAAACAATTTTGCTGTGGGGTATTGCTCCTGAAAGCCCAATATATTGTCGATGCGTGCGCCTCGGAAGGAATAGATGCTCTGTGCGTCGTCTCCGACAACGCAAATTTTGGAAGTGGGGGAGGTTAGTTGCGTGATGATGCGGTGTTGTGCAACATTCGTGTCCTGGTATTCGTCAACAAGGATATATGAGAAACGTTCGCTGTATTTACCTCTCACCTCTGGGTGTTCCTGGAAGAGGAGGAAGGTGTTGAGCAGGAGGTCGTCGAAATCCATAGCTCCTGCTGCGAAGCATCTCTGCATGTAAGTGCGGTAAATCTCCCCCGTTTTCCCGATGCCGTCTCTCTGGTCGCGCTCCCGCACATTTCTGTCATTCAGATATGCGCCTGGCAACACCAGGGCATTTTTAGCTTCTGAAATCCTGCCCGACACAATGTTTGGCTTGTATGTTTTGTCGTCAAGACCCATTTCCCTGACGATGTTCTTGATGAGCGAACGGGAATCAGTTTGGTCGTATATGGTGAAGTCGTGCGGATAGCCGATGACATCCGATTCCATGTCTTAGGATTCTGGCGAAGATGCTATGGAACGTCCCGCTCCATATATTTTTGTGCAGATTCAAAAACCGACGACAATTGGCTATGCGGTCTCTCATCTCGCGTGCGGCCTTATTGGTGAAGGTGAGCGCCAGTATCCGCCAAGGCTCCATGCCTTGCTCGATGAGATATGCGATTTTATAGGTCAATACGCGGGTTTTTCCGGAACCGGCCCCTGCAATGATGAGCGATGGTCCCTCACAATAGGAAACAGCATCCCATTGCGCCGTGTTTAGTTCTTTTTTAATAGCCGACATGCGTAGATGGTAGAGTGTGGAGTTTTAGAAGTGCCGTTTATTTATTGATTTCTTGGTTTCCCGCTTCCTTGGATTTTTGTCGTGTTCCAACTTTCTTTGGTAGAAGCAGATTTTCTGCTGCAGGTCTTCTATAGATTCCCTCGCAGATGCTGCCGTGGAATCCTCACACGCCGTTCGGAATTGCTCCTCTGCTTCAAAGAGATTGATGGAATCCATCAGCAGGATACCTTCTTCGCGGGCAGAGAGCGCCAATTCGCATTCCTTGCGCAGCAAATTGACTTTTTCTCGCGCTGTTGTAAAATTCTTTTCAGAGAGGGCTTGCCTGGAAAGCATCAGATATGCCTGCCCCTTTTGTTCCATTTTCGTCCGTGCCTCCGACCAGTCTTCGTGCTTGTTCTCCTTGCATGCGAAGCACATCGTCAGAACACACAAGAGGCCCAACGATAAGTTAAAGTATTTATGTTTTAATCTTGTCATATCTTGCTAATTATTATGTATTTAAGTGGGTGTCTGAATTCTATTTGTTTTCGTTTTTATCGTTGATTGCCAAATAGTCAGCAACAATGAAACTGCTGCCTCCAACGTAGACCAGATCTTCTGGTTTGGCGTTCTTCAAAGCAGCTTCAAGCGCATCTGATACGCAATTGAAAACCCCTCCCTTTAAGCCAAATTTTTCGGCTCTGTCACGTAGCGCTTCTGGCGGCAATGCCCTTGCCACAGAAGCCCTTGTGAAGTAGTAGTGCAATTTTTGTGGCAAGAACGAGAGTACGCCGTCGATGTCCTTGTCTGCCATAATGCCGAAAATGACATGCACCTGAGGGTAGTTTCCGCTTTGAAGCGCCTTCCCGAGGTATGCCCATCCTCCCGTGTTGTGTCCCGTATCGAGCACAATGTCCGGACGATGACCAGCATATTGCCAGCGCCCCATCAGCCCTGTCAATGAGCTCACCTCTGAAAAAGCCTCGCGAACCAACGCCGTGATTCGTTTTTTATCGTTGTACGACTGCGGCAGCAGTCCTTGTTTCAGCAAGAGCGGAACCACGTGCAGGATGGTGTTCGTGTTTTTGATTTGGCATTCTCCGGCCAGTTGCCCCTCAAATGTGCCGTAACCGACAGTCTCATAAAGGCGCGTATAATTCTCCGTCATCGTGCTGTTGACGACTTCAGGTTTGTCTTCAGCAAAAATAATCTGCGAATTGTTTTCTTTTGCTTTATCAAGAAAAACCTGCCGCGTCTCAGGCAAATCCTCTCCAACGACCACAGGCACCCCTGGCTTGATGATTCCTGCTTTTTCATAGGCGATTTCAGAGAGGGTAGAGCCGAGGAATTGCGTGTGGTCTAAACTGATGTTTGTTATGACAGACAATTTCGGCGTGACGATATTCGTGCAATCCAATCGTCCTCCAAGTCCCACTTCAACAACTGCCACATCCACGTGCTCATCTTCGAAATATTTGAAGGCCAATGCCGTTGTCAATTCGAAGAACGACGGATGCAGCGGTTCGAAAAAAGCCTTTCTCGCTTTCAACGAATTGAACAACCGTATCCTCTGGAATCTTTTTTCCGTTAATCCGTATGCGCTCTCTGAAATCCAGCAGATGTGGCGAGGTGAACAATCCAACACGCAAACCTGCCAGTTGCAAAATCGCCGCAATAGTGTGCGAGCAAGATCCTTTTCCATTCGTTCCCGCCACGTGAACAATCGGGTAACTCTTGTGAGGATGGCCGAAATGCTCATCAAGGCAAAGCGATGTCT
>ENA-OQCZ01000317-OQCZ01000317.1-human-gut-metagenome-genome-assembly--contig:-NODE-317-length-13808-cov-2.875302_pt1 | contig 13808 bp, 14 predicted proteins | sample MGYA00242505_ERZ504594 | MGnify/ENA primary metagenome ERZ504594 (study PRJEB26092, sample SAMD00036329) | human gut metagenome | host: Homo sapiens | study: EMG produced TPA metagenomics assembly of... | reverse complement strand
GTAGCTGCCGAGTTCTGCAAGTTTCTGGAACAGACGGAAACCATGAAGCGTTCCGTCTTCGTCGATACATCCTTAAAGATACTTCCCCTGCTTTATCTCAAGGCATCCATGCTTCCCAAATGCGAAACGATAGGCGATGAAGCCCTCGAAACATTCGTAACAGAGGAAACTTACGAAATACTCCGCATGAACCTGGCCGGTATTCTTGCCGAAAAGGACGATTACCTGGATGTATTTGTATCGGATATGAAGTACAGCGACCAGCCCATCACCAAAAACATTTCCGAGGACTTGGCCGACATCTATCAGGACATCAGAGACTTTATTTTCGTATTCCAGCTGGGACTCAACGAGACGATGAACGATTCACTCGCCGCCTGCCAGGAACACTTTGCCCTATACTGGGGCCAAAAGCTGGTGAACACCCTGCGTGCCCTGCACGATGTGAAGTACAACCAACCGGATGAGGAAGAGGAAAACGAGGAAGCGGAGGAAGATGAATAAACTTTAAGCTATGATTATCAGAAGAAGTATAAATAAAGAAGAAGTAAAGGACATGCCGAAAGCCGTCTTCCCCGGACAGATACATGTTGTCCAGACTCCTCAAGAGGCAGAGCGTGCTGTGGCTTATCTGAAAAAATGCTCCATACTGGGTATCGACAGCGAAACGCGTCCGTCATTCACCAAAGGGCAGTCGCATAAGGTGGCTTTATTGCAGATTTCGTCGGAAGAGCATTGTTTCCTTTTCCGCCTCAACCTCACCGGACTCACCCTTCCGGTTATCACGTTGCTCGAAACCCCCGCCGTAACCAAAGTCGGCCTCTCCCTGCGCGACGACTTCATGATGCTGCACAAACGTGCTCCGTTTGAACAGCGCGGCTGCATCGAGCTGCAGGAATATGTCCGCACGTTCGGCATTCAGGACAGAAGCCTTCAAAAGATATATGCCATCCTTTTCGGAGAAAAGATTTCAAAGAGCCAGCGCCTGTCCAACTGGGAAGCCGATGTGCTGACACCGTCCCAACAACAATACGCAGCTACCGACGCATGGGCCTGCCTGAACATATACAACCGGCTGCAGGAGCTGAAGCGTACCGGTGATTTTGAACTGGCAATCGAAGAAAGTTGCCACACAACCACATTATAACGTTACCACATCTTAATTATAATTATGTATAAAGTATATCTAAAGCCAGGTAAGGAAGAATCATTAAAACGTTTTCACCCCTGGGTGTTTTCAGGTGCCATCGCACATTTCGACGGAGAGCCGGAGGAAGGGGAAGTTGTTGAAATCTATACATCCAAGAAAGAGTTCATAGCCAAAGGACATTTCCAAATCGGCAGCATTGCCGTCCGTGTACTCAGCTTCTGCCGGGACGAGGCTATCGATGCCGGCTTCTGGAAACGCAAACTCAGCATAGCTTACGATATGCGGCGCAGCATCGGCATAGCCGGAAATCCCACCAACAACACTTACCGTCTGGTACACGGCGAGGGCGACAACCTGCCGGGGCTCGTGATTGACATCTATGCCCGCACAGCCGTGATGCAGGCACATTCCGCCGGTATGCACCTCGACCGCATGGCGATAGCCGATGCACTGACCGAGGTGATGGGCGACCAAATAGACAAATATATACTATAAATCCGAGACGACACTCCCCCTTCAAAGCCGACCTCTATCCTGAAAACGGTTTCCTGAAAGGGGGAAGCACGGATAACATCGCCATGGAATACGGTCTGAAATTCCATATCGACTGGCTGAAAGGCCAGAAAACCGGTTTCTTTGTAGACCAGCGCGAGAACCGTTCACTGCTGGAACGCTATGCCAACGGCCGCAGTGTGCTGAACATGTTCTGCTATACCGGCGGTTTTTCGGTTTACGCCATGCGAGGCAATGCTACACTGGTACATTCCGTAGACAGCTCGGCCAAAGCCATCGACCTGACCAACAAAAATATCGAATTGAACTTTCCCGGCGACAACCGTCATGCAGCCTATGCAGAGGATGCCTTTAAATACCTTGACCGCATGGGCGACCAATACGACCTTATCATTCTGGACCCGCCGGCATTTGCCAAGCACCGCGACGCCCTGCGCAACGCCCTGCAAGGCTATCGGAAACTCAACGTCAAAGCTTTCGAGAAAATCAAACCGGGAGGCATACTTTTCACATTCTCCTGTTCGCAGGCCGTCAGCAAAGAGAATTTCCGTACTGCCGTATTCACCGCCGCTGCCATGTCCGGCCGCAGCGTACGTATCCTGCACCAACTGACGCAGCCCGCCGACCACCCGGTAAGCATCTATCACCCCGAAGGCGAATACCTGAAAGGACTTGTGCTATACGTGGAATAAACAGGGACCGGCTTCTGTACAGGAAGGACAGAAAAAGCCTCCTATATGCTAAACATTGTTAATATACAAAAGAAAACAAGCAAAACATTATGTTTTATAACATAAATCCCTTTATCTTTGCACCGTGTTTTTCATGGTATTAGATTTAAGGTTAATAAAGATTGGCTGTCTGGGATAGATAGCCTTCTTTTTTTATACCTCCCGCCTTCCCTTTTTTTGATGCTTTATACATCGCCTTTTCCGATAATTTGTCTACATTTGCGTTTTATTAATTAGTTCAACTTCGAAAGACACGTTAATTTATAGAAAGCATTATGAGCATCAAGATTCGCTTAATCATTATGAATTTCCTACAGTTTGCCGTGTGGGGAGCATACCTCACATCAATGGGCAGTTACCTGGTAAACGTAGGCCTGCACGAGCACATCGGTATGTTTTACGCCATGCAGGGAATCGTATCGTTGTTTATGCCTGCCGTTCTCGGCATCATTGCCGACCGCTGGATACCGGCACAAAAGCTGTTAAGCTTCAGTCACTTCACCGCAGCCCTGTTCATGGCCGCAGCCGGATACTACGGCATGACGAAAGGTGCGGAGGTAGATTTCGGTACTCTGTTCACACTTTACTCGTTAAGCGTTGCTTTCTATATGCCTACATTGGCATTGTCGAACTCCGTGGCCTACACCGCACTCGACAAAGCCGGACTGGATACCATCAGGACATTCCCTCCCATACGTATTTTCGGCACAATCGGATTCATCTGCTCCATGTGGGTGGTGGACCTGCTCGGACTGCAAAATAATTACGGACAGTTCTTTGCCTGCGCCATCATCGGAGTAGCGTATGGCGTATATGCGCTGACCCTGCCGGAATGCCCCACCAGCAAGGGCGACAATGCCAAATCATTGGTAGAGGCACTGGGCTTACGCGCCTTTACGCTATTCAAGCAGAAGAAAATGGCTGTTTTCTTCATTTTCTCCATGCTGCTGGGCGTTTCCTTGCAGATTACCAACGGATTTGCCAATCCCTACATCAGCAGTTTCGGCAGTATTCCCGAATATGCCGGCACTTTCGGAGTGCAACATGCCAACATCCTGATTTCGCTGTCGCAAATATCCGAAACACTCTGCATCCTGCTGATACCTTTCTTCCTGAAACGCTTCGGCATCAAGCAGGTGATGCTGATTGCCATGCTGGCATGGGTATTGCGCTTCGGGCTCTTCGGCATGGGCAATCCCGGAAGCGGCGTATGGATGTTTGTACTTTCCATGATTGTGTACGGTGTGGCATTCGATTTCTTCAACATATCCGGTTCGCTGTTTGTTGACAGAGAGACCGACCGGGGCATCCGTTCCAGCGCACAGGGACTGTTCGTTATCATGACAAACGGTTTCGGTGCCACTATCGGCACACTGGGTGCACAGGCGGTAGTGAATCACTTTGTAGATTTCAACAGCAATGTCCCGCAGATAGCGCAATGGCAATCGGCATGGTACGTATTTGCAATCTACGCGCTGACCGTAGCAGTGGTGTTTGCCATCGTATTCAAGTACAAACACCATCCGGAAGATTTAAAGTAACTACAGCCGATGAACAAAAAAAAGATTGAGCTGCAAGTATTGAATATCTCAAACAGCCAGGCACAGGCCGGCGCTTATGCCATGGTGTTGGGCGAGATAAACGGCATGCGGCAACTGCCGGTTATCATAGGCAGTGCCGAGGCACAATCCATGATGATTGAAATGAGAGGCATCGTTCCTCCCCGGCCGCTGACGCATACGCTGTTTGCCTCAGTTCTCAAGGTACTGGGAGCAACCCTGCTGCGCGTGCTTATTTACAAAGTGGACAACGGCGTTTTCTATTCTTACCTCTATATGAAAACGGAAGAGACCATCCTGCGCATCGACGCGCGTACCAGCGATGCCGTGGCCCTCGCCTTGCGCATGGATGCCCCCATTTTCATATACGATGATATTTTAGAAGCCGAATGCCTCGAAAACAGAGCACAGCATCACTCCCACCCAACAGACGGATGATGCCGCCGCAGATGCCGCTACACGGAAAAAGACCCTGAAACAATTAAAGGAAGCCCTTCAAAACGCCATAGACGAGGAAGACTACGAACGGGCTGCACAACTAAGGGATATTATCAACCAGCATAAGAAACCATAAACAATCATGCACGTATTCTACACCCCCGACATACAATCGCAAGCCGAGCTGCCCGAAGAAGAAGCCGCTCATGCAGTCCGCGTACTGCGGCTGCAAACAGGCGACGAGGTAACACTGACCGACGGCAAAGGCAACTTCTACCGTGCAGAAATCAGTACCGCCACAACCAAGCGTTGCCTTGTCAACATACTCGAAACCATCCCCCAAGCGCCTTTATGGAGCGGGCACCTGCACATTGCAATGGCTCCTACCAAGAATATGGACCGCACGGAATGGTTTGCAGAGAAAGCCACCGAAATAGGCTTTGACGAACTGACTTTTCTGAACTGCCGTTTTTCCGAACGTAAAGTAATCAAAACGGAGCGCATTGCCAAGATATTGGTATCCGCCATCAAGCAGTCGCTGAAAGCACGCCTGCCCCGCCTGAACGAGATGACCGACTTCAACCGGTTCATCAGCCAGCCTTTTGAAGGCCGCAAATTCATCGCGCATTGTTACGAAGGAGAAAAACCTTTATTGAAAGACGTTGTCCGTAAAGGAGAAGATGCGCTGGTGCTTATCGGACCGGAAGGCGACTTCAGTGAAGAAGAGGTGAAACAGGCCATTGAAAACGGATTCGAGCCCATCAGCCTCGGCCGTTCCCGACTGCGCACTGAAACGGCGGCACTCGTAGCCTGCCACATATTGAATCTACAAAACCAATAATACGATATGAGAAAGAGTATTTCCTTCTATTTGCTGCCGGTTTTATTAACAGTGCTATGCCTGAGCTCATGCAGCGAAACCGGGCAAAAAACAGAATACACGCATGTAATCCCCGCCAATGCCACAGAAGTGGCGGCACTCGACCTAAAAAGCATCGTCGATAAAGCCGGATTGAATACCTCAGACAGCCAGGCCACCTTGCAGAAGTTCCTGGGGCTGCTGCTTGAAGGCGGGAGCGCCAACCTGAAAAAAGAAGCGGAAACTCTTCTGAAAGACCCTGCCGAAAGCGGGATAGACTGGAACGCTCCGCTCTACGTATTCGAAGCCCCTACGCTGCACAACACGGCAATCACCCTGAAAATTGCCGATTTAGAGAAATTCGAAGCCATGCTCCGGCTGTTTGCCCAGGAACAGTTGTGCACCGCTCCGGTCGAGGCCGGCGGTTACCGGAGCGTTGAAATAAAAGACGCTGGAGTACTGCTTGCCTACAACGACGGCACTCTGCTGGGAGTCTACGGCGGCAGTACGGAACAGTTGAAGAAGCTGCAACCCGCCATCACCACCCTCATGCAACAACCTGCCGACAAAAGCATCCGCACCGGCAAATACTTCGCCCCGATGATGCAGCAAAAAGGAGACATACGCCTGCTGGCGACTCCCGATGCCCTCCCCATGGATGTTCGCGGTGTACTGACCTGGCCGCACGGCACGCAACTGTTGGGTTATGTCCTGTTTGAAAACGGACGTATATACGCTACCCTGCAAAACGCCGATTTCAAAGGAAATACCAAAGAAAGCAACCAGCCTTTTCACCCTCAAAATTCGCGGGAGCTGCAACAGGCCATGCTGAACATGATGCACGGACGCGCCTTCAACATTTCATTGACCAGCAACGAATTGCTTACTTTAAGCAACCTGCGGGTGCTTATGGAATATGCGCCGGACGAACCGGAAGTCAACATCCTCTATCAGCTGATTATGAAAATAGAAGAGCTGAACCTGCGGGGAGACAAGAACCGGACCAACTTTACGGTCGTTCTGAACGAAAAGAACGAGAATGCCCTGAAGCAGCTTACCGACTTTGCCAAGTTGTTCATTGGGATGTAACCGGCAGCCGGTATTCAGCGATTCATATTCAGCACGCAATGCGTAATTTGTAAATCATAAGTAATGGACCACATTCATTTACAGCATACCCTGCCCCAGGTCTTTGCCGGCCGTGACACCGTCATTTCACAGGTGTGGCATCAGGACATCGTGTTCGACAAAGGAAAGCGCTATCTGATAGAGGCTTCCTCCGGCACCGGAAAATCCTCCCTGTGCAGCTATATCTACGGGTATCGGCGCGACTACCAGGGCATCATCAGTTTCGACGGACGCAACATCCGCTCATTCTCCGTCAGCGAATGGGCAGATGTAAGGAAACACTCGCTCAGCATCCTTTTCCAGGAACTGCGTATCTTCCCCGAGCTGACTGCCCTTGAGAACGTCTTGTTAAAGAACCGCCTGACCAACCATAAGAAGAAAAAAGAAATTCTCGCCCTTTTCGAAGCAACCGGCATTCCCGACAAAACCGACGAAAAGAGCCGGCAAGCTTTCCTTCGGGCAGCAGCAACGCGTCGCTTTTATCCGCAGCCTTTGCCAGCCATTCGACTTTATCTTCCTGGACGAGCCCATCAGCCACCTGGACAATGACAACAGTGCCATAATGAGCCGGTTGCTCATGGAAGAGGCGGGCAAGCAGGGAGCAGGAATTATTGTCACATCCATCGGGAAGCACTTGGAGCTCGAATACGATGAAACCTTCCGCCTATAACGCATAAACCATTATCCGCACCATGAACAGACTTGTTTGGAAACTTCTCCGCCAACATATCAGTATAGGTCAGTTGACCGGCTTTTTCCTCGCCAACCTCTTCGGCATGCTGATTGTATTACTGAGCGTACAATTCTACCGGGATGTACTCCCCGTTTTCACGCAGGGAGACAGCTTCATGAAAAAGAATTATATCATCGCCACAAAGAAAATCAGCGCACTCGGCAGTTTTACCGGAAGAAGCAACACCTTCTCCCCCAAGGAAATCGAAGAGATGAAAGAACAGTTTTTCACCGAAAGCGTGGGCGCCTTCACCCCTTCCTTGTTTAAAGTATCCGCAGGCTTAGGCATGCAGGAAGCCGGAATACATCTTTCCACCGAAATGTTTTTCGAGTCCGTACCCGACGAATATGTAGATGTCAGCCTGGATAACTGGCATTTTGACGAGTCTGCCCAAGTCATTCCCATCATCATTCCCCGCAATTACCTGAATCTGTACAACTTCGGATTTGCACAAAGCCGTAACCTGCCGAAACTCTCCGAAGGCCTCATGAGCCTGATACAGATGGACATCATGCTACGGGGCAACGGACGTGCAGAGCAGTTCAAAGGTAAGATTGTAGGGTTCTCCAATCGCCTGAATACAATACTTGTTCCCCAAGCATTCATGGACTGGGCAAACCAACATTTTGCCCCCGGCAAAGAAGCCCGGCCTTCCCGCCTCATCGTCGAGGTGAAGAACCCTGCCGACACAGCCGTCAGCGACTATTTCCAACAGCAGCACTACGAATCCGAAGGCGATGGGCTAGATGCCGGAAAAACGACGCATTTCCTGCGCCTCATCACCGGTATCGTCATGGGAGTAGGATTATTCATCAGCATTTTATCCTTTTATATCCTGATGTTAAGCATCTTCCTGCTGTTGCAAAAGAATACCGTAAAATTGGAAAACCTGCTTCTGATAGGCTATAGTCCCAATCGTGTGGCGCTTCCCTACAATATCCTGACCTGTGGCTTGAATCTGGCGGTACTAATATTGTCTGTCGGCGGAGTGGCATGGGTGCGCAGTTACTATACGGAAATTATCGGCGCGCTCTTTCCGCAACTGGAGACGGGGACATTGTTCCCATGCTGGACAGCAGGTTGCCTGCTATGCCTCGCAGTATCTTCTTTGAATATTGTAATGATACGCAGAAAAATCATGAGTATTTGGAAAGGAAGATAAGCGAACCAGTGACTTATATTGCAGGTGCAGGTATCTCTCAGGCTTCACAAAGTACGTATCAAAGCAGACTGAAAGCAAGCAATCCCCTCTTGTTTTGAGATTTATCCCTCGTGTCCACCCCTGAAACAACTGGGAATAATCAGAGAACAAACCGTTGAAAACCCCGTTTTCCCTCATGGATTTTATGCCTTTATAAGGTGTAAAACTTCGTTTTGCAGTTGCGGGCTGCCCGGTTGCCAATTGCGGGCCCGACAGCCCGCAGCTGGAAACTATTCGTCCCGCAATTGCGGGACGAAAAAAAACATAAGGCATACTAAGATTTTGTATCGTATATAAGCGTATTATCTATGAGAGATACGGAGATTACGATAAAATGGTATTTATAACCCTTCTATCAGGCGTTTCAACACGACTGTCGCAGAAATCTCTCGGTTGGCAGCTTCCGGTATTACGATGGATTGCGGGCTTTCAATCACGTCGTCCGTTACAATCATGTTGCGTCGTACCGGCAGACAGTGCATGAAATAGGCATTGTTGGTTACGGCCATTTGGCGGTCGCTCACGGTCCAGTCGCGGTCTTTGCTCAGTATTTGTCCGTAGTTGTCGCCGGTATAGGCAGCCCAGTTCTTGGCATATACGAAGTCCGCACCTTCAAAGGCTTTCATCTGGTCGTATTCCACACGGGCATTGCCCACGAATTTCGGGTCGAGCTCATAACCTTCAGGGTGGGTAATGACAAAGTCATAATCCGTGGCGTTCATCCATTCCGCGAAGGAGTTGGGAACAGCCTGCGGCAACGGACGGGGGTGCGGAGCCCATGTCATGACGACTTTGGGACGTGCCGTTTTCTTATATTCCTCAATAGTAATGAGGTCTGCAAAACTTTGCAGCGGATGGCGCGTGGCGGCTTCCATAGAGAATACCGGCCGGCCGGAGTATTTGATAAACTGGTTCAGTATTACTTCGTTGTAATCGTATTCGCGGTCTTCGAAGCGGGCGAAGGAACGCACACCGATTACGTCGCAGTAGCAACCCATTACGGGGATAGCTTCCAGCAGATGTTCAGGCTTGTCGCCATCCATGATGACGCCGCGTTCGGTTTCCAGCTTCCATGCTCCCTGGTTGATGTCCAATACAATGACATTCATGCCCAGGTTCAGAGCGGCTTTTTGAGTGCTGAGACGGGTACGTAGACTTGAGTTGAAGAATATCATCATCAGTGTCTTATTACGTCCCAGCTCTACATATTTGAAACGGTCTTTTTTGATTTCGAATGCTTCGTCCAGTGCAGTTTTCAGATTGCCGATATCCTGCACACAAGTAAAGTTCTTCATATTTTTTTAGCGATTAGTGATTAGCGATTAAGCGTTAATTTACTTTCTTATCTGTCCTTCTCCTTCAATAATCCACTTGTACGTGGTGATTTCCTCTAAAGCCATAGGACCGCGGGCATGCAACTTCTGTGTGCTGATGCCGATTTCCGCACCCAGTCCGAACTGTGCACCGTCTGTAAAGGAAGTCGGGGCGTTGACGTAGACGCAGGCGGCATCTACTTCGCGGCAGAACCAGTCGGCATGTCCTTTGTCTTCGGTTACGATACATTCGCTGTGTTTGGAACCATACTGTTGTATGTGTGCTATGGCGCTGTCCATGCCTTCAACGACTTTCACAGCCAGTTTGTAGTCCAGAAATTCCGTACCGAAGTCCTCTTCCGTGGCTTCTTTCAGCAGTTCCGCCGGATAGTGGCCTTGCAAAGAGGCATATGCAAACGTATCTGCGTAGATAATCACATTGCTTTCCTGTAGCGGTGCACAGAGGGTGGGCAGGTCTTTCATGCGGTCGCCGTCTACGAGCAGGCAGTCCAAAGCATTGCATACGCTGACGCGGCGCGTCTTGGCGTTGTTGACGATGGCGGCTCCTTTCTTTACATCTCCGTAACGGTCGAAGAAGGTGTGGCATATGCCTGCACCGGTTTCTATCACCGGGATGGTGGCATTCTGACGGACAAAGTTAATGAGATTGCTGCTGCCGCGCGGGATAATCAAATCGACATAACCGTTGGCATGCAGTAATGCTGCGGTGGCTTCACGGTCGGAAGGAAGCAGCTCCACAACGTGCAGGTCTACTTCAAACTGTTTCAGAACGTCGTGTATCACGCTGATAATGGCGCGGTTGGAAGCGTCTGCGTCACTTCCGCCTTTTAGTATGCAGGCGTTACCGCTCTTTAGGCAGAGCGAGAATACATCGAAACTGACGTTGGGACGTGCTTCGTAGATGATGCCGATTACTCCGAAAGGAACGCTTACACGTTTTATCTTCAGTCCGTTGGGCATTACTGCCTGCTTTTGTACGCGCCCTACCGGTGAGGGTAGCTTGGCTACCTTGCGGATATCGTCTGCAATTCCCTTCAGGCGGTCTGCCGTCAGCTTCAAACGGTCGTACTTCGGATTAGAGATGTCCATGCGGTCCAGGTCTTTCCGGTTCTCGGCAAGGATAAAGTCTGTCCTTTTCTCGGCTGCATCTGCAACGGCCAGTAATATCTGGTTAATCTTTTCGTCGTTCAGCGCCAATAGCTTACGACTGGCATACTGTACGGCGGAAAAGGTCTTGTTTAAATCCATTTTCAGTGATTTATTAATTGATACTTCTGCAAATGTAATGATTATAATCGGTATTAACCGGACTTATTCTATATAAAGATAGTCATAGTGCACCACAGGTTTCTTGCCGTGCTTTCCCATAGCCTCGCGAGCCTGCTCCGAACTGCAATTGGCTTTGCCTACGCCTATCGGATTTCCTTCAAAGTCTATGATGCGCACAATGTCGTCCTTCTCGAACTCACCCCGCACATCGGTGATGCCTATGGGAAGGATGCTGACTGCCTTGTCGGATGCAAGTACTTTTGTGGCACAATCGTCGATGTGCAGTTCGCCTTTGGCAAACCCTTCACTGTGGGCTATCCACTTCTTTACGCTGGATACAGGCTGGGGAGCGGGAATGAAGCGGGTGTAAGTTAGTTGAGAACCGAGAGTAGGGGACTGAACATCGGGGAACAGGGCGGGGAGTTCCTGATGCAGCAGGTCTACCAGGATATTGTCGCGCTTGCCGTTGGCGATGATAACGGTAATTCCTTCATCGGCCACTTTACGGGCAATATTGGTTTTGGTGAGCATGCCTCCGCGTCCGAAACTGGATTTGGAAGTCTGTATATAAGAGGACAGGTCTTTGCCGTGCTCTATCTTACGGATGACTTCCGATGCAGGGTCGGCAGGCGAGCCGTTGTAGATGCCGTCGATATTGCTGAGGATAATCAGGACTTGCGCATCCATCATGGAAGCTATCAGTCCGGAGAGCTCGTCATTATCGGTGAACATCAGTTCGCTGACGGAAATGGTATCGTTCTCGTTGACAATGGGAATTACTCCGTTTTCCAGCATTACGGTCATGCAGTTTTTCTGGTTGAGATAGTGGCGACGGGTAGCGAAGTTCTCTTTCATGGTGAGCACCTGCCCCACAGGGATACCGTGTTCACGGAATAGTTCGTAATAACGGTTGATGAGTTTGGCTTGCCCCACGGCTGAGAACAGTTGGCGCTGGTCTACGCTATCCAGCTTCTTGGCGGGGTGTATCTCGCTTCTTCCCGAAGCAACGGCTCCGGAAGAAACGAGAATGATTTCCACGCCTGCTTTATGCAGCTCCGCCACTTGGTCTACAAGGGCGGACATGCGGGTTACGTCCAATGTGCCGTCACGACGTGTCAATACATTACTGCCTATTTTGACAGCAATTCTCGTTAGTTGTTGTTCCATATTTGTGTGTTTCCCGATGTGGGAAGTATTTAATCTCCGTCTTCTTTCTTTTCGTATGAGCGAACCACTTCCATGGCTGCTTCATAATTCGCTTCATTGACGAGTACTGCTACATCGACTGCTGTCTCGGGCAGGACAATGTTTACTACCATCCCGTCTTTCAAGGTTGATTCGATGCCATTGTTTTCCAGCAAACTTTTTACAAGTTCGGCTTCCCAAAGCGATCCGTTGAATACTTCGACGAGCTTGCTTTTATCTTCTTCTTTCATAGCGGTATGAATTTAGAGTTCTTGTCCTACAAATATAACAAGTTTTTTCGATTTAATGTTTAATGCCGGACAATTTATGCCTATAGCTCGATGCGCTGCACCGTTACCGCTTCATTCAGGAAGATAGAGGCGGACTCGGTGAATTTGTCTTCCGCTTCGGTGGTGTAGTAACTGCATTTGCCGTTTCGGGTACATTGGGCGTCTATTTCGGGATGGCGGTGGAGATAGTCTTTCAAACTGTCCGCCACTAATTTGCCTTGTGATACTATCGTGATACTCTCCGGCATATATTTCCGGATTTTGGGTAGCAGTATCGGATAGTGCGTACAACCCAAGATGGCGGTGTCTATCTCCCGGTCTTTGGCAAGTAGTTCATTTATGTATTTGCGGACGAAGTAATCCGTTCCGTCGCCTTGTGCTTCATTGTTCTCTACAAGTGACACCCATAGCGGACAGGCTTCTCCGCTGACTTTGATGTCAGGGAACAGTTTATGTATCTCCAACGGATAGGATTCGGACTTGATGGTTCCGCCTGTAGCAAGGACTCCGACGTGGCGGCTGCGGGTTATATTGCCGATGCATTCCACGGTAGGGCGGATAACGCCTAATACACGGCGTGCCGGGTCAAGGTGCGGCAGGTCGTTTATCTGTATGCTGCGCAGAGCTTTGGCGGATGCTGTATTGCAGGCAAGAATTACAAGGTGGCAACCCATCTCGAACAGTTTGGTAACTGCCTGCAATGTAAACTCGTAGACGACTTCAAAAGAACGCGTTCCGTAAGGGGCACGGGCATTATTCGCCCAAATAGATATAGTCGTATTCCGGTAAGGCTTCCCGTATTTTACTTAAATAGTAAGCCCGCCGTATCCTGAATCGAATACACCGATAGGGCCGGGAGTGGAAGGTAGTTTTGTTTCATACAATCTTTCTGACGCTAAGAGTATAGTGTGCAGCAAAGATAGTGTAAATTGTGAGGATAGGGCACGGATTGTGTAGATTTTGTGTTACTGTAATTCTACCTTTTGCTTTTTAGCTTTCATCCATAGCTTTATTTGATAACTTTCTTATAAAGTATCCCCATCGCATGAATACATGGAATGAGGATACTTCAATTTATTTTACAATTTTAAAATTCAACCTGTAATCTCATTTGTAATGTATGTAAATTCTTATCATATCTGAAAGCGTCATTGTATTGTTGGTCCAGATGTGCATAAGAATAATTGACTTTCATGGCGATATTATGCGTGAAATAGTAGTTCAATCCTACTGTTAAGGTATTGGCTACGCCACCTACTACAGAAGTATTAGCCATACCCCAACTTGCCATCATTTCATTGGAGTAAAATTTGCCGTTCATGAAGATACTGCCCGGTTCGATATAGTTGAGGTCTGTGTGGTTGTAACGGGCAATCAACTCGAAAGAATTTTTGCCGGGACGATTCATTAAGGCTTCT
>ENA-OQCZ01000315-OQCZ01000315.1-human-gut-metagenome-genome-assembly--contig:-NODE-315-length-13862-cov-3.150783_pt1 | contig 13862 bp, 15 predicted proteins | sample MGYA00242505_ERZ504594 | MGnify/ENA primary metagenome ERZ504594 (study PRJEB26092, sample SAMD00036329) | human gut metagenome | host: Homo sapiens | study: EMG produced TPA metagenomics assembly of... | reverse complement strand
ATTGCATATGAAAACGATTTGGACAACCTTTGTCATGTTGCTATTGTCAAGGGCGATGTTGCCGGTAAAAAGGATGTGCTCGTGCGCGTACACAGCGAGTGCCTGACCGGTGATGCCTTCGGCAGCCTGCGCTGCGACTGCGGCGATCAGCTGGCAACCGCTCTGAAGATGATTGAAAAGGAAGGCTGCGGCGCTGTTGTTTACATGCGTCAGGAGGGCCGTGGTATTGGTTTGGCTAATAAAATCCGTGCTTACGCACTGCAGGATCAGGGCCTTGATACCGTTGAGGCGAACGTTCGCCTGGGCTTTGCTCCCGACCTGCGTGATTACGGCATGGGTGCACAAATTCTGGTTGACCTCGGACTCACCAGCATCCGCCTGATTACCAACAACCCGCAAGCAAGCATCGGTCTCTCCGGTTATGGCATCACCATCACCGACCGCGTGCCCATCATCATGGAGCCTAACGAATACAACGAGCACTATCTCGACGTTAAAGAAGAGAAAATGGGACACAAGCTGCACGAAGGCTGTGGCTGCAACTGTGGAAAGTAAAAAAAGTATAAATTAACGTAAAAACATAAAACCATTAGGAGGAACAAAACATGAAAACCTTAGAAGGAAAACTCACCGCCAAAAACATGAAAATCGCCATCGTCGTAGCCCGCTTCAACGAATTCATCACCAGCAAACTCCTCAGCGGCTGCATCGACTGCCTGATCCGCCACGAAGCAGCTGACGAAGATCTCACCGTAGCCTGGGTACCGGCGCCTTCGAAATCCCCATGGCAGCAAAAAAACTCGCAGAAAGCGGCAAATATGACGCAGTAATCTGCTTAGGTGCCGTAATCCGCGGCGCAACCCCGCACTTTGACTATGTATGCGCCGAAGCCTCCAAAGGCATCGCTCAGGTAAGCATGCAAACCGGCGTAACCCGTAGCCTTCGGCGTACTCACCACCGAAAACATTCAGCAGGCTGTAGAACGTGCAGGCACCAAGGCTGGCAACAAGGGCGTAGACTGCGCAATGACCGCAATGGAAATGGTAAATCTCTTCAAAGAAATGTAACATTTTCACCGCTTGCCTTTTTGACTATTATGATTTATAATTGACATTGTGGAAGAGCTGATAACAGGCTGTTCCCCATGCATGAAATTTGCAAGCCCGCTAGCAGTAGTTTAGTGGGCTTGTTTTATTAAGCAAGTAAAATTTTTGCCGTAAGGCAGGATTGTGAGGCAGATATTATGGAAGATGTTTTGACAAAGGCTACGGCCGACGGTGTACGTATTTATGCATTATGCACTACTAATCTGGTACAGGAAGCAGCTAAAAAGCACGGCTGCTCCCATCTGGCAAGCGCTGCTCTGGGACGTGCAATGAACGGCGCGCTGCTGCTGGCCGCAACAATGAAGGATAACGAGCGCATCAGCCTGCGTCTGAAGGGCGATGGCCCTTTGGGCGAGGTAGTAGCAGATGCCGAAGGCAGCACAGTGCGCGGTTATGTGGAAAACCCCGATGCATTTTTGCCCCTGAAAAATGGCAAGCTGGATGTCGGCGGCGGCATCGGCGAGGGTAATATTATCGTAACGCGTTATCTGCAGAATGCAGAGCCCTTCACCGGCTACTGCGAGCTGCAGGACGGCGAAATCGCCAGCGACCTGACCAAATACCTCTATGTTTCCGAACAGACACCGACAAGCGTTGCTCTGGGCGTACTGGTTGACAAGGACGGCAACGTAACCGCATCCGGCGGCTTCTTTATTCAGGCTATGCCGGGCTGCACCGACGAGGTTCTGGAAAAGCTGGAAAAACAACGTTAAACCTGACTCCGTATGTAACCCAGCTGCTGGAAATCGGTTATACTCCGCAAAAGATGATTGAAATTCTCGGCCGCGGTCTGGACGTTGATATTAAAGAAACCATTCCCCTGAGCTTCAAATGCCGCTGCAGCCGTGAGCGCATTCTGGCGGCTTTGGGCAACCTTGATGTAAAATCTCTGGAGGAGCTGGCGCAGGACAAAACTACGGAAGCACACTGCGAATTCTGCAACAGCACCTATGAATATACTCAGGATGAAATCAAGCACCTGTTGGAAGAAAAGGAAAAGCAGGCACAGCTGGAGGCTGCTAAACAGAATATCAAATAACAAAACTTTCTTGACAAAAGAAACTTTTGTTTGTATAATAAAGGCAGTGAATTGATTAAATTTAAATTTATATATTAGGAGGCAGGCAGATGGACGCAGATAAAAAGAAAGCCTTAGACATGGCGATGCACCAGATTGAAAAAGGATTTTGGCAAGGGCAGCATTATGATGCTGGGCGAAGCAAGTGCCAAAATGAATATAGAGGTTATCCCTACAGGCGCTTTATCACTGGATATTGCTCTTGGTGTCGGCGGTATTCCGCGCGGACGCGTTATTGAGATTTACGGTCCCGAATCTTCCGGTAAAACTACCGTTGCTTTGCATATGATTGCCGAAGCTCAGAAGATGGGCGGCTATGCAGCATTTATCGATGCGGAGCATGCACTGGATCCGGAATATGCCCGTCATCTGGGTGTAGATATTGACGATCTGCTGATTTCTCAGCCGGATAACGGCGAACAGGCTTTTGGAAATTGCTGACGCACTGGTACGTAGCGGCGCTATTGATATTATCGTTATCGACTCCGTTGCAGCTTTGGTTCCGCGTGCCGAAATCGAAGGCGAAATGGGTGATTCCCACGTAGGCCTGCAGGCACGTCTGATGAGCCAGGCTCTGCGTAAGCTGACAGGTCTGATTTCCAAATCCAAGTGTGCTACTATTTTCATCAACCAGATCCGTGAAAAGGTCGGCGTTATGTTCGGTAATCCGGAAACCACTACCGGTGGCCGCGCACTGAAATTCTACTCTACCGTCCGTATGGATGTACGCCGTATCGACACGCTGAAAAACGGCAACGATGTTATCGGCAGCCGTACCCGCGTTAAGGTTGTCAAGAACAAGGTAGCACCTCCGTTCAGACAGGCTGAGTTCGATATTATGTATGGCAAAGGCATTTCTCATGAAGGCTGCCTTGTTGATCTGGGCGCAGACCTTGATATTATCAACAAGAGCGGTGCCTGGTATTCCTACGGTGATATCCGTTTAGGTCAGGGCAAGGAAAAGGTTAAAGACTTTTTGCGTGAGAATCCGGAAATTGCCCAAGAAATCGAAGCTAAAATCCGCGCAGTGACGATTGCCAAGAGCGATAATAAGGAAGCAGCTGAGGAGCCGTTGCAGGATGTGGAGCCGATCTTTAAGGAATAAGAAAAAGGAAGAAGGCTTTACCGGCGCGCAGCAGGTTTATGACTGCGCGCTGGATTTATTGTCTTACCGTGATTACAGCCATAAGGATATGGTGGAGCGCTTGCAGCGCAAGGGTGCAACTAAGGAGCAGGCGCTGGAGGCGGTGGCCAAGCTCGAGGATTACGGTCTGCTGAACGAGGAGCGTTACGCCAATAGGGTGTACGAAGCATGGCTGGCCAAACGCTATTACGGCAGACAGCATCTGCAGCTGGAGCTGACCAAGCGCGGCATACGCCCGGACGTGGTTGCGGAAATTATGGAACGCTTTACGCCTGACATTGAAGAAGGGCAGGCGGAGAACGCGGCACAGCTTTTCGTGCAGCGCAATCAGCGTAAGCTAACAGCAGAAACAGATAACAAAAAATATATGCGGCTGCGGGGCGCTTTATGGCGGCTCGCGGCTTTTCATCAAGATATGTGCACATTATATTGGGTAAATTGCATTTTTCAGACAATATGTAGCGGTTAAACTTGACAATTTTGTTAAATATAATCTATAATGTAGTTATGCAATCGTGTTAATATCAACGATTTTCACGAGGCGACGCGTAAAGCGGTTGCCTTATTTTTTGCCCTATTTCAGAATAGATAATACATATTTTATTATAGATTCAACGGAATAAGGACATCTATAGCAGACGCAAACAGGCGCCTGCTGTTACTATGCAAAAAAATCTTGGAAAAATCTAAATTTAGGAGGTGAGGACGATTTTAGAAATTATCGGTACAGCTGTTGTAGTTGGTCTGGCAGGCGGTGCGGTAGGTTATCTGGTTCGCAAAAATGTTGCTGAAGGTAAAATTGCTACTGCAGAAGAGCAGGCTATCCGTATTGTACAGGATGCTGAGCAGACCGGCGAAGCAAAACGCAAAGAAATTATGATGGAGGCTAAAGAAGAAATCCATCGTCTGCGTTCCGATATGGAGCGTGAAAATAAAGACAGACGTAATGACCTGCAGCGTCAGGAGCGTCGTCTGCTGCAAAAAGAAGAAAATCTGGACCGCAAAATCGAATCCTTCGAACGCAAGGAAGAAAAGCTGGCTTCCAAGGAACAGCGCCTGAACGCTGCTCAGGAGAAGGCTGAGGCAATGCTGGAAAAACGTCAGGTTGAACTGGAGCGTATTTCCGGACTGACCAGTGACGAAGCAAAGCAGGAGCTGCTGCAATCCCTCGAGGACGAGGTTAAGCACGAATCTGCTATGATGGTTAAGGATCTGGAGCAACAGGCTAAGGATGAGGCAGACCGCAAGGCAAGAGAAATTATTTCTCTGGCAATTCAGCGTTGTGCAGCAGACCATGTAGCGGAAACCACCGTTTCCGTAGTAGGCCTGCCTAACGATGAAATGAAGGGCCGCATCATCGGTCGTGAAGGCCGTAACATCCGCACTCTGGAAACCCTTACCGGCATCGATCTGATTATCGATGATACTCCGGAGGCTGTTATTATTTCCGGCTTCGATCCGGTACGCCGTGAGGTTGCCCGTATCGCTCTGGAAAAATTGATTAATGACGGCCGTATTCATCCGTCCCGCATTGAGGAAATGGTTGAAAAGGCACAAAAAGAGGTTGAGCAGAAAATTAAGGAAGCCGGCGAACAGGCTACCTTTGCTGTCGGTGTGCATGGCCTGCATCCCGAACTGATTAAGCTGCTGGGTCGCCTGAAATATCGTACCAGCTATGGTCAGAATGTCCTGAACCATTCTGTTGAGGTTGCTAACCTGGCAGGTGTAATGGCTTCTGAGCTCGGTGTTGACGTTGTTCTGGCTAAACGTGCCGGCCTGCTGCATGATATCGGCAAGGCTATTGACCATGAAATGGAAGGCTCTCACGTTGAAATCGGCGGCGAAATTGCCAAGAAGTTCCGTGAGTCCGACCTGATTGTCAATGCTATTTTGGCGCATCATGGTGACTGCGAGCCTAAGAGTGTTGAAGCTGTTCTGGTATCTGCCGCTGACGCAGTATCTGCTGCCCGTCCGGGTGCAAGACGCGAAACTCTGGAAAGCTACCTGAAGCGCTTAACTCGATTGGAAGAAATTTCTGAGTCCTTTGAGGGCGTTGAAAAATGCTATGCCGTACAGGCTGGCCGCGAAATCCGCATTATGGTTAAGCCGGATGTTATCGATGATGCTTCCGCTGTGCTTCTGGCACGAGATATCTCCAAGAAGATTGAAGATGAAATGGAATATCCCGGTCAGATTAAGGTTGTTATCATCCGCGAAACTCGTGCTGTTGATTACGCAAAATAACGAAATTCCTGAAAGAGCTGCTTAGGCAGCTCTTTTTTGCGCCTTAGCAGGATTATAGGAATTGCTGTCGAATATATATACTTGGAATTTTTTTGACAGGTGCGCCGGTTGAGGCCGGTGCTGAAAAGGGAATGCCGGTGAGAATCCGGAGCAGTCCCGCTACTGTAAGCTGAGCCCAGGCAATTATGTCACTGACGCAAGTTGGGAAGGCGCTGAGGGCGATTGAAGCTAAGCCAGGAGACCTGCCTGTTTACGAAGCTTGGAGCCTACTGGGAGATAGGCTGGCTTTTGGTATAGCGTAAATATAGAATTTTTGGCTGCAGCTGCATTTTGTGAATCTCCCGCAAGGAGCTTTTTTCATATATGTATAAAATGAAAAGCATGCAGCTTACAAAACGAAGGGAGGTTGAAATATGCCTGGAAAAATTATTATGGTTACCGGCGGAGCCCGCAGCGGCAAAAGCGAATTTGCAGAACGCTATGTATTGCATTATTCTCCCAAATGCGATTACGTTGCTACGGCAGAAATCTTAGATGAGGAAATGGCGGAGCGCGTGCGTCTGCACCGTGAGCGTCGTGATGCACGTTGGATTAATCACGAAGCGCCTTATCATGCCGAGCGCACGCTTGAAGCGCTGTCAGCGGAAACAGGAGCGGTTCTGTTTGACTGCCTGACTGTTTATATGTGTAACCTGCTTTATGGCAAGGATGCGCCGGAGGGTGAATTCCTGGAGCGCTGTCAGGTAGTATTTGACGAAATTGACAAGGTGCTGGCAGCAGCACGTAATTGCGGTAAAATCGTTGTCTTTGTTACGAATGAGGTGGCAGCGGCATTGTGCCGGATAATCAGATGGCGCGTGAATACCGTGACCTTGCCGGCTGGGTTAACCAGCGTGTGGCCAATGAGGCTGACCAATGTTTATTATTGTGTGGCAGGTCAGGCTGTAGACGTAAAAAAAATTGGCTTTTAAATTTGAGGATGAAGGAGAATAATGACTGATATGGAGAAAATCATAATACCTGCTCTGGATGAAGAACGTATGCAAGAAGTGCGGGCAGGCTACGCTAAGATAGACAAGCCGGCAGCTAATCTGGGCAAGCTGGAGGATATGGTTGTAGGCCTTGCAGGTATGATCGGCAAGGATTTACCGGATAAATTAAAGACGGCGATGGTTCTGATGTGCGGTGACCACGGTATTGCGAAATACGGCGTCAGCGCTTATCCGCAGGAGGTTACGCGTCAGATGATTAACGGTTATATGCGCGGTACTGCCGGTGCTACCGTGCTGGCTCGTCATGCGCACGCCGATGTTTTCGTCTGTGATGTAGGCACTGCCTTTGATTTGAGCGATTTGCCCAAGGTGTATCAGAAAAAGGTAGCTTGGGGAACAAATGACTTCACCCAGGGACCGGCGATGACGCGCGAGCAGGCTGAAAAGGCTATTGCCGTCGGCATCGAAATGGCTGATATGTGCATCGACCAAGGCTACAATATGCTTTATACAGGCGAAATGGGCATCGGCAATACAACCTCTACCTCTGCTATTGCCAGCGCGTTTTTAGGCTTGGATCCGCAGCTGACTGTCGGCCGTGGCAGCGGTATCAATGACGAACGCATGAAGATTAAACGTCAGGTTGTTATCGACGGTCTGGCTAAAAATATGCCGAAGCAGGGTGATGCGATGGACATTCTCTGTAAGGTCGGCGGCTATGACCACGCAGGTCTGGCCGGTGTAATTATCGGTGCAGCCCGTCGCCGCGTACCGGCAATGGTTGACGGTGTTAATGCTACGGCTGCAGCACTTTTGGCCTACGGCCTCTATCCGCAGTGCCGCGATTATATGCTTTGCTCGCATCTGAGCAGCGATATTTCTCATAAGAAAATGCTGGAGCTGATGCAGCTTTCGCCGATTGTGGATGCCGGTATGCGCCTGGGTGAGGGCACCGGTGCTTCTCTGGCTATTGTTGTGCTGCAGGCAGCAATGGATGTGTATAATCATTTAAGCAGGTGATGTGATGCGTGATTTTGTAACTTGTCTGGAACTTTTTGACCAGAATCCGCTTTTTCCAACCGCACGGACTGGCATGATAACGATTTCAGCCGCAGTGTACCCTACTTCCCTTTGGTCGGCCTGGTAATGGGCGTTTTTATGGGTGCGGTAAATTACGGACTGTATTATCTGCACACCCCTGATCTGATGCGCGCAGTGATGCTGGTGCTGGCGGAGCTGATTATTATCGGCGCTTTGATGTATGACGGCTTTATGGATACCTCCGACGGTGTTTTCAGCGCCCGTGACCGTGAGCGTATGCTGGAAATCATGAAGGACAGCCACGTAGGCTCCAATGCCGTTATCGCGCTTGTCTGCCTCGTGCTGCTGAAGGTGGCTGCCTATACTACGCTGCCGCCGGTTAAGCTGTCGTTTGCGTTGGTTGCAGTTTTTGTAGCAACGCGCACCTTTATGGTTACCTACATCGTCAACTACAAGTATGCACGCAAAACCGGTATCGGTCATATGTTTAAGGCCTATGCCAAGCCGATGTACACCTATATTGCCTTTGTACTTTGTCTGGCGCTGGTGGCAGCCTGTGGTTTGCCGTATTTGTATACGGCAATAGCGGCCTTCGTTATCTGCCAGGGCATTGCGCATTTCCTCAGCGGTCAGCTGGGCGGCCTTACCGGTGATACCTACGGCTTTTTGACGGAATGCGGCGTTGTGGTTTACCTGATGCTCGCAACCTATATAATCTGATATATTTCCCCGGCAATATTTTGCCGAATTATAAAGAGACAGAAAGGAAAAATGCTATGCATATAGAAGAAATAATCCAAAAGATTGTGCCTGCCGACAGAGGCTGTATGAAGCTGGCGCAGACACGCTTTGATAATCTGATCAAGCCGGTCGGCAGTCTGGCCAAGCTGGAAGAAATGACCTCGCGCTATTGCGGTATCAAGGGTATTTATGAAAAAGAGGATTTAGATTATCCTAAACGCGATTTACTGGTATGGTGCGGTATCGAAGAGGCTGCTCAGGCCGAAAAAATTATGCACGCCAAATGGCCGGTGAATGTGCTGGCTGCAGAAACCGGTGCGAAGGCCGTGGCTCTGCTGGTAACCTCGGAGGAGGAGGCTGATGCTCTGGAGGAGGGCGCTGCCCTGGTGCAGGAGCTGGTACACGAGAAGGGACTGGAGCTTTTGGGCTTCGGCTGCCTTTCCAATCCTGATAATGAGATGGTACGCACCGCTATGGCCGGCGCTCTGCTGCAGGCTGCAGCTATGAAGGTGCCGGTAATGCTGGACGGCGTTGCTGTCTGCAAGGCTGCCAAAAAGGCGGCGGATATGGCACCTGCCGTGCTCGACTACTGCTTTGCCGGTCACGTTTCCGCAGAGCCGGGCGCGGAAGAATGCCTGCAGGAGCTGGGGCTTACGGCACCGCTGCGCCTGAATATTCCCGACGGCGCCGGTGAGGGCGCTGCTGTCTGCTTTACGCTGTTCAATGCCGGCATCAAGGCCTACAAAGAAATGGAAACCTTTGAGGAAGCAGGCGTGCATGCGGAGATGAAGGAATTTTCCCTGGCAGAGCAATCTAAAAAAGGGGCGAAGGCTTAATGGGTAAAATATATTTAATCCGTCACGGTGAAACGGACAGCAACAAGGGACATCGCTTTCAGGGACGCATCAACATGCCGCTGAACGCCAAAGGTCTGGAGCAGTCCGAGAAGCTGGCTGCGTATATGCAGCATCTGCCGGTTGACAAGATTTACTGCAGCTCAATGCTGCGTGCCTGCATGACGGCAGCACCGCTGGCTATGAGCAAAAATATGTCCTACCAGCCGTTGGATTTGCTGCAGGAGGTAAGCTTCGGTGCCTGGGAAGGCCTGAAATATGCGGAAATCAGCCGCCGCTGGCCTAAGGAGATGGATGATTTCCTGACGCGTCCGGGCGAATGGATTCCGCCGCAGGGCGAAAGCTTTCATGATGTAGCGCGTCGCTGTCAGGCGGCTTTTGACTATATCTTCGAGCGTGAAGGCCACGAGAAGAATATCGCGATTGTATCGCACGGCGGTATTATCCGCGTGCAGCTGTGCCTGCTTTTGGGCATCCCGCTGAACAATCTGTGGAAGCTGAGTGTGCATAATGTTTCTGTCAGCATGCTGAATGACTGGCAGGGCAATATCATTGCCGAAACCATCAATGATGCTCACTTTGCCAGAGAGCAGGGAAAATCTGTAAACTGGCTGCATAAATAAAAATTGAAGTTCGAAAACCGCGCAGACCTGAAAAGCTGTCGCGGTTTTTCTTTAAAGCGGCGAAAAAAAGACGGTCATAGTTTTTGCTGTAAACTTATCGGTGCCGCACCATTAATTTTACACGCAAGCTTTTCCTGTGAGCACTGTTAACAAGCGGATTTGAGCATATGTTGAGAAATGAAAAGTTTCTTATTAAAGAATTTACGCATTTTTGATAAACTAAGATTGACTTTTACAGGCGCTTACTATATACTGTAAGAGGTGTATCTCAGTGGTCCGTTTAAGTTCCTAACTTCTTCTATCATAGATGAAATGGGGGAAGCCAAGGTAAACATCTTAATGCGTTCTTTGGGGTATGTTCTATCTATGATTAGGAGTGATTAAACAATGAAAGAAGACAAGACTTTAACCTGCTGCGAGTGCGGCAACGAATTCGTATTCACCGCTTCCGAGCAAGAGTTCTACGCAGAAAAGGGCTTCACTAACGAACCGCGCCGTTGCCCGGCTTGCCGTCAAGCTCGCAAACAACGCATGGGCGTACAAAACGACCGTCCGCAACGCGAAATGTTCCCCGCAGTTTGCGCTGAATGCGGTAAAGAGACCATGGTACCGTTCAAACCCAGCGATCGTCCGGTTTACTGCCGCGAATGCTTCAACGCACGTAAACACTAATTAGACGCTTGAAGTAACAAATTCAGGTACAGCTTAGGCTGTACCTGTTTTTTATTAGCCGATTATAGAAAAAACGAAAGTTATTTTACATAAAAGTGCTTATATGCTATACTTTTTACAATATCAATTATTCGAAGCAAGGGAGCTTTATGGCACGTATTATAGACAGTGATTTTCTGCACCGCGCGCTGCAGCATTTTTATGGCTACAGCAGCTTTCGCACAGGGCAGGAAGAAATTATAAGTGAAATATTACACGGACAGCCTGTGCTGGCAGTGCTGCCTACGGGTGCAGGCAAGAGTATTTGCTTTCAGCTGCCTTCGCTGCTGCTGAAGGGCGTGACGCTGGTCATTTCGCCGCTGATATCGCTGATGAAGGACCAGGCGGAGGCACTGACGGCTCGCGGTATTCCGGCAGCTTATCTGGATAGCAGCATGAGCAGCAACGAGTACGGCAGAGTGCTGCATGCTGCGCTCAACAAGCAGTGCAAGTTTTTGTATGTGGCACCGGAGCGATTGGTCAACCAGCAGTTTATTGATTTCGCCCGCCAGGCTTATATTACGATGGTGGCGGTGGACGAGGCGCACTGCGTATCGCAGTGGGGACACAGCTTTCGTAAGGAATATTATAATATCCCCGATTTTATTCAGGCCTTGCCGACGAAGCCGCTGGTGGCAGCCTTTACTGCTACGGCTACACCTGGATGTACGCCGTGTATTATCAAACGCCTAGGCATTCCGGAGGCAAAAATTGTGGTGACGGGCTTTGACAGGCCTAATCTGCATTTTGCCGTGCAGCGCACGCAGGATAAGGAGCGCTCGCTGTTGGAGTTTATGCGCAAGCATAAAAAGGATTGCGGCGTAGTTTACTGTGCTACGCGCAACAAGGTGGAAAGCGTGACGCAGCTTTTGCGGCGTCAGGGCTTCAGTGCCTTGCGCTATCACGCGGGATTGACGCCGGAGGAGCGGCGTGAGAATCAGAATGCTTTTGTCGGCGGCAGCGTGCCGCTGATTGTGGCAACAAATGCCTTCGGTATGGGCATTGATAAGCCGGATGTACGCTTTGTGGTGCATTATAATATGCCCAAGGATATCGAAAGCTACTATCAGGAGGCAGGACGCGCAGGGCGTGACGGCCTGCCTGCGGAATGTCTGCTGCTTTACGATAAGGCGGATATTGCGGTCAACACCTATCTTATCGGCCACGATCAGCCGGATCTGACCTGGAAGGAGCACGAGCTGCAGCTGCTGAGTAAAATGACCAATTATTGCAATACATCCATGTGCCTGCGCAAGGTACTGCTGGAATATTTCGGAGAAAAAACAACGTCGCAGTGCAACAATTGCGGCAACTGCGACGTGAATAAGAACGCTTCGTGGCGTAAGTTTTTGAAGTTTTAAATTTTAGTCGATATCAATAGTATTGCCCGGTTTTACAATGAGCACCTTGCTGTCGGTTTCGTCCTCAACGGCGGCCTTGAAGGCTTCAACGTCCTGAGCGATGGGCGGCCAGGTGTTGTAATGTACGGGGATAACGTATTTTGCCTGCAGCAGCTTGCAGGCGATAAGTGCATCATTGGGGTCCATAGTGAAGTTGCCGCCGATAGGAAGCACTGCGTATTCAAAGGCGTCGAGCTTGGGCAGCAGCTGCATATCGCTAAACAGTGCGGTGTCACCGGCGAAGTACAGCTTAGTGCCGTAGAAATCAATGACGATGCCGCAGGCGTGACCGCCGGGAACGCCGCTGCCGTGGAAGGCCAGCGTCAGGCGTACCTTGCCGAAGGGAAACTTAAAGGTGCCGCCAAGATGCATAGCGTGCGCTTTGCAGCCGGCTTCCTGCGCCAGACCGCAGATTTCGGCAGTAGAGATGATGGTAGCGTCACAATTTTTGGCGATTTCAAAGGCACTGCCCAAATGGTCGAAGTGACCGTGGCTGACGAAAATATAATCAACCTTAATGTCTTTGGCGGTGAGTCCTTCCGAATTATCGTCCAGATACGGGTCGAAGATAATAGCGGAATTATTTTTTTCCAGCATAAAGCAGGCATGGTTGATGAAATGGAATTTTGCGGACATAATTTTCCCTCCTTAATTTAACAAGCTGATTGCTACTTGATGTTAAATAAGATAGCGCTTGGATGTTATCTTATAAATATTATAGCTTAAATCTACTTTTTTTGTGAATTCCTCACTGCAGGGGTGGGAAAAACTTTACAATTTTGCCTCAAGTGCGGTAAAATTGATAGCGTGATATATATAGGAGTAATGCGCTATGAAATATAAAAAAATTACTTTTGCGTGTGTTCTGCTGGGTCTGTCGCTCTATGCCGGCGTGTGTGCGGCAACCGTGCGCGAGGTCGCTGATGAAGCACCGGCCTCCAAGCAGACGATTATCGCTGATAAAAAGGATAAGAAGCTGCTCAACAAAAAGCAGCGCGCTGTCCAAATAACTCAGGAAAAGGATAAAATTGTAGTATCTACCAAACCGGTGGCTAAACCGCCTGCCGGTACGATAAATGTTCCTGCCGCTCCGCGTCCGTCGCTGCTGCAGGAGAAGGACGGCAAGTTCTATTTTTCCGGTACTCAGCTACCGGATGATTACCGTAATATCGCTATTTACGGTGAGGCGATTGCCAGCAAGGCGCAGGCTGTTGCCTATATTTTAGCGGCTAACCCTGCTGTGAAGCTAGCCTGCCCGGTAGAGGAGCTGGTTGAGCTGTACTGGCAGGAGGCTAAGCGTGAAAACGTGCGTCCTGATCTTGCCCTGGCGCAATCGTTGGTTGAAACCGGTGCTTACCGTTATGGCGGTGATGTGCTGCATCATCAGAACAATTTCTGCGGTCTTGGTACTATCGGCGGCGGTGTGCGCGGTGCGTCCTTTGCTACGCCGCAGCTGGGAGTGCGTGCGCACATCCAGCATCTGCTGGCTTACACGCAGACGAAGCGTCCTTCAACGGATATTGTCGATCCGCGCTATGATCTGGCGCATAATATCCGCCTGGAGCGCGGTGTTGTCAACACCTGGTACGGTTTGAACGGTACCTGGGCGATGGGCTCGCTGTATTGCGAAAAAGATTATGGCCACCTATCAGAAAATCCTGGCACAGCAGCCTGTTGAGCCGGAGATTAAGCCGGCACCGGCTGAACCGGTTAAGGAAAAGCAAAAAAAAGAAAACGCAGTATGAAGCAGAGAGTTTCTGGAAATACTGCAGGAGTAAAAAATAAATTAACGACTGTGCAGCAGTCAGCTGAGGAGGCATTCAGTAAAATGCATATAGTTTAGTTGAACCGGAAATTCCCGGCAATACCGGTAATATTGCACGTCTGTGCGCAGCAACCGGCTGCCACCTGCATTTGGTCCGTCCGCT
>ENA-OQCZ01000314-OQCZ01000314.1-human-gut-metagenome-genome-assembly--contig:-NODE-314-length-13876-cov-2.625355_pt1 | contig 13876 bp, 13 predicted proteins | sample MGYA00242505_ERZ504594 | MGnify/ENA primary metagenome ERZ504594 (study PRJEB26092, sample SAMD00036329) | human gut metagenome | host: Homo sapiens | study: EMG produced TPA metagenomics assembly of... | reverse complement strand
GACCCGAGCCGAAAGCGAAGCCGCAGTACTGCTCGGGATCGAGCCCGTAGTTGCGGACCACGGTCGGGTGCACTTCGCCGGCGCCGGAAATCTCAAGCCACTTGCCCTTGCGGGAGCCGGTGGTGAACATCATGTCCACTTCAACAGACGGCTCGGTGAACGGGAAGTAGCTCGGACGGAAGCGCACGATGAGGTCGTCGGTTTCGAAGAACCGGCGCAGGAACATGGAGTACACGCCCTTCAGATCCGCGAAGCTGATGTTTTCGCCGAGCCACAGTCCTTCGACCTGATGGAACATCGGGGAGTGCGTGGCGTCGGAGTCAACGCGGTAGGTACGTCCCGGAGCAATGACCTTGATCGGCGGCTTGTGGGTGCGGGAGTAACGGACCTGCATCGGGGAGGTGTGCGGGCGCAGCGGCAGCAGCAGCCCCTTCTCATCCTTCATGTCGACGTAGAACGTATCCTGCATCGAGCGGGCCGGATGGTTGAGGGGGTTATTGAGCGCCGTGAACGTGTACCAGTCGTTCTCGATTTCGGGGCCGGAGGCCACGTCGAAACCGATCGAACGGAAAATCTCTTCAATACGCATCCAGGTGCGGATCACGGGGTGGATGCCGCCGGCGGGAGACGTACGTCCCGGCAGCGTCACATCGATCGCTTCCTCGGCAAGCTTCTTCTCGAGAGCGGCCTGCGCGAGCGCTTCGCGGCGGGCGTTCAGCGCCTCTTCCACAGCACGCTTCGCGGCATTGATCTCAGCACCGGCCGCCTTCCGCTGGTCGGCTGCGAGATCCCGCAGACCCTTCATCATTGTCGTGAGGGTGCCGGACTTCCCAAGGAATTTCGCCTTGGCATCTTCCAGCGCTGCAGGCTGCGTCGCTTCAGCGAAAGCCTGCCGGGCGGATTCAATCAGTTTGGATAAATCTTCCATTTTTTGATTCCGATACGGAAAACGTGGGCAGCAGCGGTCTGCTTTCTTGCCCGCAATACAGAAGAAGATAACGAAAAAAGGGGCGGCCCGGTACTGCTGGCCCGCCCCTTTTAAAGCTGGAGCACCTCAGCCGAGGCTTCAGCGCTCCTGTGCTTTGACAAGTGGATTCACCAATTAAGCACGAGCTGCCTTGGCTTTTTCGACCAGAGCAACAAAGCCTTCCTTGTCAAACACAGCCATATCAGCGAGCACCTTGCGATCAAGGAGGATGTTCGCCTTGTGAAGGCCGTTGATGAAGGCGCTGTAGGTCATTCCGTTCTGACGGGTAGCCGCATTGATACGGGCAATCCACAGACGGCGGAAGACGCGCTTCTTCGCACGGCGGTCACGATAGGCGTACTGGGCGCCGCGCATGACGGCTTCCTTGGCCACACGGAACACATTGTTGGCACGAAGGCTGTAGCCCTTCGACAGGGCGAGCAGCTTCTTATGACGGGCACGAGCGGTTACACCACGCTTAACTCGAGGCATCTTTTTATTCTCCTATCCAGATCAGGAAGCGATGGCAAGCATGCGCTTGACGTTGAGCTCATTGCACTTCGCAACCGTCACCATGCCGCGCAGGTGACGCTTGTTCTTGGTCGTGCGATGGGACAGGATGTGACGCTTGGTCGAGTGGCCAAACTTGATGGAACCGCCGGAGCGCACTTTAAAGCGCTTGGCAGCAGCCCGCTTGGTTTTCATCTTCGGCATTTGCCGTTTCCTCTTTATTGATGACTCAAAGGCGCCTTCCGGAAAAAGTTTGGATGGTCTTGAACTGCCCTTGAATCACTTCTTCTAACTCCGACACTTCCCGGGTTGGGAGAAGTTTCGGAGGTACTGCAAAACTGGTCAGAAATGCCGGAGGAGAGAAACGCATCTCCCCCGGACGATTTCGTCTGATTACTTCTTGCGCTTCGGCCCGAGCACCATGATCATCTGGCGCCCTTCGAGCTTCGGATTCTGCTCAACCTGAGCGATATCACCCAGCTCGGTCTTCACGCGGTCCATAAGTTCCACGCCGAATTCCTGATGGGCCATTTCGCGGCCGCGATAGCGGAGCGTAATTTTAGCCTTATCTCCGCCTTCAAGGAAGCGGCGGACAGCACGGATCTTCGTCTGAAAATCGTTTTCGTCGGTCGCGGGGCGGAACTTCACTTCCTTCACCTGCGTGACCTTCTGCTTGGCCTTGGCTTCCTGAGCGCGCTTCTGTTCCTGGTACTTGAACTTGCCGTAGTCAATCAGCTTGCAAACCGGCGGACGCGCCTTCGGCGCGACTTCGACCAGATCCACGCCGAGCTCTTCAGCCTTGTGAAGAGCGTCGTACGTGTTCATGATGACGCTGGTTCCGTCCGGCATCGTGACTCGGACCTCGGGGACCCGGATTTCACGATTCAGACGATGACGATTTTCCTCTTTTGCAGGGTTATCCCTACTATTTGTTATCACTTATTAACCTCAATGTTGGTGTGATCGGCGACCTGAGCCGCGAGCAGCGCAGCAAAGTCGTCAAAACTCATAGCACCGATATTCCGGCCGCCGCGCTCACGGACAGCCACTGTACCTGCCTGCTTTTCCTTCTCACCCACAACCAGGATGTAAGGAACTTTCGTCAGACTAAGTTCGCGAATTTTATAGTTGATTTTCTCACTGCGCAAATCCTCTTCTACTCGATAACCCGCATTGAAGAGTTTCTGATAAACCTCGTGAGCGTAGTCTGCCTGGGAATCCGTAATGGAGGCAACCGCTACCTGAGTCGGTGCGAGCCACGGCGGAAGGGCTCCGGCGTAGTTCTCAAGCAGCATACCAATCCAGCGTTCCAGAGAACCGAGGATAGCACGATGGAGCATAACCGGGACCTTTCTCTGGTCATCGGCATCAACATATTCCGCTCCGAGACGGCCCGGCATCTGGAAGTCAACCTGAACCGTACCGCACTGCCAGCTGCGGCCGAGGCAGTCACGGAGGTGGTACTCAACCTTCGGGCCGTAGAAAGCGCCTTCACCCGGCAGCACCTTGTACTTCACACCGGCGCGGTCGAGAGCGATCATCAGATCCTTCTCAGCCTTGTCCCAGGTCGCGTCGTCACCGATACGCATTTCAGGACGCGTCGCGACGAAGTACTCAATATCGTCGAATCCGAAGTCCTTGTAGACCTTCTTCACGATCGCGGTGAAATTCACGCATTCGTCGAGAATCTGATCTTCCGTGCAGAAGATGTGGCCGTCGTCCTGCGTGAAACCGCGGACGCGCATCAGGCCGTGCAGAGAGCCGGACGGCTCGTTGCGGTGGCACTGACCGAATTCACCGTAGCGGATCGGCAGATCGCGGTAAGAGCGGAGCGCGCTCTTGAAGATCTGGATGTGGCCCGGGCAGTTCATCGGCTTCAGAGCGTAGATGCGGTTCTCAGACTCCGTCGTGAACATGTTGGAGCGGTACTTCGCCCAGTGGCCGGACTTCTCCCAGAGGGAGCGGTCGAGAAGCTGCGGAGCCTTCACTTCCTGGTAGCCGTTGTCGCGGTAGATGCGGCGCATGTACTGCTCGATCATCTGCCAGAGGGCCCAGCCCTTCGCGTGCCAGAAAATCATGCCCGGGGCTTCTTCTGGAGGTGGAAGAGGTCCATGTCCTTGCAAGCTTGCGGTGTCGCGCGGGCGGCCTCTTCGAGCATGTGCAGATAAGCCTTCAGCTCATCCTTCGTCGCGAACGCGGTGCCGTAGATACGCTGCAGCATCTCATTCTTCGAGTCGCCGCGCCAGTAACGCCGGCCACCTTCATCAGCTTATGCACCTTCAGCACACCGGTGCTCGGCACGTGAGGCCCGCGGCACAGATCCGTGAAGTCGCCCTGCGTGTAGAGCGTGATCTTCTGGTCTTCCGGAATCGCCTTCACGAGTTCGACCTTATAGTGCTCGCCGAGCTTATCGAAGAAGGAGATCGCCTCGTCGCGCGTCACTTCGCGGTGCGTGATCGGGAGGTTCTCCGCCACGATCTCGTCCATGCGCTTTTCGATCTTCGCGAGGTCTTCTTCCGAGAAGGGCTTCTTGCAGGAGAAGTCGTAGTAGAAACCGTTTTCGATCGACGGTCCGATCGTCACTTCGGCTTCCGGATAGAGCTGCTTCACTGCCTGAGCCATCAGGTGAGCGGTGGAGTGGCGAATGATGTCAAGACCTTCCTCATCCTTACCGGTGATGATCGCGACAGAGGCGTCGTGATCCACGGTCTCGGAGAGATCCACAAGCTTTCCGTCCACGCGGCCGGCAAGCGCCGCACGGGCGAGTCCGGCACCGATCGAAGCGGCAATCTGCGCCACTGTCACGGGGCCTTCAAACTCGCGCTTTGAACCATCCGGCAAAGTAATTTCCAACATTTGACACTCCCTTTTCAACCCCTTCAGACAGGGACTTCTCTTTCAAAAGATTTCTTGCCCAGACTGTTTGCCGCCTGAAGAGCGGCAACTCTGACCGCCCGTCAGGCGGTTCTGCCGGCCGGTCCGCCCAGGTAAAGGATATCGGCCGCCGGCTCGGGCTGCAAAGAATAAAAAAAAGTGCGGCCCGAGCCGCACTTTCTTTTTTAAAGCAACAGAACTGCTGTGTGACTCACCATCGGTTTTAGATGATGGTCAGTGTAGTTCGATTCATCAGAGAAAAATCTAACAACACAGCACTCCCAGAAAAATTTGGTAGGCACGATTGGACTCGAACCAACGACCCCCACCATGTCAAGGTGATGCTCTAACCAGCTGAGCTACGTGCCTGAGAGAATTAGAATTCTACGGATCCAAAATAAAAAAGCAAGAGTTCCCCCTAAAAATATTTTATTTTAGGGGTTTTCACTAGCTTCTATGGGCCGAAATGACCCCTTTCACCTCAAGAATCTCCTTCAGGGCCTGCTGCATCAGCGCGGCACCGGCCACTTCCACCCCGAATTTCAGGCGCGCGACGTTCTTCACAGTCTGCGTGTTGACGTTCGTGATGTTGATCTTCAGGCGGATGAAGACATCGGTCACATCTTTCAGAAGACCGATACGGTCGCGGGCGAGAACGAGGATCTCCATCGGGTAGAGAGTGTCCTCGGGCGCTTCACCCCAGGAGACCTCAATCAGACGTTCCTTCGACTGCTCCATCAGGTTCTTCACGTTCGGGCAGTCAGCGCGGTGCACAACGACACCGCGGCCGCGGGACACAAAGCCCACGATCTCGTCAGGCGGCACCGGATGGCAGCACTTCGCGAGCTGCGTGAGAAGCGATCCGACACCAGCAACAAGAATCTGTCCGTTATCGTGATGGGCACGCGGCTGCGCGGGCTTCACCGGGATCACCGGCTCATCGGCCGCCTTTTGCTGCGTCTGAGGCACCACGACCGCTTCGATCGCGCGGTTCGAAATCTCGTCCTTCGCGATGGTGAGGCAGAGATCATCCACGGACTCAAAACCAAGCGTCTTCGCGAGCGACTCAAGGTTATAAGTCGACTTCCCGAGGCGCGCGAGTTCGGTATCGAGCTCATCACGCCCGCGTGCGATCTGCTCCTGGAGGTGCAGCTGGTTGAACCACGTTCTCACCTTGCCGCGGGTCCGGGCCATGGCGGCGAACCCAAGCTCCGGATTCATCCAGTCCTGCGACGGGCCGCCGGACTTCGCCGCGATGATTTCCACCGTGTCGCCGGTCTTCAGCTTATGCGTGAGCGGCACGATCGCGCCGTTCACCTTCGCGCCTCGGCAGCGGTGGCCGAGCTGCGTGTGGACCATATAGGCAAAGTCCACCGGTGTGCTGTTCGCCGCGAGTTCCACAACGCGCCCCATCGGGGTGAGCGCGTAGATCAGATCGTCCTCGACACCCGGCGCGCGCGGCGGCTCAACGTCCGAGTGCCACGCGAGCAGCTGACGGAGCCAGACAACTTTCTGCTCTTCAGCGGAATTCACGCCAAGCGAATTGCCCGCTTCCTTATAGCGCCAGTGGGCCGCGAAACCGAGTTCCGCGAACTCATGCATCTCGCGCGTACGGATCTGGATTTCGACCGGAAGCCCGTTTGAAGCCTTCACAACCGTGTGCAGCGACCGATAGCCGTTCGGCTTCGGATGCGCGATATAGTCGTCGTACTCTGACTGAATCGCGGTGAAATTTTCATTCAGGATCGAGAGCACCTCGTAGCACTGTTCGACCGTATCCACGATGACGCGGAGCGCCCGGAGGTCGAAGAGCCGCTCAAACGGCAGGTGCTTACGCTCCATCTTGAGCCAGATCGAGTAGATATGCTTCGAGCGGCCGGAGACCTCGCCCCGGATATGGTGCGCGGCGAGCAGCGACCGGATCTTCGTCACGGCCTGCTGCACGAAGGCGAGGCGCTCGGCGCGGCTCGCGTCGAGGTGCCGCACGATCTCCTGATAGACCTCAGGCCGCGTGAAGCGGAGCGACAGGTCCTCGAGCTCCCACTTCATCTGCCAGATACCGAGGCGGTTCGCGAGCGGCGAGTAGAGCTGGAGCGTTTCCGCGGCGTAGATCTTCGCGTCATCCGACGGGTGCATCACAAACCAGCGCAGCGTCTGCAGACGGCTCGCGAGACGAAGGAGCACGACCCGGAGGTCGCCGCACATCGCGAGCAGCATCTTTCTCAGCTTCTCGGGCTGGGACGCGGCATTCGCTTCCTTGTTGCTCGAACGGGCCTGTTCGGAGAGCTTCATCAGACGCTGCAGATCGGTGCAGAGCTCGAGCACCTTGCCGCCGAAACTCTTCTCAATCCACTCCTCAGGATTCTTCAGATAATCCTGCACGGAGGAGAGATAGGCCGCGGCAATCAGTTCATCATCATCCCGGATGCCCCGCAGAATGCTGGCCATGCCGTCTGCGTGCGACATACGGGGTTCGCCTGTCTCAAGGCATTGCCCCGCGTAGAGCGGTTCCACCATCGAACGGGCAAGCTGCCAGTTCACTTTAACCGGCGCTTCGGTTTTCTTGTTATCTGGTGCCATCGGACAAATCTTCTCTGCGGTTAATGAGGAATAAACGCCTTCAGACAGGCCTCGCGTGGGAATCCCCTTGCGACAGCCCATTCTATGGCGGCGTGCTTATATCAGTAGAAATCCCGAATCCGGTTTTGCAAATTAATACAAATTCAGATTCTAGGCGAGACTGCGGACGGATTAGGCCGCAGAAATATTCAATTCATGACGCCGATGCGGCGAAGCAGCGTGGCAATGTCAACGCCATTACGGACGTTCAGCTTCCGGGTGGCGGAGCCGCGGTGCACCTTGACGGTCTTCTCGGCGATATTCAGTTTCTCGGCGATTTCTTTGTTCTGGAGCCCCTCGGCAACAAGCTTCACCACTTCTTTTTCGCGCGCGGTCAGCGTCTCAAAGGCCGCCCGGTCCGCGTTATCGCGCTCATCCGCCTCAACCCGCTCGAGGTCGCGCTTCACGGCGGCCTCCACCACGGCGATCAGCCGGTCGCCGTCCACCGGTTTCTGGAGGAAATCCGCGGCGCCCTGCTTCAGCACGTGCACCGCCATATCGACGTCGCGTGCCCGGTGACAAAGAGATCACCGGAATCCCTGGAACCCCGTCGGAGTCGCAGTCAGATCCTGCAGTTGCAAGCCTGTCATGCCCGGCATTCGGCGTCGAGCAGGAGGCAGCCTGGACGGCCGGATCATCATGCTTCAGAAAGTCGTCAGCGCTCTCGTAGCATGCAGGTCTCGTAGCCTGCGGCCCCCGAGCAGGAAGGCGCTCGACTGCCTCACGCCTTCGTCGTCATCCACGATTCTCACCAGCAGGCGATTTACTTTCCGACCCCAATTTTCTCTCCAACCCGAAGTCACCAAACCGCCCCGCTTCTCCAGGCAGAGGCATCCCACTTTTGTATTGTGAACCTATGCGGGGATGAATTTCAAAAAATTAAGAAAAAAGGCCAGGGACTGAGTCCCCGGCCTTATTCCGGAACACGGATAAAACCGGGAGAATCCCGGTCTCTTATCCGTTAGTTCTTCAGGCTGTGAATCGGAGCCGGGATACGGCCGCCGAGGTTCACGAAGCCTGCGGAGTCACCGCCAGGAACGCGGATGACGGCCGCTTCGCCGAGCAGTCCGCCGAAGACCGCCACGTCGCCCACCGTCTTGCCGGGGACCGGAATCACGCGGACAGCGGTCGCCTTGTTGTTGATCATGCCGATCGCGGCTTCGTCAGCAATGATGCCGCCGATCGTCGAGGCCGGGGTGTCACCCGGGATCGCGATCATGTCGAGACCGACCGAGCAGACCGAGGTCATCGCCTCGAGCTTCTCGAACGTGAGCGCGCCGCTGCGGGCAGCGGCTTCAATCGCCGCGTCCTCGGACACTGGGATGAAGGCGCCGGAGAGGCCGCCGACGTGAGAGGAAGCGAAAACGCCGCCCTTCTTCACCGCGTCATTCAGCATCGCGAGAATCGCGGTCGTGCCGGGAGCGCCGATCGAGGAGAGACCGAGAGCCTGGAAGATTTCACCGACGGAGTCACCGATCGCCGGGGTCGGAGCGAGCGACAGATCGGCCACGCCAAACGGGATGCCGAGTTCCTTCGCCACGTCGCGGCCGATGATTTCACCGACGCGCGTCACCTTGAAGGCCGTGAACTTGATCGTTTCGGCAACATCGTCCACCGTGATATGGCGGCCGTTGTTCTTCTCTTCGATCAGGCGGTCAAGCGCCTTCTTCACAACGCCCGGACCGGAAACACCGACGTCGATCACGACGTCAGGCTCACCGACACCGAGGTAGGCGCCGGCCATGAAGGGCACGTCCTGGGGAATGTTGCAGAAGACAACGAGCTTCGCCGCGCCGATACCGTCGCGGTCCGAGGTCGCCTGGGCGACATCAAGCACGCGCTGGCCCATCAGGGCAACCGCGTCCATGTTGATACCGGCCTTCGTGCTGCCCACGTTGATCGAGGAGCAGACGCGGTCCGTGGTCGCGAGGGCTTCAGGCAGCGAGTCGATCAGGTTACGCTCACCGGGGGTGATGCCCTTCTCAACGAGAGCGCCGAAACCGCCCACAAAGTCGACACCGACTTCCTTCGCGGCAGCGTCAAGCTCGCGGCAGACGGCGGCAAGCTGATCGCGCGTGAAGGAGGAGCAGACCGTACCGATCGGAGAAACCGAAATACGCTTGTTCACAACCGGAATGCCGTAGCGGTCGCCGACCATGTTGCAGGTCTCAACGAGGCGCTTCGCATACTTGCTGATCTTCGCGCGGAGACGATAGGCAAACGTGTCGTAGTCGGTGCTCGCGCAGTCGAACAGGCTGACACCGAGCGTCACCGTACGCACGTCAAGGTGCTCGGCCCGGGTCATGTTGATGGTGGAAAGGATCTCGTTTCAGAAATCATTGTTGTTTTTCACCCTAAAAGAGTCTTCTGCCGCTCTTGCAGCCGAAATGGAATTAATGAATTTCGATGTGATGCATCGCATCAAAAATGAGGTGATGCTGCATCGTGAGCGAGAGGCCCATGGCCTTGGCGCGTTCCGACATCACGCGGTGCAGCGCGCGGGCTCAACCGCCTTCGGCACGCTCACTTCAAAAATCTGAACGGACTCACCCTCACCGAGCGGCTTCGCGCGCAGATCGTGAATGTTCACGCGCTGCTCACTCATGATGCGGGAGAAGGTCGACACGATGTCGTTGCCGTCTTTGCCCCAGATCGTCACCACGTAGGATTCGGACTCCGGCACGGAATCCTTCGGCAGTTCTTCAAAGTCGCGGATCACAAGGGAGAGGTGGAATTTGCGGGCTTCGAGCGCCTTGCTGATTTCCTCGTTGAGCGTCTCGTTGGACAGGCCTTCAGGCTTATTCAGCAGATAAATGCCCGAAAACTGGTCGTGCAGCGTGGACTGGGTCATTTCTTCGATATTGCAGCCCAGACGGGTAAGGGCGGAAGAAACGGTGGCAACAATACCGGGCTGATCAAGACCGATGACGGCGACAAGCGCGCTGTTATTTTTCGTATACTGGGTCATTTTCCTTAAGACTTTGCAGGTCAAAGTATTAGAACGTGAGTGTAACTCTATATGGCGTTTCAGTTCTTCTGACGCTCCGGGAGAAACTCACGCATTCCCGGGAATGCCGCAAGAGAATTCGCCTGGAGGGCTGAAAGAAGCTCGTCGCGGGGCATGCCCCGGAGCTGAGCGAGTTCATCGAGATACCCCGCGATATCAGCGGGTTCAGTCCGGAGGTTGCCGCTGTTGCGCCTCGCGCCTGAAGGCATATCCGGAGCGTCGGTTTCAAGCACGATGCTTTCAAGAGGAAGCGTAGCCGCAAGACGCCTGATCCGGCGGCTGCCGCTATACATCATCGCGCCGCCGAATCCGAGTTTGAGTCCAAGCGAAATCAGAATCCTCGCCTGCTCCTCGGAGCCATTAAACGCGTGCGCGACACCGCCTGAAACCGGAATCCGACGAAGCCACTTGGTGACCCAGTCGACAGACCGCCTCACGTGAAGCGAGACCGGCATGCCGGTATCCCGCGCCACCTTCAGCTGGGCGACAAACACCGCTTCCTGTTTCGCGCGGTCCAGATCCGGCACAAAACCATCCAGCCCGATCTCCGCGACCGCCACCACGCGGCTCGCGGGATCCGCCATTTCGCGCCTGAGCGCGTCACGCAGCTCGTCCGCCACTTCAGGGGTCACCGTGGGACGGGCGGTCGCGAGCGGATGAACCCCAAGCCCGACGCACCACCCGGACTCTGCCCCCACCCGGAGGCATTTCGTCCAGTCGCCTGAAATTCCCGCCGCGATGAGCGCGCAGCCGACACCCGACTCTTTCGCCCGCCGGAAGACATCCGGACGGTCATGATCGAACTGCTCAGACTGCATGTGGTTATGCGTATCGATAAGACAGGCCACGGCTCACCCTCCTCCCGGTCACTCCTCAAAGGGCTCAATCGAACCGCCCTTCAGCCTCAGAATCCGGCCGCAGCGCTTCGCGAGTCCCAGGTCATGCGTCACGATGATGATCGCGGTGTTCTTTTCGCTCGCGAGACTGAGGAACCGGTCCCAGACCGCCTGCGCGGTGTCCTGATCGAGGTTCCCCGTCGGTTCGTCCGCGAGAATGCAGGCGGGAGAGGTCACAACGGCGCGGGCAATCGCGGTTCGCTGCCGCTCGCCCCCTGAAAGCTGGGACGGCAGGTGATCAAGCCGCTCCCCGAGCCCGATTTCCTCCAGCACCGCCTTCGCGGCAGCGTTGGCTTCCGCCTCGGGTGTCCTCCGGATATAGAGCGGCATCGCCACGTTTTCGAGCGCCGTGAATTCCGGAAGCAGGTGATGGAACTGATAGACAAAGCCGAGACGCCGGTTTCTCAGGTCACCGCGCGCCTTCTCATCCATCCCTCCGATATCGACACCATCCACCACCACGCGCCCGGCGTCGGCGTCATCCAGCCCGCCGATACAGTGAAGGAGCGTCGACTTGCCGGCGCCTGACGCCCCAACAATCGCGACCGTTTCCCCAGGCTTCACGCGGAGCGACACATTCTTCAGCACCGGTGTTTCACGGTCTCCCTCACGGTACGCCTTGGCGAGACCCTCAACCTCAATCGCAAACTCACTCATATCTCAGAGCCTCAGCAGGCCGGATGCGGGACGCACGCCAGCTCGGATAAACGGTCGCGGCAAGCGACAGGAAAAGAGAAAAAACGGCAATCGGAATAATGTCGGACGCCCGGGGTTCGGACGGCATGCCGGAAATCAGGTAAATCGACTGCGGGAGGAATTCCACATGGAAAACCGCCTCAATCGCGGACACGATGGAACCGAGATTGCACGCGATGAGTAGCCCGATCGCGACACCGGATGCCACACCGATCACGCCGATCACCGCGCCCTGGATCATGAAGATCTTCATGATGGAGCCAGGCGACGCGCCAAGCGTCCGGAGAATCGCGATGTCTGACTGCTTCTCGGTCACGGTCATCACGAGAGTCGACACCAGCCCGAACGCGCCCACGAGCACGATGAGAAAGAGAATGATCGACATCATCCGCTTCTCCACCTGCACTGCGGCGAACCATGTCTTGTTTTCCACGGTCCAGTCGCGGGCGAAGTACCCGGGCGGCAGCGACTTCATGAGACTCTCAGCGACAGCGGGGGCTTCCTGCATATCCGCCACGCGGACACGGACGCCCATCGGGCCCCCGGTGCGGAAGAGCGCCGCGGCGTCCTCAATATTCATGAAGAGCATCGTCGAATCGTATTCGAAGTGCCCAGCCGTAAAGATCCCTGACACCGTGAGCGTCCGGACCCGCGGGATCATGCCGGCGGGTGTCGTGGTGCCCTGAGGGACGACGAGCGCAATCTTATCTCCGGGCGCCACGCCAAGCCGTGCGGCGAGCACCGACCCGATCACCGCGTGGAAGCTCCCCGGCGTAAGTGAGTCAAGCGTTCCGGCGGGCATCGTGGAAGCGACTTCACTCGCCTTCACCTCTTCCTTCGGATCGACCCCTTCCACCATGGTGCCGATCACGCGGTCACCAGTCGAAATCAGCCCCTGCCCTTCAACGAAGGGTGCGGCTCCCCGCACTTCGGAGTTCTTTTCCGCGACCGCGGCAAGCGACCTCCAGTCCGACACGGGACCCGTGCCGCTTGAAATCTGGATATGCGGAATGACAGACAGCATCCGGTCACGAACCTGGGTCTGGAACCCGTTCATCACGGAAAGCACAATGATCAGCGCCATCACGCCGAGCGCGATTGACACGACAGACGTCGCTGAGATGAAGGAAACAAACCGGTCCTTCCGTCCGGTTCGCCGGCCGGAACGCGTATAGCGGAGGCCGATCAGAAATTCAAAAGGCAGAGACACGGAGCTCAAATCCTGAAGTGTTGACTGTTGACTCCGGGCGGATCCCGGAGCTGTGCACACATTCTAAGCAAGAGCGGACCTAACCCGGGACCGTCTTCCGTCTAAAATAGGATCCCTATGTCCACTGCCTATTACCTGCTCCCCGGTGCCCGTCTGCCGAAGGACGTCGCCCCCGCTGTCATTCCTCGAATCGACCGGTCACTTCTCGACCCCCATCCTGGAAGGTCTTGGCACCCCTGTCTGCCAGAGGCTTGCCGAGGGGCTGACGCTGCCCTTTGCGCGCTGCACCCATCACCTCTGGTTCTGGGGCGTGGTGCCGCGTGGAAAACGACTCCGGCTCACGCGGCCTACGTGTGGCTTGAGGATCACGGTCCGACGCTCGCGACGGAAATCTGGTCCGTGACGCCGTGCGTTGAGGAGAACGGCGTTTACCGCTCGCTCGGAAGCGATCCTCTCACCGCGGAAGAAATCGACCGCTGCTCGGAACCGCTCCGGAAGACGCTCGCGAAATTCGGTTTCGTCCTCCAGCAGTGGGATACGCTCTGGTACGCCACCCGCATGAAGGACTGGGAGGCCGTGCTCCGCCCCTGGGAGTGCCAGGACGGCATGGGGCAGGATGAAGGCGCGATCGCGGGGGACCGCGATATGGCGCTTGAGTGCCTCAGGGCGTGTGCTGAGACAATGGCTGGCACCGAGATTACCGCGGGCCGGAAGGCCGCTGGCCGCCCCGCTCCGAACGCCGTATGGATCGCGGGAGGCGGGCGTCAGATCCGCTTCTATCCGCCGACCCTGATCCGCGCCGTGATGTCCGACGAGCCGGTCCTCCGCAGCTGGGCGATGGAGGCCGGGATGCTCTGCCAGTTCGTGAGCCGCACGACAGGAAAAACGTGGCCTGAGGAAGCGGCCCCCGGTGACATGATCGCCGTGATCAGTGACCTCTGGGAACCGTGGCTGCGGGGTGACTGGGACGCGTGGCTCGCCGCGCTCCCCGGTGTTGCTTCCAAAATCGCGGAACTGAAGGCCGCCGCGATTGAGCGGAAGACTGAAAGCACTGCTATCGTAGCCTGCGGCCTCGGCACCACCGCGACGCTCCTCCC
>ENA-OQCZ01000312-OQCZ01000312.1-human-gut-metagenome-genome-assembly--contig:-NODE-312-length-13995-cov-4.041607_pt1 | contig 13995 bp, 12 predicted proteins | sample MGYA00242505_ERZ504594 | MGnify/ENA primary metagenome ERZ504594 (study PRJEB26092, sample SAMD00036329) | human gut metagenome | host: Homo sapiens | study: EMG produced TPA metagenomics assembly of... | reverse complement strand
ATGGGAATTGCTGAAACAGAAAGAGAAAGACGGAAACAAAACGGTTTTGAGCGGTGTGCCAGACGCTTTGCCGGCGCTGATAAAAGCCTATCGCATACAAGATAAAGCACGCAACGTTGGCTTTGACTGGGAAGACCGCACGCAGGTGTGGGACAAGGTGAAGGAGGAAATTTCCGAATTTGAGGTTGAAGCGAAGCAGGGAAACCAAGATGACATGGAGAAGGAATTTGGCGATGTCATGTTCTCACTCATCAATGCGGCCAGATTGTATAAGATAAATCCAGAGAATGCTCTGGAAAAGACCAACCGTAAATTCATCCGCCGCTTCAACTATCTGGAGGCGCATACGCTTAAGCAAGGTCGTCAGCTGACAGATATGTCGCTCGCTGAAATGGACGAAATCTGGAATGAAGCCAAGAAAGCAGAGCGTGCTGAAGACGCAGGAAACCAATGAGAAGACGAATTATCACTTGAGTATAAAACAAAATGGACAATATACGATTGCAGCCCGCAGAAACTTCCAATGAAGAGCGCTTGGTTTTGCGCACGGAAGGTCTGGTGAAAAAATATGGCAAGAGAACAGTTGTCAACGGCGTGTCTTTTGATGTGAAGCAAGGAGAAATCGTTGGGCTCTTGGGGCCGAACGGTGCTGGAAAAAACCACTTCTTTTTATATGACAACAGGATTGGTCGTTCCCAATGGTGGCCGCATTTTTCTCGGCGACCAGGAGATAACGAACTTTCCAGTTTACAAACGTGCCAAGGCCGGAATCGGCTATTTGGCGCAGGAGGCTTCTGTGTTCAGGAAAATGAGCGTGGAGGATAACATCGCTTCTGTGCTTGAAATGACTGGTAAATCGAAGGAGGAACAGCGCGAATCGTTGGAGAGCCTCATTAAGGAGTTTCGCTTGGAAAAGGTCAGGAAAACTATGGCGATCGTCTTTCCGGAGGCGAACGCCGAAGAACGGAAATTGCCCGTTGTTTGGCCATCGACCCTAAATTTATTATGCTCGACGAACCGTTTGCCGGTGTGGACCCCATTGCTGTCGAGGATATCCAATATATTGTCTGGAAGCTTAAATGACCGCAACATTGGCATTCTCATCACAGACCATAATGTTGAAGAGACGCTTTGCATCACCAATCGCGCCTATCTGCTCTTTGAGGGGCGCATCCTTTTTCCAGGGAACGCCAGAGGAATTGGGCAGACAATCAGGTCGTCAGAGACAAGTATCTCACAAACTCGTTCAAGCTGAGAAAGAAGGATTTTCAGAAATTGAGAGAGGGCTGACAGTGAGGTGGGGCGCTTGCTCCCAGCTTTCGGGCGCTTTGGAGTGGAGAACGTGGCATCTGGATTTTTCTGAGGAAAATGGATTCAGACATCTGCCTGTCTATCCCGCAAGAATAATAGATGAAAGTAGCTTGCCGGCGAGCCCGGTAAAAAATATCATTCACAAACACACAAACAACACAAACTAAAAATGTCATTCTTACCCCTTTTAGGCTGGTGTGCGCTAACGGCCATGTCTGCCGACACAATAAGTGTCAACACGGCTCGTTGTACGCCTGCTATGGAGTTTCATGCTCCTTATCAAACAGATTCCTTGAATTTGCAGGGCAAACCATTCGACATCCAGAGTGTGATGAAGGAAAACGCTTCACTGATTGTGAAGGGCAATGACTTCAAAAGTCAGATTGTCAAAGGCACAATGTTGTCTGCTGGCTCGAAAAAGAATGTCTGCACGATGCAGGCTTTCCGTTTCGCATTGAATGCCGACCGCTTCATGAAGGTGTCGGTTTCCGTGCCCCACATGAGCAACAAACGCACCTATGTCAACGGCGAGGAAAAATCGCTTGGCGATTTGCAATTGACACCAGGACGCACAGAAATCACCATAGTCAATATGGCCAAGCCAGAGAGCCGCGACTCGTTTGTGGTCAATGTTACTGGCAAATCTTTGGAAGGATTGACAGTCGGCGAAGACCAGAAGAAGCTTTACACCGTCAAACTGATGAACGAGGGCGAACACTATAGTCAGGTGTCACTTTCTCCATCTGGACAATATCTCTTGACGGGGTATTACTATATGAAGCCCGATGGTTCGGCTGTTTACCGCTCAGTGCTAACGGATCTCAATGCGGGAAAAGATATCCTTCGCAGCAGCGCTTTTTTGCGTTATAGTTGGCTGCACCACAGCGACATTCTCTATTTCACGCGCGAAACTCCCAAGGGCATCGAAATGGTGAAGTTCCATCCGAAGACTTTGACCGAGGAAGTGGTGGCCACAAATCTGCCAGCAGGAGGCTTCACGCTTTCGCCCAAGGAAGATTACGCCATTTTCTCGCGTACGATAGAGGGGCGTAATGAACTCGTTCCGGGCCTCAAGCGCATTGAAGAACCCGACGACCGCATGGGTGGCTGGCGCAATCGCAACGCCTTATACCGTTATGATTTCAAAACCCATCAGATGCAGCCGCTAACATTTGGTCAAACTTCTGTTTGGCTCAACGACATCTCTTCCGACGGCCAGCGCCTCTTGATGAGTTTCGACCGCTTTGATGCCACGAAACGTCCTTTCAATCGCCAGACAGTTGTTGAAATGGATGCCTACACGGGAAAGGTGGACACCATTTCTGTGATTGCCACGTTTTTGAATGGTCTGAAATATTCGCCCAACGGCAAGCAGCTGCTCATCTCAGCTTCTCCGCAGGCATTCGACAATATCGGAAACGAAGTGCCTAAGGGCATGATTCCGAACGGATTCGACTATCGTCTCTATCGATACACCTTTGCCACCCAAAAAGTGGAGCCAATCTTGAAGAATTTCAAACCATCGGTTAATAGCTTCACATGGTCGTACGGCGACGGCAATATTTATTTCAAGGCCGACGATGGTTATGACATCAGTTATTTCCGTCTGAATCCGAAAACGCTAAAGGTGACCCGCTTTAAGCTTCCCGTCACTTGTTTGGGCGGCATCTCTATCGCTGAGGCTCAGAGCACTCCGCGTGCCGTGTTCTTCGGACAGACTGGCACCCGCGCTCGCGACATGTATCTCTGCACCCTCTCTTCAGAACAGCCAAAAACCAAGCAGATTGGCGACATCAGTTTTGACAAGCTCTTTGGCGACGTGGCATTGGGAGAGGTCAACGACTGGGATTTCAAATCTTCGAGAGGCGACACCATCAAGGGCTTCTATGTGCTTCCAGTCAATTTCGACAAAACGAAGAAATATCCAATGATCGTTTATTATTACGGCGGTTGCACGCCGACAACGAAGCAGTTGGAATTCCTTCCATATCCCTTCCAAGTGTTTGCCGGACAAGGCTATGTCGTTTACGTTGTGGAACCCAGCGGGGGCCATCGGCTTCGGACAGGAATTTGCAGCGCGTCACGTCAACACCTGGGGACAGGGTTCAGCAGACGATATCATTGAGGGCACGAAGAAATTCGTGGATGAACACAGTTTTGTCGATGGTAAGAAAATCGGTTGCATCGGTGCTTCTTATGGCGGCTTCATGACGCAATATCTCCAAACGCGCACCGACATTTTTGCTGCGGCCATTTCTCATGCTGGCATTTCAAACATTGCCAGCTATTGGGGTGGCGGAAACTGGGGATATTCTTACGGACAGACAGCCCAGTATGGCAGTTTCCCTTGGAACAATCCCGACCTCTACACCAAGCAGTCATCGCTCTTTAATGCCGACAAAATCCACACGCCCCTGCTCCTGCTTCATGGAACGGCCGATACAAACGTGCCAACCAACGAAAGTCAGCAGCTCTTCACGGCTTTGCGCATCCTTGGTCGCCCCGTAAGCTATGTTCAGGTGGATGGTGAAAACCACTACATTGCCAATTATGCCAAGCGCCAAGCATGGCAGAACACCATCTTTGCCTGGTTCGCTTATTGGCTGAAGGGACAGAAACTATGGTGGGAAACGCTTTATCCCGGAGACGATTTCGGAATCAAAAACAAAAAATAATTGATGGGGGGACGGGTGCAGGATAATCAGCAATTCTGCATCCGTTCCCTGTTATTTTTTTGAGTGCCACCGAAGAAAAATAAGCAGCAACTCTGCTTGATGATAAGTAGGTATTCAAAATTAGTTTAGACTGGTCATCCCCTGCATGGATACTATAAAATGATTTTGAACACCTACTTGCGGGGCCGATGCTGAGGAAGAAAACAGAAGAATCAAGATTTAAGAAATATGAATATCATTGCGTTTGCCAAGAAATGGTCGTTGCCATGCTCGCTGATGGTGGGAACAGTGGTCTATCTGCTTTTCGCCAACATCTCCGTCCTTGAACCCTTTGGCGAAATTGCCGGCCCATTTGTTGCTGGCTTGATGCCCTACGTGCTGTTCACCTTGCTTTATGTGACCTTTTGCAAAATCGAAATCAGGGAGATGAAACCGCGCTTGTGGCATTTCATTCTGCAACTCATCCGCACTTCGCTCGCCGCACTCTTCGTCGCCCTCATCTGCCTTACTTCTAATGCCGATACAAAACTGGTGTTGGAGGGCGTCTTCATTTGTGTCATTTGTCCAACGGCTGCAGCCGCGCCAGTGGTGACAGAGAAGTTAGGTGGCAGTATCGGTTCGCTTACCACTTACACCATCATCGCCAATGTCTTTACCATGGTGATTATTCCCCTATTCTTTCCGATGGTTGAAAAGAGCGCCGACATCACGTTCCTCTCCGCCTTCTTGATGGTGTTGCGCAACGTGACGGTGGTGCTGGTCGTTCCCTTGCTGTTGGCCTTGCTGAGTCGCAGGGTGGTGCCGGGCTTCGTAGAAAAGTGAAGCGCCGGAAAAACCTTGCTTTCTATTTGTGGTGTATCAATCTCTCCATCGTTACGGGAGTCACCGTAAAAAATATCACCCATTCCGGAGTGGGCGGATGGCTACTGGCGCTCCTGTTGCTCCTGCCGCTTGTTGTGACCATTGCGCAGTTTGCCATCGGCAAAGCCGTGGGGCGGCCGTTTGGTGCGAGCATCAGTGCGGGACAGGCCCTTGGCCAGAAAAATACGGTGGTTGGGATTTGGCTCACGCTGACATTTTTGAATCCTTTGGCCGCAGTTGCTCCAGGCGCCTATGTGATTTGGCAAAATATGGTCAATGCCTGGCAGTTGTGGTATAAGGGGAAATATGGGAAATTAAAATATTAGGGGAAAGTTCCCAACGTTTGCACAGGTGTTTCGACAATAACGTGGACTTCTGTTTAGTTGTGCCGCCTTCGCTTTCCCCCAAAAAAAAGTAGAAACGCCCCTAAGTGTCAAGAAAAAATGCTAAATTTGCCACGCAATTATAATGGGCTGTTATCTCGGCATTCTTGATGCAGAGATACGGTTCGTATAGATACAAGAGAATTATCAGTAAACAGACATGAATATTTCTTATAAATGGCTGAAAGAATATGTTGATTTCAGTCTTTCTCCAAACGAAGTGGCCGACGCTCTGACTAGTATAGGTCTGGAAGTTGACGGCGTTGAAGAGGTGCAGGCCATCAAGGGCGGGCTGCGCGGTTTGGTCGTTGGACATGTGCTCACTTGCGAGCCACATCCCAATTCCGACCACATGCACATCTGCTCTGTTGACCTCGGAGGGGAAGTTCCCGTACAGATTGTTTGCGGAGCACATAATGTGGCTGCCGGACAAAAGGTGATTGTGGCCACACTCGGCACAACGCTCTATGACGGAGATCAGGAATTTACCATCAAAAAGTCGAAGTTGCGCGGTGTTGAAAGTCTCGGTATGATTTGTGCTGAAGACGAAATCGGTGTTGGCACCAGCCACGACGGCATCATCGTATTGCCGGAGGATACTCCTGTCGGTATGCCCGCAGCTGAATATTTCAAGCTCGAAAGCGACTATGTCATCGAAGTGGATATCACGCCAAACCGTGCGGATGCCTGCTCCCATTATGGCGTAGCCCGCGATTTCTATGCTTGGTTGCGTCGTAATGGCTATGAAACGAGCTTGCATCGTCCGGATGCCGACGGCTTCAGCGTTGACAACCACGACCTTGATATTGAAGTTGAGGTGGAAAATGCAGAAGCTTGCCCACGTTATTGTGCGGTCACCATCAAGGATTGCAAGATTGGCGAGAGCCCTGAATGGTTGAAAGAAAAATTGGAGACTATTGGTTGCCGTTCGATCAACAACGTGGTTGACGTGACTAACTATATTATGTTTGCCTATGGCCAGCCGCTACACTGTTTTGACGCTGATATGATTGAGGGCAAGAAGGTGGTTGTTCGCACGATGCCGGAGGGTACGCCTTTCGTAACGCTTGATGGCGAAGAACACAAACTCTCTGAGCGCGATCTTGCCATTTGCAATGCAAAGGCTCCTATGTGTATTGCCGGTCGTTTTTTGGCGGCAAGGGTTCTGGCACTTTATTGAGACCACCAAGAACGTGCTTTTAGAAAGCGCCTATTTCCACCCCACGTGGATTCGTAAGAGCGCCCGCCGTCATGGTTTGAGCACTGATGCTTCTTTCCGTTTTGAGCGCGGCATTGATCCAGACGGACAGATTTATGCCTTGAAGCAGGCTGCTATGTTGGTTCGAGAACTGACCGGCGGACAGATTGCCATGGACATCAAAGACGTGGAGGCTCCTGGATTGACGAAGTCGTTCCTCGTTGACCTCAATTAAATCAATATGTTCACGACCTCGTTGGCAAGAATATTCCTGTTGACGTCATCAAGGACATTGTGACTTCGTTGGATATGAAAGTCCTGAGCGAATCTACAACGGGGTTGCGTCTGGAAATTCCTGCCTATCGTGTGGATGTTCAGCGTCCTTGTGATGTGGTTGAAGATATTCTGCGCGTCTATGGCTACAATAATGTTGAGATTCCAACTTCTGTCAAGTCGAGCCTGACCATTCAGGGGGATGTTGACCGTGCCAATAAGTTGCAGAACATCATCTCTGAACAGTTGATTGGTCAGGGATTCAACGAAATTCTGAACAACTCCCTCACCAAGGAGGCCTATTATAAAGAACTGACGGATGAAACAGCAGATTGTCTTGTGCGCGTGCTTAACCCGCTGAGTTCCGATCTTGGCGTTTTGCGTCAGACGCTTGTGTTCGGCGGTTTGGAAACGGTGTTGCACAATGTCAATCGCAAACAGACAAACTTGCGCCTCTTTGAGTTTGGAAATTGCTACCATTATAATGCCAGTAAGCGCAATCCTGAAAAACCACTTGCTCCTTACACGGAAGAATGTCATTTGGGCTTGTGGCTTACGGGTAAACGTGTTGAAGGTTCTTGGGCGCATCCCGATGAAAATTCAAGCGTTTATGAATTGAAGGCCAACGTGTGGGGCATTTTGCAGAGACTCGGTGTTGAGCTTCGCGAGTTTAAGGTGGCCGATGGCAAGAGCGATTTGTTCAGCAAGTCTTTGGCTGTCACCGACCGCAATGGCCGCGTTTACGTGGAACTCGGTGTGTTGAAGAAAGCCCTTATGCCTGAAATTGAGGTGGAAGTGTTTTATGCCGATATTGCATGGACGCTCCTCATGAAGAAACTTCGTAAGGGCGACGTGAGCTTCCGCGAAATCAGCAAATATCCGGCAGTGAGCCGCGACTTGGCGTTGCTTGTTGACAGCAGTGTTGAGTTTGCCCAAATCGAACAGATTGCTCGTGCCTCGGAGAAGAAACTGCTTAAGAGCGTCACCCTCTTTGACGTTTACGAAGGCAAGAATCTTGAGCCTGGCAAGAAAAGCTACGCTGTCAACTTCACGCTGCAGGATGAGACCAAGACGATGAACGACAAGCAGACGGATGCCGTCATGAGCAAAATCATCGCTAATCTCGAAAAGCAACTTGGTGCCAAATTGCGCTGATTGTTTCTGCTCAGCACATTCAAGCATTACTATTTACCAGAATATACAACAAACAAAAATATACAATCCAATGGGAAGAGCGTTTGAATATAGAAAAGCTGCCAAATTAAAGCGTTGGGGTCACATGGCCAAGACGTTTACGAAAATCGGCAAGCAGATTGCTGTTGCTGTAAAAGCCGGCGGTCCGGAACCTGAGAACAACCCCGCTCTCCGTGCCATCATTGCCACGGCCAAGCGTGAGAACATGCCGAAGGACAACATCGAGCGTGCCATCAAGAACGCAATGGGTAAAGACCAGAGCGAATACAAGACAATGACTTATGAAGGCTACGGTCCTCACGGTGTTGCCATTTTCGTGGACACGCTGACCGACAATCCTACGCGAACTGTTGGCGACGTTCGTTCTGTCTTTAATAAGTTCAATGGTAACCTGGGTACAATGGGTTCGTTGGCCTATCTCTTCGACCACAAGTGTGTCTTCTCTTTCAAGAAGAAAGACGGCATTGATATGGACGAAATGATTCTCGACCTCATCGACTATGGTGTGGAAGACGAATATGACGAAGATGAGGAAGAAGGTAGCATCACCATCTATGGCGATCCGAAAAGCTTCGGACAGATTCAGAGCCATTTGGAAGAAAACGGTTACGAAGTAATCGGTGCTGAATTCACCTACATTCCTAATGATCTTAAGGACGTCACTCCAGAAGAGCGCGAGAGCATCGACAAGATGGTTGAGCGTTTGGAAGAATTTGACGATGTCCAGACGGTTTATACCAACATGAAGCCAGAAGCATAAGTGCTTTCCGTTGTTTTCACGTATTCCTAAAACGGGGTTCCTTTGGGTGGCCCGCTTATAGACAAAGCCATTCTTCATTGCGAAATTATTTTTTCGTATGAAGAATGGCTTTGCGCGTATTCGGTGGCCCTTGGCTCTGGGAATGTTTCACTGGCGAGCCTGATAGTCGGCAGGTTCCAGACGTATGGTGAAAGCCAAAGTGCCGTTGCTGGCATCGCGGTAAACGTATTCGAAATTGATTTTTTCGTCCTTGACGCGTTTCCAACTGGCATCGTTTTTGAGTTCATCCGTCAGTGTTGCTTTCACGGCCAGACGGTTTTCTTTGGCCACGGGAACAGCGTCGGCTGCCAGTGTGAAATATCTGACGTAGGTGCGTCGTTCCATGTCGTAGACAACGCTGTCAAGCGTGGTGATGTCATCAACCTGTTGTGGACAATGCTTCTTGGTGAGTTGTTCGGCCTCGTCCTTAAGGCGCTCATCAAAATTGTTGCCGCAAGCCGTCAGAAGGCTCGCAGTCATAATAAGTAATATCTTTTTCATAATCGCATAAAATAGGTAGGAGTTCGGAAAACCGCCATCGGAATTTGTTGGTCGGGGAATGTTTCCCCAAAAAATGAACTTCCGTTGTAGGGGTCTCAGTTGCGGCCGCCAGCGTTGTCTGCGCGTTGCCGTCATTGTTTTGGAAAGTTTTTTTGATGCTACCGATATGCGAAGATAACCAAAAAATCAGAAACAATCATGTTTGAAGACAGAATAGAGCAGGCCGTTGCCAATTTCAAGGCTGGCTACAATTGTTCGCAATCGGTCGTCGCAGCCTTTGCCGACCTTTATGGTTTCACTCGGGAACAGTCTCTGCGCATGGCAGCCTCTTTCGGCGGCGGCATCGGTCGCATGCGCATGACCTGCGGCGCTGCCTGTGGCATGTTTCTTTTGGCAGGACTCGAAACAGGAGCCACAGAGGGCGACGACCGTGCTGGGAAATCCGCTAACTATAAAGTGGTGCAGGCGTTGGCCGAAAAATTCAAGAATGAGAATGGATCGCTCATTTGTGCGGAATTGCTCGGCTTGAAACCCAAGGAGCAACAAGCAGAAACGGCAGAGGCTTCAGAACGCACCAGCGCATATTATGCCAAACGCCCTTGCGCCAAAATGGTTGAAACTGCAGCCCGGATTTTCGCCGCTTTTTTGGAAGAACAACGTGGGGCGGCCGACTTCTCTGACAAAGCATGAAGGGGCGGGGAGAGGCAAGGCTTTTCCCAATAAACGCCGTTTTTCTGTCCCCTGTTACCAAAATATTTTTTCTTTTGAGTGGCGTGGGAAAGAAAAGCATTTTTTGCTTGGCCGAATTATAAAGTTGGCTAAATTTGCGTTAGACTAAAAAATCAAACCATATAAAAACATATTTTATCATGAGAGTTATCATTGAACCGGATTACGAGAAGTTGTCACAGTGGGCAGCTGAGTATGTCATCAATAAAATCAACGCTGCGCAGCCAACAGCTGAAAAGCCGTTCGTTTTGGGTTTGCCAACAGGCTCTTCTCCTATCGGCATGTACAAGGCTTTGGTGAAGGCCAACCAGGAAGGCCGCGTCAGCTTCAAGCACGTGTTGACTTTCAATATGGACGAATACGTTGGTCTGCCTGTTGAGCATCCAGAGAGCTACCACTCATTCATGGCCACCAACCTCTTCAACCACATCGACTGCCCGAAGGAAAACATCCACATCCTCAACGGCAACGCTGAAGACCTTGAAGCAGAATGCGCTCACTACGAGCAGATGATTGAAGAAGCAGGCGGTATCGACCTCTTCATCGGTGGCATCGGTCCTGACGGCCACATCGCTTTCAACGAGCCGGGAAGCGCCCTCACCAGCCGCACTCGCCAGAAGACGTTGACAACTGACACCCGTGTTGCCAACTCACGCTTCTTTGGCGGCAATCCTGAAAACGTTCCTGCAACGGCTTTGACCGTTGGTGTCGGCACTGTTATGAGCGCCAAGGAAGTGCTCATCCTCTGCAATGGCCACAACAAGTCACGTGCGCTCCAGGCTGCCATCGAAGGCCCAGTCACTCAGATGTGGACGATTTCTGTTCTCCAGATGCATCAGCATGGCATCATCGTCTGCGACGAGGCTGCTTGCGAAGACATCAAGCATGGCACTTACAAGTATTTCAAGGACATTGAAAAGAACAACATCTAATGTTGAAAAACTTGTAACCAGCTTACATTGAATTTTTAAAAATGAGAGCCCCACAAAAGCCTCGTAGGAGGGTGCTGTGTGGCTTTCATTTTGTTTAATCCCAACACGCATCATGTCCGAAACCTACGTCGCCTTTCAAAACCCCGTCTACGTCATGGTCAAACCGGCAGGCGCAAGCTGCAATTTGGCCTGCGACTATTGCTATTATCTTGAAAAGAAAAACCTTTACGCCGAGAGCAAACGCCATCTCATCACTGACGAACTTCTTGAGAAATTCACCAAAGAGTATATCGAGTTGCAGACATCCGATAGTGTGCTTTTCACGTGGCATGGCGGAGAACCAATGATGCGTCCGGTCAAATTTTATGAACGGGCGTTGGAGTTGCAGCGGAAATATGCGGGAAACAAGCATATTGACAATTGCTTTCAGACCAACGGAACTCTCATCACGGATGAATGGGCTCGCTTTTTCAAGAAAAATAATTTCCTCGTAGGCGTCTCTATCGACGGCACGCAGGACATGCACGACTGCTATCGCCGAAACCGTTTCGGAAAGGCTTCTTGGGAACAGGTGATGAGGGGCATTCGAACACTCAACCGACACGATGTCATGTGGAACGCCATGGCCGTTGTCAACGATGTCAATGTGGAGCGTCCGCTTGAGTTCTATCGCTTCTTCAAGGAAATTGGTTGCCGTTACATTCAGTTTACTCCAATCGTGGAGCGCTATTTCCGTCATCCAGATGGCCGCGTGCTTGCCTCCCCGATAGAAGGCGCCATTGCTGAAATGACGCCCTTCAGCATCACTCCGGAGGCGTGGGGACGTTTCCTTAACGCCATTTTCGACGAGTGGGTGCGCCATGATGTCGGTGAATACTTCATCCAGATTTTCGATTCCACATTGGCCAATTGGGTGGGACAGCCCCCTTCGGTGTGCACTCTGGCGGAAACCTGCGGACATGCCACAGCCATGGAACACAACGGGGACCTTTATGTCTGTGACCATTTCGTTTTCCCCGAATTTAAGTTGGGCAACCTTAACGACACTCCGCTCAAGGAACTCACATCACAGCAGTCGTTACGCACATTTGGACAAAACAAAAAGCGGCTTCTTACGCGTCAGTGCCAGGAGTGTGAATTTCTCATGGCCTGTCATGGCGAATGTCCCAAAAACCGCTTCTCAACGTCGGCCGATGGAGAGAGGGGACATAATTACCTCTGTCAGGGATATCACGCCTTCTTCTCCCATGTTGCCCCCTATATGGACTTTATGAAATTCCAGCTTCAACATCGTCAGGCGCCCGCCAATGTGATGGCCTGGGTGGAAGAAGGAATGCCTGATTACAGGAGATAGTTTTTTCCTCCTTATTGCAGCGCGCATTTAAGATTTGATGCCCCAAACAACTAACAACTTGGCAAAGCCTTTCCCATGTGTTTATTCGGTCAGGCTTTGCCAAGTTGTCTTTTTGTATCAAACCATACATCAGGGCAATATTCGTAATCACGTCAGCCCCCACTTGTTTGTTGAGTAGCGATGTCAGTCGAGTGCGGTTCATCATCAAGTTGGCACGCATTGCCGGAGATGTCACGCGCACGTATAGCGTCTGGTTGCGGATGAAAATCTCCTTCGTTTGTTCTGCAACGAGCTGTCCCGCCACGTCAGCCCACGATTGTATCAGCCGATATTGGTTGAGCGGCATTTCCAAGCCCGACTGGCGCATAAACCGCATAATCACGTCATCGAGTAATTCTGATTTTCTTCGTTCCATTCTTTCTCTTTTTTCTTTTCAAGTGTACTGCATGGCTGGGCAATTGAACTAAGTAATGGTGAAAAAAATAACATCTAACTCCACAAAATGGTCAAGTTATTTTTTTACTATTACTTAGTTGGTGTTCAGGCAAATGATGCCATGAGCGTATTTGAGATTATTGCATTTGCCCTTTCCTCATGTCATTCATGCGGACCCACTGTTCCGTTTTCCACGTAAAACAACCTGTAGTCTAAATTTGAATGTGCCAGGATGAAATCAAGGTGGCTGCGGTTGGTGTCTGTAATGAAAATCTGTCCGAAATCCTCTCCACCAACGTATTCCACGATGCGTGCAACTCTTTCAGCATCCAGTTTGTCAAAGATGTCGTCCAGCAGCAGTAATGGCACACGTTTTTCTCCGTGTTGTTTGAGAAAAACATATTGTGCCAGTTTCATCGCGATGAAAAAAGTCTTGGTCTGTCCCTGAGACGCTTCTCGCTTCACTGGATAACCATTCAGTTCCAACACGAGTTCGTCCTTGTGAACGCCGTGCAGCGAATAGCCAACCAGACGTTCGCGTTCCCTCCATGAGGCCAGTTGTGGTTGCAATGCTCCGCGAAACCCGTGGGAGTCGTATTTGATTGTAACCTGCTCGCGGCTGTCTGGACACAAGCGGCTGTAGAGGCGTTGGAAGATGGGGGAAAACTCTTCGACGAAATTCCGCCGCGCGTTGAACACCACTTCCGCATCAGCTCCCATCATTTCTTCTAAAATATCCATCACTCCCCTGTCTGGTTCCTCCTCAGCCTTGAGCAGTGCATTCCTCTGTTTCAGTGTGCGTTCGTATCGGATGGCCGCATTGAGATAGGTCGTGTCATATTGCGAAATCACCATATCCATAAACCGACGGCGTTCCTCGCTTCCGCCAGTCACCAGTTGGGAATCGGCGGGCGAGAGCATCACAAGCGGAATTTTTCCCACGTGTTCTGAAATGCGCTTGTAGTCTTTGCCATCGCACTTTACGCGTTTTCTTGTGCCGCGTTTCAAACTGCAGACCACCTCGGTGGCCCCCATGCCGTCTGATTCATACTCTCCTTGAATCATGAAAAACTCCGTGTCGTGTCGCAGGTTGAACGCGTTCGGATGCGCTCATTGTTCCCTTGCAGAATGAGAGGTAGTAGATGGCATCAAGCACGTTGGTTTTCCCCATGCCGTTCTTCCCGATAAATCCGTTCAGCTTTGGAGAGAACGAGAGGTCGGCCTGCGAGATATTGCGGTAATTAACGATGGAAATATTCTTAAGTTTCATGATACTTATTTGTGTACAGCATAAACGTGATGTGTGCAGACGGAAAAATCGTCTGTCCATATTATCTGCAAAGTTAGCAT
>ENA-OQCZ01000307-OQCZ01000307.1-human-gut-metagenome-genome-assembly--contig:-NODE-307-length-14223-cov-2.244396_pt1 | contig 14223 bp, 16 predicted proteins | sample MGYA00242505_ERZ504594 | MGnify/ENA primary metagenome ERZ504594 (study PRJEB26092, sample SAMD00036329) | human gut metagenome | host: Homo sapiens | study: EMG produced TPA metagenomics assembly of... | reverse complement strand
GCGGGCCGCCGGATCGGAATGATCTTCCAGGAGCCCTCCACGTCGCTTAACCCCGTGATGACGGTCGGGGATCAGATTGGCGAAGTGCTCTCCCGGCACCTTGGGCTGAAAGGAAAGGAGAAAACCGAGGAAGAGATCGCCTGGCTCCGCCGGGTCGGCATTCCGGAACCTGAGAAACGCGTGAACGCGTTTCCCCGTTCCAGCTTTTCCGGCGGGGCAGAAACAGCGCTGCATGATCGCGATGGCGCTTGCCGGTGACCCGGACCTCGTGATCGCGGATGAGCCGACCACGGCGCTCGATGTGACGCTGCAGAAACAGATTCTCGATCTGCTTCTCAGACTCCAGGCGGAACGCAGTCTGTCGCTTCTCCTCATCACGCATGACCTCGCGGTTGTCCGCAAGATGGCGCATTACGTCGCGCTGATGTACGCGGGAGAAATCGTGGAGCAGGCGCCGGCGGATGAATTCTTCTCTCACCCGGCTCACCCTTACGCGAAGCAGCTTCTCGCGGCTCTCCCCTCAACCGCCCGGAAGGGGAAGCTTCTCGCCAGCATCCCCGGCACCGTCCCGGACTTTCTGCAGCCGATCGAAGGCTGCCGGTTCGCGCCCCGCTGTCTCTGGGCCGTGGACGCCTGCCGTGAGGGGACGATTCCTCTGAAACCGATCTCAGACGTTCACGCCTGCGCCTGTATCCGTCCTTACTCGGAAAAGACCCGGACTGACGATGAGCCGCCGCTTCCCCCGAAGGCCGCGCCCGGCCGGACGCTTCTTGAAGCGAAAGGGCTCCGCGTCTGGTTCCCGGAAGGACGGAAACTCTTCCGCACGGATAAAGACTATGTTCACGCGGTGGACGGGATTGATATCACGCTGCGGGAGAATGAGACGCTCGCGCTGGTCGGCGAATCCGGAAGCGGCAAAACCACCGCGGGAAAAGCCATCCTGAGGCTTCTCGGAAAGGAAGCGAAAATCTCGGGAAGCATCCGGATCTGCGGTGAGGACACCGCTTCTCCGAAGGGAAAGAACCTCAAGGCGCTGCGGCAGGCCGCGCAGATCATTTTCCAGGATCCCTTTTCGTCGCTCGACCCCCGGATGACCGTCGGTGAGACGCTTCTTGAAGCGCTTGAAAGCCTGCGCCCTGATATGAGCCGGGAAGAAAAGTCAGAGCGGATCCGGGGACTCCTCAGCCGGGTGGGACTCCGGGAGGATGCCCTGAGACGCTATCCGCATGAGTTTTCAGGCGGTCAGCGGCAGCGTATCGCTATCGCGAGAGCGCTCGCCCCGGAGCCGAAACTCATCATCTGTGATGAGCCCACTTCAGCACTGGATGTCTCGGTTCAGGCACAGATTCTGAATCTCCTCGGCCGCATCCAGCGGGAAACCGGAATCGCGTATCTCCTCATCACGCATAACTTCGGCGTGGTCGAATACATCGCCGATCGGGTGGCGGTGATGAGGTCGGGGAAAATTGTGGAAGAGGGGCCGCTTGAAGACGTGCTTCAGCACCCCGCCTCCACCTATACCCGGGAGCTGCTTGACGCAGTCCCGAGACTCGGCGGTATTTAGAAGAGGTCTGACTGACCGCCCTTCGACTGCGTGTAGCCGAAGTGGCGGTAAGAGGCTTCAGTCGCCACGCGGCCGCGAGGCGTCCGCTGAATGAAGCCCTGCTGGATGAGGTACGGTTCGACGACATCCTCCAGCGTATCGCGCTCTTCGCCGACCGCGGCCGCGAGGTTATCAATACCGACAGGGCCGCCTCCGAATTTCTCGATAATCGAAAGAATGAAGCGCTGATCCATGCCGTCAAGCCCCTTCGCGTCGACACCCAGCATCCGGAGTGCGCCGTCCGCGACGTCCCGCGTGATCACGCCGCCATGCTTCACCTCCGCATAGTCACGGACACGGCGAAGGAGCCGGTTCGCGATACGGGGCGTGCCGCGGCTTCGCTGCGCGATCTCACGGGCACCGTCAGGCTCCACCTCGACATTAAGAAGCTTCGCCGACCGGCAGACAATCTTCGAAAGTTCCTCAACCGTATAGAACTGCAGCTGATTCACAATGCCGAAACGGGCCCGGAGCGGGTTCGTAAGCATGCCGGAGCGGGTTGTCGCGCCGATCAGCGTGAAGGGCGGAAGATCGAGCTTGATCGAGCGGGCAGCCGGTCCCTCGCCGATCATGATGTCAATCTGGGAAATCTTCCAGCGCCGGGTAAAGGATTTCCTCGACGACAGGAGACAGACGATGAATTTCATCGATGAAGAGGATGTCCCCCTTCTCGAGATTCGTGAGAATGGCAGCAAGATCCCCGGGGCGCTCAAGCACAGGGCCTGAGGTCTGACGGAGATTCACTCCCATTTCGTTTGCCACGATGTGGGCAAGCGTCGTTTTCCCGAGGCCCGGAGGCCCAAAGAGCAGCAGATGGTCGAGCGGCTCGCCGCGGCGCTTTGCCGCCGCGATGAAGATCGACAGCTGATCGCGCACAAGCTCCTGACCGACATACTCGGAGAGCAGTGTCGGGCGAAGCGCCCGGTCGACGTTTTCTTCGTTCGGCGAAACGGCTGCCGCCGTCACGATCCTTTCAACATTTTCCATTCTTTCTGTCCTGCCTTATCAAGCCCCGGCGTACCGTCTCAGTTCCGATAGCGAAGCGCGATACGGATGCCTTCCGCGGCCGTCGCGTCAGGCGGAATATTGCGGGCAGCCGCCGCGGCGTCGCGTTCGCTGTAGCCGAGCGCCACGAGACCCGCGATAACATCGGCCTGAACGCTGCTCGGCGCGGTGCCCTGGGGACCCACGGCGGCGGCTTCGAGTTCCGGCCCCAGCTTTCCCTTCAGCTCGAGGACGAGCCTTGCCGCGGTCTTCTTTCCGATACCCGGAACACGCGTGAGGAGATCACTCTGCTCATTCGAAACGGCAGAGGCCAGATCCTGCACAGACATCCCAGAGAGGACAGCGAGCGCGGTCTTGGAGCCGATACCGCTCACCTTCACGAGCGCCTGGAAAGCGGACTTCTCCTCGCGGGTCAGAAACCCGTAAAGCAGAATCGCGTCCTCACGCACCACCATCTGCACGTAGAGCCTCACCTCACGCCCCGCGTCCGGCAGATTGCAGAAGGTCGACATCGGAACGGCAAGCTCGTAGCCCACACCGTTCACGTCGAGCACGATGCCCGTTGTCTGCTTCTCTTCAAGCTTTCCCTTGAGGATCGCTATCACGGTTTATCTCCTTTCATTTCCGCGACCCGGGCGGCCCACGCCCGGCGGGATGATTTCGCGCCGCCGCGCGAAGTGAAACGGGCGTTGCCCATCGAGGTTTTGGCGGCCCCGGTAAGCGCTGTCATCGCTTCAGTCTGCGCCGCTGTCAGCGCGCAGGCCATAGCGTCGGCCGCGTCCGCCTGAGGATTCTCAGGCAGGCTGAAGATACGGACCATCATCGCCTGGATCTGCGGCTTCTCTGCCCGCCCTGAACCGGTGACCGCCTGCTTGATTTCGGTCGGCGTGAATTCCCGCACCGGGAGCCCCGCGACCGCGGCGCTGCAGATCGCGGCGCCTCGCGCCTGACCGAGAAGCAGCGTCGACTGCGGATTCACGTTGACAAAGACTTTTTCGCACGCCGCGATATCAGGGTGATACTCAGCCGCGAGCTCCTGAATGCAGCGGAAGATGTGGGAGAGCCTTGAAGACAGCTCTCCCTTAGGCACGCGGAAGACAGCCCGCGGTGATCAGCCGTAAAACTGCCGGCATTCCATGTCGATCACGCTGAACCCCGCTTTTATTGAGACCAGGGTCGATCCCGAGAATCCTCATTCCGCGGTTTACTCCTTACAGGATCAGAACGGACGGCCGCCGCCGAAGCCCGGGAACCCTCCCCCCATGCCGGGGAAGCGGCCGCCGGCCATGCGGAGCAGCTTCGAGAGTCCGCCCTTCTTCATGCGCTTCATCACTTCAGTCATCTGATCGTACTGCTTCAGAAGCTTATTCACTTCCTGCACAGGGAGCCCCGCACCGGCTGCGATGCGGCGCTTGCGGCTCGCCTTGATGAGTTCCGGGTGATGGCGCTCAGCCGGCGTCATCGAGTCGATGATGCCGATCGTGCGGCGGATCATGCGGTCCGCGTCAGCGTCAGACACATTCTGCTTCGCGGCCGCTTCCTGCATCGCGGCCGGGAGCTTATCGATGAGGCTCGACATGGATCCCATGCCGCGCATCTGAATCATCTGCTCACGGAAGTCATTCAGATCGAGACGGCCGGACTTTCTCACGCGGTCAGCGATCTTCTTCGCCTTTTCGGCGTCGATATTCGATGTGACATCGCGCACCAGAGCGACGATGTCGCCCATGCCGAGAATGCGGCTCGCCATGGCTTCCGGATTAAACGTATCGAAGCCGTCGAGCTTTTCGCCCGTACCGATGAACTTGATCGGCTTACCGGTCACCTGGCGGACAGAAAGCGCCGCGCCGCCGCGGGAGTCACCGTCCACCTTCGTGAGGATGATGCCGGTGAGCGGCAGCCGGTCGTTGAAAACTTTTGCCGTGTTGATTGCGTCCTGGCCCACCATCGCGTCGACCACGAAGAACGTTTCAATCGGCTTCAGGAAGGCGGACAGGTCTGACGCTTCCTGCATCATGCGCTCATCAATCGAGAGGCGGCCTGCCGTATCGACGATCAGCACGTCGAAGAAATGACGCTTCGCGTAATCGAGCGCCGCGGCTGCGATGTCGAGCGGCTTCTGATCGGTCGTGCTCGGGAAGAATTCAGCGCCGGCCTGCTCTGACACCGTCTTCAGCTGTTCGATAGCCGCAGGGCGGTAGACGTCAGCGGAAACCGTGAGAACCTTCTTCTTCTGATTGCGGATCAGCCAGCGGGCCGAGCTTGCCGGCAGTCGTCGTTTTACCGGCGACCCTGAAGACCGGCGAGCAGGATGATCGCGGGATGGCGTGCAGGCGAGATTGATCTCGCGCTCCTTCTCGGGCAGGATCGCCGCCGATCACAGCCGTCAGCTCACGCTGCACGATGCTCACGAGAACCTGGCCCGGGTTCAGGCTTCCGACCACTTCCTCGCCGTAGCGCCTTTTCCTTGATGCGGTTCGTGAGTCACGCACGACCGGCAGCGCGACGTCGGCCTCCAGCAGCGCCAGCCTCACCTCGCGGAGCATCTCCTTCGAGTTTTCTTCCGTAATGCGGGCCTGACCCCGCATGGTCTTCACAACTTTGGCTAAGCGCTGGGTAAGAGTATCAAGCATTTTTCTGTATGAATAATAGGGTGGCCCGGGAGGGCATCCGGCGCAGACTGGTTCAATGCGCCTGCCCGCCAGAGCAGAGAATTAGCGTCAGACGGCGTCAGCGAGACGCCGCCCGTGCTGTGTGATTTTAAAGTGTTGGGAGCTTAAATAGTGAGCCCGCACGCTTTAAAGAACGGAAAGGAGACCCCGCAGCCGAGGATCTCCGGCACCGCGAGCCGGCTCCAGTCGAAGAACGGACCCGGATCGGTCTTCCGGCCGGGCGCGATATCACTGTGACCGGCAACGGCCCGGATCGGATAGCGGAGGATGATCGCCCGGGCGAGCTTTACGAGAGCCGCGTACTGCGCCTCTTCAAAGGGACAGAAATCCGTTCCCTCAATCTCGATCCCGATTGAAAAATCGTTGCAGCGGCTCCGGCCTTCAAAGGAGGAAATGCCGGCGTGCCATCCCCGCGCTGTGCAGGGAAGAAACTGCGTCACGGTTCCCGTGCGTTCAATCAGGAAGTGAGAGGCGACATGAAGGTCACGGAGCGACTCAAAGGTCGGATGCTCATCCACTGAAAGACGGTCTGTGAAGAATCGCTGCACGCATCCCGTCCCGAACTCTCCGGGCGGAAGCGAAATATTGTGGATCACGAGAAGGTCAATCGGAGACCCCGCCGGACGCTCGTCCGAATGAGTGCTCGGGCAACGGACGGCGCCCTCTGCCCAGCCTTCATCGCTGATTCTGAAAGACGGCTCGCAGCCTGTTTTCCTCAGCATGCTCTTCTTCTCAGTCGAGCCTCGCGCACTTCTTCGAGCAGTAGAGTTTGCCGTTCTTCACGACACCCTCATTCTTCGGGAAGAACGTGCCGCAGTGAGGGCACTGCGCCATTTCGCCCGAGGAGGCCACATCACGGTTCCGCTCGCGCTCTTCGAGCCGGCGGCGCATCTCGCGCAGTTCTTCCTCCATCTGTTCCTTCTCACGGCGCTGCTTCTGGCGGGAGAATAGACTAAGGCAACAACAATGATGATGATCCACGGGAGTAGTTTAATCAGACCCATTTGGCACTCACTTCTCAGATGAGAATGTATTCAAGGAAGAAAGCGTATCCCAGATACGCAATCACATAAACGCCGCACAGGATCCAGAACCAGGCGAGAGCCTTTCTGCCCCGCCAGCCGAGAATCCAGTGTCCCGCGGTCAGAATGCCGCAGAGCAGCCAACTCGCCCAGGTGAGGAAGGTCTTGTGATCGAGATGGAAGAGCGTCCCATAATACTGCTGCGTCACGAGGGCTCCTGTTACGAGAAGTACAGAAAGCACGAGGAACGCGGTGAGAAGGATATAGAAAAAAACCTGCTCCATCACCAGGATTGGGGGAAGCGTGGAGAGAATGCCGCTCTGCGGGACCGGGTCTGACGAAAAACGGAACCGCCGGTTCTGGCACTCCATCAGAATCGCCTGCACGACATCCACCGTAAGGAGCCCGTAGGTGAGGAGCCCAAGAGACAGATGCACCCGGAAGAGCGGCGTCCACTCCGCCATTTCAATCGGTTCACCAGGGAACACCAGCGGCATCAGGGCAGCCACCGCCGTGATAAATGCGCTGACACCGAACACCGGTCCGACACGCTTCACCGCAGATACAAATGCGAGCACCGTGAATCCGAGCAGCATCGCTCCGGACACCGCAGGCCCGAAACCAAAGAGCGTCTGACCGGGGGCCGGAAAGATCTGTGTCTTCAGGGCAAAGCCATGCAGCACCACAGCGGCGACGACAATAAGCAGCATCCAGGTCGGCACCTTGGCGCCCCGCTTCCTGAGTGAAGAGAGCACCACGCCACCCGAGACGCAGTAAATGGCCGCAGCGGCCAGCGACAGCAAAATTCCGTTTTCCATCATGAAAATTCTTTCCCCGCAGAGCGTCAGGCGGTCAGAGGTGCCGCGCGGCCCGGCAGGATTTCTTAGTCATGTGGGCATTTTAGGCGAAACACGATTAATGCCCACGGTCAAAAGGTTCCCTTCAATTGTGAATCAGTTAATATGCAGGTACAAGAGAAAACTCGTATTGCACTAATCCTGAATGAATACTTTTGCTCATCTACTCGGTTACCTCGTTGATCTGTTCACGGCACTGCTTGGCTCGGTGCTGCTCCTGAGGGCCTGGGTCTACGCTCAGGCTATCCCGACAGCGGATCCGATCGCGCGTTTCTGCATCGCGCTGACCGACTGGCTCGTGCTGCCGGTGGCGAAGACCATGCGCGCGTCCGGCAAGTGGCACTGGCCGGCGATATTGTCCGCGTTCGGTGTCGCGATCCTGTCCTCCATCCTCTCACGTCTCCTTTTCGGCATTCCGATGTCGATTCTCGGACTGGTGGTGTCGCCTTTCGCACTCCTGATCCGCTGGGGCACTGAGATGGTGCTCTGGGGCACCGTGATCTGGGTGGTGCTCTCCTGGCTTCAGTCCGCGTCCCCTGTCACCCGGACGCTTGGCTACCTCGTGGACCCGTTCCTGCGACCCGCGCGCCGCCTGATTCCGATGATCAAGGGATTTGACCTCTCCCCGATCCTCGTTTTCATTCTCTGCCAGGTGATTCTGATCATCATCACCCCGCTCGCCCGCTGGGATTATCTGATCAATTCATTTCCCGCATAGCAAAAGCCGGATCACTTTCGTGACCCGGCTTTTTTGATGCCTTCAGCTTATCAGGCCTTCAGCTTGCTCTTGATAAAGGCAACGGCGTCTTCAACCTTCACCATTTCCTTCTGATCAAGCGTACGGCGGTTCGCGTATTCGATTTCGCCGTTCTTCAGGCCGCGGTCACCGACCACGATGCGGTGCGGAACACCGATCAGTTCCCAGTCAGCGAACATCGGACCCGGACGCAAATCACGGTCATCGAGGATCACGTCAATCCCTTCAGCCGCAAGCTTGTCATGCAGTTCGTCGCAGACCTTCTGCACGGCTTCGCTTCTCTTGTAGCCCATCGGGCAGATCGCGACCGTGAACGGCGCGATGGCGTCCGGCCAGATCATGCCGCGGTCGTCGTGGTTCTGCTCAATGGCTGCGCCCGCGACGCGGGAAATGCCGATACCGTAGCAGCCCATTTCGAGAACGCGGGACTTGCCCTCTTCGTCGAGGTAGGTCGCGTGCATCGCTTCGGAATACTTGGTGCCGAGGTAGAACACATGGCCCACTTCGATACCGCGCTGCAGCTTCAGCGTGCCCTTGCCGTCCGGCGACGGGTCGCCCTCGACGACGTTACGGAGATCCGCCACTTCGGGTTCGGGAAGATCACGGCCGAAATTCACGCCGCGGAGTGGAAACCTTCCTCGTTCGCGCCGACCACAAAGTCGCTCATGTTGATCACGGAGCGGTCCGCGTAGATCTTCACTTCCTTCGGATCGAGACCGACTGGGCCGAGGTAGCCGGGCTTGCTGCCGAAAGCCTTGAGGATTTCGGCTTCAGTCGCGAAGCGGAAGCCATTCTTCAGCTCAGGAAGCTTGCCAGCCTTCACTTCATTCAGGCTGTGATCACCGCGAAGCAGAATGAGGACGATCTTCGCGGGAAGAACGTTCCCTTCCTCGTCGCGCTCGTCAGAAGCGAGCACCACGGACTTAACGGACTTCGTGAGCGGCAGGCCAAGGAGTTCCGTCACGAGCTCGCACTTATCGCGGCCCGGGGTCGGAACCTTCTGCATTTCTTCCGTCGCTGCGGCGCGTTCGCCGCCGACCTGCACAGCCTCCGCGAGTTCAATATTCGCGGCGTACTGGGAATCCGGGCAGTAAGCGATCAGATCTTCACCGGTATCGGCGATCACCTGGAATTCATTCGAGCGGTTGCCGCCGATGGAACCCGTGTCAGCCGCGACCGGACGGAACACGAGACCCGTGCGGTTGAAAATACGGCAGTAGGCGTCAAACATCGTTTCGTAGCTCTTGCCGGCAGCGTCAGCATCACGGTCGAACGAGTAACCGTCCTTCATGATGAATTCACGGCCGCGCATCACACCGAAACGGGGACGGCGCTCATCGCGGAACTTCGTCTGAATCTGGAAGAGATTCACCGGCAGCTGGCGCCAGGAGGTGATTTCCTGACGGGCAATGTCCGTGATCACTTCTTCAGAGGTCGGCTGAATCACGAAGTCGCGCTGATGACGATCCTTGAAACGGAGCAGTTCAGGACCGTACTTTTCCCAGCGGCCGACTCAACCCAGAGCTCGGCCGGCTGCACGATCGGCATCAGGAGTTCGACCGCTCCCGAACGGACCATTTCCTCACGGACGATGTTCTCGATCTTGCGGATGACGCGAAGACCCATCGGCATGTACGTGTACACACCGGCGGCCAGCTTCTTGATCATGCCGGCGCGGATCATCAGCTGCTGGCTGACGATGTCGGCGTCAGCGGGCGACTTCTTTCGAGTGGAAAATAAAAAATTGCGGGCTTTCATGAAAATTCCGCTGTTAAAAATAGAGATTTGAATTACAAAACGCGAGAGGGACAACCGGCCGCGAAAGATTCACGCATTCTATAACGCAGCCGCCTGTGATGGAAACCGGGGTGGGAGAACTCCTCGCCCGGCTCCGCACACCGTCCTAGTCGCGCGTAATGACGAGATTGTCTTTGTGGATCAGCTCAGGCTGCTCAATGAAACCGAGGATCCCTTCGATCTCTTCAGTATGGTGACCGGCAATGCGGACCGTGTCGCTGCTCGAGTAGCCGGCGAGGCCCCGGGCGAGCTCATCACCCTCAGGAGACAGCACAGCGATCACATCGCCGCGCTTGAAGTCACCGCGCACTTCTTTTACGCCCACTGGAAGCAGGCTCGTATTGCCCTTCACGATGGCACGCGCAGCACCCGCATCGAGGAGCACCGCGCCTTCAATATTGAGGTGATCCGCGATCCAGGACTTGCGGGCGAGGATCCGCGGCTGATAGCAGACGAGTTCGGTTCCGATCGTCTCACCGGCCGCCAGGCGCTGAAGCACCCGGGGCTCACGTCCATAGACGATGACGGTCGACGCGCCTGACTGAGCGGCGCGCTTCGCCGCGATCACCTTCGTGATCATGCCGCCCTTCGAGAAGGAGCTTGCGGCGCCGCCGGCCATCTTTTCCAAAGCGGGATCTCCGGCACGGGCACGGTCCACAAAGACCGCGTCCGGATTCTTTCTCGGATCCGCCGTGAAGAGCCCCTTCTGATCCGTGAGGATCACGAGAGCGTCGGCTTCAATGAGGTTCGTCACCACGGAACCCAGGGTGTCGTTATCACCCACCTTGATTTCGTCCGTGACAACCGTGTCGTTCTCATTGATCACGGGAACGACGCCAAGGGAGAGCAGCGTGAGGAGCGCGGAGCGCGCGTTGAGGTAACGCGTACGGTCAGCAAGATCCGCTCCGGTGAGGAGAATCTGCGCGGTCTTTACGCCGCGTTTCGCGAATTCCGTTTCGTAAGCCTGGGCAAGACCCATCTGGCCCACGGCAGCCGCGGCCTGCAGCTGTCCAACCTCAGTCGGACGGCGCTCCCAGCCGAGGCGTCTCACACCTTCAGCGATGGAGCCTGAAGAGACGAGAACCACCTCACGGCCGAGCTTCTGCACAGCGGAAAGCTCTTCGGCGAGATTGGCGATCGCCTTCTCATCGAGCCCACGGCCGTTATCCGTCAACAGCGCTGTGCCGACCTTGATGACGATGCGCTTCGCATCCGCAACCACTGATTTGATCGCTGTCATGCCTTCTCCCCCAGGCAATGAAGGGGCCGGAATATCCGGCCCCTCAGTTGTTACTCCGAATCAGCCTTATCGCCGGCTACTTCCTCAGACGCAGTTTCGGCGGCGGGCTCTTCAGCAGCTTCATCCGTGTTGGCAAAACGCGGATTCCGCTCGGCCTCAGCCTTGAGACGCTCGGCGCGGCGCTGTTCGTCGAGGAACTGAGCGATCGCCATCACGACTTCCTTCGTGCCTTCACGCGTTGCCGCGGAAATCGCGAAGAACGGACGTCCGTCCGGGCAGAGTGCGTCGCGCAGCTTCTTCACGAGCTCTTCGCGGTCTTCGGCCGGCACCAGGTCGAGCTTATTCACGACAACCCAGCGGGGCTTCGCGAGCAGCGTGTCACTGTACTTGCCGAGTTCACGCACGAGTGCGTGAGCCTTCTCGATCGGATCCTCACCATCAAACGGCATCGCGTCGATGATGTGCAGGAGGAGCTTCGTACGCTCGAGGTGCCGCAGGAACTCGTGACCGAGTCCGGCACCTTCTGCCGCGCCTTCGATAAGGCCCGGAATATCAGCGATCACAAAGCTGTTTTCCTGCTCGATACGGACAACGCCGAGGTGAGGCGACATCGTGGTGAAGGGATAGTCCGCGATCTTCGGGCGGGCGTTCGACACCGCCGTGATGAAGGTGGACTTGCCCGCGTTCGGGTAGCCGAGAAGACCGACGTCTGCGAGGACCTTCAGTTCGAGCTTGAGAGAACGCGCCTGGCCGGGTTCACCGAGCGTGAACTGACGGGGAGCACGGTTCGTCGGGCTCTTGAAGTGGAGGTTGCCGAGGCCGCCCTTGCCGCCAGCGGCGACCAGAGCCTTTTTACCGTTTTCGGAAAGGTCGGCGATCACTTCACCGGACTTTTCGTCCGTGATGATCGTACCGACTGGCATGCGAAGGATGATGTCCTTGCCAGCCCGGCCGTAGCAGTCGGAGCCCATGCCGTGTTCGCCTGACGGCGCCACAAACTTTCTCGTAAAGCGGTAGTCAATCAGCGTGTTGATATTCTCATCGCCGACAGCCCACACCGAGCCGCCTCGTCCGCCGTCGCCGCCGTTCGGGCCGCCGCGGGGAATAAATTTTTCGCGCCGGAACGAAGCGGAGCCATTGCCGCCGTTCCCGCCAATTACATCAATAGAAGCTTCATCAATAAATTTCACAGCAAGTTCCGTCCTTGTTGCCTGATTCTTTCGTATGGGCCTGATGCCGTCCGGCACCGATAGCCCGCTTGTGGTTTCCTGCGAGGCGGATCATTCCGCCCGTATTCATTTACTTAGGAGCCCAGCCTTCGTTTTCACCTTCCGAGATAAGTCCCGGAGCGGCTCCTTCAACACCAGTCTTTTGAGTATATCTACAAACCGCATCCGGCTTTCCTGCCGCGCGGCGCGATGACTCTGCCGATGTGTTTTCCGGCAGCTTGCTGCTTAATGGGCGATCCGAGGAGGATGGCTCCCCGGTTTCTGCCCGCCCCCTGCCGGAAGGGGCTTTATTTCTTTCCAATCAACAAAAAAACCCTGCCGCAAACGACAGGGCTCTTGCATTCAAAGCTGCCAGCTGCCCAATTAGGCGGCCAACGGGACAACCTTGACGTACTGGTGGTTCTTGGGTCCCTTGACTTCGAACTGAACCGTACCAGTAACGGTAGCAAACAGCGTGTGGTCACGGCCCATGCCGACGTTGTCACCGGCGTGGAAGCCAGTGCCGCGCTGGCGAACAATGATGGAACCAGCGTTGATCACCTGGCTGCCGAAAACCTTGACGCCCATGCGATGAGCCTTGGAATCGCGTCCGTTGCGGGTCGAGCCGCCGCCCTTTTTATGTGCCATTTTTTCCTATTCCTCTAGAAAAAACTTAATTAAATTAAGCCGCGATCGTTTCGATCTTCAGCTCGACGTAGTACTGACGGTGGCCAGCGCTCTTCTTGGAGTGCTTGCGCTTGCGGAACTGGAAAATGCGAACCTTATCGGCACGGCCTTCGGAGACCACGGAAGCGGTCACGGAAGCGCCTTCAACCGTCGGGGTGCCGACCTTCAGTTCCTTGCCTTCGCCAACGGCGAGCACTTCGGACAGGGTGACCTTGTCGCCAACCTTGACGTCGCCGAGGAGTTCAACCTTGAGCAGGTCGCCTTCGGAGACACGGTACTGCTTGCCGCCGGTCTTGATAATTGCGTACATGTAATTCCTCACTGTTTCACTCAGCTGCTGCTGTGAAACCTTCTTGTATCGGGATAGCATCGGACGGTCTGTCCGCTGCTGCTCTAGAAATCGGTTCCCTTGAAAAGGGAATCGAGCTAGTTATTATCATAGATTTTTTATGTAAAGTCAACCGCTTTACGTTCCGCCCCCTCCCGATCTGAAAATTTAAATGAAAAAGTTCTTGACATTTTCTGAAAACGGATTATTATCTGAATTCTTCGAACCGTTTAGCTCTTAAAAACAGCTATTCTGCGAAGCTCGGGGTGTGACTCAGCCTGGTAGAGTGTCACGTTCGGGACGTGAAAGTCGGAGGTTCGAATCCTCTCACCCCGACCAGATTTCAAAAAGGAGATGTCGAAAGACATCTCCTTTTTTCGTTTCCGCTTTTACTTCCTCCTTTTCTCCTCAATACCCGCCATTACCCGGAGTTCCGATGCTCCCCGGATCCGATTCCGATTGCGTTAACGTAACTAAATAGATTACAATACTGGCATATTCACCGGCGGCTCGTCGACCTTGAAGCCCGGTATCAGCGGCTTCCTCGCGGAAACGTCGGCCTCACAATCCATCCTGGAGACACCATGCCGAAACTTGTGCTCTATGCCGCGCAGCCATCATTGCGGCGGCCGCTGCTTCCTCTTCCCTATGGGGATCTATGTCTTCATTCGGATCATCGGGACGATTGCCTTCGCATACCTCGCCTATGAATCCTGGAGGCAGGAGCATGAGCTGCTCCCCTGGGCGTACGGGGCCGCTGCCATTCTCTTCAACCCCATTATTCCGATTCATCTCAGCAAAACGCTCTGGACGGTGATTGACCTCGCGGCCGCGGCGGTCATCTTCTTTTCCACTGAGAAGTTTTCGAAAGAGGCCTGATCATGAGATCCATCTTCTCCGCCATTTTGACGATTCTTTATATCGGGTACGGCATCACGGCCTTTGTATTCGCCTGGGACGCTGTCAGCTACTTTTCCGGAGTGCATTCGTTTTTCGGACTGACGCTTATCTGGTTCCTGATCATTCCGGTGCTGCTGATGATTCCAT
>ENA-OQCZ01000304-OQCZ01000304.1-human-gut-metagenome-genome-assembly--contig:-NODE-304-length-14284-cov-6.785972_pt1 | contig 14284 bp, 13 predicted proteins | sample MGYA00242505_ERZ504594 | MGnify/ENA primary metagenome ERZ504594 (study PRJEB26092, sample SAMD00036329) | human gut metagenome | host: Homo sapiens | study: EMG produced TPA metagenomics assembly of... | reverse complement strand
TCAACGCCAAGGTGAAAGCGTTCAGAAGCCAATTCAGAGGTGTTGCCGATATTCCTTTTTTCCTTTTCAGATTAACAAAACTGTGTGCATAGGCTTGTTGCTTACAACCGAGTTTTCGGACTGACCCAAAAATCCGCCGTTGCCGTACTTCGATATGTACGACAACGGCGGATTTCGCTTTATGGCTCTTCCGTCGGCCTCTCTCAGGCTTTCAAGATAATAGCACCGTTGGCAGGGACAGTAACAAACGTGTGGTGGTCGGCTTTAAATTCAATCGTCTGCGTCTCTCCGCTCAAGAGGTCAATGGCTGAGTGCAGACCGCCACGCAACGAAAGATACTCGAAAGCGTTGGCAGGGATTCGCACACCGATATGGGCCTCAACATCTGAGAAGTTGGCAACGATGAAAAGCGTTTCGCGCTTGCATTTGCGAATGAAGGCATAATGACAGCCGGGGTCAAACGAACAGGTGTGGTCGTAATTGGCGTGCATCAGGTCGTAGAACAAGCCTTCACGAATAGCGGAGGAGTCGTTGCAGAGACGCACCACCTTTCGATAGTAGGTATAGAGTTTCTTCTCTTCTGGCGTGAAATGCTGCATGCCCGCAGCGAGTTGCTGCATACTCTTCACACACCAATAGTCGAAAATCGTTGTCCGACCGTCACGGCCGCTGAAGCCCTCCACGTCCATACCGCGCTCACCGAGTTCCTGACCGGCATAAACCATAAACGGATTAGTGTTCATGCAGGCACTTACCACCAGAGCCGGCAAAGCACGTTCTGCATCTCCAGCGAAGAAGTCGGAGGCGATGCGCTGCTCGTCGTGGTTCTCCAAGAAGTTGAGCATGTGTTCGTGGATGTCGTCTGTCTGCTGCCAGCATCCTGTGATGCAGGCGGAAGAAGCCTGACGGCAAACAACGGCACGCAAGGCGTCATAGAGCCCCACCTTGTCGTAAAGATAGTCAAAACCACCCTCGTGGATATAGCGACGATATTCACCAGGGTTATACACCTCGGCAATAAACACTACATTCTTAAACTGCTCCTTCACCTTGGCGATGGCATAATGCCAAAACTCGCAAGGCACCATTTCGGCCATGTCGCAACGGAAAGCGTCAACGCCCTTGGCTGCCCAGAAGAGAAGGATGGCCGTCATCTTTTCCCACGTGTTGGGCACGGGAGAGAAATGACATACGCGTCCGCCACAATAGTCAATGCCATAGTTGAGCTTCACCGTCTCATACCAGTCGTTCTTCGAAGGATAGGCATCGAAGCGGTCGTTGCCCGTTGCCTTGGCAGGATATTCGCGGTATGGCGCAGAGGCCGTTGGATGGTCACAGAAATCCGTGTGCAACGTCTGTCCCTGGATGTAATAAAAATTATTCTCGGGAGAAAATGCCTTCGTCGTGTCGTCGTCCTCACCCAAATCGCGCACACCGGAAGGACGCGCGTCTGAATGATACTGACGCGCCACATGATTTGGCACAAAATCCATCACCAGTTTCAAACCGGCCTTATGCGTACGCTTCAGCAGGGCTTCAAATTCCTGCATGCGCTGCTCCGGTCTGACAGCTAAATCGGGATCAATGTCATAATAATCCTTGATGGCATACGGCGAACCAGCCCTGCCCTTCACAATGTCGCTATGATCGCGGGCAATGCCATAGGCCGAATAATCGGTCATCGTGGCATGCTCCAAAAGTCCGGTGTACCAGATATGTGTAAATCCAAAATCGCGTATGCGGTTAAGTTCCTTCGATGTGAAATCATTCATTTTTCCACATCCGTTCTCCTTCAACGTGCCGGCAGGGACATTGGCTCCTTTCTTGTTGCCATACAACCTCGGCAGCACTTGGTAAATCATCAGTTTTCTTCATGGTTGTCTCCGTATTTTGAAAGCTAAATTAGCCATTTTACTGAGTATAGCAACAAAAATAGTGAAAATTTCGTGAAAGATTTTTACCGAAGATAACGAGGAGCAAGAGGCATCTGGTGTACAGCGCCCCCCTTTCGCTGATAATCAAGAAGAATGCGGAGAAACCTTGAGCGGTGGGGATGGGGGACAAGCAGAAAGTCTGCTCTTTTCTGATTCAAATTACCGACCTTCTTAATAAGCGGGGATAACTTTCGCCGCTACTCCGTTGGCTTAACGACGCTACTCCGTTGGCTTAACGACGCTACTCCGTTGGCTTAACGACGCTACTCCGTTGGCTTAACGACGCTACTCCGTTGGCTTAACGACGCTTCTCCACTCCATAAACTGCTTAGTCGTTTCGCCGCTGTGATGGTCTAAGAAGAGGCTACCACGCGTGTCAAGCGCAGCAATTTCCTTCATATCGCCATCGCTGAGAGTGAAGTCGAAGAGGTTCAGGTTTTCCACCATACGTTCCTTGTGTGTGGTCTTTGGAATGATGATGACGCCAGACTGCAAGAGCCAACGCAGGGCCACCTGCGCCGCTGTCTTACCATATTTACCGCCAATCTGCACGAGCAGGGAATTATTGAACAACCCATTGCAACCTTCAGCCAAGGGAGCCCACGACATGATACGCGTGCCCAACTCGTCCATGTATTTTCGGGCTTCGCGCTGCTGGTTGAACACGTGTGTCTCCACTTGATTTACCATAGGCACAATCTCCATATTTGAAGCAAGGTCTATCAGATGATCGGGGAAGAAATTGCTCACGCCGATGGCACGCAGTTTCCCGGCCTTATATGCCTTCTCCAAGTCGCGGTAGGCACCATATCGGTCGCAATAAGGCTGATGAAGCAGCATGAGGTCGATGTAGTCGGTTTGCAATTTACGCAGACTCTCATCGATGCTCTTCATGGTTTGTCCCTCGCCGTAGTTTGAAATCCAAACTTTTGAGACGAGGAAGAGCTGGTCGCGACTGACGCCGCTCTTTTTCCAGGCATTGCCAACAGCCTCTTCATTGTGATAAGCTTGTGCGGTGTCTATCATACGATAGCCCACACTGATGGCGTCCATAACGCAATTTTCACATTCTTCGGGCGTCACCTGGTATACGCCATAGCCCAACTGTGGCATTTCTACGCCGTTGCTTAATTTAATATTATCCATAGCCAAATATCCGTTTAAGGGGTTAGTAGCCTTTCAAGTGTGAAGGGCACACCACAATTAATGAACAGGAATTGGAGTAAACACACGTATATTAGTTGCCTTCCATCTCCCCGCAAGCCTTTTCCAGTACTTCCAAATCCTCGTCGGTGGTGGCCCATGAGGTGACGAAGCGACAGACGATTTCGTCGGCGTTGCGGCGTTCCCAAATACCGAAGGCGAGGTGGCAGCTCAAATGGTCGAACTGCTTTTGGGAGAGGACCACGAATTGCTGGTTGGTGGGGGAAGCGACGGCGAATGGTATGTGGTGCGCAATGAATATTTCCTTGAGACGTTCAGCCATGCTGATGGCGTGATGGCCCACACGGAGATAGAGATTATCGGTGAAAAGGGTGTCAAACTGCAAGCCGAGCATTCTGCCTTTGGCCAACAAGGCACCATGACGCTTCACGGTCGTGAAGAAATATTTAGGGGCCTTACGGTTGGTGAAGACCACAGCCTCTCCCATCATAGCGCCAACCTTGGTACCACCGATGTAAAACACGTCGCAATGGGCGGCGAGAAATTTCAAATCATAGTCGCACGTTGCAGCCGCAAGGCCATAGCCAAGGCGTGCTCCGTCAACGTAAAGCAGGAGATTGTATTTTTTGCAGGCAGCATACAAAGCCGTCAGTTCGTTGCGTGTGTACACCATTCCGAGTTCGGTGGGCATGGAGATATAAACAAGTCCTGGCTGCACCATGTGAGGATAGGTGTCATCGCCGAGAAAGCGTTCCATATACTCCGTGAGCACTTCCGGCGTCATTTTGCTATCTTTCCCTTGCAGCGTAATCACCTTATGTCCGAAAGCCTCAATGGCTCCGGCTTCGTGGACTTCGATATGCCCAGTGTCGACGGTCAGTGCGCCTTCGCAACCCATCAGCAAGGCATCAATGACCACAGAATTGGTCTGCGTGCCGCCCACGAGGAAAGTCACGTCAGCATCTTCAATGCCCACGGCCTTTCTGATTTTCTCTTTTGCAGAAACGGTGTAGACATCAAAGCCGTAACCGCTGCATTTCTCTTTGTTCGTCTCGGCAAGACGCTGCAAGATTTCCGGCAGCATGCCGTTGTTATAGTCGCTTTCAAATGATACCATAGATGATGGGGATTTAATATTTTGAACACCTACTTAAATTCTCTTCGCCACACCTGCTTTTCATTTCTTCATGATGCCCGTAAAGATACGGCCGGAATTGATGCCGAGACGGCGGGCGGAGAAGAAACGGTCGAACTGGGTATAGGTGCAAACGCCTGAAACTTGAATATGTTCCATCGGCAGGCCACACTGCTCCAGTGTGAGGAAATTGGCAGCCCAAAGATCAATGTGCCATTTCTCTGCGCCTTCTTTTGAAGGATAGCGGCGGGCTATCTGCGACATGGGGAATTGGCCGGTGGCCGCGAAAGCATCGTAGACTTCCTGCCCCACTTCAAATGCCTGCATGGAAATAGACGGTCCGATGACGGCACGAAGGTCGGCTGCACGGAGATTAAACGTCCGACACATGGTTTCCACAGCATTGGCAGCGATGCCCGCTTGTGTGCCGCGCCACCCCGCATGAATGGCAGCAACGACGCGCTGGTCTTTGTCAGCAAGAAGCACTGGCACGCAATCGGCCGTTGAAACACCGATGCAAAGGCGGGTCTGGTCGGTGATGAGGGCATCAACGCCTTCAAGGGCGGCTTGTTGTTCCGCCGCAGAGGAAGCAAAGAAGGCTTCATCAACGACACGCACACAGGCCGTATGCGTCTGATGGGGCATGATGAGACGTTGCGGTTCAATGCCCAGTTCGTCGCAGAGGGCCTGTTTGTTTTGCCGGATGCTGTCGGCCTCATCGCCGCAATAGGCGTTGATGTTGAACGAAGCGTAATTGTCGCGGCTCACACCTCCCTGCCGGGTGGTACTGAAAGCCCTGAGCGCAGGGCCCAGGGCATATTCCAAGAGTTGTGGTTTGAGACTATCACTCATTGTCTTCCAAAAATTCAATGTCATATTCTTCCAGCTCGTCGGCATCGTCTTCCTCCAACGAGTCGTCTTGCCAATCGGCAAAGTCGGTGGCCAACACCGCAGCCTCGCGGTCGCGGTGCACCATATTTCCTCCCTCGCTAATGGCCTGCAATTTGTTGCTCTCGCTGTTAAGTTCTTCCCAAAGTTTGTCCTTGAGTTCCTGAATGCCCTGCCCTGTCACAGAAGAAATAAAGACAACGGGGAGGTCGGCAGGAAGGTCTTCGTGTAGCATCTCAATCAGTTCGTCGTCGAGCAAGTCACACTTGGTGATGGCAAGCACGCGGTGTTTGTCGAGCATACCTGGATTAAAGCGCGAAAGTTCGTTGAGCAACACTTCATATTCTCCCTTGATGTTGTCGGTGTCGCCCGGCACCATAAAGAGAAGGAGCGAGTTGCGCTCAATGTGGCGGAGGAAACGCAAGCCGAGGCCTTTACCCTCACTGGCACCTTCGATGATACCCGGAATATCGGCCATCACAAAGGAGCGGTTGTCACGATAAGGCACGATGCCCAATGAAGGCTCGAGCGTGGTGAAGGGATAATTGGCGATTTTCGGACGCGCCGAAGAAAGAGCCGAAAGCAGTGTGGATTTTCCAGCGTTGGGGAAACCCACGAGACCGACGTCGGCCAAGAGCTTCAACTCAAGGATGACCATCATTTCCTGCATAGGTTCACCAGGCTGTGCATAGCGCGGGGTCTGGTTGGTTGACGTGCGGAACTGCCAATTTCCGAGACCGCCGCGTCCGCCTTTAAGGAGCATCACGACCTGTCCGTCTTCAGTGACATCGCAGATATACTTTCCAGTTTCGGCATCATAGGCCACCGTGCCGAGAGGAACGTCGATATAGCGGTCTTCCCCGTCGGAGCCATGCGAGCAACACTTCGAACCGTTTCCGCCATGTCCGGCAAAGACGTGGCGCTCGTAACGAAGATGGAGCAACGTCCAATAGTTATGGTTTCCACGCAGATAGATGTTACCTCCACGACCACCATCACCGCCATCAGGACCGCCATTCGGCTGGTATTTGGCGCGATGTAAGTGCATGGAGCCTCGTCCGCCCTTTCCCGAGCGGCAATAGATTTTCACGTAGTCTACGAAATTGCTTTCTGGCATATCTGTCGATGTTGTTTATGTTATGGGATGGAGTTAGGACGTTTTAATCAAGGTGGTCAATACCATTGCGCTTGGCCGGAGATTAGTCCCAACGTACAGGCGGAAAACGTCACGTCTGGCTTCCGCCACGGAATGCTTGTCATGAAGCAAAGGAAACAGGTGCTCAAAAACATTACTCTTTTTGGACACCTGTTTCAATATATTTTAGCAACGGCAAAAGGAGAAGTAGACCCGCTTTACCATTACTTAGGACTATCAGAACTGGTCAATCACAGCGCAGAGAGCAGCGTTGATTTCTTCCAACTCGCCGTATCCCTTCACAGCGTGACGCTTGCCTTCTTTCTCATACCATTCAATCAAAGGAGCCGTCTGGTTGTTGTAAACGTCGAGGCGCTTACGGATGGTCTCTTCGTTGTCGTCAGCACGTCCGGAAGTCTTGCCACGATTGACGAGGCGCTCGATGAGCATTTCATTTGGCACATCCAATTCGAGCATGCCAGACACCTCAGTGCCGCGTTTAGCCAACATTTCCTTCAAGGCTTCAGCCTGAGGAATGGTGCGGGGGAAGCCGTCGAAGATAACGCCTTCGCAAGGACACAAGCTATCGTAAACACTGGCCAAGATGTCAATCATCAAAGAGTCGGGGATGAGCTGACCGTTGTCAATGAATCCTTTGGCTGTATTACCGAGCTCCGTACCGTTTTTGATTTCTGCACGGAGAACATCGCCCGTTGAAATGTGCTTGAAACCATATTTCTTGACGAGCAAATCGCTCTGAGTGCCTTTGCCAGAACCTGGGGCACCGAAAATCACAATATTCTTCATTGTTAGTTGCTTAGTATTTTTTTATTTGGTAATTATATGGGTCTTATTCTTATTCTTGCACGACATAAATATCGCGGAGGTTGCGTCCCTCTCCGTCGTAGTCCAAACCGTAGCCAACGATGAAGTCGTTTGGAATATCGAAGCAGCGGTAGCTGATGTCGAGGTCCACCTTGAGGTTGTTTGGCTTGACAAGGAGCGATGCCACATGCAATTCAGCCGGATGTTTGGCCTTCAGCGTTTCCAGTAGTTCCTTCATGGTGAGACCAGAATCGATGATATCTTCAACCACCACCACCGTGCGGCCCTCAATGTCTTCTTTGAGTCCGAGGAGCTCTTTCACCTTACCCGTTGACTGGGTGCCGGAATAGGAAGACATTCTGACGAAACTGATTTCGCAGGGAATGCTGACAGAGCGCATCAAATCAGCGGCGAACACAAACGAGCCGTTGAGCACGGCCAGAAACAATGGATTTTTTTTCTGCCAAATCGCGAGAGATTTGGGCGGCCACTTCATTGACGCGGCTGATGATTTTTTCCTCCTGTATATATATCTGGAAATTCTTGTCTTTTACTTGAACACTATCCATACTGGCACTGATTTTTTAGATTTGGTGCAAAATTACATCTTTTTCGAAGATTACGAAGACGTTATGGGCAAATAAATGAGGGCGAAGGGGCTGAGCGACGGTAAAAACGGCTCTGCCGCTAAGCTTTAGTAATGGTCCATTACTTACTGATGATAGAAATAATACCACCAATAGGTGTCGCCATATTCTCGCCAAAGCAGATTGCGGCGCTCCTTAAAGTCTGGGATTTTCTCCCCCTTTTCTTTGAAGTCAAGATAGTTTGCCGCGATATTCGGGTCGGCATATCTGACAACGGGGTTCGGGCAAAGGCGTGAATAGAGAATCATGGCCTCGGCATAATAATGGGGCAAGACCACGCTGTCGCTCACCGTATAATAGTGCGGCAGTTCCTCCGCAAAGCGGCTGAGTTGCTTGTCGAGTAATAAGGCACAGAGCCAATAGTCGCGGGCTGGCCCGTTAGGACGGCGGCGCACAGATTTTTCGAAATATTCAAAAGCCTTCATGCGACTGCTGGCGGGACGGCAACCGACAAAGGTGTAAAGACTGTCGGGGGAGAAGAGCGTGCTGAGCGTGTCGTCTTTCTGCAAGAAAAGCATACTGCTGCCGCCTTCTGGCAAAGGATATCTGAAGAGCGTCTCTGGCAATCCGTTCTCATAATGCGACATGGCAAAGGCACGCATAGCCGTCAATTTGCCAGATGTGGCCAAAGCTCGGTCGCCAATTTTCAGTGCTTCGGCATAACGGCCGTCATTGAGCGCCTTGGCCGTCTGCACTTCATAGGTTAGAACGTCGTTGCTGTTTCCACACAAGCCCAGAAACATTGCGAGCGCAAGGAAACCGATGGTCTGCGGGAGCACCACGCCATTCTCATCATTGTTTTGTTTCCATCCTCCCATAATACTGTCGTGCCAAACGAGGCCCAACCATATCAGCCACATCACAACCAGCAGGGTGACCACCACATAATTGGTCTCAGGCGTGAAAGCCGTCAGCAAAACAGCAATGGAGGCCGAGGGAAAGAACGTGAGGATGTAATAGTTGCGGCGAAAGCGGATGAAACGGCAGACGAGGCGCTGCAAACCACAGAGCAAGAGGGTCAGCACCACGGCACCGACAAACGGACTATAGAAAGTCTGACCTTTCGACAACTGATGCTGGGCCAAGGAGATGAGCGGTGCCTGCGAAATGAGGAAATAGAAAAAGAGGAAAACAGCAAAGAGCACACGCACAACGGCATGTACTCTTTGCTGGAATGTTTTATTGGTATAGGGCATCCTAAGTAGGTATTCAAAATTATTTTACAATATCAATGCAGGCAAAAACCAGTTTAATAATGTCTGGTTTTGAACACCTACTTATACAGTTTAGTAATGGTACCATTACTTAAGAGGGTGTGCAGATAGCTGGAATGTCAAAACGAATTTTTACTCAGCGACACCGTCTTCTTTCACCTTGCGGAGCACAACTGCTGAACGGGCAGGCACATAGAGTTTCAACCAACCCTTGCCGTCTTTCTTGAGCAAAGCATCGTAGTTGGTGAAATGGGCAACGGAGTCATCGGCGAAACCATTGCCGCCATAGGCCTTGTCGTCTGTGTTAAGCACCACTTCATACTTACCCTCTGGCACCATGAAACCATAGTCGGTGTAGCTGTGTGTCGGACTGAAGTTGAAGACGAACACGAGTTCTCCACGGCTAAAGGCGAGAATCTGGTCGCCATCGTTGTGCCAGATTTCCTGCACAGGAAGTTTCTGGATGTTCTTCACCGACTTGAGCACCTGCAACATGTCGTGGTCGAAGTCGCCAAGATAATGATAGCAAAGTTCCTTGTTGTCAACCAAGTTCCACTGGCGGCGGGCATACTTATAGCTCCATCCGTTGCCTTCGCGCGGGAAGTCAATCCATTCTGGATGTCCAAACTCGTTGCCCATAAAATTGAGGTAGCCGCCGTTGATGGTGGAAGCCGTTGCGAGACGAATCATCTTGTGGAGCGCAATGCCGCGGTGGGCCACATCGTTTTCGTCGCCCTTGCGGAAGTGCCAATACATATCGGCGTCAATCAAGCGGAAGATGATGGTCTTGTCGCCAACAAGTGCCTGGTCGTGGCTTTCGCAATAAGAGATGTTGTGCTCGTCGGTGCGGCGGTTGGTCAGTTCCCAGAAGATGCTGCTCGGCTTCCAGTCTTCGTCGCGCTGTTCCTTGATGATCTTAATCCAATAGTCGGGAATGTTCATGGCCATGCGGTAGTCGAAACCATAGCCGCCGTCCTTGAACGTCGATGCCAAGCCAGGCATACCGCTAACTTCCTCAGCGATGGTGATGGCCTTCGGATTCACCTCGTGAATCAAGAGGTTGGCCAAGGTGAGATAGCAGATGGCATTGTCGTCCTGACTGCCGTTATAATAATCGCCGTAACCTCCGAAAGCAGCGCCCAATCCGTGGTTATAATAGAGCATTGAGGTGACACCATCGAAGCGGAATCCGTCTAAATGATATTCCGTGAGCCAAAACTTACAGTTGGAGAGGAGGAAATGAATCACTTCATTCTTTCCATAGTCGAAGCAAAGACTGTCCCATGCTGGATGCTCATGACGGTCGCCCGGATAGAAATACTGGTTGGGGTCGCCAGCCAAATTGCCCAAGCCTTCCACTTCATTCTTGACGGCATGGCTCTGCACCAAGTCCATGATGACAGCGACACCGTTCTTGTGGGCTTCATCAATGAGCTGTTTGAGTTCGTCGGGCGTACCGAAACGGCTGGAAGCTGCAAAGAAACTGCTCACGTGATAGCCAAAACTGCCATAATATGGATGTTCCTGAAGGGCCATTATCTGGAGGCAGTTGTAGCCTTCCTTAACGACACGCGGCAGGACATTCTCGCGAAATTCATTGTATGAGCCAACCTTTTCAGCATCCTGCCCCATACCGATGTGGCATTCATAAATCAGAAGCGGATCGCGGTGCGGACGGAACGTACGCTTGGAGAACACGTAAGGTTTTTCAGGATCCCAAACCTGGGCACTGAAAATCTTTGTGCTTTCGTCTTGAACAACGCGCTGACACCAGGCAGGAATGCGTTCTCCGCAGCCACCGTTCCAATAGACCTTCATCTTATAGAGGTCAAGGTGTTTCATAGCCTTTATGGGCAACTTCAATTCCCAATTGCCAGAATCGCCAACAGGACAGAGGCGATATTTCTCGCTCTCCTTCCATCCATTAAAATCTCCGACAAGATAAATCTTCGTGGCATTCGGCGCCCACTCACGGAAAACCCACTGACGGGCCGTTTTGTGAAGTCCGAAATAGAGATGGCCGTCTGCAAAGTCAGAGAGAGACGTCTTGCCACCCGTCAACTCATCAATTTTGTGCAACACAGCATCGTGCCGTCCTTGGATGGCATCGTTATAAGGCTCGAGCCAGGCATCGTTTTTCACGATCTTCAGCATCTTCGCTTTCGCGGCAGCCGGTTTCTTTACGATCTTTTTCATAAACAAAAAATTTTATGACTGACGATTTCTCTGTCAGAATTTAATTGATGGGAAATGCTTATTGATATTGCGGGAAGGGGGCAAAATTGAAATATTAAGTGGGTAGAGATTGTGCGGAAAAACCTTTCTGCGGCCCTGCGCGGTACCCCAGCAAGTCTATAGCCCGATTGTCTGCGGCCAGGCGCGGGCTGAAAGCCCAGCAAGTCCAGAGCCCAGGGCAACGCCCTGGGTGACATATTCCCATTCCCTACGCCCTGTAAGGGCAAAAGTAAAAGTCAACCGTTCGCCCATACTTTTGCCCTTACAGGGCGTGGACGTTTATACACTGATACCCAGGGCGTTGCCCTGGGCTAAGAACTGTCAGCCCTTTCAGGGCGCTCCTCTTCGCGCTTTATTCGTTTATCATGGCGCATGCTTCGCCACTTATTATTTTGACTTAAAATCGTGCAGAGTTTTTTTTCTGGATTTTGCCCCCCAATATTGCGGAGCAAAAGAACGCCATGAGCGCCCAGATGTTCCGCTCGATTTATCACTTATTCAATCGGCCATTGGTGTACGTGCCCTTTCTGAGAACATTGCCGTTGCTGTCATATTCCGTGAAAGCACCATCGCGCTCACCGTCTTTATAATAGCCGTCGAAACGCGTACCGTCGGCAGAGATTTCAATGGCACGACCGTCCTTGCGGCCCATCTTGAACATGCCTTTGTATTTTTCGCCATTGGTGCGGCGCCAAACGCCTTCTCCGTCCATGAGGTTGTCTTTCCAGTTACCCTCATATTCGTCGCCGTTCTTCCATTTGTAACGGCCGAAGCCATTGCGCTTATTGTTTTTCCAGCTTCCGGTGTAGACGGCAACATTTTTCCAGATGAACGTGCCTTGTCCGCTCTGCTCTCCCTTCAGGAACGAGCCTTTGTAGACATCGCCGTTGGCAAAGGTGAACACGCCCTCGCCCGTTCTCTCTCCGTTTTTGTAGTCGCCCTCGTAGATGTCACCGTTTCTGAACTTATAGATGCCACGGCCTTCCTGCACATCGTTTTTCCAGTCGCCGCTATAATAGTCGCCGTCTGGATAGAAATACGTGCCCTTTCCGTTGCGAAGGTTGTTGAGCATGCCGCCTTCATATTTCGAACCGTCATGCCAGTCGAAAACGCCGTGTCCTGTTTTCTTGTCGTCCACCCAGTCGCCCTTGTAATAAGCGCCATTCTTATAGGTGTACGTTCCCTTACCATTTCGCAGGTCGTCTTTCCATTCGCCGACGTAAGTGTCGCCGTTGTAATAAAACATCGTGCCAGAACCTTCCTTGCTGTCGCGATACCACAAACCTTCGTAACGGTTGTTGTTCAGCGAGAAAAACGTGCCACGGCCGTGGCGTTGGTTTTGATACCACTGTCCGTCGTAGCGTTCGCCGTTAGCATAGTTGTAAATGCCAGAACCGTCGCGTTTTCCCTTCACGTAATCGCCTTCATAGCTGTCGCCGTTCTTGAAAACGGTGCGGCCAGTGCCATTGGGTTTTCCGTTGTAAAGGCTGCCAGTATAGACAGAACCGTCTTTGAACGTGTATGAGCCCACTTCTATCTTTTGGGCTGAAAGATTCAACACCGATGCCATTGCAAACAACGATGTGATGATAATATGCTTCATGTCTGTTTGTTGTTGACCTTGAGCAACGGTGGAAGGACGAACTGAGCGACCTCCCCCGCAGTGAAGAGTCTGAAAAATCTATGACTGTTTTTTTACTAAGTAATGGCATCATCCAAGGAATCCACCTGTTCGGACGGATTATTCCAAGTTCATCCGCAACGCCAGCTGTGCCAGTTCCAAATCATGCGGTGTGTCAATGCCGATGGTTTTCACGTCGGTGTAGCCCACCTTGATGCGCAAACCGGCTTCAAGCCAGCGCAATTGCTCCAAAGACTCCGCTTTTTCCAACACGCCTTGCGGCATGGAGGTGATTTTCTCGAGCGTAGGGACGCGGTAGGCATAGAGTCCGATATGCTTGTAGAACGTGTGTCGGCTGAGCCATTCTGAAGGCTCCACGCCACGCAGATAAGGGATGACGGAACGGCTGAAATAGAGCGCATAATCGTTGGCGCCGACCACCACCTTCGGACTATTTGGATTCTGCAACGCTCCAAGACCATCGCTGGGTGTAAAGGGTTGCACCAAAGTGGCGATGTCGGTGTTGTCGTCTTCAAAACACCGTTTGATAGACTCCAGTTGCGAAGCGGCGATGAATGGTTCGTCGCCCTGAACATTGACAACCACGTCGGCTTCGACGCCCGATTTGTTCAAGGCCTCAAAACAGCGGTCGGTGCCGCTCTTGTGGTTGGTGCTCGTCATAACGGCCTTACCGCCAAACTGCTCCACGCAATCGAAAATGCGCTGGTCGTCGGTTGCCACAACGGTATGTTCAAATACCCGGTTCACACGTTCGTAAACCCACTGAACGATGGGCTTACTGCCCAAGAGGGCCAACGGTTTGCCAGGGAAGCGCGTTGATGCGTAACGCGCAGGTATGATTGCCAAGAATTTCTTCATTTCATTTTTTTCTTCGGTTAAAACTTCTGACGCACGGAAGTGCGACAAGGCAATATTAAACTGGATTATCCCTGCATGGTAGGGTGTTCAAAATTGAAATATTTAGTTGGTGAAGATTGTGCGGAAAATCCCTGTCTGCGGCCCTGTGCGGGCTGAAAGCCCAGCAAGTCCAGAGCCCAGGGCAACGCCCTGGGTACTATGTCCCCATTCCCTACGCCCTGTAAGGGCAAAAGTAAAAGTCAACCATTCGCCCATACTTTTGCCCTTACAGGGCGTAGGCGTTTGTACACTGATACCCAGGGCGTTGCCCTGGGCTGTGGACTGGCTGCCCTTTCAGGGCGCTCGCGGCGAAGGTTCGAATTAATCGAATTTTTGCAACGGGGTTGCGGGCTGCGCCGCAGTTCGTTGGTTGGCCTCAGACGGCGTAACAACGAATCAAACGAATTGCCGGGCCGCTCGGGTGCGGGGGATTGCCCCTGTAAGGGGCTCATATTCCAGGATAGGGGCTTGCCCCTATCTCCCGCCAGTGCTCATCGATTCTCGCTTCTGCCCCTGTAAGGGGCGCATATCGTTGGCGGGGCTTGCCCCGCAATAAGATTCGAGATAT
>ENA-OQCZ01000303-OQCZ01000303.1-human-gut-metagenome-genome-assembly--contig:-NODE-303-length-14394-cov-9.785169_pt1 | contig 14394 bp, 8 predicted proteins | sample MGYA00242505_ERZ504594 | MGnify/ENA primary metagenome ERZ504594 (study PRJEB26092, sample SAMD00036329) | human gut metagenome | host: Homo sapiens | study: EMG produced TPA metagenomics assembly of... | reverse complement strand
AACGACAACCATTTACTGTTACTTCTCCTGAAACTGGTATTTATGAAGGGGCCACGACTTCTTATGAGTTGACGGTTAAATTGGCTACTACGAAGAAGGTTACTATTGATTTTTCAACGTTTGTTATACCGACCAGCAGAAAGTTACAGAATATCACAAAATGGTATTACTATGACGATAGCAAAAGGCAGTGGAAAGACCGATCCCCCAATGGATTGAACAAAGTAAAACCCTGCGTTTTTATGATAAAAATACCCTTAAGATAGCATCTTAAAAATAGAATAAAGAAGGTGCATTTTTTCTTCTATACTACTGATAAAAGTCAAGAGAGTGAAACAAATCCAACGTATGATGCAGGAGATTTTCAATTCCTTGATGCAGGTAAAACTGAAGGAGAATTAGACCTTTCAGCATGTAATACGAAGGAAGTTACTCTTACTTTCTCTGGTAAGGTATTCTATACAAAAATGATTGTCACCACCGACGTCTCCGTCGGCACCATCTCCATCGCCACCCCAGAAGGCTTCGGCACCTACTACAACTCAAACAGCTACATCCTTCCTGAGGGTTTAACTGCATTTGGATATACAAAAGCCAATACAGACGGTACGCTCGTCAAGACTGATGTGTTCAATGGTGGTGATGTCGTTCCTGCAAACGCTGCACTCGTCGTAAAGGGTAACACGGGCGAATATGAATGCTATGCTACTGACCAAGTAGCTATGAAGATACTGGAAGGTAACCTCTTGAAGGGCGTGGCAAAAGCAACGACTGTTGAGAAAGCTGAGGGCTTCAAGCGCTACGTGCTCACCACAGTAAATGGTGTGCTCGGTTTCTACCGGACTAAGAGCGGCAATATCAAGGTGCCAGCCAACCGCGCATATTTGGAATTGACGGAAGCACAGGCTCAGGCCGTTTCTTTCTTCCAGCTCGACGGCGAAACCACGGGCATTGAGAATGCCACTGCCACAACTAAGGAAGCACCTAAGGCCATCTATACGCTCTCTGGCGTGCGCCTCAAAGTCACCACAACGAAGGGACTCCCAGCAGGAGCGTATGTCGTTAATGGCAAAGTGGTCATCGTTAAATAATGTTCAACTGAAAATTGCATATTCATAAGTCATGAAAAAGATATATTTGAAACCGGAAACAACGGTCGTTGAGTATAAACTCGAAGGGATGATTGCCCAGAGCGGCGGCGATCTCAGATTCTACGAAGATGAGAGAGCAGACGACAATTGCGTTGTTTACTCCAACAAGCAGGGCTGGAACTCTGACTTGTGGGGCGAATAAAATCGCCCGTTCGCATGAAAGGTGAATATTAAATACACCTTATAAGTAATCCCCCAGTTCAGGATGTGAACTGGGGGATTTTTCGTTAGTTGGCGGCGGAGGCGGCGCTGCTGCCGCTAAGGGTAGGGCGTTCAAAATTCCGAAAAATCAAGATTGGTAGAGAGGCGATAGCTGCCCCTGAAGGGGGCTCATATTTAGGGTAGGGGCTTGCCCCTACCTCTTGGAGCCGATTTATGAACTCGCCCCTGTAAGGGGCTCATATCTCGAAAGATATTACGGGGCAAGCCCCGCCAACGATATGCGCCCCTTACAGGGGCAGAAGCGAGAATCGATGAACCACGGTGGGAGATAGGGGCAAGCCCCTATCCTGGAATATGAGCCCCTTTCAGGGGCAATCCCCCGCACCCGAGCGGCCCGGCAATTCGTTAATTCGTTTAATTCGTTGTTACGCCGTCTGAGGCCAACCAACGAACTGCGGCGCAGCCCGCAACCCCGTTGCAAAAATTCGATTAATTCGAACCCTCGCCGCGAGCGCCCTGAAAGGGCAGCCAGTTCTCAGCCCAGGGCAACGCCCTGGGTATCAATGCATAAACGCCTACGCCCTGTAAGGGCAAAAGTATGGGCGAACGGTTGGCTTTTACTTTTGCCCTTACAGGGCGTAGGGAATGGGGACATGGTACCCAGGGCGTTGCCCTGGGCTGGAGACTTGCTGGGCTTTCAGCCCGCGCAGGGCCGCAGACAGAACTTTTTACGCACAATCTCCCCCCACTTGATAGTTCAATTTTGAACGCCCTATCTGTAATGGCAAAAGTATGGGCGAACGATTTACTTTTACTTTTGCCCCCCCGCCAAGTAGACTTTGTTATCTGCTCGCGGCCGCGAATCGTGCTACCGCCGGCCGCAAGCAGCGCTACCACCGGCCGCGAGTAGCGCTACCACCGGCCGCGAATCGATGACTTTTTATAGGGTTTGCAGGGCCGACGCATTACTTTAGGGTGTTCAAGATAGAATATAGGGTGGTTCTAATAATTCTGATAAGGCACAAATCAACTTATCAGAATTATTAGGACCACCCTATAAATATTGGCAGCGTCCTCGCAGTGGAGATTTGCGCTGGCCCACACAATCGTCTGTTGCAGCGCCAGCATTGTAGCTCAGGCCTTCGCCGAATCTTCGCGCGTCGCCGCTGTTGCTATGCCGCAACCGCTATGTTATTTGGTCAAAAACGCGTAGAGATTTTTCTGGATTTTGAACGCCTACTTATTATACTTCGCTTCTTTCCGTTGCGGGCGGAACTTTTTCCGCCCGCAACGGTTTACTGCTTCCTCAAGGTAGGCAATGCTCCTTTAAGTTCGTAACGCCACTCTGAGCGTGCGTTCTGCAAGGCGCGGTTCATGGCATCAACGGCATTCTGCCAGGTAACGTAAGTGCCGTCCACCTTCGTAGATTCGGGGGCGGTCTTATAGCCTCGTTCCTGATTGTTCTTCCAGTAGCAGGCGGTCACGGTGGTGTAGTTATCTCCCAACAAGCCGAAGATATGTACATTGCCGGTGCTACTACCTGTACTGGTTACGTTGCCCGTGGCATAGCAGGCACGAACGCCGTTTCCTCCGTTGAATCCCACCAGACCGCCGCCAGAGAGATTCTTTGGGGAGTCTATTTCTATGATTACGTTGCCCGTGGCATAGCAAGCGGTCAGGGTGGCATTCCCAGTCGTCTGACCTGCCACGCCGCCGACATTGAGCATTCCCTTCACTGTGGCCGAGGAACTGCATCCGGTGATGGAACCGCCCCATTGAGCACCCACCACACCGCCGACGATCACCGTGCCGCTAACGCTGCCCGACACCGAGCAGTTTTCAATAGTGCCCAAGCTAAATCCTACCACGCCACCGACATCGCTCGACTCGCTATCGTTTGTTATCTGTATGCCCTCCATCACCACGTTCTTCACCGTACCAGTTCTATCGAGACAGCCGAACAGACCCACATATTCGTCATTTGTCGTAAAGGTCAGCCCCGTGATGGTATGGCCGCCACCGTCGAAGGTGCCGGAGTAAAAGTTGCGGGTGCCTGTGCCTATTGGCGTCCAGTCTTTGCCGGTGAGGTCAATGTTTTTGTCGAGGGTAATGTTAATGTCGGTCTTACCTCCGTTCACTAATTTGGCTATATTCATCAGACCATCGGCGGAGGTCACGGTGTAACTGCCGTTGCTCTCTATGGTATAGCCCAGGTCTTTTGCCGCAGCGAGGGAGACGGTGTAGGTATATTCACCGCCCGCCTGCCAGTCGGTAGCATTCTTCATCTTATAAACGAAGGTCTTGCCGTTAGTGAAGGTGCAGGTGATAAAGGTCGTGCCAGCTGCCACACTTTGCGGGGCTACGATGGCGGTGTAGGTGTTGCTGCCCTTGTCATACGGGGTGATTTCGGCTGGGTTGTCGCCTTCGGTGGAGAGGCCCGTCAGCTGCACGGATGCCAGCCCCTCGGTGTAGTCCGTCAGAACGATGGTCACTCGCGCCGTGCGGTGGGTGAAGCGGAGCGTGGGGCTACCGTAGGTCACCGTCTGTCCGTCGGCTACGATGAGGTCGCTGCCCTCAAAGTCTTTTTGGGCACTTTGGTTGGCTTTTACCTTTACCGCAGGCGGAGTTGTCTCGCCAGCGGTGTAGGGCCACCACGCTGTGACGGTGATGTCGTTGTGGTTGGTCCAGTAGTACGGGTCGGTGGAAGTCAGCGTGGCGCTGGTGGGGTCGGCGGTGGAGGGCGCCACGTTGTACGTCTTCACCGTGCCGTCCATTAGGACTGCCACGCTCTGCACACCCGTCCAATTGCCATCCACGGGGGCACGGGTGCCGGCGGTGGCTGTCGCGGCGGGATTCAGCCCCGTGGCGGTGAAGACGATGGGTGTGCCTTCCGCCCCTTCTGGTAGGAAGCCCGCCTCGTCCTGCGTGCAGGCGGCGAGTGAGAGGGCGAGCGCTGCAAGTGCAAAAAATCTTGTCTTCATTATATCTGTTGTTTTATTACTCTGGTTCTTTCCGTTGCGGGCAGAACTTTTTCCGCCCGACGGTTTACTGCTTCCTCAAGGTAGGCAATGCTCCTTTAAGTTCGTAACGCCACTTTGAGCCTGCGTTCTGCAAGGCGCGGTTCATGGCATCAACGGCTTTCTGCCAGGTAACGACAGAGCCGTCCACCTTCGTGGCTTCGGTGCTTTCCCTATTGTAGCCGATGCCTTGTTCATGATTGTTCTTCCAATAGCAGGCGGTCACGGTGGTGTAGTTATTTCCCAAAAAGCCGCCGATATGCATATAGCCAGTGCTACTACCCGTACTGGTTACGTTGCCCGTGGCATAGCAGGCAAGGAGGCTGCTTCCTGCGTTCATTCCCACCAGACTGCCGCCAGCGATATTCTTTTTGGGGGCCATTTCTATGATCACGTTGCCCGTGGCATAGCAAGCGGTCAGGGTGGCACTCGAATTCGTCTGACCTGCCACGCCGCCGACATTGACCGTTCCCTTCACTGTGGCAGAGGAGCTGCATCCGGTGATGGAACCGTTCCATTGAGTACCCACTACACCGCCGACATACACCGTGCCGCTGACGCTGCCCGACACCGAGCAGTTTTCAATGGTGCCTCCCCAGCTAAATCCTGCCACGCCGCCGGCATAACCCAACCCGTGATTGCATGTTATCTGTATGCCCTCCATCACCACGTTCTTCACCGTACCAGCTTTACCGAGCCGGCCGAACAGACTCGCATATTCGTCATTTGTCGTAACGGTCAGCCCCGTAATGGTATGGCCGCCGCCGTCGAAGGTGCCGGAGTATGAGTTGCTTGTGCCTATCGGCGTCCAGTCTTTGCCTGTGAGGTCAATGTTTTTGTCGAGGGTAATGTTTATGTCGGTCTTACCTCCGTTCACTAATTCGGCTACATTCATCAGGCCGTCGGCGTTATAGACCGTGTAGGTATTGGTGTTGCTGTCGTAGATGTAGCCCAAATCCTCGGCTGCGCCGCTCTCGCCGCCGCCGTCAACCCAGCTGCCGATGGTGCAACCCTCTAACGTTAGGCCGGTGGCGTTCACCTTGACGGTATATTTATAGCGGGTGCCCGCCTCTAATACGACGTCGTTTTGCGGACGGAAGTAGAAGGTGCCGCTGCCGAGTTCCACCCGGATGAACGGCCTGCCTGCCGCAACGGTCTGCGGGGCGGTCAGTGCCTCGTAGGTGTTGCCGCTTGCGTTGTAGGTCTTGATGGCAGTCGGGTTGCCGTTATCGGCTGACAGGCTCACGAGTCTCACTGTGGCACCGGCGACGCTCGTGAATCCCGTGCCGGGCTTCAGTTCGATTGTCACGCGTGCCGTGCGGTGGGTAATTTCAAGAGTCGGGTTGTTAAATTCCACCTTCTGGTTCTCAGCAGAGATGAAGTCGCTGTTCTGGAAGTCAGCCAATATGCTTTGGTCTTCGGCCACCTTCACGGCAGGCATCTGTGTGATGTCGGCATTGTTGAAGGGCCACCATGCCGATACGGTAATCGGGTCGCGGCTGGTCCAGTAGTACGGGTCGTTCTCGCGTGAAAGCGTGGCTTTCGTATTGTCAGCGGAGTTAGGCGTTACGGTGTATTCCTTTACCGCATCGCCCATCTTGAGTGCCACGGAGGTGACGCCCTGCCAGTCGCCGTCCACAGCGGCACGGGTGGAAGGGGCTGCCAGCGGCGTTGCCTCTACGGACAATCCGGTGGCACGGATGACGACGGGGTATTCACCTTCGGGCAGACGGTTATCGCCAGCAAGTTCGTCCTGCGTGCAGGCGGCGAGGGCGAACAGCAGTGCGGTGGCTGCGGGGATAAATAATCTATGTCTCATAATTCTTCATTCTTAGTTATTAGGGTGTTCAAAATCCGGGAAAAAACTCTGCGCGGATTTTTTGGCCCAATAGCAAGTGGCGGTTGCGGCGCTGCCCCTGAAAGGGGCTCATATTCCAGGATTGGGGCTTGCCCCTATCTCTCGCCACAACTCATCAATTCTCGCTGCTGCCCCTGTAAGGGGCGCATATTGTTGGCGGGGCTTGCCCCGCAATAAGATTCGAGATATGAGCCCCTTACAGGGGCGAGGTTCATAAAACGGCCCCAAGAGGTAGGGGCAAGCCCCTACCCTAAATATGAGCCCCTTTCAGGGGCAACGGCGCAACTGCCATGTTATTTGGCAAAAAAATGCACAGAGATTTTTCTGGATTTTGAACCCCCTATAAAGTAGGTGTTCAAAAATAGTTTATGGGTGGTTCTAAAACAAAAAAACAGGCTGGTTCAAGAGAACCAGTCTGCTTTTTATGTGATGACAGGTAGGCAATTGGTTGAGGCCCGTTTTTCGGGCGTGCCTGCTTGTGTATGTTACCCAATCAGATGCCAGCAATTTCCACCACCTTTTCAACGGCGGCGTCAAGACCGCTGAGGTCTTTTCCGCCTGCTGTGGCGAAGTGGGGCGCACCGCCACCGCCGCCCTTGATGAGCTTGGCTGCTTCGCGCACGATGTTGCCGGCATGGAGCTTGCGCTCTGCCAGGAGGTCCTTGCTGATCATGACCGTCAGGAGCGGTTTGTCGTCGTGGTGGCTTCCGAGCACGCAGAAGGTGTGTTCAGGCAGTGTGCCAGAAATCTGGAAGGCGAGGTCTTTCACCACGTCGGGAGCGATGTCCATCGGGATGTTGCTCTTCACGAGGTGGATGCCGTTGATTTCCTGTGCTGAGGCAACGAGTTTCTCGCGCAGACGGCCCACCTGTTCCTTCATAAATTCATCCACCTGCTTGCGCAAACCGTCGTTTTCTTCGATGGTCTTGTGGATGGCGGCAGTGAGGTCTTTGGCGTTGTTGAAGAACGACTTGAGGTTGTTGAGGATGTCTTCTTCTGCGTAGATGCTCTCTTCGGCAGCCTTGCCCGTGATGGCTTCGATGCGGCGAACGCCAGCAGCGACACTGCTTTCGGAGAGGATGCGGATGAGGCCGATGCGGCCTGTGCTCTTGGCGTGGCAACCACCGCAGAATTCAACGCTGTCGCCAAACTGCACGACGCGCACGTGGTCGCCATATTTCTCGCCGAAGAGGGCGATGGCACCCAGTTCCTTGGCGTCTTCAATGGCCATGTCGCGATGGTCTTGCAAAGGAATGTCTTCGCGGATGCGGCTGTTGACGATGCGTTCCACCTGACGGATTTCCTCTGGTGTCACCTTTTGGAAGTGTGAGAAGTCGAAGCGCAGATAGTCGGGAGTCACCAGTGAGCCTTTCTGCTGCACGTGGGTGCCGAGTACTTCGCGCAGTGCTTGATCGAGCAAGTGGGTGGCTGTGTGGTTGGCTTCGCTGGCGCGGCGGGCTTCTACGTCAACGCAGGCCATAAATTCGGCCGATGGGTCTTTCGGGAGTTCACGCGTCAGATGGATGGGCAGGTTGTTTTCGCGCTTCGTGTCGAAGATTTCAATGGTTTCCTGTTCGTTGCAGATGACACCGCGGTCGCCCACCTGTCCGCCCATTTCGGCGTAGAAAGGTGTCGTGTCGAGCACGAGTTCGAAATAGGTCTGCTTCTTCTGCTGCACCTGGCGGTAGCGCAGGATGTGGCAGGTGTGTTCCGTGAAGTCCCAGCCTTTAAATTCCGTTTCGCCTTCGCGCACCACAACCCAGTCGCCTGTTTCCACTGCGGCGGCGTTGCGAGCACGTTCCTTCTGCTTTTTCATTTCGGCGTTGAAGGTGTCTTCATCAACGGTCATTCCCTGTTCTGAGCAGATGAGCTGCGTGAGGTCGAGGGGGAAACCATAGGTGTCGAAGAGCGTGAAGGCCTTCTGGCCGTCAACCACGGTCTTGCCGTCTTTCTTGGTCTCGGCAATGACGTTCTCGAGCATGGAGATACCCGTTGAGAGCGTGCGGAGGAAGGATTCCTCTTCTTCTTTCATCACGCGTGTGATGAGTTCCTGCTGCGCTTTGAGTTCAGGATAGGCTTCGCCCATTTCGTGTACCAATGTCGGCACGAGCAGATAGACGAAGGCATTGCGCTGGCCGAGGAAAGTGTAGGCATAGCGCACGGCGCGGCGCAGGATGCGGCGGATGACATAGCCGGCCTTGGCGTTGGAAGGCAACTGTCCGTCGGCGATGCTGAAAGCGATGGCGCGAAGGTGGTCGGCAACGACACGCATGGCCACGTCGACTTCTTCGCTCTTGCCATATTCATGGCCAGAGAGCTCGCCAATCTTGTGAAGGATGGGCTGGAAGACGTCGGTGTCGTAGTTGGAGTTCTTGCCTTGCATGGCGCGAACGAGGCGCTCGAAGCCCATACCCGTGTCGATGACGTGCATCGGGAGCGAAGCGAGCGAACCATCGGCTTTACGGTTGAATTGCATGAACACGATGTTCCAGATTTCGATGACCTGCGGGTCGTCTTTGTTCACGAGTTCGCGACCGGGCACCTTGGCCTTCTCTTCTGGCGTGCGCGAGTCGAGGTGGATTTCAGAGCAGGGGCCGCAAGGACCAGTTTCGCCCATTTCCCAGAAGTTGTCGTGCTTGTTGCCGTTGATGATGTGGTCGGCAGGCAGGTGCTTGAGCCAAATCTTCGCAGCTTCGTCGTCGCGGCCCAAGCCTTCTTCGGGAGAGCCTTCGAAAACGGTGGCATAGAGGTTGGCTGGGTCGAGCTTCAGCACGTCGACGAGGTATTCCCAAGCCATGTCGATGGCGCCTTCCTTGAAGTAGTCGCCGAAGCTCCAGTTGCCGAGCATTTCAAACATGGTGTGGTGGTAAGTGTCGTGTCCCACCTCTTCCAAGTCGTTGTGCTTTCCGCTTACGCGGAGACATTTCTGCGAGTCGGCGCGGCGGCGCGGTTCTGGGTCGCGCGTGCCGAGGATGATGTCTTTCCATTGGTTCATACCCGCATTGGTAAACATGAGCGTGGGGTCGTCTTTGATTACCATAGGGGCTGAGGGCACGATGGTATGTCCTTTCGACTCAAAGAATTTCTTGTATGAGTCGCGAATTTCGTTTGCTGTCATCATGATGATTGTATCGTTTTTAAATGATGGTGCGAAGTTACGAAAAAGATTATATATAAGTAGGTGTTCAAAATTATTTTATAGTATCCATGCAGGGGAACTAAACTAATTTTGACCACCTACTTATCGGTGCATGCCAGAACATTAGTTTGGCGCTTGCCGCCCTTTGCCACCTCGTTTTAACACCACCTTATAGAAAAAGGCGTTCAGGAGGGATTTTCCTGAACGCCTTGTATTGGCGGAGGTGTTCTGATGGGGAACACCATTCTGTCTGGCAGATTATTCGCGGTTGGCACGCTTGCGGGCAAGATGGTCGAGAATCACCTTGCGCATGCGCATGGACTTCGGCGTCACTTCCACGTATTCGTCTTCCTTGATGTATTCCAAGGCTTCTTCAAGTGAGAAGATGACAGGAGGAACGATGCGGGCCTTGTCGTCGGCACCCGAAGCACGCATGTTGGTCAGCTGCTTGGCCTTCGTGACGTTGACCACGAGGTCGTTGTCGTGAACGTGTTCGCCCACCACCTGTCCGGCATACACTTCATCCTGCGGATTGATGAAGAACTTGCCGCGGTCTTGCAGTTTGTCGATGGCATAAGCAAAGGCTGTGCCTGTTTCGAGGGAAATCATCGAACCATTTGTGCGGCGCTGGATTTCGCCCTTAAACGGCTGGTATTCTTTGAAGCGGTGGGCCATGATGGCTTCACCCTGGCTGGCTGTCAAGACATTCGTTCGCAAACCGATGATGCCGCGCGAAGGGATGTCAAACTCGATGTCGACACGCTCGCCCATGTTCTGCATGGAGGTCATTTCGCCCTTGCGGCGCGTCACCATGTCAATCATCTTGGAGGCGAACTCTTCTGGCACGTTGATGGTCAGTTCTTCAATCGGCTCACACTTCTCGCCGTCGATTTCCTTATAAATAACCTGTGGCTGTCCCACTTGCAGTTCGTAGCCTTCGCGACGCATTGTCTCGATGAGGATAGAAAGGTGGAGCACACCGCGACCGCTGACAATCCAGCTGCCCTCGCTATCAGAGGGGCGTACGCGCAGGGCGAGGTCTTTCTCGAGTTCCTTGTTCAGACGCTCGGCGATGTGGCGTGAGGTGCAGTATTTTCCCTCCTTGCCGAAGAACGGCGAGTCGTTGATGGTGAAGAGCATCGACATGGTAGGTTCGTCGATGGCGATGGTTGGCAGCGGTTCGGGATTTTCGAAATCGCAGATGGTGTCGCCGATTTCGAAGTTTTCCAGACCGACCACCGCGCAGATGTCGCCGCTCTCAACGGCGTCAGTCTTTTTGCGGCCCATGCCTTCGAAGGTGTGTACTTCCTTGATTTTCGTCTTTTCGAAAGAGCCGTCGCGGTGTGCGATGGTGCAATTCATGCCTTCGCGAATCACGCCGCGGTGAACGCGTCCCACAGCGATGCGGCCCGTGTAGTTAGAATAGTCGAGCGAAGTGATGAGCATCTGCGGCGTTCCTTCCAACTGCTGCGGTGCGGGAATCACCTCGATGATTTTGTCGAGCAAGTAGTGGATGTTGTCTGTCGGCGTGTTATAGTCCTCACCCATCCAATTGTTTTTTGCGGAACCATACACCACAGGGAAGTCGAGTTGGTCTTCTGTGGCATTGAGGTCGCACATGAGGTCGAACACCATTTCGTAAACCTCTTCCGGGCGGCAGTTCGGTTTGTCCACCTTGTTGACCACCACGATAGGCTTCAGTCCGATTTGGAGTGCCTTCTGGAGCACGAAGCGCGTTTGCGGCATCGGGCCTTCAAAAGCGTCGACCAGCAAGATACAGCCGTCGGCCATATTGAGCACACGCTCCACCTCGCCGCCGAAATCGGAGTGTCCCGGGGTGTCGATGATATTGATCTTCGTGCCTTTGTAGCGGATAGAGACATTCTTCGAGAGGATGGTTATACCGCGCTCACGTTCAAGGTCATTATTATCGAGCATGAGGTCGTTGGTTTGTTGGTTCTCGCGGAAGAGGTTTCCGGCGAGCAACATCTTGTCCACGAGCGTCGTCTTGCCGTGGTCAACGTGGGCAATGATTGCAATGTTACGGATGTCTTGCATATAATAATCGATATATATATATTGTTTCAACATGCAAAGTTACTGCAAAGCGCCCGAAAAAAACTAAAATGAAGGGTAAAAGTTTTTCGGAAGAGGGGGAATTTCGTAATTTTGTAATGGTGAAAGAATAACTTGACCAATTTTGACCTGTATTTTTGTTGGTTTTGGAATTTGGAAGAGGGAGCATAGCGGGCTATGTGACCGATGACAAATTTCAAAAACAGCAAAAAGATAGGGCATAAGAATTTAATTCCTTCCCTCAAAATTGGTCAAGTTATTTTTTTACCATTACTTTGCAGCCTAAAACCTTTATATTTCAAGCAGATGAAGCAAATTTTATGCGGTCTGGCCCTGTGTCTGACCACGTTTACTTCTTGTATCAAAGACGAGCCGCTCAATGCGGAATGCGACATTGTCAGCGTGCAGAGCGAATGGCTGGAGGCCCACAAGACGCTCTTCCGCGGAGAGCCGATTGTGAAGAACAACAGCGTCTCTTTCACGCTTCTCGACAACGTGGACCGCACGGCCCTCAACCCCGTTTTCGTTCTGACCGAAGGGGCGCGTATTGCAGCCGAGGTGGATGGAAAGATGGTGGAGGCCAACGGTATCACGCGCGACTTCAGTATGCCGCAGATTTATACGGTCTATTCGCAAGACGGCAATTGGAATAAGAACTACACCGTGAGTTTCTCTCCCGTCAAGCCCCTGAATGTCCTGAGCTTCGAGAATTTCAAGCTCGACCCTTCTGGGCGTTACTACGAGTGGTTTGAGGTGGACAAGAACGACGCCACCACGCCGCAGCGCGACTATTGGGCGTCGGGCAATTCTGCCTATGCGGTGACGGGAATGGCCAAGAATCCTCAGGAATACCCGACGGCACCGGCCAACAACGGTGTGAAAGGCTTCGCCGTGAAGCTCTCCACCAGCGATGCTGGAGAACACGGTCTCAAAATTAAAATGCCCATCGCTGCCGGCAATCTCTTCCTGGGTAGCTTCAATTCCACCCAGGCCATGCTTTTCCCACGAAAGGCTACGCGCTTCGGCCTGCCGCTTTTGAAGGAACGCCCTGTGGCCCTGAGAGGTTCCTATAAATATAAGGCCGGCCCAGAGATGGTGGACGCAACGAAGACACCGCAGCCGGCGCTTCACGACACGGCCGACATCTATGCCGTGGTTTACGAAATCGCCACCAAGAGCGAAATCGCTGCCGACCCGAAGAAGAAATTCGTGCCGCTCAACGGCGACGATGTGCTCTCTTCCGACCGCATCGTCCTCATGGCGCGTATCGACAAGCCCGTGGAGTTTGAAGGGGCGTTGGCGGAACTGGAAACGGCGCCGTGGGTGAGCTTCAACGAACCATTCCGCATGGTCAACGGCAAGACTTTCAGCGAGGAACGCCTAAAGGACAACGGATATGCCATCGCCATCGTTGCCACCTCCAGTCGGCAGGGTGCCTACTTCATCGGCGCCATCGGGTCGACGCTGTATATTGACGAACTGCGTATCGTTTGGGAGGGCGAAGAGTAATTCAGCTCCGCACCTCCTCTCCCCGACAGTATCCTCTCTTGTTTCATTAACAGGCATGAAAGGCTGAACCTCTGTTCCCCTTCGCAAAGAACTATTTGGCATGTTCAGGCAGACATTGGGACGGGCGAATGCCATCCTGCCGGATTTCCAACGACAACAACAATGAAGAAAACAATATCCATCCTTTTCGCGATGCTCTTCGCGATTTCTGCGCAGGCACAGGGTGTGTCTGAAGCCAAGGAAACCAAGCCCAACCTTGTTAAGGCGGCCCTGAAGGGCTGGCAGATGCGTCTGGGCGGCGGTTTGAGTTTGGGCGGCACATCGCCGCTCCCCATTCCGGCCGAAATCCGCGCCATCGACAGTTACGACCCAACGCTCTGCATCGCCATTGAAGGCAGCGTGCAGAAGATAATCCACCACCGCTGGGGCATCGCCACGGGCGTGCGCCTCGAATCGAAGGGCATGAAGACCGACGCCACCGTGAAGAACTATCACATGGAGGCTCGCGAAGATGACGGTTCTGACATCGTCGGCGCTTTCACGGGACACGTGAAAACGAAGGTGTCAAACAAATATCTCACCGTGCCCATCCTTGCCACTTACGACATCAACTCGCGCTGGCAGGTGCAGGCTGGTCCTTATCTCTCGTGGCTGATGGACGGCGAGTTTTCGGGCGAAGCCTATGGCAAACCCCTCTATGACGCCGACGGCAACCTGACGGGCAATGATGCCTACATCCGCGACCAGAACCCCACTGGCGAACGCACGGAGGTGTCGCACGCCACTTATGATTTCAGCAACGACCTGCGCCGTTTCCAATGGGGCATGCAGGTGGGCGGAACGTTCAAGGCCTACAAGCATTTGGCGGTGACGGCCAACCTCACATGGGGTCTCAACGGCATCTTCCCGTCCGACTTCACCAGTGTGACGTTTGCGCTCTATCCCATCTACGGCACGCTGGCCTTCTCCTACATTTTCTGACACCAAATCCAAACTATAATATATGAAGAAATTTTTACTTACTCTTTGCGCCGCTGTGGCAATGGCCACCACGGCTTCTGCACAATTGGCTGAAAAGATTGCCGGACAATATGCTGGCGACCTCTACATCAGCCTCGGCGAAGAAATCAATGACGAAACCGAACCGATGCCCGGCCAGTCGCTCGATGTGACCGCAGCTGTCGATGCTACCAAGGGCGGCGTTGACCTCGCCATTCACAACTTCTCCTTCGGCGACATTCCTTTGGGCGACATCCTCCTGCCGTCCATCAGTGTGACGACAGACAGCCTCAACCGCGTTGTCTTCGGCAAGAACGAATCCATTGAACTCTCCTTCCTCGACGGCGCCATCATGGCAACGGCCTATCTCGATGAGACGAAGAGCTACATCAGCGGCAACGACATCGTGGCCTATATCAACGTTATGTGGACCAACAACGAGCCGCAGATTCCTATCTACGTGTTGTTTAAAGGTAAAATAAA
>ENA-OQCZ01000301-OQCZ01000301.1-human-gut-metagenome-genome-assembly--contig:-NODE-301-length-14472-cov-4.247682_pt1 | contig 14472 bp, 17 predicted proteins | sample MGYA00242505_ERZ504594 | MGnify/ENA primary metagenome ERZ504594 (study PRJEB26092, sample SAMD00036329) | human gut metagenome | host: Homo sapiens | study: EMG produced TPA metagenomics assembly of... | reverse complement strand
GCCTCCGGCTGCGCCTGCTCCACGCCTACATCATTATTGGCAGTTGCCTGACGCTTAGGAATAAACGCCTGCCCTGCTTCCGGAAAGCGCTCCGTCAGAAAGCGGCGAATGCGCTCACCGGCACCGTCAGGATCAGTCAGGATAATTATCCCGCGTTTTTTTATACGCAGCCTCAATCTGGCGCAAAGTATAGGGTGCCAAGGTAAAGCCGCCGGTTTCGATAGTATCCGCCTCCAGCGCCTTACCAATTGCCACCGTATCCATTTTTCCTTCTACTACGAGCACTTCCTTAAGCATCAGATAAATTCCACCTTAATCAGCTAAAATATAAATATCTACATCGCGTCTGCCCCACTGGATAGCACGATGATAATCATTAAAGAACAAATCTACTCTGTGGTGAACCATATCGCCACCGGTATCACCGGCCATAGCGATACCATAAACCCGGGGGATATACATTTTTTGTATAATACGGAATGAAGCGCGGGTCAACAGCCACAATACCCTTTCATACGGAACGAGGCCGATAGAAGTACGGCTGCCTGTTGCTACATAAGCAGAGGCAGTGGGCTACTGACTTTTTTTCGTATAGTGCTTATAGCCCTCAGGAGTATAGACGCTCATCGCCATACCCTTGCGGATAACCTTTGTTCCGGCTCAATCAGCACATGACGTGTCAGCTCCTGTACGGAATGACTGCCATCACCGTTTTTCACCTTTTGGAACAACCTTCGCTGTACCGGCCTTGCCTTCAACATGTATCTTTTCCGTACCGAAGTTCAGACTGTAATCGTCCTCATACTTCACCGGAATATCTACACTCGCTTCACTGAATTGCAGCTCCTCATCGGCATTCAAAATATAAACCTGCATGCCTTCCTTGAACGGCTCATCCACATCCGGATAAACACGCTCCTTTTTGTAGGAGATGCCCAAATCCTTCAGCGCTTCGCCTACAGTCGGCTTGCAGCTTTTGTATTCTACCGTTTCATTGCCACGGATAACAGTAAAGGGCTTGCCGCGCAGTACCTCAATCACACTGCCGTTCTGTACCCTTTTGGTATTCTGCAGCTTCCAGCCATCGCCCTTCTCCAGGACAATGCCGGCCTCCTGCAAAATTTTGCCAGGCTTTACTGCACTAGTACGCACTTCCTTGGTCTGACCATCATAAAGAATAGTCACCTGCTGTGAAATATCAAAACCGGTCAGGAAGGGTACCATCAGCATAAGGATAACGGCAGATAATAAACAATTTAAATGTAATCTGCATATATGCTTAATCATAAAAACCTCCTTAATCCGATAATTATTTTAACATAAAACAGCAGGAAGCGTCAAATACGTGACATTTACAGCATTTTCGCGTATCTAAAATGTATAATTTGTTAGCATATAGACTACTTATATTCTAACATTTTCCCGTCCATTGAGATTATTTAACAGCAGGCTCATAGAATTTTTTCACCTGCTCCGTATAACTGCCATCCTGATTATACATAATCAGCGGCGGCAGAACATCCAAGCCGTAGCTACCGCCCTTCTGCATTTCCATTAGGAAAATCCAGGCAGGCTTATCAATTTTGGAATGCACCCATTGCAAACGCTTCGGCTGCAGGCCATATTTCAGCGCCAGCTGCATGCTTTCGGCAAAGCGCTCCGGCAGCTGCACCAAAGCAAAGCGTCCGCGATAGCGCACAGCAAAAGCCGCCGCCCTGAAGAAATCCTCCAGCGTCGAGGTAACCTCGTGGCAGGCAGCAGTGCCTACCTGGCGCACGTTGCCGCTGTTGCGGTAGGGCGGATTGGAAGCCACCAAATCCATGCTTTCCGGCTGCAGCAGCTGCTTGTAATTGCGCAAATCACCGTCTATAACAGTAAACTTATCCTGCAGGGAATTATCCGCAACGCTTTGGCGTACCAATCTGGTTACCTGCGGATTGCAGTCCAGCGCCGTCACCTCTGCGGCGCCTCTGCTTTCCAGCAGCATACTGATTGCACCGGTGCCGCAGCCCAGCTCCAACACTTTTGCCTTACGCACAACATGCGGAAAGTTGCCTAAAAATATGGCATCCGTAGTATAGCAGAATTCCTTGGCATCCTGCCAGATTTTATAGCCGCAGCCCGGCACATAATCACAGCGCAGGCTGTTTTCCTGCTCAGACATTGTCAGCCTGGGAAGCATCTACAAGCTCTTCCCACTCCACCTGAATAGTATTATCCGGAGAAAGCTGTACGGCAGCGGTACGCTCCTTGCGATTGATGCCTACTACCTTGCCTTCGCCCATAGTAGTCACTACCTTGCTGCCCATCTTGGGAATTTCAATACGCTCGCTACGACCGCAGCCGTTGCAACCGTGCTTGCAGTACATATGGTTTTCATACTTCAGGCAACACATCAGACGGCCGCAGATGCCGGAAATCTTCGTCGGGTTCAGGGACAGGCTCTGGTCCTTGGCCATGCGGATAGATACAGGCTCAAAGTCGCCTAAAAAGGTTGCACAGCACAGCGGACGGCCACAGCTGCCGATACCGCCCAGCATCTTGGCCTCATCGCGCACACCGATCTGGCGCAGCTCGATACGGGTACGAAAAACTGCCGCCAGGTCCTTAACCAGCTCACGGAAGTCAATGCGTCCGTCAGCAGTGAAGTAGAAAATAATCTTATTCACATCAAAGGTAAACTCTACGTCAATCAGACGCATGGGCAGAGCATGATTTTTGATTTTGCGCAGGCAGATATTGAACGCTTCCTTTTCACGGATTTTGTTTTCTGCCAGTTTCATGTCATCATCGGCTGTTGCTTTACGCATAACCGGCTTGAGCGGGGAAACAATCTGCTTGTCATCAACCTCACGCGGTCCGATAACAACTTCGCCGTATTCCACACCGCGAGCTGTTTCTACAATAGCGAAATCACCCTTTGCTACACCTGTTTCCGCCGGGTCAAAATAATATATCTTGCACGCTTTTTTAAAGCGAATGCCTACTACTGTCGGCATAAAATATCACTCCTTATAAATTTTATCTATTTTAAGCGCCATGGTTTCCAATGCCGTTTTCATACCGACACTGCTCACCAATGCGTCATATGCTTCCTGTACAATCACCAAAGCCTGCTTCAGCGCCGACAGCTGCCAGCCGCTGCTCTGACTTTTAAGCTCATCCAGTAAATCTATATTATATATTCTATCATAAAGCTGCAATTTGCACATCATTAAATCGCGCAGCAGCAGCTGCCACAGCTGCACAAGCAGCAGTGCCTGCTCACGCTGCACCTTTTTGTCCAGCCAGCTGCGGCCGGCCAGATAATTCATCGGCATCGCCAAGGGCAAGGCCTCCAAAAAGGTTGCCGCCTGCTTACGGCATTCAAATACATCCAGTTGCCCCTTGGCTGCAGCTAAATTCAGCGCCAAGCCGATTGAGCCTTCGCTGATACGCGCCAATACCGCGGCCTTGGCAGGCTCTATCTGCCTTGCCTGCAGCTCCTGCTCCACCAGCTGCGGCTCGATTGCCTGAAAGCGCAGCTGTACCACACGCGACATAATAGTCGGCAACAGCCTGTTGACATTGGCTGCCAGCAAAATAATCACCCAGCGGCCGGCGGCTCCTCCAACAGCTTCAAAAAAGCATTGGCTGCGGCGGGAACCATGGTATCCGCATCCTCAACAATGCACACACGCGTCGGTGACATCACCGGTGCCAGCGCCGTTTTGGCCGTCAGCTCCCTGATCTGGTCGATAATAATCGTATCTCTTAAACGGTCTTTTTTATCATCCCATTCGTGCTGCACCAGTACGAAATCCGGATGGCTCAGATTGCCGTCCTGCAGATTCATCAGCCTGCAGGCCTCGCAGCCGTCTGTGCCGTTATGTTGAAAGCACAGCAGTGCCTTGGCAAATTCCAGAGCCAGCGTGCGCTTGCCCAAGCCGGCAGCACCGCTGAACAGCAATGCATGCGGACGCTCCTTGGCCTGCAGATAGTTCTGCAGAAATTTTTTCTGTTCTGTGTGGCCGATAATATGCTCCCACATTTTATTTCTCTCCGCTGATTACTCTGCCGATTACCTGCAGCACCTTAGCAGTAACCTCCTGCTGCGTGCCTAAGGCATCAATCACCTGCAGGCGCTGCGGCTCTGCCTCGGCAAGCTGCAGAAAGCCTGCACGCAGGCGCTGCTGAAATTCCAGTCCCTGCTGCTCATAACGGTCCTGCACACCGCGCTGCTGCCGACGTGCCAATAATTCTGCCGGGTCGGCATCAAAAACAAGTGTCAAATCAGGCTCCAAGCCACCGGTAGCAAAGGCTCCCAGCCGGCGCAGCTGTGCAATCTCCTCCGGAGCCTTGCCCTGCGCCAGTCCCTGATAAACCAGCGTTGAATCATTGAAGCGATCACAGATAATAATCTTACCTGCTTCCAGCGCCGGACGCAGCAGCTTGTCGACATGCTCGCTGCGCGCTGCCAGATACAGCAGCGTCTGCGTTGCCGTTGTCAGCGGCAGCTCCGGGTCCAGCACCAAAGCACGCACCTTTTCAGCCAGCTGTGTACCGCCCGGTTCGCGGCTTTCCAGCACATCATAGCCCTGTTCGCGCAAGGCCTGCGCTGCCAAATGCTGTTGGTAGTTTTACCCGCTCCGTCTATTCCTTCGAATGTAATAAAAAATCCTCGCATCTTTTTACCTCAATCCGCAATAACACGTATCGTTTTGTAAGCTGCTGTCCGCAGGTCCGCTTACCGGCAACCCCAGCTCCTTCTGCGCGCGGCAGTAGGCAATAATCTCTTCCGTTACCAGCTCACCCGGCAGCAGCACCGGTATTCCCGGCGGATAAAAGCTCACCTGCTCGCCGCAGATTTTGCCTACAGCCTCTGCCAAAGGTACCGCTTTTTTCGCACGATAGAATACGTCGCGCAATGGCAGAACTGCCTGCGTCTGCGGCACCTTCGCTGCCGCTGCCAACTGCAGCGGCGCACGCTTCTGCGCCTGCATTTTATTCAGTACAGCGGCAATTCTTGCCAACGCCTCGTCATAATCCGTAGTAACATCTGCATAGGTCACCAAAAAGAGTACATTATAGGCATCTACAAGCTCAACAGCAACTCTTGCCTCACGGAAAAGCTCACCAACCTCTACGCCGGTATAGCCCCAGGCTGCAAAGTTGACTGTCACCTTCGTGCTGTCCATCTGCAGTCCGCCGCAATCTGCCGTCTCCATTACACGCAGGCCGCTATAGGCGGCACACAGGCTGCGCAGCTTGGCAGCAGCCTGTACAGCTGCCGCTGCCATCTCCTTGCCGTAGACCTGCACCTGCGCTCTGGCAGCATCCAGTGATGCCATCAGCAGATAGTTGGGACTTGTCGTCGTCAAAAGGCTCATCACATCCGCCGCACGCTGCAAATCAAGACGTGCTCCCTGCACATGCAGCATACTGCATTGCGTCATCGCGCCCAAAATTTTATGCGTACTCTGAGCACAGGCATCAGCACCGCACTGCAGAGCGGATGGCGGCAACAGTTCACTGAAGCCAAGATGCGGTCCATGCGCCTCATCCACCAGCAGCACTGCATTATGCGCATGGCAGCAATCAGCAATCGCCCGCACATCTGCCGCCACACCGTAATAATTGGGGCTGGTCAGCAGTACCGCCTTAATTTTGCTGTCCTGCGCCAGTGCCGCCTCTATCTGCTGCACAGTAACCTGCATCTGAATGCCGAATTCCGGCTGATCCTCCGGCTGCAGATAAACTGCCTCTATACCACCCAAAACAAGTCCGCCGGCAACACTGCGGTGCGCATTGCGCGGCAACAGCAGCTTCTCCCCCGGGTTCAGTGCTATCAGCAGCATAGCATGAATTGCCTGACTTGTGCCGTTGACTGCCCAAAAGCAGGCATCACTGCCATAGGTTTGCGCCGCCAGCTCCTGTGCCTCCTTAATATAGGTTTCCGGCTCGTGGATATCGTCCAGCTCGCTCATCAGCGACACGTCCATCTGCACGCTGGCACCCAGCTCCTGACGCAGCAAGCGCTGCATGCCGCGTCCTCCCTTATGTCCAGGAGTATGCAGAGGATAGACGTCCTCACTTTTATATTGCAGCATCGCCTCTATTAAAGGCATGCTAATTTTATCTTTCATTATTTGCTCCCTCCGGCAAAGCTAAACAAATTTAGTACATTATTATATTTTAACATATTTAGCACTGCAGATATAGCTTTAAAGCAGCTATCCGCACAAATTTATTCTTTACGCTGCGCACGCCTGCACAAAAAAGAGAGGCCCGTGCATCACAAGACCTCTCTGATTTTTGCTGAAAGCAACTCTATACTTATTTTATCTTTTTGAATAACCTTTTGGTATTTGCCGTAGCAATTGCCGCCAGCTCTTCAAATTCCATTCCCAGCACCTGCGCCGCATTACGCGCCGTATATTCCGTATAGCCCGGATTATTACGCTTGCCGCGGAAAGGCACCGGCGTCAGATAAGGGCTGTCGGTTTCAAACAGCAGCAGCTCCTTAGGAATATACTGCATAACCTCACGCACTTTCTTCGCATTCTTATAGGTAGACGTACCGCCGAAGCCAAAGTAATAGCCACGCTTAGCCAGCTCCTTCGCTATTTCCAGCGACCCGCTGAAGCAGTGGAACACTGCCTGTACGCCGTGTACTTCCTTTTGGAACAGCTCTAGCATATCGCCGTGCGCATCTCTGTCATGAATAATCACCGGCAAATCAAACTGCTTAGCTAGGTCAACCTGCTCTAAGAAAATACGCTTCTGTACCTCCTTAGGTTCGTTTTCCTTCCAGTAATAATCAAGACCGATTTCACCAATTGCCACTACCTTCGGATGTTGCGCCCACTCTGCCAGCTGCTGCAGATAGTCGGCAGGAATGCCCTTTAAATTCTCGGGGTGCCAGCCAACCGCCGCATAAATAAACGGATATTTTTTCGCCAGCTCCACCGCAACAGCACTGCTGGCAGCATCGCAGCCGGGATTGACGATGCCGTCCATATCCTGCTCCAGCTGTGCAATCAGCTGCTCTCTGTCCTCATTAAACGCTTCATCATCTAAATGGGCATGCGAATCCCATAAGCCTGTTCTGCTCATAATCTACCTCACATTCACAAAAAAGTTCAGATACAGCTGCAAAAACAGCAGCATGCTGAACAAAATATAACGGAAAACCGCCGCCTTACGCGAATAATATTCGCAGCCAGGCAGGTAAAATTCCTTGGGATTTTGCGGATTATAAATAATTTTACGCGGCAGCTTCAGCGTAAAACCACGCTCCAACACATCGCCGCTCTTTTCCTTCGTTCCCTTGGCTTCGTTCAAGGCCTCGCTGTATTCCTTATCGCCAACTTTATAGGTAAAAACAGGACACAGCTGCTTGCCGCGGCTCCAACTGCTCTTGTAGCCGGTAATCACCGCGCGCACCTCTTCAGTGCACAGGCTGCTCAGCTTAGGGAAATAATTCTTCGTAAAGATGCAGACGATGCCATATAAATAAATCAGCAGCGCCAACTTCAGCGTCCAGGCCATGCCCTTAAACATGTAAAAATCGTAACCGGGATAATGCTCTCCCAGCCATGCATGCGGCAGGATATAGGGCACCATGCTGCTGAGCAACACTAAGATCATGCTGATGCCTATACAAAGATACGGTCGCCAAAACAAGCGCGAAAATAGCTTTTCAGACACTGATAAGTCCCCCTTCCAAAACAAAAGACAATATGTTAATAGACGAAGAGCAGGCACTCCTCATCCGCCAAAACGTATCAGAGTGACTGCTCTAAATCTCAGAGTGCGTCAAGCACTTTTTTTATTTTACACGACTGCCGGAAGCAAGATTTTGCGGGTCAACAAGAGCCAGATTGCCCTGTCCGTCGGAAGCACACAGCAGCATGCCGAAGGATTCGATACCCATCAGCTTAGCCGGTGCCAGGTTTGCTACAACAACAACGTTTTTGCCTACCATCTGTTCAGGCTCATAGTATTGGGAGATACCGCTGACAATAGTGCGTACCTCATCACCGATTTCTACCTGCAGCTTGAGCAGCTTTTTGGATTTTTTAACCTTTTCTGCTTCCAGAACCTTGCCTACGCGCAGGTCAATCTTCTCAAAGTCAGGGAAAGCAATTTCCGGTTTAATCGGTTCCATAGCAGGCTTTACTTCTTTTGCCGGAGCAGGCGCGGGAGCTGCAGCCTTATGCTCATAGCGTTTGCCGCCGATGATGGTTGCGCCGTCTTCGGTAACCTCGATACGCGGATACAGAGGCTCGCCTTTGCAAACCTTAGTACCGTTTGCCAGACCGCCCCACTCAGCGTCAGCCAACAGGAACTGCTCAGGCACAGCCAGGCCAAGCTGAGTGTAAATTTTCGGGCTGGTGGTCGGAATATACGGGCTGATTAAAATAGCTACGATACGCAGGGTTTCAGCCAGGTTATACATAACAGTCTTCAGACGGTCAGCCTTAGACTCGTCCTTAGCCAGAATCCACGGAGCGGTTTCGTCGATATATTTGTTGGCGCGGCTGATCAAAGCCCATACACCTTTAATTGCAGTGTTGATTTCCATGTTGTCCATAGCCTTAACATAGTTAGCTACGGTTTCCTTAACGAGAGCCTTCAGCTCATCATCAATCGGTTCGCTAGCACCGGTATCAGCAACAATGCCGCCATGATATTTTTCAATCATGCTTACGGTTCTGTGCAGCAGGTTGCCCAGGTCGTTGGCCAAATCTGCATTTACACGGGTAATCAGTGCATCACGGGAGAAGTTGCCGTCACTGCCCAGGTTGATTTCGCGCAGCAGGAAGTAGCGGATAGCATCAGCGCCGAACTCATCAATCAGGCCCAGCGGGTCGATAACGTTACCCTTAGATTTGGACATTTTATCGCCGTCAACTACGAGCCAGCCATGACCGTAAACCTCTTGCGGCATTTCCAGACCCATAGCGTGCAGCATAATCGGCCAGATAATGGTGTGGAAGCGCACGATTTCCTTGCCTACCAGGTGCAGGCTTGCCGGCCAGTATTTGTGGAAGAAGGCATCATCGGTGCCGTATTTAATGCCGGTCAGATAGTTCAGCAGCGCGTCGAACCATACATAAACAACATGTTTTTTGTCAAAAGGAACAGGAATGCCCCAGTCAAAGGTGGTACGGGTAATGCACAAATCCTCCAGACCTTGCTTAACGAAATTGATCATTTCGTTGCGGCGGCTTGCCGGTTGGATGAAATCAGGATGTTCTTCGATAAATTGCAGCCACCAATCTTGGTATTTGCTCATTTTAAAGAAGTAGCTTTCCTCTTCCATCTCCTCTACCGGACGATGGCAGTCGGGGCAGCAATGGTTTTCATCAAGCTGACGCTCCAGCCAATAGGATTCGCAGGGCACGCAGTACAGGCCCTTGTAGTTTTTCTTATAGATATCGCCCTGCTCATAAATTTTTTGCAGTGCATCCTGAACTACCTTGTGATGACGCTCCTGACTGGTGCGGATAAAGTCATTGTTGGAGATATTCAGCTCTTTCCACAGCAGCTTGAAGTTGGCAATAATCGCATCTACATACTGAATCGGGGTTACACCCTTTTCCTTAGCTTTACGTTGGATTTTCAGACCATGCTCATCACTGCCGGTCAGGAAGAATACATCCTCACCCTTCAGACGGTGGAAGCGTGCCAGGCTGTCAGCGATAGTTGTGCAATAGGCATGGCCTATATGCAGATTGTCACTCGGATAATAAATTGGTGTTGTAATATAATAACTCGGTTTAGTCATTGTCAGACCCATCTCCTTCAGAAATTAGTTGATTATATAGCTCCCGTTTGGGGATTTTACGTTTTTTTTGCTACCTGCGCCAAGGCAGCTTTTTTATCTACGCCTTCAGCCATCAGCTTGCGCACCTCGTCAAGAGGTTCCAGCTCCTCATCGGCTGCAGCGAAAGCACCGTCGCCGGCACCAAGCACCAGGCAGAACTCTCCGCGCGGTGAATTGGCCTCCAGCCATTCCAGACAGCCGCTGACCGTGCCACGGTAGAATTCCTCATGCAGCTTCGTCAGCTCGCGTGCTGCCGCCAAAGGACGGTCGCCCCAGGCATTCAGAATATCCTTCAACACCTCCACAATCCTGTGCGGTGCTTCGTAAAGAATAATCGTCGCAGGAATATGCTGCCATTGCTCCAGCTGCTCGCGTCTGTTACGCTTGCTCTTAGGCAAAAAACCACCGAAGAAAAACGGATACGTCGGCAGACCGCTGGCAATCAAAGCACATAAAGCAGCGTTGGCACCTGGTACAGGCACCACTCTGATACCATGAGCAATCGCATCATGCGCCAAGGCCTCACCGGGGTCAGCAATTCCCGGAAAGCCTGCGTCGCTTACAAGCGCAACATTTTTGCCCTCCAGCAGCTGGCCTAAAAGATATTCTCCCTGCTTATCCTTGCTATGCTCATCATAACGCACCAGGCGTCCTTTGATGTTGAAGTGATTTAAAAGCTGCAGCGTATGACGTGTATCCTCCGCCGCAATCAAATCTGCTTCCTGCAGCATCCGCAAAGCGCGCGGTGTCATATCCTCAAGATTACCGATAGGTGTAGCGCATAAATAAAGTGTTCCATATATATTATTTTGCTCTGCTGTCACAGCTCCGCCTCCTATCATTTAACGGTGGTCAGCAGGTGCAGTACATACTAACCCATAATATATTAATTTTATCACACACAGCGTGATAAATAAAGAAAAAACGCGTAACTTTCGTTACGCGTTCAGCTTATCAGTAAAAAGCTCGGCCGGATTTCCAACCGGGTGTAAATGTAGACTCGATAACAGCACATTTATTATTATAGCTGTCTGCCAGCCAGGAAGGATAATCAAAATACCAGGTATTCCAATATTCCCCGTTGATAAAGCACTTTTTGTAGTAAATCCTGTCATTTTCCAGATAGGAAATAACGTACCAGTCATCACCTTTATCCCTATAGGCAGCAGATGGATGATTTTGGATATCCATATTATATTCATCGGCAAGCGTCATGCCCATATTATGTCCACCGCTGACAGTAAAGCTGGAGCCATATTCATCCTTAAAAATGCAGCCATCGCCATTAGTGCTCTCGAAGGCCTGATTGAAGTTTGCCGGAAGATTAATCGCAAAAGCAAATCTGTCATTGATATAGCGATAATAATCGGGATTATCCGTTGTAAATACTCTGACGTACTCTGCTGTTCCTTCACTGGGTTCATACCATTGGTTTTTCAAAAAAAACAGCACTCGCCGCCGATACGGTAGCAGTAAAAATAAACATCAGCATCGACAGAAGCAGCAAGATTTTTTTCATAGCATTCACCATCCTTAAATGTATTCTCTGCACTTTAATTGTAACTTGCCAAAGATTTTTTGTCGAGCTTAAATTTTCTAAAAAATTGACTCTTTCTGCTCACTATTTTCAGTTAACAGGTGTATATTTCTTTTCCAGCAGACGCACAAAATAATGGTAGGCTGCAAAAAACGAAAACCGCACAACTGATCCATGCAATCGGCTCCGCCATACAGATGCCCTCATAGCCAAAGGGCACACTGAGATATATTGCCGCGATAGAACGCATTATCAGTTCAACCATACCCGAAAGCATAGGAATCATGCTTACGCCCATGCCCTGACAGGCATTACGGTAAATAAAAATCTGGCTGAGGAAGAAGTAAACAGGCACGGTATACAAGATATAAAGATGTGCGGCCTCCATAACCGTCGGTGACGGATTATCCAGGAAGATTCCGATAACCTCTTCGCCGAAAGCAAAGACCACAACCGCAGCAAACAAGCTGAAGGCCAGCGTCAGCAGCGAGCAGCGGTGCACCGCATCGCGGATGCGGTCAAAACGGCGAGCACCGAAATTCTGCGCCGTAAACACAGCCATAGCAATGCCGAAGGAAATCATCGGCTGCAGCGCCAGCTGCTCCACGCGCATTGCCGTAGTAAAGCCGGCAATCTGGTCACTGCCGAACTTGTTGCAAACTGACTGCAGAATAATAATACCAAGTCCCAAAACTGAGAACTGCACTGCCATCGGCAAGCCCATACGCAGATGCGCCCACAGCTCCGGCCAATCCAATTGAAAGTCGCTGCGATGAATATGCAGCTGCGGAAAGCGCTTGTAAATATAAATTACGCACAGCACTGCGGAAAAGGCCTGGGCAATAACCAAGGCAAACGCACTGCCCGGTACACCCCAGCCAAAGCTAATGATGAAAACAAGCGCTAAAATAATATTCACTATCGAAGAAATAATGAGAAAGTACAGCGGTGTTTTACTGTCCCCCAAGGAGCGCATAATACCCGACAAAAGATTATACGCCATCATCGCCAGCAGACCGTCGACGATAATCATTACATAGGCATAGGCATCCTCCATCAGCTCCGGCGGAATATTCATCATCACCAGCATCGGGTCGATAACCAAATGCATAATCCCTATAATTAGCAAAACGAAAAATAAGCTCAACACAACGCAGGTAGCAATGCTGCGGCGCATTCCCTGCATATCCTGCGCACCGTAACGCTGTCCCGTAACAACAGTAAAGCCGTTGCTGAGACCAATCGTCAGCACCATCGTCAGCATAAACAGCGGTGATACCGCACCTACGGCAGCCAAGGCGTTAACGCCAATCGTCCGCCCGACAATAATAATATCGGCAATATTATACAGCTGCTGAAAAACATTGCCTATCAGAAGCGGCACCGTAAAGGGAATAATCAGCTTTAATGGTGCTCCCTCTGATCATATTCTGAAGCATAAAAAAAGAACCTCCTTTAGCTGCTCTCTCCCAAGCAGCAGTATCAGTCCGGTATTACAATATATATCACTGACTTATCAGTCAAAATATAGCACAATCAGGAAAAAATACAAGACGTGCAGCAACACACGTCTTGTAAAATCTTATTCCATAACAACTCTATTGGAAATCTTGCCAATACCCTCGATTTCAACGGTGATTTCATCACCCTCATTTAAGAGCCCGGCACCAACCGGAGTACCTGTCAAAATCAGATCACCGGCATCCAATGTAAAGCTCTGAGAGATGTAGCTCAGAATTTCGTAGGGATTATAAATCATATTGTTCGTGCGCGCATCCTGCTTAAGCACACCGTTGACATAAGAGCGGATGGATAAATCGCTGGGATCCAGCTCCGTTTCCAGCCACGGTCCCAAGGGACAGAAGGTATCAAAGGATTTACAGCGCAGCCACTGGCGCTCCTTGCGCTGCAGGTCGCGGGCCGTAACATCATTAGCACAGGTATAACCCAAAATATATTTAGGTACATCTTCTGCCTTAACATTCTTCATCCTCTTTTTCACAACAATGCCCAGCTCCGCGCCAAAGGCCAGCTCCTGCACCTGCTTCGGCCAGATGATATCCGCACCTGTACCGACAACGGTATGCGCAGCCTTAGAAAAAATACTCGGCTCGCGCGGAATTTCTACACCGAATTCTGCCGCATGCTTCTGGTAATTAAAGCTGACGCAGATAATCTGCTTCGGTACGCAGGGTGCCAGCAAGCGTACATCACGCATAGCAAAGGTTTCATCAGTTATCTGCCAATATGTTTCCAGAGAACCATATACGCAACGGATAACATCGCCGTCAATAAAGCCTATACGCTTGTTGCCTGTCCGTAAATCCTCAAAACGCACGCATTTCATTTTAACCCCTCCATAATCTGCATCCTTCTCGCTTTAAAATAAACAGGTGTCAGTTCTGCCTGCGCTGCCAACGCCAGCGCCTCCTGCAATCTGCGCCCCACATGCTCCTTATAATGGGCGTCACTGCCAAGAGTGCAGTATTTGCCGCCAAGCTCACGGTAACGCTTGTACAGCGGCAGCAATCCTGCTACCGCAGCAGCATCATCCAGGCGACGTGTATTGATTTCAATAGGTTTATTCTGCTCAATCAAAAGTAAAAACAGCTTATCGAATAATTCCGGTGCATCCTGCAGACGCAGCTCACGCTCCGCTCCCTTATACGGCCAATAACGGCAGATATAGTCAATATGCGCAAACGCATCAAAATCTCGCTCCTGTTCCAGGCAGGTAATCGCATCATGCAAAAATTCTTCTACAATCTGCTGACGTGTGCGTCCCTTGTAGCAGGTCTGCTCGTATAAATCACGTCCGCCGATGCAGTGGATAGAGGCCAGCACATAGTCAAACGGATGAGCCTGTGCCACCTTTTTATCCTCAGCCGCAGTATGTGTCTGCATGCCGATTTCAATGCCTATCAGCACCTTGTCGCTGCTCAGCGGCCGCAGACGCGCAAAATATTCGTCTATATCAAAGATAAATGCTTCCGGATTAGTCGGATAATCATAATCCCAATGCTCTGTAACCGTTATACCAATCCCCTGCTCAGAGGCTGCGCCGATGGCATCAGCAAATTTCATTTCGCTGTCGCAGGAATAATCACAGTGCATATGTGTATCA
>ENA-OQCZ01000300-OQCZ01000300.1-human-gut-metagenome-genome-assembly--contig:-NODE-300-length-14493-cov-19.666922_pt1 | contig 14493 bp, 18 predicted proteins | sample MGYA00242505_ERZ504594 | MGnify/ENA primary metagenome ERZ504594 (study PRJEB26092, sample SAMD00036329) | human gut metagenome | host: Homo sapiens | study: EMG produced TPA metagenomics assembly of... | reverse complement strand
GCGCCAAATCAAAGGTCTGCTGGTCGATAATGGCTTCATGGGTATTCTCAAAGATCGTCCATTTGTCCTCAGAAACATAGTGGCTTTTCTTGTCCTTAAAGTGCTTGCGGGTCTTGAAATTGATGGTATGCCCTAAATACTCTCGTTTTTTCAAAATGTTCACGATGGTAGATGATCCCCACCCATAGGGGTCTTTGACCGGCTTTGAACGGTTCACACCCTCGTTGAAGCGGGCAAGGTGTACGACAGGAATTTCAATCCGGTCTGTGGATAATTTGCAGGCGATCTGGTAAGGCCCATATCCCTCCAGCGTGAGGGAAAAGATACGGCGTACCACTTCGGCAGCTTCCTCATCTACCAGCCAATGCTCCCGTTTTTCGTCCCATAAGTAGCCGTAAATCACAGTGCCGGTCAGGTGCTTGCCACTCATGCCTTTTGACTTAAACACAGATCGGATTTTCCGGCTGGTATCACGGGCGTAAAATTCATTCATGATGTTGCGGAACGGGGTAAAATCGTCATCGCCTTTCAGACTGTCCACACCGTCGTTGATGGCAATCAGACGAACACCTCGCTGCCGCAAAACCTCCATAACTTGACCGACCTTCAGATAGTCGCGTCCTAACCGGCTCATGTCCTTGATGACGATTGCCTCTACACGCCCTGCCTCCACTTCCTCCATCATCGCCAAAAATCCGGGGCGGTCAAAACGGGTGCCTGAGATACCATCATCGGTAAAGTGCGTAGGGTTGGGCAGCCCATTCCGGCGGGCAAAATCCTCTAACATCTGTTTTTGGTTGGATATGGAGTTGCTCTCGCCCTGTAACTCATCGTCCCGGCTCAGGCGCTCGTACAGTGGGGTAATTTTTTCATTTCTCATGGCTGTACCTCCTGAAACAAAAATGCTCTAAGTGATTGCTTCACTAACCATGACAAAATCATGATTAAGAAGTCACTTAGAGCATATATCACCGGCAGCCAGCTTGTAAAGTTTGTACTGCCGCCCGGCAAAGCTGTTGGGCTTCTTTTTTGCCAGTTCCTCAAACAGCAAGTCCACAGGGTTCTGGTATTCCTCGTCGTCCTCCAGTACCTGCATGGTGTTGAGCATTTCCAGCAAAGTAGCGAAGTTTTGTTCCTCCACCGGGGCTTCATAATGCAGATACGCGATAAGTGCGGTCAAAAGCAGTCTTTCGGACTTTTCCCAGAATGGGTCTCCGCCGCTGCCTTCGCCCTTGGTGTTGGTCATAAGGGTAGTGACCAATTTCAGAATGTCTTTTTCGCTGTGGACGTAGCTGAACGGGTTGTAGTGCATGGACTTTTTGAAGTTGATGGTGTTCAGAACTTTTACCTTATAACCATTTTTCAGCATGGCCTGCCCACATTCAAGCACGATTGTACCTTTCGGATCGGTTACGACATAGGAACTATGGCATTGCAGGAGGTTCGGTTTCAGCCAAAATCTCGTTTTGCCAGAGCCGGAGCCGCCGACCACCAGCACGTTTTTGTTCCGGGCGTTCTTGGGGTCAGGTGGACGATTGCTCATCATTAACCGCTCTGTCTTGGTTAAAATGATGTTGTCGGAAAACTTGGGAGCCGTGAATGGTTCAATGTCTTTCGCATTGCCCCACCGGGCAGAGCCGTACTCCATGCCATGACGGTACTTCTTTGCATTTTTGCTCCGCAAATATACGGCAAGCCGTAGCCCTGTGCCGCAGGAAAAGCCAATAAGCAAATCCAGCGGATGCAGACTGGGCAGAGGGTTCGCAAATGCCACCGGGAAAGTTCCCATCATAGACATGATGTGTTCGCCCAACTCTTTGCCCTCGGCCAGCCGCCATGCTTCACCAAAGTTGGTTGCCACCAGTCCCAGCAAAATATAGGGCAGATACAGCGCCAGCAGCTTTGTCAGTTTTTTCGTGGTCACAGTCCACGCTCCTGTTCCTTGTGCCGGACTTTGCCGGGGAGTTCTGCCGCCGCCTGCACCAGTTCATGCAATCGTGCCAGCACCGAGGGGCGTTTGTCCTTGTTGAGCAAAGATGCCGAATACTCTTTGAACGCCGAGTTGAAGGCTTCTGCGTCCGGGGCTTTGAAAAAGACCAGATACCGGGGCGGCACCTCAGAGGTGTCCTTGCGGATGGCGTAGTCGATGCCGTACTTTTTGGCATAGCGTTCCAGATCACGGATGCCGGTCTTGCTGATCTCCACGCTGGACACGCCCCGGTTCTGCCGCAGAAGAGTGCGGACGCTCTGCTTACCTTGGGATGCCTTGGACTGGTACAGCCGAAACGCCGCTTTAACTGCCCGCAGGACAGTCCGGGCAGACAGCTTCGTGGTGGAGATCATAATGTTGAATGATTTCTGTTCGATTTCTTCCTGCACTGCCATCACCTCCCGTGCAGCAGGGTGATTTTAGCGGTCATGCTCTGCCGTGGGCTTGGAACGGGGCTTTTCTGCCGGAGGTTCATCAGGCACCGGCAGCACCAGCAGACGGTTGCCCAGCTTCAGAAAGGCTTCCGGCTGATGAAAAAGCTGCTCGTACTTCTGCGCCAGTTCCGGGGTCAGGGATGCAAAATCTTCCTCGCCCAGCCCCACAACCAGAAAGGTCCCGGCAACGGCATCATACATTTCTCCGTTTTCATCCCGAAGGGCACGGTTCAGGGGCAGTCCCATGAGCTTGCCGTCATCGTTATAGACGACGGCAACCGGGTCATCAGCAAAGGGGTAGCTTGCGCCGATCGAGCCGCCCACCGCCTGCTGCAAGGCTTTCAGGTCGTTATCGATCTCGACCTGCTGCGGATACTGTCCCGGTGTAATTTTCAGCACCGACAAGGTGTTTTCAGCCATGCGAATCCTCCTTTCCGTTCAGTCCGATCTCACCGCTCCGTGCCGCCTGCATCAAAGCCGCCACGAAGAAACCGAAAAAGGCACCTGCTTCAAAAAATGCGAAACCGATAAAAAAGTTCAACATAGCACACCTCAGTCGATGCAGATGCAGGGCAACTTCTGGTCGTCTGCCATCAGGGTGATGCTGTGGCTTGCCAGATACTTCTGGAACAGGTAGACCTCATCAATGGTCAGCGAGATGACCTCGCCGTCCATGTTGGTGCGGACCAGAATCACCGGGCCGGTCAGGTAGTGCTTGCCGCCCATCTTCAGCACCTGCGCCGGATTGTAGCAGAGCAACAGTGAGGTATCAGGGAGGTTCAGGCAAGCATCATCCTCCTCAAAGCAGGGCAGGAAGCCGGGAGCCTCATCCAGCGTGATGACGGTCAGCTCCATATCCGGGGCAATGGCTGCGAGGTAGACCTCGCCGCCCCGGTTTGCCGCCAGTGCAGCGCAGATACGCACGTCAATAGTGATTTTCTCGGAGCGGATGGTACAGGTAGCGTTGTTTTTCATAGGCGTTTCTCCTTTTGTTTGCAAAAGAAAAAGACCCCATCGGGTCTTTCGTTACGGTATAAGTCAGCGTTCATTCTGCCGCTGCTGTTTTCGCTGCCACTGTTCCAGCAGCTTGATGATGGTGTCCTCCATCTGCTTCGGAGTGTAGCTGCGGGGAAAGTATTTCCGCAGGGTGTCGTTTTTGATGACCACCTTGTCCAGCTCGTCCTTTTTCTCTTCTCCCATAACCGCAAAGGCAACGTCATACGAGAAGTGCCCTTCCTGCGCCAGCTTTTTAAGCCGCTGCGCTTGGGAAAGGGACGGTGCATTCTGGGTGTCGTTCATTGCTTCTAAAAAATCCCGCTGTTGGGCTTCGTCCAGATAGGACAATTCCACAGCGGGATTGAAGGCAATTTTCTTTTCGTCCACCATGTCCAGCAGTTCAGGTACAAGATTGGTCAGGCGAATATAGCGTTTGACATTATCCTTACTCATGCCCACTTCTTCACCGATTTTCTCGGTGCTCAACTTCGGTGCAACTTGCGCCGAAGTTAAATCCGACCTAGCACCTTGATTTTTTAGAGCTTCCAGCTTCATTTTGTAGGCGAAAGCCCTTTCACTGGGCAAGATGTTCTCACGTTGGAGATTGCTGTCCACCATGAGCAAAACAGCGGCATCATCATCCATGTTGCGGACAATGACCGGCAGGGTGTCCAGTCCAGCAAGCTGTGCAGCGTGCTGACGGCGGTGCCCGGAGATGATTTCATAGCCACCCTCCGGGCGTGGGCGGGCGATCAGCGGAGATAGTACACCGTACTGTTCTACACTTTCCACCGTGCGCTGCATGGACTCATCATCCAAGACCTTAAAGGGATGATTCTTGAAAGGGAACAGCTCCCCGATGGGGATCTGCTGAACCTGTTCCCGCTGCTGCTCCTGTCGGGATTCCTCGGTGGAGAAAATATCATCTGCCCCTTTCAGCGACACGTTTAAGCTGCCTTTCGGCATTCGCCATCACCTCCTCGGTCAGAGATTTATAGGCTTCTGCAACCTTGCCCTTGGGGTCGTGCTGGAAAATGCTCTTACCCACGGCACTGATCTCCGCAGCACGGACAGACCGGGGAATGGTCTGGTCGAACACCTTGATCTTGCTGCCGTAGGCACCTCGAATCAAATTGTCGATCTGCTGTCCATAGTTGGTGCGGCTGTCGGTCATGGTCAGCAGGATACCCTCAATTTTCAATTTCGGGTTGATCTGCCGTCGGACCTTCTGCACGGTCTGCAAAAGCTGTTCCAAGCCTTTCGCAGACAGGTACTGCGCCTGCACCGGAATCAGGGTGGTGTCCGCCGCTGCCAGCGCATTCACGGTCAGCATCCCCAGCGAGGGCATACAGTCCAGCAGAATAAAATCGTACTCTCGTTTGGCACTGTCCAGCACTTGTTTCAGCATCTTTTCCCGGTTCATGCTGTTCACCAATGCCACTTCCAGCCCTGCCAGTTCAATGTTGGCCGGGATCAGGTCGACGCCCTCTGCGTGGTGCAGAATGCCCTCGCCGGGCTGGATGGGCTGGTCGTTCATGGCTTTCTGCATCAGGGTGGAGAGGGTGGTGGGCAGTTCGTCGGGCTGCTGCCAGCCCATGCTGATGGTCAGCGACCCCTGTGGATCAGTGTCCACCAACAGGACTTTTTTGCCCTCCATCGCCAGCCCGATGCCCAGATTTTCACAGGTGGTGCTTTTTCCAACACCACCTTTTTGATTGGTGACTGCGATAATCGTAGCTTTCTTTGCGATAACCTCACCCCGCTTTCGGTGAACCGCGCGCAAAGTCGTGGTTCGTCTTGTTCTGATAGTAGAGGTTCATGGTGGTGGGCGCATTGTAGAGCATCGCCAGCAGATACTGCTTCATGTTCCGCACCGGGGCGGTGTTCTCTGCCAGAGATTCCAGCACGAAGCGGATGTGGTCGGCGTTCAGCTTTTTCAGCCGACTGCGTACCACTTCGGCAGGCTTGTCATCTCCGGCGATACGCAACATCTTGCGTTTGGTGGAACAGGTGTCCACAAGCAGGTCTACGATTTGGTAGATAGTATCCTCATCATCCGGGCAGAGCCGGAGCAGGAGTTCTACCTCTAACGCCTGATAAAAATAATCCTCAAGCTGCTCCCGGATGCCCTCGGAATAGATAGGGTCAGGATCGTTCCACTCTGTTTTATTCTTATCAGTCTTATTTGCTTGCGGTTTTGGCTGCTCCAGAACTGCGCTTTCGGCAGCACCAGAATTGCTGTTTGGGCAATTCTGTACTTGCGCTTTTGGCAAGCCGGAGGAAAAGTCCTTGACGTAAATCAGGCTGGGTCTGCCCAGACCACGGCGTTTGCGCTCGATGAGGTCGAGCTGCTCCAGTTCCCGGAACAGCTTGACCGCCTTGTGTTCGGCACAGCAGAGGGATTCCTGCACTTCCCGGACGGTGTAAATGATATACACTCGCCCTTGCTCATCCAGCCAGCCGTTTTTTGCGGACAGGCTCATGCGGTCCAGCAGGATGCCGTACAGTGTCCGGGCATCGGTGGAGAGCTGCCGGAAACGGCGATCTTGGAACAGTGCCTTTGGGATGCGGAAATAGGAGAACAATTCGCCCGACTGACCGTAGAAGTAGTCGTAGTTCATGGTATTAACGGATCATCAGCTCACGGTCTGCGGCACCTTTCATATACATGGCTTCTGCGATGTCGTCCATCACCCGGAACAGTGCATCATCCAGTTCAAGATACTTCCGCCCCAGCTTTTCATCCAACAGCCGCCGGAACTCACGTTCAAGCTTGTCGTGTTCGCAAGCTGCCCGCTGGTAGCGAGGTGTTTTCATCAGCTCCGTCCATGTCGGACGCACCATTTTGTCGTAGTAGTTCAACATAAAATCTTTATCCATAGGCATCCTCCTTTTGAAATATGTTGTAGGTAAAAATAAAAGCGCAGATTCAATGCTTTCTTGTTGAATCGCACTTAATTTGTGATATAATTTGTATATTACAATCGTCTTGTACGCAGAAATGTCGTAGCTAGAGTAAAAAGAGAGTTGCTATCTGAGGAGATGCGGTGCCATGAAATTTGATATGGTGACAATTAAGAATTTCCGAAATTTTGAAAACATATCGGTAGCGTTGACAAACAAAAATGTTCTTTTTGGCATGAATGATGTTGGAAAAACCAATTTTTTATATGCATTAAGATTTGTTTTTGATAAGGACATTAGGCGACAGAACTTTAATGATACAGATTATTACAAGAAACATACAGGATCGCCGATTGAAATTATTGTGACGATTGATATTAGCGATCAAGATGATTCGGACAGTCAGAAACTCCGAGCAAAGCTAAAAGGTGCACTTCTTTCAGGGCAAAATAAAGTCTATATTAAAGTAGCAGCCTCCTACGATGAAAAAGAAATGGTTGGCGTACCTATTCTATATTGGGGTGGCGACTTGAATGAACTTGAGGAAATGAAAGTTCATGGAACTTTTTTTGCAACGGTGTACAAAGGGAACATAATAAAAAACTTAATAATGGACTGCCAATCTTACACAAAGTACCGCCCAAACGAGACTACGGGCGGTATTTTTGTATCATGGCGGAGAAAGGAGGAACTTCCCACGGGGGCTTGACTGAAAAGTTGAGCCTCTTTTTTCATGCCAAAAAACAGGAGGTAAATGCTTATGGCAGATGATAAAACCACAAAAACGCCGGAACAGCCGGTAACGGATAGCGGGCCGGGCAAGGAAACGCCTCCCGCTCCCCAAAAAGAGCCGGAGAAGGTTTCCGTTTCCCCGGAGCCGGAAAAAAAGACGGAACCAGAGGTAAAGACCCCACAGGTTTCTGTCTATAACTTCGCTGAAATTATGAAGGAAAAGAAAGCCGAGGAACGGGCGGCAGCTCCCGGCGTGGAAAAGCCTGACCCGGCAAAAACGGAAAAACCGGAAAAGCAGCCGGAGGCTCCGAAAAAAGCGGAGGAAAAACCCAAAGAGCCGGAACAGCCAAAGCGCCGGGGCCGTCCCCCGAAAGCAGATAAGGACAAGGCCGCAGCCCCGAAGCCCAAAGCCCCCGCACAGAAACCGGAAAAGGCGGTCAAAAAGGAACCGGAGAAAAAAGCAGCTCCAACGGTACAGGCCGCTTCCGCTCCGAAGGGACCCGAGAAGCCGAAGGATGCACCACGCCGGGGCAAGGAGCAGATCGTCTATATCAAGCTGAACGAGCTCCACGCCTTCAAGAACCATCCCTTTGAAGTCCGAGACGATGAAGAAATGCGGGCTATGGTGTCCAGCGTCAAGGACAAGGGCGTTACCCAGCCTGCTATCGTCCGTCCCCGTGAGGATGGCGGCTATGAGATCGTGTCCGGCCACCGCCGCCAGAAGGCCAGCGAGCTTGCCGGATATGCGGATATGCCCTGTATTGTTCGCAATCTGACGGACGATGAAGCCATCACGCAGATGGTCGAGGACAATCTGAACCAGCGTGAAGAAATCCTCCCCAGTGAGCGGGCCAAAGCCTTGAAAATGCAGCTTGAGGCCATCAAGCACCAGGGCTCCCGCACTTCGGGCCAGATTGACCCGAAGGACGCAGGAAAACGCTCCAACGAAATTGTAGCCGAGCGCAATAAGATGGCGGTCAAGCAGGTGCAGCGGTATATCCGGCTCAATGAGCTGGTTCCCGACCTGATGAAGCTGATGGATGAAAAAAAGCTGGGCTTTACTACGGCGGTGGAGCTTTCCTATATCGGCAAGAAGAACCAGAACTATATCGCCGTCGCCATTGACAGCCAGCAGTCCTCGCCTTCACAGGCGCAGGCAAAGCGTATGCGTGAGCTGGACGAAAAGAAGCTGCTCAACGGGGATGTGATCGACGGCATTATGATGGAGGACAAAAAGGAGGTAGACAAAGTGATTTTGACAGGTGCGGAACTGAGCAAGTATTTCGGCAAGGAAACTACGCCGAGGGAAATGAAGGACCAGATCATCAAGCTGCTGGACGACTGGAAGGGTCAGCAGAAGGAACATGAAAAGCCGGAGAAGAAAACCGAACAGGAAAAGTAAGCCCAAACTTCGGGTCAGCATGGCCCGAGGATTGCGGGGCTCTGCCCCGCGCCCCGAAGCTCTGGAGATATAAATTATTCCCCGTCGCCAGTTATTCCGTAGCATAGCCGGGAAAATCAGTCAAGGGCAGCGCCGCCGCAGGCGGTGCCAGAGGCACCCTTGACGGATTTCTCCCGGTTATGCTTTTTCTCGGTCAAGCGACGGGGATATAAATTCTCCAGAGCCGTTCCCCTTCCCGGGGGAAGGGGCGGAGGGGTTGGGCGAACTCTTGCTTTTCCCTAAACCAAAACAGAAATGGAGGCTCAACCAATGAAACGACCTTTAGCATACCTGACCGCCGCATGGAGCGGCGAGCCGGATGTTGATATGGAGCTGGCGGCCCACTACTGCCGTCTTGCTTATGAGGCGGGCTTTTCCCCGATCTGCCCGCTCTTGTATCTGCCGCTGTTTTTGAATGACAGCGTTCCCGAGGAACACAAGGCCGGGATTGATATGCGCCGGGATATGCTGCGGCGCTCCCACACCCTGATTGTCTGCGGCAGCGCTGTGGACGAGGATGTAAAAAATGATATTGCGGTTGCCGGGCGGCTGGGCATTGCGGCGACCACACTGGAAGGGGTGCTTGCCGTGAAGGGACACGGCACCCCGGGCCATGCCGGACATTAAGCTGGGGAGCCTTTTCGACGGGATTGGCGTGTTCCCTCTGGCTGCTTCCCGGTGCGGTATCCGTCCGGTATGGGCCAGTGAGATTGAAAAAGCGCCCATCTCCATAACCAAAAGGCACTTTCCCGACATGGTGCATTTGGGGGATATTACGAAGGTGGACGGCGGGAAAATCCCGCCGGTTCATGTAATTACCTTCGGTTCCCCCTGTCAGAACCTTTCTCTGATCGGCAACCGCTCCGGCCTTGCCGGGGCAAAATCAAGCCTGTTCTATCAGGCGTTTCGTATCATACAGGAAATGAGGGATGCTACTGATAACCTATATCCAGCTATCGCTGTTTGGGAAAACGTCATGGGAGCGTTTTCTACAAATGACCGGATGGACTTTAGAGCCGTCTTATCCGCCTTCTCGGACACCGAAGTTCCAATGCCTCCTTCGGGAAGATGGGGAAACGCCGGAATGGTGCGAGGGGGAACGCCTGATGTGTGCTGGCGACTCATGGACGCCCAGTATTGGGCAGGCTCCCGAAGGCTGGCACGAAGGCAGCGGATTTTCGTCGTGGCGGATTTTGGAGGCAGACGTGCCGCAGACATACTATTTAAGCCCCGTCCAATGCTCCCACTTCCTCCGCCTTGCGGAGAGGGCGGGTGGGCCGCCGCCGAAGGAGATCGAACAGCTTCTTTTGAAACAGGGCGGCAGATACCAGTCATCCACCCCTTTCAGTGCTTCCGTATGCGGGGAGCGGCAAAAAGGCAGGAAGAAACGGCCTTCCGAAACAGCTTCGGATTACCAACTGACCCTTTTCCCACTCTTTTAGCCAGTGATGTAACGCCCTTTGCCTTCTGGTATGAGGGCGACCCGAAGGGCGGCTGTATCCGTTTTCTGACGGAAACGGAAAGCGAACGGCTGATGGGGCTGCCAGAGGGCTGGACAAAGTACGGGGCGGACGGCGTGGAAATCCGGCCTCTGCAACGCTACAAGGCACTGGGAAACGCGATTGCCCTCCCTTGCGCCGATTACATTATGGCCGGGATTTATGAGGTGCTGGCTGACCGGGCCGGAAAGGAGGAATGAGCCCATGTTTGAAGCCTATATAACCAATACAGCCCTATACCCCTTAATGGGGATTGAGGTAGGGACAACGGTACATTTCCCCATGACGACACAGGAGTTGCAGGCCGCCCTTGCCAAAATCGGGATAGACGGGAAACGGTACAGCGAAGTGTTCTTTACCAGCTTTGACAGTGATGTGCTGGGGCTCTACGATTATCTCTACGAATGTGAGAACATCGACGAGCTGAACGAGCTGGGCCACGCCCTGCTGGAAGTACGGGATAAGGGCGGACTGGAAACCTTTGAAGCCGCTCTTGTCTTGGGAAACCACACAAGGAGCGTGAAGGATTTGATAAACCTGACGCAGAACCTTGACCTTTACCGCTTTTACCCGGATATTTCCGATGATGAAGGGCTGGGCCGTCTTTACGCCGACGAGCTTGGGACTATCGACATACCGGAGCACATTCAGAACTACTTCGATTATGAGGCATACGGGCGGGATGTGCGTATCAACGAGGGCGGCGTATTCGCTCCCGGTGGGTATGTGTCGGCAGTCCCGGAGGGCTTCAAGGAGTATTACCACGGGCCGCAGGACATTCCGCCGGAACACCGGATATTTGCCTATCCTGAAAAGGCCGAGCCTGTCCACTCCATTCTCGCTACACTCAAACGGTTTCAAGAAGCCCCACTCGCTCCGAAAAAGGACAAGGCGGGGCCTTCCCATGAAGAACGGTAAGACTTCGGGCCAGCATGGCCCGAAGCATAAAGGAGGTGCATACCATCAACTATTACCCTATCAATGAAGGAGCCGCCCGCCGGGCAAAAGAAATGAACAGCTTTTCCGACTACAAGGAAGGGAGCGCAACGGCGGAATACCGGGCAATGGTGGACAAGGCCGCCGCCATAGCGGAAAAGCAGAAATCCCGGGTGGACCCCATGTACCATGAGAAGATCGACCATCTGTTAGACACCTACGCCCGCAAGCTGGCCGAAAACATGAACCAAGGCTTTGCCATTGACGCGAGGGTTCCCTCTGTGCTGATCGCCGGGCCTTCCAATTTCCCGGTGGGAAAGAAGGAAAAACAGAACCGGGCGCGGGACAGCAACATGGAGGAATGGCGGCATATTCAAGGGCTGCTGGATAAGATACGCAGCACCGGCATGGGCGGGATCAGCGCCGATGACCCGGCAGCGATTGAAAAGCTCCAGAAGAAGCTGGACGGGCTGGAACGCTCCCAGCTCATTATGAAGGAGGTCAACGCCTATTACCGCAAGCATGGCAAGCTGGACGGCTGTGCGCTGCTGTCGCCGGACCAGATCGAAAAGCTGAAAGCAAGCATGGCGTCAAGTTGGCGAAGCGACCCGAGGCCCTTTGAAAGTTACCAGCTAACCAACAACAATGCGGAGATCCGCCGGGTAAAGGCCCGTATCGAACAGCTTTCCAAACAGGCACAGCAGGAATTTTCCGGCTGGGAGTTCGATGGGGGTCGTGTGGAAATGAACCGGGAGGACAACCGCTTGCAGGTGTTCTTTGACGGAAAGCCTGACGCGGACACCCGGGCCGAGCTGAAAAGCAGCGGCTTTCGTTGGGCTCCCAGCGTGGGCGCATGGCAGAGGCAGCTCACGGACAACGCCATCCGGGCGGCTGACCGTCTGGAATGTATCAAGCCGCTGTCCGGCGAAAAGCCCTCCCAACTTCAAAAGAAGCCCTCTATCTTGCAGACCATGCGGGAACAGGACGAAAAAGTCCAGACGGAGCCGGAAAAGAAAGCTCCGTCCGGCAGAGATGCCGAGCGGTAAGCCTCGGGCCACATTGGCCCGAGGTTTTCTGTTCCCCGAGATTGTACGGGGGCCTCCCGGATAGCGGGAACCCCGACGGAAAGGAGGTTTTATGCAGGAAGAAGTAAACCAAAAAACGGTTGCCCTTTCGATCAGGACAACGAAGCTCACAGGAAAAGTGCTGGCTGCCGCTCTTGGCAAGGTGGTTCGGGCGCTGCAAAAGCACCACCAGAAGGCGCTGACCCCGCAGGGACGCCAGAGCGTGAAAAAGCTGATGAACCACTATGGCGGCAAAAGTGCCATGCCCTATGTGGGAGCTCCAAAGGATTTTGACCGGATCGCAAAGGAGTTCCATGTGGACTACGCTTTCCATAAAGTGAGCCCCGGCCATTACCTGCTGTTCTTCAAAGCCAATCAGGCGGACGCCATCACAGCGGCCTTCCAGAAGTACAGTGCAAAGGTGCTGAATAAAGAGCAGGACAAGGCTTCCATCCTCGGCCAGCTTCGGAAATTCACGGAGCAGATCAGGACACAGGCAAAGGAAAAGCAGCGGACCAGAGAGGCGGTGAAGGACGGACGTTGAGTGACAAGATTAGAAAATATGTGCTCCCCAACCTGCCGTACCTCTTTGTGTTCTGGTTTTTCTCCAAAATCGGGACGGCCTACCGGATCGCCCCCGGCACAGACTTCGGGACAAAGCTCATGGGGATGCTCGATACCTTCCCCAAAGCCTTTGAAACCTACTGGCCGGGGCTTGGCGGTATTGACCTGCTGGTGGGCCTTGCCGGTGCGGCTGGGGTGTATCTGCTGATACAGTCAAAGATCAGGCAGGCGAAAAAATTCCGGCGGGATGCGGAATACGGCACCGCCCGCTTTGGAACAAAGGAGGATATAAAGCCGTTTGTTGACCCTAAATTTCAGAACAATGTCATTCTGACCGGGACGGAGTTCCTTACCATGAACACCCGTCCGAAGATACCTGCCAATGCCCGGAATCTAAACGCCTGTGTCATCGGCTCGTCCGGCTCGGGAAAGACAAGGTTCTGGTTGACCCCGCAGCTCCTTCAAGCCCATTCCTCGTATGTGGTGGTAGACCCGAAGGGCGGCACCCTCGACCAGTGCGGGCGGTTTCTGCAACGGGAGAAATACAGGGTGCGGGTGTTCAACAGTATCGACTTTTCAAAATCCATGCACTACAATCCGCTGGCCTATATCAAGACGGAAAGCGATGTTTTGAAATTTGTTACTGCTCTGATCGCCAACACCAAAGGCGACGGCAAGGAGGGCGACGAGTTCTGGACCAGTGCGACTCGTTCGCAGACGGTAAAAAGTCTGCGCACGAGCAACGGTTTTCCGTTGTTCGGAGAACTGGTAGTTTGATAGGTGGAATGACGGGGTAACGCCCTGAAACGCCTACCCTTGATGGGCGTGCATTAGCTGTAATGGCTGGTGTACGAAGCCCCATGACAAAGGCTGAGAGTAACCGTAACCACTGCCTAAAGTGGTCGAAAGCGGTCTGGAGGCAGACTGTGTTACCTATAAGCCGAGAGTCTATAAGATACCTATGGTTAGAATGTTCGCTTTGGCGGGCGGACTGACGAACCTGCGAATGTACAGGTCTAAAAGAAGACCACGCAGAAATGTGTGGGTGCGTTAATGCGCAGTCGGTGTGGTTTAGTAGAAATTGATCCTACGAACGACCATGCTGTGTTACAGGCACAGGCAAGCCGACAGGTCTATAGCAGGAACCTACGGGTATGTATGAACAGATAGAACTATCGGAACGAGGAAAGGCAGCAGATTCCGCAAGGAATAGTCTGACGAAAAACAATAAGCAGACGAACTGCTGCTGAAAAGTAGTGGTCGAACCTATGATGTGCTTGCGTTATGTGAGCTACGGAGGAATGGCCACAAGTCGGTTGAGATAAGCAGGCATTATTCAATCCAACATAAGGATTCGAGTAAGACCAAAAGGGTCACTTTCGCAAAAAGGAGGTGATGCCTTATGCCAAAGAAAAAATACAAAGACAACCGCCTGATCATATCTGTGGCAGCATTGTTTGCTTTTTGCGGAATCTGTTCTCTGGCGGATGTATCACCTCTTCTTGGATGTATGTCCATGGGAACCATTTATATTAATTTATCCGATGACGATAAACTATTTAAGCAGTTAAATTATTTCAGCCCGCCGATCCTGCTTCTGTTTTTTGTACGGTCCGGGCTTTCCTTCCGGTTAGATGCACTGCTTAATCCTTCCGCAGGAGAAGATGGGGCTTCTCTTTAGTCATTGGAGTAGCATATTTCCTCACACGTATCATTGGAAAATATGCAGGCGCCTATTTAGGCTGTATGGCGGTACATAAGAAAAAACAGGTACGTAATTACTTAGGTCTGGCACTGGTACCTCAGGCAGGTGTAGCTATTGGTCTGGCGGCTTTGGGAGCGCGGACCCTGGGCGGACAGATGGGGATTGACCTGCAGACTGTTATTTTGGCTTCCAGCGTACTTTACGAACTGACCGGCCCGGCCTGCGCCA
>ENA-OQCZ01000296-OQCZ01000296.1-human-gut-metagenome-genome-assembly--contig:-NODE-296-length-14645-cov-2.441452_pt1 | contig 14645 bp, 16 predicted proteins | sample MGYA00242505_ERZ504594 | MGnify/ENA primary metagenome ERZ504594 (study PRJEB26092, sample SAMD00036329) | human gut metagenome | host: Homo sapiens | study: EMG produced TPA metagenomics assembly of... | reverse complement strand
CCACCGCCATGGAGATCCCGTCGGATTCCTGCAAGTCCAACGCCTCCACCATCTCGCCCATGCCCAGCTCTCGAAGCTTGCGGCGGGTCTCTTCGTCTACCATGATGCAATCTCCTTCCTCTCGATGGCGACTAGTCCTTGTAGCAATCGGCCCCGCGGACGTGCCCTCGTGGAGCTGGTTCGCTCGACGGAGCCTTCTTGACGGAGTTCTGCCCCCTGCCGAGCCCCGAATCCAAGATCGCCTTGAGGAGCTTATAGCGCAGCGACGCCAGGCGCGGCAGGGCATGCGCGCACGCAGCCTCCAGCCGCTCGCGGCCGTACTTCTTGGAAAGGCTCGGCACCGACAGCGCCGGGTTGTACGCCTGCTCCTTGATCTTCGCGCGATCGAACATCCGGTGGATCACCGCCGCGCAGTCGGGGCCTATCTCGAGGGCCCAGCGCTTGATGCGGACGTCGTCCCACTCGTGCTCGAGGAAGGCTTCCGGCATATGGGCAGGGTCCGTGGAGCACGAGTTCGCGACGCAGGACGGCAGCAGGCGGTGCGTTGCCACGCGCTCTCCGGCGTGGTAGGTTCCCAGCATCGATTTGCCGACCTGCGGATCGACTTTGCATCCCGCGAAGCGATGGAGGGGGGTGTTTCTATAGTTTTGTCAACCGCTTTTCCGGAAACCGATTGTCGAGCCCGGGCGTGCGCTGCCGAGCTTCGGCGACGAAGCTTTCCCGGAAAGGCGTTGCCGACGGTCAGGCTCGGACGCCAGCCCCAGGTCGACTGCCGCCTCGAAGGCAGGATCGATTTCCAGCAAGACGGAGCGCAGCCTGTTCTTCGAGCTTGTCGAGCACCTCGTCAGGAACCTTCCTTGGGAGGAGAGCAGCCTGATCTCCGCGCTTTCGTCGTCGCCGGCGGCTACGGGCCGAAGCGTCCAGGGCATGCCGATTGCGGTGCGGGCGATGACCTCGGCGTCTATCTCGTCGGTCTTGGCGACGCCGGGGAGCATATCGCGCGCCCGCTTCATCGAAAGGCCGGGAAGGTAGGCGACGTCCATGCCCGCCGCGCGGGGGCGCTCGAGCACGAGGGCTCCGATGCTGCGCTTCTGGTCGACGACCACGAGCGCCCCGCGCCCCGCAAGCCCCAGCACCTCGTCTATGGGCCCCTCCCTGTTCTCGATCGCCCCGTTGAACAGGATCTCGCCGGTTTTGCACGACACCGCGCACGCCCGATGCGCCGCCTTGCCGACGTCGAACCCGATGCAGGTTTCCTTTCCAGCCTCCATGATGGCATCCTCTCCCCATGTTGGCTGACCGCGCAGGCCGCAGCTTCGGCACCCACATTACAGAGCCGCGCTCTTCGCGAGCCGGCAGGTTTCTATCAGCCGTCTTTGCGGCGCCCATCCCCGGTGGCAACAACCCCCCGGGCCTTCGTGAGAGGCAGGGACGAAAGGCCATCCGGGGCGGGTCGGCCAGCAACCCCGCAGGGTCCCCTTCATCGTAATTCCCCTAAGACAGGAGCGAAAGAAAAGACCCAGCAAAGGCTGGGTCTAACTGTAATGGGACAGAGTAGCGGTTCTTGGCGTGCACGACGCGGAAGTCGAGGTTCACGGCACGGTCGCACGCCCATTGGGCCACGTCGTAGCGGACGGACGGCAGCGGGCGCAGCTGCAGGGCCTCGACTTCCGAAATCACCCCGTCGCGGCTCTCCTCGCGTTTCTGGAAGGGGCGGGCGTTGTGCTCGTCGAGGCATCCGCGCACTGCGGCCGCGACTTCGTCGAAGTCCGCGAAGACGCGGCTCCTCAACCTCGCTATCGCCCATGCGGCCGCGTCCTTCACGGCGCCCTCCGCCGAAGCCTTCTGCCTTCGGCTTGCGCACCTGCGTCGCATGATGGCGGTCATGTAGTGCGTCGCCGAGCGCTCCGTATGGCGTCGTTCAAGACGATCTCGCCTTCGCGCGGATGCTTGACGACGGCGGTTTTGCGGTTGTCGCAGACCGTTCACTCGGGCACGCCTCCGAAGAACTCGCACATACGCACGTGGCAGCGCAGCCGGGTGCGCTCCTTCATGTCGAGCGTCTGCTCGAAATACGCTTTTTGGTTGAACGGCAGGACGCCTACGAACAGGTATATCTTCGACGCCTCTCCGGTCGCCGGGTTGACCGGGCCCTTTCCAAGCGTCGGCCCAGACCAGCCCACCTAGCAAGACGTCCCGGCTTTGTGCTCGATGCGCTTGGTGAGGCTGTTGGCGACGACGTGGGAGCCGTACCCCTCGCAGAACTTCGTGCACCCCATGGCGACATCGCATCTGCTTCTGCACTCGGTTTCGTACTCGTCGTGAAGCAGGCGCAAGTTGACGCCGACTTTGGCCATCTCCTTGTGAACGTAGTCCCAATCGGGCTCCGAGAACACGCTATCGCGCCTGTGCCTTTCGAGGCAGAACAGGCTATAGACCTCGTCTTCCGGCATGTCCTTGACCTGGTCCCACGTTATGCTGCGCTCGGCGGCGATGTCGAACACCTCGCTTACCGAGTCCATCGACATATGCCGCGACGACGCAATCGACCTCCTTGAGACGGATTGCTCGCGAAGCTCCATTATCAGCTTCGCCCGAATCTTCCTTGCCATGTGAGAACTCCTTTCGCATGTCGGCTGCATGGCAATCCGATTCTACGAAAGGGGTTCTCAGGGCGATACGGAACGAGCGGATCCAGCGATACGGAACGCGCGCAACGACTAGGCGGCACAGCGATACGGAAAGCGTGAAACAGGCGCTACGCAAAACGCGCAATACTCACTGCAAAAGGATGATTGTCAGGAATAAACCATTTGTTCAGGTCATGAGTATTGTTTTCGGGAGCACGCGTTTATTCCCTCTGAGATTTTGTCACTCCTGGTTTAATCAGGGGTAACTGCCAGGTGACTACTAGTTTTACGGGGTTTTCCAAGCTGAAGGGAGCAAACGAAAAACCAAGTCGGCAATCCAGCGACTACCACCCCGCTGCCCATTCTTCTGTCCAAGCCGCTCCACTGCATGCCCGAAAAGGCCAAAAACGCCCTCATCCCCGCCAATTCCCTAATTCTCCAAGTACGCCCTATCGAGCAGCGGCTTGACGCTATCCAACTCGTCCATGATACGAATGCTGCACTCCAGATCGCCCGTACCCCAGTGGCCCTTTTCGCGAGCGTCAATAACGATGTCGCCCAGCTTAACAGTATCTGGATCCAAATGTATATGCAGAATCACGCGCGTCCTGTTCACCTCGACGCAAACGATGTTGCAGACCTTCTTGATAGCCAAGTACAGCTTGAGCTCGTTTTCGGATACGTCGTCGCCTTGCTCCACCATGTAACGACGCACCTCATCGACGATCTCGCGCAATTCGTCCGTCGTTCCGGCATACTGCTGAGCAAAGGTCTTGTCGCCCGATCTCGACTTCGCGAAGCCTCCACAGGTCGCAAAAGAAACCGGCGCAACAGTAGACGGCGAATTCAGATACTCGAACACACTACGTCGCCGCCATTTGCGTAACGAATCAAACGAATATTGCGATTCATCTGCTTTATCGCGTGCAAATCGTACCTGCCGAATGCGTTTGCGATGCAATATACGACGGGCGAACTCCAATCTATAGCGTCGGCGGCCCGCCTGCCAAGTTTTTCAATTATAAGCAGCTTGAAGTCCGCGCGGTGATCGATAAGCCAACGAGGTAGAATAACCCTTGGTTGATTACGTTCTCATTGACGTCGCGTTTGCAGTACCTCGCTTAGCAGGGCGGCTGCACGACTCCCGTTCGCCTCGCTGCCAGCCGGTTGCATCTTCCCCCATTCGAACGTACACTCAATCTCAATTAACCTGCGACAACGACAGAAACGAGGCCTTTCATGAGCTTCTGGTCTTCAGCAAGCGGAGCTTCCATATGGCGAGGCTACGACTACTTCAAGGAAGGAAAAGTCGAGGCGTATGAGCAGCTGGCCGAAAACATCTTCGAGAGCCGCATACAAGGATCGGCGGAAGACCCCTACCATACCGTCATCGACATCGAGCATCCCAAGCGCTCTCATTGCGATTGCCCTTTCGCAAAAGACAGGCGAGTTGTCTGCAAGCACATGGTCGCATTGTGCTTCACCGCGTTTCCCAGCGAAGCCGACGCCTTCCTGCGCGAAGTCAAGGAACCGAAAAAGGAAGAAGAGCGCCGGCAGCAAGAGCATTACAAAGAGCTCGAACGCTACGTCAAAAGACCTGAAAAAAGAACGAGCTGCAAAATGCAAGCTCTACAACGCGCTCCTTGAGCTTGAAGAGAGGAACAACCGGTATTGGTAGCGCAACATATGCGCAAACACGCCCTCGAAAGCAGGCTCAAGACCCAGGCGTCTTGATTAGACACGTCAGAACCTTCGCCGCAATGACGATAGAGGCAAAAAGCAGTGCAAGAAAAACCCCGAGGAGTCCCTGCTTTTCCATCCCTCCCTTCCAGCCAATCGTCTCCTCCAAAACTCAAGATAGCACAATCGATGCGCACGCCACGCACCGAGCATCGGCCAGCAAGCACTCCTGCGCTCGCCGACTCCCTCCCAACCTTAAAAACACCTGAAATCTCGTTTGACATGGTATAAAAGGCCGCAGCAACATAATGCCATTGGACGAACCCACCTCCCGGACGAAACCCCACAACCCCACGGCGCAACCGGAAACGCAGAGACAGACACCGCATCCCCAACCGAAGCGAGGAGACCGCGATGAAAACCCGCCTGAAAATCATACTACCCGCATCGATCATATCGATCGCCCTGGTCGGCGTTGCCATAGCGGCGTTCGCGCTTCCAAGATCGCTCGCGCCCGAACAGGAAGAGCGCATCTCCTACGACAAGGACCAGCAGGTTGCGCTCATCGATTCGCAGCTTGCCGGGATTGACCTCGAGAAGGTCCGCGCGAAAAAAGACCTGATCATGGAGAAGCCCATCGAAGACCTGCATGCGGCGATCTCAAAAGGCGACTTGACCTACGAAGAACTGACGGCGTTCTACCTGGATCGCATCAAAACATACGATGCCGGTGAAAAGGGCATCAACGCAGTAGCGGCGATCAATCCGAAGGCGATAGAGGAAGCCCGCACCCTCGACGCGAGCTCCGCAACTCCGGCGGGCATGAGGGGAATCCCCGTCCTCGTCAAAGACAACGTCAACACGAACACCATGCCCACCAGCGGCGGCACCTACGCGCTCAAGGACTTCACGCCAAAAGACGACGCTGACGTAGTAACGGCCCTGACGAACAGCGGCGCCATCATTTTGGGCAAGTCGAACCTGTCGGAGCTCGCAAACTTCATGGACACGAAGATGCCGAGCGGCTACAGCTCCAAGGCCGGCCAAACCCACAATCCCTTCGATCCCCTCAACCTTTCGCCGGAAGGATCCAGCTCCGGAAGCGGCGCGGCCGTTGCCGCCAACTTCTCCGCAGCAGCAATCGGGACGGAAACCACAGGCTCCATCATCGCGCCGGCGGCGATCCATTCGATAGTCGGCTTCAAGCCCACGAAAGATGCCATTTCCACCGCAGGCGTGATCCCCCTGTCCTCCACCATGGACACCGTGGGAACCATGGCGAAAAGCGTCAAGGACGCAGCCGTTCTCTACAACGCATCCGCATCGGACGCATCGAAGGCCGCGAGCGAACAGCTCGATGCTGGCTTTCTCAAGGGGAAGCGCATCGGCATTGTCGGCGACGATCCGCAGCAAGCCCTCGCCCGCAAAATCGAGGCCTGCGGCGCGCAAGCGGTGCCAGTCGAGCTTTCGGAAGACGGAATAGACAACGAGTACATCATCAACCAGGACTTCAAAAACGATCTCGACCGCTATCTGCAAACCTACCAAGCGCCGGTGAAAAGCCTTTCCGATCTGGTCGCCTTCAACCAGAAAGACCCGAGCAGGCGGGCGAAATATGGCCAGGATCTCCTTGAAGACGCGAACGAAGTGACCGAATTCGACAAAGCGAAGGTCGAGGCGATGGTCAAAACCGCGCAAAGCAGGATCGATGACCTGCTTCGCGACGAGAAGCTCGACGCCCTCGTGTTCTACGACAACGAAGGCGTACTCGTGCCAGCCACGGCGGGATACCCCGAGCTGACGGTGCCCGCCGGCGTCTCGGACGAAGGCGCCCCAAGAGGGGCCACCTTCGTCGCAGGGCGAAACGAGGACGAGAAGCTGCTCAACATCGCCTACAGCTTCGAGCAGAAAACCGCCGCACGTGCAATTCCCGAGAACTACCTGAATTAGAACCGCCCTCGATTGACGAGCGCTTGAATGCATCGTCAACAACATCCCGTACCAACAAGCTCAAGCGCAAAAACGGCGAAAGCTGAGAACCTCGTCCTCCTTCATGATAAAATCCTCGAACAAGCATCGAACGACGAGACATCCTTGGACGGAGCATCATGATCAAAGAACTGGTAAAGGACGAGGCCATCCTCTCGCAGGTATGCACCCCTGCCACGACCGACGACGCGCAGGTGGCGGACGACCTTGTGGAAACGCTGACGTCGATGGACGGCGCCGCTTGCTTGGCGGCGAACCAGATCGGCGCAACGACCTGCATCATCGCATACCTAGACGACGACGATCAACCGCACGTCATGTACAACCCGCGCCTGCTGCAGGCGCTCGGCGCGTTCAAGGCCGTCGAAGGCTGCCTCTCGCTTGAAGCCGACTCCAAAGTCACGCGCTTCGACCGCATCAAGGTGGGCTACAGCGAACTGGTCGACGGCGAGCTCAAGCCGCGCAAGAAGGATTTCAACGGCTGGACGGCGCAGATCATCCAGCACGGCATCGACCACTGCAAGGGCAAGCTGGTCTAGCCTCATGGGCAAGAAGCCGCACGCTGCCGAGCGCCCCTTGCCGCCCGCGCCCAAGCTCAACCGCGCCCTGCGCGGCGGCTTGGGTCCGAACAAGGCATCGGGCCACAAAGGCGGTATCAGCCGACAGGGCTCGAAGCGGGGATAACGGTCCGCGTTATGCACGCAGTATAGAAGCGACGATCTCGCGCTGCTCGATCGCCGCTTTCCCGCGCCCGCGCGCAAGATGCCGCTCGACATGGAATAAGGAGCTCCCCATGAGGACGTTCATCGCGCTCGACCTCCCGCCCGGCTTCGCCGACGACGCGGCCGCGCTCGCCCGCCGGCTGAGCGCGTCGATGGAAGGGCGCTTCCTGCCGCGCGACACCTACCACCTCACGCTCGCCTTCCTCGGCGACGTCGACGAAGCGCAGCTCGCTGCCGCGGCCGACGCGCTGGAAGCCGCTTGCGCCGGCGCGTCCCCGTCCCGCTGCGCAGCGACGGCCTGGGAAAGTTCGGCCGCGCAACCGACGCGACGCTGTGGCTGGGCATCGCCGCCGCACCCGAGCTCGAGCAACTGGCGGCGCGTCTGCGCGACGAGCTGCGCGCCCGCGACGTGCCCTTCGACGCCAAGCCCTTCAAAGCGCACCTCACCCTCGCGCGCCGCGCCCGCATCCCGCACGTCGGCCTGCCGCACCTGGCGTTTCCCCAAGACGACGAGGCGTACGACGTCACCCTTTACAAGAGCACGCTCGACCGCGCGGGCGCCGTCTACAAGCCGCTGCACACCGTGTGCCTCGGAACCATCGCAGCCGAGCGCGTTTAGCCCTCTTCCGCCAGCCGGTCGTGGTTCACCGTGCGGTAGAACAGGTCGCGGATCTCGTCGGGGTCGCTCGTCTGCCCGAGCGCCCACATAGTCTTCGCCACAAGCGCCTCGGTGGTCATGTCGCCGCCCTTGAGGATGCCGCGATGTCCCGCATCAAGCGCGCCCGACCTCGTACACGCCCAGGTCGCAGCCCTCTTCGGGCACCTGCGTGGTCACGACCAGCGTGCGCCCCGAGTCCACCCATCCGAAGATGGCGCGGCGGTAGTCGCCGTAGTCGGGGATGCCCCCGATGCCGAACGTCTCCAGGATGACGGCATCGTAGTCGCGCTTGAGCAGGTTGAAGATGCTCGGATTCATCTCGGGCGTCAGCTTGAGCACGAACACGCGCTCGTTGAGGCTATCGTACGCGCGCGGCGCTCCCCCGATGCCCGCGCACGTCGCAGGCGACCCCGCCCTCACGATGCGCTCGCCGCGCACGAGCGCGATCTCGGGGAAGTTCACGCTGGTGAACGCGTTGAAGCTCATCGTGCGCTGCTTGCGCGCCCGCGTGCCGGCTATCACCGCGCCGCCGAACACCACCGACACGTCGCACGAGCGATCGTCGGCCGCGAACAGCAGGCTCTGGTACAGGTTGAGCTTCGCGTCGGTGAAGGGGCTGGCCATGGGCTGCTGCGAACCGGTCAGCACGATGGGCTTCGGGCTGCCCTGCACCAGGTAGGACAGCGCGGCGGCCGTGTAGGCCATCGTGTCGGTGCCGTGCAGCACCACGAACCCGTCGTAGGCGTCGTAAGCGTCCACGATCTCGTCGCGGATGCGCATCCAGTCGGCCGGGCGCATGTTCGTGCTGTCGATGTTCATGGGCTGCACCACGTCGAAGTCGCACACATCCGCGATCTCGGGCACGTAGCGCGCCAGCTCCTCGCCGCTCAGCGCCGGCGCCAAGCCGCGTCCGTCCTCGACCGATGCGATGGTGCCGCCCCGTCGCCACCAGCAGTATCTTCTTCATACCGTCGCTTTCCTCCATTCGACCGCTCTCGCCACAGTGTGCACTCAAAACGCGCGCCTTGCCCTCTATTGCCCGCACCTTACGGTATGATGGAACACCGCAACGAAGACGAAGGCAAGAAGGGACGAATATGGAGGAGAAAACCACCGAGACCGTCAAGAAGGGCAACGTCAAGGCGCTGCTTCCGATCGGGGTGTTTTTGGTGCTGTATCTGGGACTGGGCATCTTGTTCGAGTACGGCATGGGCATTCCCATGGGCTTCTACAACATCCCCGTCGTGGTGATTTTCCTCGTCGCGCTTCTGGTGGCGTGCTTCCAAAACCGAAAGCTGCCCTTCGATGACAAGCTTACCATCATGGGCCGCGGCATGGGAGACAAGACCATCGTCACCATGGTGCTCATCTTCATGGTGGCCGGCATCTTCGTGGGCACCGTAGGCCGCGACAGCGCCGAAAGCGTGGCCTACCTGCTGCTTTCCGTCGTTCCCGTGCAGTTCGCCGTAGCGGTGCTGTTCGTGGTGAGCTGCTTCGTGTCGCTGTCGATGGGCACGTCGGTGGGTACCATCACGCTGATCACGCCCATCGCCGTGGCGGTGTCGTCCGCGTCCGGCTTCAGCCTGCCGCTGTGCGTGGCCAGCGTCATGGGCGGCGCCATGTTCGGCGACAACCTCTCGTTCATCTCCGACACCACCATCGCAGCCTGCCAAGGCCAAGGCTGCCAGATGAAGGACAAGTTCCGCGAGAACTTCAAGATCGCCCTACCCGCGGCCATCGTATCGCTCGTCATCATCCTCGCTCTGTCGTTCGGCGCCGACCTCGGCGGCAGCGTCGTTCACGAATACGACCTGATCCAGCTCATCCCCTACCTCATCGTGCTCGTTGGCGGCATCATCGGCGTGAACGTGTTCGTTGTGCTGTTGCTGGGCATTCTGTCGGGCTCTATCATCATGGTGGCCACGGGTGCCACTGCCGCCACCGACCTGCTGGCCAACATGGGCTCGGGTGCCGCAGGCATGTTCGAGACCACGATGGTGGCGCTGCTGGTGTCGGCCATCTGCGCGCTCATCCGCGAGTACGGCGGGTTCGTGGCGCTGTTGAACGGCATCAAAAGCCTGTTCAAAAGCAGAAAGGCGGTCAGCTGGGCATGGGCTTGCTGGTGGGTGCCATGGACATCGCCACCGCGAACAACACCGTGGCCATCGTCATCTCGAACCCCATCGCCGCCGATATGGCGAAGACGTACGGCATCTCGAAGCGCAAGACGGCATCGCTTTTGGACACGTTCTCGTGCGTTTTCCAAGGCATCCTGCCCTACGGCGCCCAGATGCTCGTGGCCATCTCGGCCGCCACGGAGCTTGGCTTCGCGGTGTCGGCGTTCCAGATCATCCCGTTTCTGTTCTACCCGTTCCTGCTGCTGATCAGCTCGCTCGTGTTCATCTTCATCGTTCCGGACAAGAAGAGCTAGCCGAAGAGGGAAAACGCTTCGCCACGAGGCGCGAACTCGTGCAGAAAACGCGGATCGTGGCCGCTCAGCGTTCCTTCGGACCGGCGGTAGCCGTATACTGATATTTTTGTTGGCACGGATTAGCGGCAGGCACAACGAAAGGCAAGCAATGGGCGGATTCTTTGGGGCGGCGGCGCATCACGACGTGGTGCTGGACGTGTTCTTCGGCGTGGACTACCACTCCCACCTGGGAACGAAATGCGCAGGCATGATCTTCCACGACGCGGAGGAAGGATGCTTCCAACGCGAGATCCACTCGATCGAGAACACGCCGTTCCGCACGCGCTTCGAAGACGACCTGCAGGGCTTCCACGGTTGCAGCGGCATCGGCTGCATCAGCGACACCGACCCGCAGCCGCTGCTGGTGCGCTCGCACCTGGGCACGTTCGGCATCACCACGGTGGGCGCCATCAACAACGCCGAGGAGCTGGTGGAGAAGAACTTCGCCAGCGGCGGCCGGCAGTTCATGGCCATGAGCTCGGGCAAGGTGAACACCACGGAGCTCGTCGCCGCGCTCATCAACCAGAAAGACGACTTCGTTTCGGGCATCAAGCACGCACAGGAATCCATCGACGGGTCGCTCACGCTGCTCATCATCACCCAGGACGGCCAGATCATCGCCGCGCGCGACAAGGTTGGCCGCCTGCCCGTGCTCATCGGCAAGAGCGACGACGGCTTCTGCATCTCGTTCGAATCGTTCGCCTACCACAAGCTGGGCTACCGCGACGAGTACGAGCTGGGCCCCGGCGAGATCGTGCTGGTGAACCCCGACGAGTACCGCACCATCTCCCCCGCCGGCGACAAGATGAAGATCTGCGCGTTTTTGTGGGTGTACTACGGCTATCCGAACTCGAATTACGAAGGCGTGAACGTCGAGGTCATGCGCTATCGCAACGGCGCCATCATGGCGCGCGACGAGGCCGCGGCGGGCGGCGCGCCCGAGCTCGACTACGTGGCCGGCGTGCCCGACTCGGGCGTGCCGCACGCAATCGGTTACGCCACCGAATGCAAAACCCCCTTCGCCCGCCCGTTCATCAAGTACACGCCCACGTGGGCGCGCTCGTTCATGCCGAGCAACCAGGAAGTGCGCAACCGCGTGGCGAAGATGAAGCAAATACACATCCCCGAGCTCATCAACGAGAAGAAGCTGCTGTTCGTGGACGATTCCATCGTGCGCGGCACGCAGCTGAACGAGACGGTGGACTTCCTGTACAAGTGCGGCGCAGAAGAAGTGCATATGCGCTCGGCCTGCCCGCCCATCATGTTCAGCTGCAAGTACCTGAGCTTCTCCAGCAGCCGTTCCGACATGGAGCTGCTCGCACGCCGCATGGTGGACCAGCTGGAAGGCGAGGAGGGCGTGCAGCACCTCGACGAGTACGCCGACGGCTCCACCGAGCGCGGCAAGTGCATGTTGAAATCCATCTGCGAGCAGATGGGCTTCGATTCGCTAGGCTACCAGTCGCTCGACGGCATGCTGGAAGCCATCGGCATCGATCCCGAGAAGGTGTGCACGTACTGCTGGACCGGCAAGGAATAACCCCGAGGGGCGTCTACCTTCCGCAGCACTTCTTGTACTTCTTGCCGCTGCCGCAAGGGCAAGGGTCGTTGCGGCCGACCTTCATGACGTCGCCCCTCTCGTTGTAGAACACCTTCTTGCCGGCCATACGCTCCAGCAGCTCCTGCGGCGACCAGCCGTTGTTCTCCCACGAGGGCAGCGAGTTGTACACGTTCGTGATCAGCTTGGGCAGCCGTTCCTCGTCCTCGCAGCACGCGTCAAGGCCCAGCTCGCGCACGTAGGCAAACAAATCTTGGATTCCTGCGCCCTCCATCGCACCCATGACCAGAGCCTCGACTACGCGGTCCGCGAAGAAGAAGTCGTCCTCACCGTCGGGGACGCGGGCATCCAGGAAGTTCCGCAGCTGCACCACGGTGGACAGCTCGAACAGCGCGCCGAGCGCGTCGCGCTGCAGCATGGAGGGCTCGAACGGGCGCGGCGGTTTTCGCGTGCTCCTCCAACAGGAAACGCCGGTAGCCGTCAAGTTCCTCCCATTCGGAGCCGAGGCCCTCCCCCATCCGGTGGAGGGCTTTCTCGATCAAGCCCTCGTCTACGACCTCGTCCGCGAGACTCGTCAGATCGTCCAGGAAGTCGGGGGCGTGCAGACGGGCGTACTCGGAAGCCGCGTAATCGTTGCCGATGGCATAGTGAACCAGGTGATCCACCCCGTCGCACTCCCACAGCTCGAACCCGCACTCGAAGAAGGAAGCCTCAACTTCGATCAGCTCGACGAACCGCCGGCGCGTCACAGGATCGGAACAGGCCTCCCGGTAGCGAAGGTAGGCATCGTCGAGCGAGACGACACCGTAGAAGGTGGTGCACGCCTCAGCGCACGTCACCACCTCTTCGTTCCGGACCCGCACCCGTTCGATCTCCTCGAAGTCGACGTCTGCGAGCATGCACTTGGTCTGCTCCGGGGCGAAGGCCGTGAAGCGCCCTCCCTGCCAAAACAGGAACGTGTATGGCATGAGGGGCGTCAGGTACAGGCGTCTGCTCACATCTTCGGCGCCGAACGACACGGCTGCCCTCGCACGCCAGCTCCTTGGCCGTCCTGAAAGCGCCCGGGGAGCACGCGGCCAGCATATCGCGCAGCAGGTCGGACGACGAGGGGACGCTCTCCGCGACAGCGTGGGCCAGCTCGGCCTTGCGCAGCTTGGAGAGCCCCTTAAGGCCGAGCGCCCGGCCGATGCCTTCGAGTTCCGCCTTCGTGTGCAGCTCCAGGCACGCCCCGAGCGTGCCGGCCGGCTCGCGGTCCAGGGCACGTTCCCGCAGGATGGCCTCCTTCTGCTCGAAGCGCCCCTCGTCCCACGTGTCGAAGCGTTCGTCGAGAGCCGCAGCGCGTTCGGCCTCCGAAAGCCCAGCGAGCGTGCCGCGATGGAAGCCCGGGGGAAGCTGCTCCCCGAAGGCGGCGATACGGGCGTCGCGCTCGGCATCGGCCAAGAGACGCTCGACGGCGCGGTTGCGACCGGCCTCGTTGAGGGCGCGCGAGCGCGCGACGAAGTCCGCAGCGGTGCGCACGAGACCCTTGGCGCGGCGTTCCTTGAAATCCGCCTGGGCGGAAGCAGCGGCCTCGGAGTTGAACTCGATGCCGAGCACGTTCAACATGCCGTCGTAGACGATCAGATCGTCGAACGGCAGCAACGTGGCGCGCACCACGTCGGGCCACTCGTCCAGCAACTCGCTCGGTTCCAACTGTATCCCGGCAACCGCGAACACGTCCTCGTCGCCCATGAGCAAGGCGCGCCCACCCTCGTGCCCCATGAACACGAACGAGCCCGTCAACGCATCCTTCCACGCAAGAGCGGTGTCGAGGAAGCGCTTCGGCAGGTCGAAAGGGTTCTCGCGGACGAAGTCGTCAATGATCCCGACGCTATCCCACAGCGTCTCGGCCACGAGGGCAGCCTTGGATTGGGATTCGAGATCGACGATGGGGAGGGGAAGCTCGCGGACCACCTCGAAGCGCTCGTTGGCGTACCCAAGCAGCGCGTTGATGAGCGTATAGAACCGGTCGGCCTGCTCGTACGTGAGAATCATGGAAGAACTCCTCGGTCGCGGATCGTCCTGATCAATCTATCGGAACAATCGCATTGTACCATCCATGCGATAGGACCGGGCTGCGCGACTGTTTCGACCTGCACCGTTTCACAGTACGCGACTGATTTCCGTCGGAGGGTCGCTTGTCCCGATAGTGGTACTCACTCCCCGCGCGTTTCCGGTATCCTTCGCAGCATACGAACGAAGCGCCGACGAAGGAGAGTCCCATGAGCAATGCAGCCCTCGCATCCCAGCCCCAACCCCGGCAGACGCGCGGAGCCCACGCGCGCCCGAATCGCGCCGTCGAGATCCGGGTCATCCCCGGCGGCCTGCTGCGCGAGGAGCCGCACCCGGCCCACGCGAAGGCCAGCCTGCTCGACGGCATGCACGGCATCGGCTTCGATCTCATCGGAAAGGAACGCGCCGTCGCGGCAACGTTCGGGATCCTGTTCGCCCTCGCCGCGCTGGCTGCGACGATCTACTCCTGAGCGGCCTCGGCAAACGCTGCGATCCGCTCTTCCTCGCTATGGGAAAACGATCGGAACATCTCGGCGAGCCCATCCGAATCGCCGTCGGCGAGCATCGCAAGATATTCGGCGCGGCGCTCGAACGGAACGACGACGGGAGCCAACCCCGCCTGCAAAAGACCGCGGTTGACGAGTATCCTGCCCGTGCGTCCATTGCCGTCCTCGAAGGGATGGATGCGCTCGAACCGGATATGGAAACGCGCCTCGCGCAGATACGGGTCTACGTCGTCGGCATGGTTGTACTCGTGAACCAATTGCATCATGAGCTGGTTCACCTGGTTCGGCTTCGGCGGCAGGTGCTCTGCGCCGCGAATGAGCACCGAGATCGTTCGATAGCCGCCGATTTCGTTGATGTTCTTGTTGATAGCCTGCGCAATCCT
>ENA-OQCZ01000294-OQCZ01000294.1-human-gut-metagenome-genome-assembly--contig:-NODE-294-length-14757-cov-6.658305_pt1 | contig 14757 bp, 9 predicted proteins | sample MGYA00242505_ERZ504594 | MGnify/ENA primary metagenome ERZ504594 (study PRJEB26092, sample SAMD00036329) | human gut metagenome | host: Homo sapiens | study: EMG produced TPA metagenomics assembly of... | reverse complement strand
GTTGTTCCATCCGCCGCAGCAGAACAGAAGAATCAGAACGAGCCAGCAGTCGGAATTGCAGCCATTGTTGTTGTTTCCGCATCCACATCCGCCAGCAGCAGGAGAGGAGAAGCAGAATCCAGATAATACTGCAGCCATTGTTTCCGAACAGGTTGTTGTTGGAAACACCGCATCCATTATCGCAGCCACAGCCGATTGTCACATCCGCATCCACAGTTTGTAGCAGCTAAATCACTCATGTTTGATTCCTCCAAAGGAATCATTTTCTTACAATTCATGATATGAAAAACTGCCGGGCGGGGTTACTCTTAAAGAGAAAAATTCAAAGACCCTACAGACTGCGTCCCTGAAAATCAAAAAGCTCTTTCACCGGAATGTCAAGTGCCTCAGCGATATCGAACAGAAGATTCAACGAAATAGAGGTTTTTGTATTTGGCGCTTCGATGTTGCTCATATGGGTACGACTGATATGTACCGCCTCGGCAAGTTCGGCCTGCGTCATTCCTTTTGCTCTTCGGTAGTAGGCAATCGTAAGTCCAAGAAGGCGAAGATCGTTCAAGCGTTCGTAATTCATAGTCAGGAATCCCCCTTTTAGTTTTATAAATATAATGATAATACGTAATGATACAACGGAAAACAATCAAAAACAAGGCAGTTGCACATTAAAAGTTTGCATCAACAAACGGATATACCATAGAAGCAAACCTGTGAGCGGGAAAATCAGTTTGTCATAAGGCTTGTGAAGCTTTGATATAACTGTAATCGGCCATATCCCCATTCTCTGCTCGGATACGTAATAGTATCAGTTCGGTCTGCACCGCGGATCAGGTAGTTTTTTACCTCCTGTGCCGTGAAATAGCGGGCGGGAGTGCGCTGGATGCCCCATTGCAGAAAAAGAGCAGCGGCGCCGGATGTAATGGCGGCGGACGCACTCGAACCGCTGAAGCTTACATAGGAGCCGGCCGGTCCCGGTCCGGTAACGGAGACGCCGGGAGCAGCAAAGTCGGGCTTGATTTCACCAAGCCGGGTAAAGCCGCGGCCGGATTCCGGGGAAAAACTGTTGTTTGCTGCCTGATACGTGGAGGGAGAAAGAACAGGAACCGTGGCAGAAGGTGTCGTCAGTGTCGTGTATGGATCCGGTTCCAGAAATGTCACATCGGAGGTGGAAAATCCGGTGATCGGGAGCCAGATGTGGAAATCCGGCGGCGATGGAAAAGCGCGGTAAACCTGAAGCGTCCAGATACCGGGGGTCGGATCCAGCATGCGGATCAGAATGAGCTGGCTGCCGGTCGTGGCCTGGACCACTTCGTAGTTGACGTAGATCACGGTGCGCTCCAGAACGAAGGTGATCCGCTGTTCCTGATTCAAAGAGACGGGAATCCGCGGAATCGTCTCGCCGCCGGGAGAGCGGAAACCGACAGAAAAAAGCTGTGGAGCCTGTCCCCAGAGTTCCAGGGTGAAACCGCGGTTTCCTTCAGAAACGAGAAACTCTACATTTTTCGGGGTGTAAGTTTCGGATACAGAGCCATAATAATGGTGTGATGCATTTCCTTCGTTGCCGGTCGCGCAGACGGGGATCACACCAGGCGTGTTGCCGTAGCGCGCCAAGGTCAGAGAAACGGGGAGCGTGCCGGAGTGGCTGCCCTGATTCGTCCCGAGTGCCAGACAGAGGACGAGCGGTTTTCCTTCCGCAGCTGCGGTTTCATTCAGAAAGTGCATGGCGGAGAGCAGGTCATCTTCCTCGAAGACGGGAGCATTGGAGGACACAAGATAAAAATCTTTCAGATTCTGTTTGGCGGGTTTTAATTTAACAACGGCAAAATCTGCCTCCGGTGCGACGCCGAGAAATCCGGCGGAGGCATCCGGAGTACCGCCGGCCACGCCTGCGACATACGTGCCGTGCCCGTCGGGATCGGTGACTGGAACAAGGGAGAGTGGATCGCCGCTTTCAAGTGCCGCGTCGAGATCGGACTTGGTATAGAGACTGCCGTAAGGAAACTGCGCCGGCGGCGTTCCCGTCCAGTCCGTCTGATCCCAGACGGCGAGAATCCGGCTCTGTCCGTTGGCATGCAGAAATGCGGGGTGGCGGTAATCAATGCCGGTGTCCAGAAAACCGAAGATTACATTTTTGCCTGTATATCCGCCGCCGTAGAGATTCTGCGTCTGGACAATCCCGGAGACTTCCAGTGAGAGCGTGGAGAGCGGCGTAAAAAGTTTTGGAAGCCCGGTAAAGGGAACTGCGCCGAAGAGATTTTCCGGCAGCAGACTCCGCTCGAGAAAGAGAACGGAATACTGCGGGTTCAGCGTAAGAAGAGCACTTGATTCCGGAAACAGCATCTGGTACCGCTCGGACTGTGCCACGTAATTCTGGATCAGAATGTTGATGTAATCGTTGGAATAAATGATGTCTGTAAGATCCATGAAGAGATCCTTTGTTTTTGATGCTATTGTATGCAAACATTACGTCAAAGTATGCATGAAACAAAAAAGCCCCCTTACCTGACGCAGTGTCTGCGCGGTAAGGGGGACGAAATAGAATCAGCTTTCGAGAAGAGCGCTGATATCCTGTTTCGGTACTTCCATTGGGTAATGGCTGTCGAAGCATGCACGGCAGATCGGCAGATCGCCGACCATGTTCTGGAGTTCCTCGATCGGCATGTAGCCAAGAGAGTCGGCTCCGATCTGCTGGCGGATCTCCTCCGTGGAGTGAGAGCTTGCGATCAGCTGTTTGTTCGAAGGAACATCGGTGCCGAAATAGCACGGATACAGGAACGGCGGAGAGCTGATACGGACATGGACTTCGGTCGCGCCGGCTTTGCGAAGCATCGTGATCAGGTTGGAAATCGTTGTTCCACGGACAATGGAGTCGTCGACGAGCACGATCCGTTTTCCTTTTACAACAGATTCGAGAACGCTCAGCTTGATTTTGACGCTGGATTCCCGTTCCTTCTGGGTCGGCTTGATGAAGGTACGGCCGACATAGCTGTTTTTGTGGAACGCAAGACCGAACGGGATGCCGGATTCTTCGGAATAGCCCTTTGCGGAGGCAAGTCCGGAGTCCGGGACACCACAGACGAGGTCTGCGTCAACCGGGTAGGTCTTTGCGAGAGTTGCACCGCCGCGGATTCTGGCCTCGTAGACACTGATATTGTCTATTTTGCTGTCGAGGCGGGCAAAATAAATATATTCAAAAATACAATGCGCTTTTTTTACGTCAACCGGCATAAATTCGGATTTCAGATTTCCGGTTTTGTCAAACGTTACAATTTCTCCCGGAGCGACATCGCGGACGAATTCGGCGCCGATCGAAGTGAGGGCGCAGCTTTCCGAGGCGAGAACCCAGGCGTTGTCCCGCTTTCCGATGCAGAGCGGTTTTAAGCCATATGGGTCGCGCACGCCGATGAGTTTTCTCGGGCTCATGATGACAAGGGCATAGGCGCCGCGGATTTCTTTTACCGTGCGCAGAATCGCTTCTTCTACCGTTTTGGAATGAACGCGTTCCCGCGCAATGCCGTAGGCGATGATTTCAGAGTCAATCGAAGTGTGAAAAATTGCGCCGGTGTTTTCCATCTGCTCGCGCAGTTCCATAGCGTTGACCAGATTTCCGTTGTGCGCAAGGGCGAGGGAGCCTTTCAGATAATTCAGAACGAGCGGCTGTGCATTCTCTACGGTAGTGGAACCGGTGGTAGAGTACCGGACATGGCCGATGCCGATATTGCCGGACAGCTCTTCTAATTTGGATTCTTTGAAAACTTCGTTGACAAGGCCAAGGCCTTTGTAGGATTTCACATGGCCCTTTGGACCGCTGGTGTCAGAGACGGCAATTCCGCAGGACTCCTGTCCTCTGTGCTGCAGGGCGGAAAGGCCATAGTAGATCGAAGGACTGACGTCGGCACCATCCAGATCGTAAATGCCGAAAACACCACATTCCTCCCGGAGACCGGTATCATAACAATTGTTTGACGATGGCTGCATAGGTATTCTCCTTTTTTCAGTTGTAGACCTGCATGTTTTAAAAACATTGATTATCATACTCATTTTTGTGGATGATGTCAAGAAAATCGTGATATGTATAAAATATGGTGCAGAAATTTAGGATTTCGTGGAAAATGTCGAAAATAATAAAAAATAGTAAAAAAAAGTTGCAGGAAATTCGAGATGTGTTATAATCGTTTTTGATTTTGAATGAAAGCCCCGGACAGCAGCTATGGATGAGCCATGCTTGCATGAGCGAATTCATAGATATTGGCCGGGCAAGACGACATGAGTAAGTAGGGCGATAGCCCGGATTACGAATGTTGTCAGCAGTTACGGGAGCGACGCAGGCGCGGAGTAACTGGCTTTCATCATAGAGATGTCGCCGGCAGGCGACATTTCCTTTTAGAGAAACTTGTGACGGAAAAGAAAATATCAGAAGAGAAAAGCAGGAGGAAATCAATATGGCAGTAAAATATGTCTTTGTGACAGGCGGAGTAGTCTCCGGCCTTGGAAAGGGAATCACGGCGGCGTCCCTTGGACGGCTTTTAAAAGCCCGAGGATACAAAGTGACGATGCAGAAATTTGACCCGTACATCAACGTTGACCCGGGTACGATGAACCCGATTCAGCACGGCGAGGTTTTCGTTACCGATGACGGCACAGAGACAGACCTCGATCTCGGCCACTACGAGCGTTTCATCGACGAGAGCCTGGATAAAAATTCCAACGTGACGACCGGAAAAGTATACTGGTCTGTTCTGCAGAAAGAACGCCACGGTGATTTCGGCGGAGGCACCGTACAGGTCATTCCGCACATTACAAACGAAATCAAGAGCCGTTTCTACCGCGGAAAAGAAGTAGATGAGGAGCGTATTGCCATCATTGAGGTCGGCGGAACCGTCGGCGATATCGAGAGCCAGCCGTTTTTGGAGGCAATCCGCCAGTTCCAGCATGACGTCGGACACGAGAACGCCATTCTGATCCACGTTACCCTGATTCCATATCTGAAAGCTTCCGGTGAAATGAAAACAAAACCGACGCAGGCGAGCGTAAAAGAGCTGCAGGGAATCGGTATTCAGCCGGATGTCATCGTATGTCGGTCCGAGCATCCGCTGACCACCGAGATCAAAGATAAAATTGCTCTGTTCTGCAACGTTCCGTCAAGCCATGTTCTGCAGAACCTGGACGTGGAGTATCTGTATGAAGCTCCGCTTGCCATGGAGAAAGAGAACCTGGCGCAGGTTGTCTGCGAGAGCCTTCACCTTCCATGCCCGGAACCGGATCTGTCCGACTGGACCCATATGGTAGAAGCACTCCGCCATCCGAACAAAGAGGTGACGATTGCGCTCGTCGGAAAGTATACCCAGCTGCATGATGCATACCTGAGCGTTGTTGAGGCATTAAAACACGGCGGAATTGCAAGCCATGCAAACGTACACCTGAAATGGGTGGATTCCGAGCTGGTAACCGAGGAGAACGTGGCAGAGTATCTGAGCGATGTGGACGGTGTTCTGGTACCGGGCGGATTCGGAAACCGCGGTATCGAAGGCATGATCACAGCGATTCGATATGCAAGAGAGAACAAGATTCCGTTCCTCGGCCTCTGCCTCGGCATGCAGCTGACGATTGTTGAATATGCAAGAAACGTTCTCGGTTACCACGACGCACACAGCATCGAGATGAACCCGAACACCATGCACCCGGTGATCGCACTGATGCCGGATCAGGATGGAATCGAGGATATCGGCGGTACGTTACGTCTCGGCGCATATCCATGCGTCCTGGCAGACGGATCGAAAGCACAGGAGCTGTACGGTGAGAAAGAGATTTCCGAGCGTCACCGCCACCGCTATGAAGTAAACAACGATTTCCGGAAAGCACTGACCGAAAACGGCATGGTTCTCTCCGGTGTTTCTCCGGACGGAAGAATCGTTGAGATGGTAGAGATTTCAGATCATCCGTTCTACATCGCAACGCAGGCACATCCGGAGTTCAAATCCCGTCCGAACCGTCCGCATCCGCTGTTCCGCGGCCTGATCGCAGCAGCAGCCGAGTACCATGCGGCAAAATAATCGATAAATGGTATGAAAAATTAGGTAAAATGCAGTAATAACCTAAGAAAGTTAAGAAAAAATATAAAAAAATTATATAAAAATTAAATTTGCTCTTTACAGGACGAAAAAAATAGAGTATAGTAAGGGCAATCCAGAAAGAACGGCGGGGAACAAAAGATTCCCCTCCATTCTTTTCAGAAAAGACAAAGGATAACCGAAAATAAGGAAAGTAAAGGAAGGGAAGCCGTATGACACAGAGCAAAGAGCGTGTCATGGGAGAAGAAGGGCTATACCGTTCTTCCTTTGAACACGACAACTGCGGTATCGGAGCCGTCGTGAATATCAAAGGTGCAAAAATCCCATGCGACCGTAGAAAACAGCATTAAAAATCGATAGAAAATCTTGAGCATAGAGCCGGCAAAGACGCCGAGGGTAAAACAGGAGACGGAGTAGGAATCTTGTTGCAGATATCGCACAAATTCTTTTCCAAAGCCTGTTCGACCCTCGGTTTTTCATTAGGCGGAGAACGGGAATACGGCGTCGGCGTATTCTTCTTCCCACAAAATGAGCTGAAACGGAACCAGGCAAAAAAGATGTTTGAGATCATCGTGGAAAAAGAGGGACTGGAACTCCTTGGATGGAGAACCGTGCCGACCGTTCCGGAAGTTCTCGGCCATAAGGCAAGAGAGTGTATGCCTTACATCATGCAGGCATTCATCAAAAAACCGGAGGATGTGGAAAAGGGAATCGCTTTCGACCGTCGTCTGTACGTCGTACGCCGTGTTTTCGAACAGAGCAACGACAACACCTACGTGCCATCCCTTTCCAGCCGTACCATCGTATACAAAGGTATGTTCCTCGTAGGACAGCTCCGCACCTTCTTCCGCGATCTGCAGGATGTCGATTATGAATCTGCAATCGCCATGGTGCATTCCCGGTTCAGCACGAACACGAACCCAAGCTGGGAGAGAGCCCATCCGAACCGTTTCATCGTACACAACGGCGAGATCAACACCATCCGCGGAAACGCCGACAAGATGCTGGCCCGTGAGGAGACGATGTCCTCCCCGATGCTGCAGGATGAACTGCACAAGGTTCTGCCGGTTGTCAACACCCAGGGTTCTGACTCTGCAATGCTCGACAACACACTCGAGTTCCTGACCATGAGCGGTATGGATCTTCCGCTGGCTGTCATGATCACGATCCCGGAGCCGTGGGCAAACAACGATACGATTTCCCAGGAGAAACGTGATTTCTATCAGTATTATGCAACGATGATGGAGCCGTGGGACGGACCGGCATCGATCCTGTTCTCCGACGGAGATGTGATGGGAGCAGTGCTCGACCGCAACGGTCTTCGTCCTTCCCGTTACTACATCACTAACGATGGATTTCTGATCCTCTCCTCTGAGGTCGGTGTTCTGGAAGTTCCGGAAGAAAAAATCGTCTTAAAAGAGCGTCTCCATCCGGGCAAGATGCTTCTCGTCAACACCGTACAGGGAAAAGTCTTAAACGATGAGGAAGTCAAAGAATATTACGCAAAGAAACAGCCGTACGGCGAATGGCTCGACAGTTATCTGGTACAGTTAAAGAATATCAAAATCCCGAATCTGCCGGTCGAAGAGTACACGAAAGAAGAGCGGATGCGCCTGCAGAAAGCGTTCGGCTACACCTACGAGGAGTACCGTTCCTCCATCGGAAAGATGGCATTAAACGGTGTCGAGGCAACCGCTTCGATGGGTATCGATACCCCGCTTGCCGTTCTCTCCCATGAGCATCAGCCGCTGTTCAACTATTTCAAACAGCTCTTCGCACAGGTAACGAACCCGCCGATCGACTGCATCCGTGAGGAGATCGTAACTTCCACAAGCGTTTACGTCGGACGTGACGGAAACCTGCTTGAGGAGGAGCCGAAGAACTGCCAGGTATTAAAGATCAACAATCCGATCCTGACCAATACCGATATGCTGAAGATCAAGAACATGAAAGTCGAAGGCTTCAAGGCAGTGACCGTTCCGATCACCTACTACAAGAGCGCACCGCTTGACCGTGCGATGGACCGCCTTTTCGTCGAGGTTGACCGTGCACACCGGGCAGGAGCCAACATCCTGATTCTCTCTGACCGCGGCGTCGATGAGAACCATGTGGCGATTCCATCCCTCCTGGCTGTATCTGCGGTTCATCAGCATCTGGTAAAAACGAAAAAGAGAACTTCTCTTGCGATTATTCTGGAGTCCGGCGAGCCGCGCGAGGTGCACCATTTCGCAACACTGCTCGGCTACGGTGCCTGCGCAATCAACCCGTATCTGGCACTCGACACGATCCATGAGCTGATCGAAGAGGGCATGATCAAGAAAGATTACTACGCAGCCGTTGAAGATTACAACCACGCGGTCATCTCTGGTATCGTAAAAATCGCAGCGAAGATGGGTATCTCCACGATCCAGTCGTATCAGGGTTCCCAGATCTTCGAGGCCATCGGTATCTCAGCAGATGTCATCGACAAATACTTCACCGGTACGGTCAGCCGTGTCGGCGGTATTACCCTGGAAGACATTGCAAAAGATGTCGATGAGCGTCATTCCCAGGCATTCGATCCGCTGGAGCTGTCTACCGATCTGACACTGGACAGTATCGGCCGTCATAAATCGAGAAGCCAGGGCGAGGAGCACCGCTACAATCCGCGCACCATTCATACACTGCAGGAGTCCACAAGACGCGGCGACTACAAGATGTTCAAAGAGTACACAGCAATGGTCGACAGCGAGGAGAGCGGCTATCTGCGGAGCCTGATGGACTTCGATTATCCGGAACAGGGCGTTCCGCTCGAAGAAGTTGAGAGCGTAGATTCTATCGTAAAACGATTCAAAACAGGTGCGATGTCCTACGGTTCTATTTCCCAGGAGGCACATGAGACACTGGCAATTGCCATGAACCGTCTGCATGGAAAATCCAACACTGGTGAGGGCGGTGAGAGTGATGACCGTCTCGAATCCCCGGAGAGATGCTCCGCGATCAAACAGGTAGCATCGGGAAGATTCGGCGTTACCAGCAAATACCTTGTCAGTGCAAAAGAGATCCAGATCAAGATGGCCCAGGGTGCAAAACCGGGCGAGGGCGGCCACTTACCGGCCGGAAAGGTTTACCCGTGGATTGCAAAAACACGTCACTCCACACCGGGTGTATCCCTGATTTCCCCGCCGCCGCACCACGACATCTACTCCATCGAGGACCTTGCACAGCTGATTTATGACCTGAAAAATTCGAATGTGAATGCAAGAATCTCCGTTAAACTGGTATCCGAAGCAGGTGTTGGTACTGTCGCAGCCGGTGTTGCAAAAGCCGGAGCACAGGTTATCCTGATTTCCGGATATGATGGAGGAACGGGAGCAGCACCGAGAAGTTCCATCCACAATGCAGGACTTCCATGGGAGTTAGGCCTTGCCGAGACCCATCAGACGCTGATCAAAAACGGCCTCCGCAACCGTGTCATGATCGAGACCGATGGTAAGCTGATGAGCGGCCGTGACGTTGTGATTGCAGCACTCCTTGGCGCCGAGGAATTCGGTTTTGCGACCGCACCGCTTGTAACGATGGGATGCGTTATGATGCGTGTCTGCAACCTCGATACCTGCCCGATGGGTATTGCAACCCAGAACCCGGAGCTGCGCAAACGTTTCCGCGGCAAACCGGAGTACGTCATCAACTTCATGCGCTTCATCGCAGAAGAGATGCGGGAATACATGGCAAAACTTGGCTTCCGCACCGTTGACGAGATGGTCGGCCGTTCCGACCTCTTAAAGAGAAATGATAAAGTGACAAACGAGCACGCAGACCGCGTAGACTTAAGCCAGATCCTGAACAATCCGTTTGCAAAAGCAGGCGAGAAGGTAACGTTCGATCCGAAAGATGTTTACGACTTCAAACTTGGCGCAACCCTGGATGAGAAGGTACTCTTAAAGAAATTCGGTCCGGCAATGGATAAGAAAGAGAAGAAGACCGTCAAAGTCGAGATCACCAACACCGATCGTACCGTGGGAACGATTCTTGGTGCCGAGATCACCAGAAAATTCGGCACCTCTCTGGAGCCGGATACGTACACCGTACAGTGCAAGGGTGCCGGCGGACAGAGCTTCGGAGCATTTATTCCAAAAGGACTGACCCTGGAACTTGAGGGCGATTCGAACGATTACTTCGGAAAAGGCCTCTCCGGCGGAAAACTGGTTGTCTACCCGCCGAAAGCAAGAAAGTATAAACCGGAAGAAAACATCATCGTCGGAAACGTTGCCCTCTACGGCGCAACGAGCGGTGAGGCGTACATCAACGGTATCGCAGGAGAGCGTTTCTGTGTCAGAAACTCCGGTGCTTACGCCGTTGTCGAGGGTGTCGGTGAGCATGGATGCGAGTATATGACCGGCGGCCGTGTCGTTGTCCTCGGCGCAACCGGAAAGAACTTTGCAGCCGGCATGAGCGGCGGTATCGCTTATGTCCTGGATGAAAAGAGCAACCTGTACCGCAATTTGAACAAGGAAATGATTTCGATTGAACTGGTAGAAAGCAAATACGATATTGCAGAGCTGAAAAACATGATTGAAAAACACGTCACACACACCGGCTCTGAAAAAGGTAAAGAAATTCTCACACACTTTGACGAATATCTGCCGAAATTCAAGAAGATCATTCCGAATGACTATAAGCGCATGATGATGCTGAGTGCCCAGATGGAAGACAAGGGTCTTAGCAGCGAACAGGCACAGATTGAAGCATTTTACGAAAGCATGCGTAAGTAGGAGGAAGAAGAATTATGGGTAAGCCAACTGGATTTATGGAATATCAGCGCAAGACGGGAAACACCGTTGCCCCGCTTGAGCGTATCAAAAACTTTAAGGAATTTCATCTGCAGCTCCCGAAAAAGGAGCAGCAGATGCAGGCTGCCCGCTGTATGGCATGCGGTGTACCGTTCTGCCAGGCGGGAACCATGATTGCGGGAATGGCCTCCGGCTGTCCGCTGCAGAACCTCGTTCCGGAGTGGAATGACCTTGTGTATCTTGGAAACTATGAGCAGGCATACCGCCGCCTCACCAAGACAAACTGTTTTCCGGAATTTACCTCCCGCGTCTGCCCGGCACTCTGCGAAGCAGCCTGTACATGCAACGTAAACGGAGACCCGGTCTGCACGAAGGAAAATGAACGCGCGATCATCGAAAACGCATGGGCAACCGGCCTGATTACGCCGCACCCGCCGAAAGTGCGCACCGGAAAACGCGTTGCCGTTGTAGGAAGCGGTCCTTCCGGCCTTGCAGCAGCGATGCAGCTCAACCGCCGCGGCCATTCTGTTACGGTCTTTGAACGCCGCGACCGCGTGGGCGGACTTTTGCGCTACGGTATTCCGAACATGAAACTCGATAAGAGCGTCATCGACCGCCGTGTGGATCTGATGAAGGCCGAGGGCATTGAGTTTGTGACGAATGCTGATATCGGAAAAGATGTAAAAGCTGACAAACTCTTAAAAGAATTTGACCGTGTCCTGCTCTGCTGCGGTGCGGCAAATCCAAGAGATATCAAGGCAGAGGGAAGAGATGCAAAGGGCATCTACTTTGCTGTCGATTTCCTGACTTCCGTAACGAAGAGTCTTCTGGATTCCAAGTTTGAGGATCATGCCTACATCGATGCAAAGGGCAAACACGTTGTTGTCATCGGAGGCGGCGACACCGGTAATGACTGTGTCGGAACTTCCATCCGTCTCGGTGCCAAATCTGTGACACAGCTTGAGATGATGCCGAAAGCACCGGATCAGCGTGCCGAGAACAATCCGTGGCCGGAGTGGCCGAAGATCTGCAAGACGGATTACGGCCAGGAAGAGGCAATCGCCGTATTCGGCCATGATCCGCGGATTTACCAGACAACCGTAACGGAATTTATCAAAAACAAAAAAGGTGAAGTCTGCCAGATCAAGACCGTAAAACTGACACCGAAAAAAGATGAGAAATCCGACCGCATGATGATGGTTCCGGTTGAGGGAACCGAAGAGATTCTCCCGGCAGATCTCGTTCTTATTGCAGCAGGCTTTTTAGGATCCCAGAAATATGTGACCGATGCATTTAAAGTGGAAGTCAACCAGCGCACCAACGTGAAGACAGATGACGGAAAATACCAGACAACAAAAGAAAATGTCTTCACCGCAGGCGATATGCACCGCGGCCAGTCCCTGGTCGTATGGGCGATCCGTGAGGGACGCGAGGCAGCAAAGACAGTCGATGAATCCCTGATGGGATACACGAATCTCTAAGTTTTTCTTGACAAAACACGCGAAAAACTGCTATAATATGCCCAAAACAAGGGTGTTTTTACGCAAGGTGTCTTTCTGCCCTGCCGCGTGAAAGCACCCTTTTCGTTTAGAATCGTCTTTGATAAAGGAGAGAATCGATATGGCAAAGTATACGAAGGAAGTGATCCTTCAGATGGCGGAGGAAGAAGATGTTGAATTTATCCGCCTGCAGTTTACCGATATGTTTGGAATGATGAAAAACTATGGCCATCACCGCCGGACAGCTGGAAAAAACGCCCTGAATAATCAGTGCGTTTTCGATGGCTCTTCGTTCGAAGGATTTGTCACCATCGAGGAAGCAGACATGTTTCTGCACCCGGATCTCGACACCTTTGCAATACTTCCGTGGCGTCCGCAGCAAGGAAAGGTTGCAAGATTGATCTGTGATGTGTATGATAGAGAGGGGAATCTTTATGCAAAGAGTTCCCGAACCATCCTTCAGAAGGTAATTTTCGAAGCGAAAGCGATGGGCTATGAGTTTGAAATCTCACCGGAGTGTGAATTTTTCCTGTTCCACACCGATGAGGACGGCGGAGCAACGAGTGTAACGCACGACAAAGGCGGTTATCTGGATCTGGGACCGCTGGACCTGGGAGAAAACGCGCGGCGCGATATGGTGCTGACCCTCGAAGAAATGGGAATCGACGTTGAGTCTTCCTTCCACGAGGTAGCGGCAGGCCAGCACGAACTGGATTTCTGTCCGGCTGCAGCACTTCGGACGGCAGATCAGCTGATGACTGCCAAATTTGCTATCCGTACGATTGCAAAACGTCATGGCCTTCACGCAACCTTTATGCCAAAACCAAAAACCGGAGTTCACGGATCGGGTCTTCATCTTTCCTTCTCCCTGTTTCAGGAGGGAAAAGATGTGTTTGCCGACAAATCCGATGAATACGGGCTCAGCAAAGAGGCATATTACTTTATGGGCGGACTGATGAAACACATCAGCGGAATCGCAGCGATTACCAACCCGCTTGTAAATTCCTACAAACGTCTGACACCGGGATACGGTGCACCGATCTACGTGGCATGGTCTGCAAAGAACAGAAGCCCGCTGATCCGCATTCCGTTGACGGGAGACGGTATCATGGCCATTGAGCTTCGATGCCCGGATTCGGCAGCCAATCCGTACCTGGCACTTGCTGTCTGCATGGCAGCAGGACTTGACGGTATCAAACAGAAAATCGTTCCGCCGTCCCCGGTGGACCGCAATATTTCCGATCTGACAGAAGAAGAACGAAACGCGATGCAGATCACCCTTCTCCCGGGAAGCCTTGGAGAAGCGGTCGCAGAGTTAAAGAAAGACGATTTTCTGTGTCAGGTACTCGGCCAGGAATTTGTGGATGGATATATCAATGCCAAAGAAGAAGAGTGGCATGAGTATCTCCGCCAGGTATCCGACTGGGAGACCGAGAAATATCTGTACCGTATTTAGACGACGAAGGGGCCTGAAAATGCATGAGCAGCATAGTGATAGTACTTCCCAAAATAGAAGATGGAAAGCGCATCCGGGATATTCTGGCAAAAAGAGGATATGAAATCGATGCTGTCTGTTCGACAGCGGCAGCGGCGCTCGGAGAGATGAACAACTTAAACGGCGGTATCGTCATCTGCGGCTACAAGCTCCCGGATATGTTTTTTACGGATCTGAATGAGTGTATGCCGTCCGGCTTCCAGATGCTTCTGATTGCATCGAGCCGCGCATTAAGTGCGGTGGAGGGAACCGGAATCATGGCGGTTACGATGCCGCTTTCCGTGTACGAGCTGGTCAATACACTGGAGATGATGCTGCAGAGTGCGGCACGGCGCAGAAAGAAAGAGCGGGCAAAGCCCAAGGTGCGCAGCGCCGAGGAACAGCACATCATCGATCGTGCAAAAAGCCTTCTGATCGAACGAAATCACATGACCGAGTCGGAGGCCCATCGCTACATGCAGAAATGCAGCATGGACAGCGGCACCAATCTGGTTGAAACGGCACAGATGGTGCTGACGCTTTTGACAGAGTAAGAAAAAGTGAAAAGGAGCGACATAATAATGTTCAAAATCAATGACAATTATCTGAAATTGCCGGGAAGCTATCTGTTTTCCACCATTGCAAAAAAAGTTGCAGCTTACATCGAGGCAAATCCGGATGCGAAAATCATCCGTCTTGGAATCGGCGACGTAACCCAGCCGATCGCACCGGCGATCATTGAAAAGCTGCACGGAGCAGTGGATGAGATGGGACACGCAGAGACCTTCCACGGATATGCACCAGATCTTGGATATGCTTTCCTTCGCGATACCATCGCAAAAAATGATTATCAGGACAGAGGATGCGATATCTCATCTGATGAAATTTTTGTAATCGGACGGCGCAAAATGCGATTGCAGCAACATTCAGGAGATCTTTCAGCC
>ENA-OQCZ01000293-OQCZ01000293.1-human-gut-metagenome-genome-assembly--contig:-NODE-293-length-14881-cov-8.073404_pt1 | contig 14881 bp, 10 predicted proteins | sample MGYA00242505_ERZ504594 | MGnify/ENA primary metagenome ERZ504594 (study PRJEB26092, sample SAMD00036329) | human gut metagenome | host: Homo sapiens | study: EMG produced TPA metagenomics assembly of... | reverse complement strand
TATCTTCTGATGGCCGGTATTGCTGTGCTTGGAATTGGACTGTTGTTTGTACTGCCTCCGCTAGGGTGTGGCTGTTCTGTTTGCTTCTATGGTCGGCAAACGGACTGATGCATGGAAGGGAGAGCAAAAAGCTGGAGAGTGCATTAAAAGCGTTTGGCTGTATCCTGCGGCTGCAGACGGACAGCCAAGGGAACTTGGAAAAGAAAAAATTTCCGGACTGGAAATGTATCAGAAGCGTCTGGAAGAACAGGAAAAACAACTCCGTCCGATTACAAGAAAATGCAGAACACTTGTGAATACGAAAGAATCGCAGGGCGGTGCAGCAAACATGATTTTTGCATACTTTCACACGTTCTTTCTGCTGGATCTGATCGAGTATTCTTCGGTTGTTTCCGGAGTGAAATCGTATGAAAAAGCGATTCTGCAGATGGCAGAGGATCTTGGACTCCTGGACTTTGCACTGTCTGCAGCATCGTACCGGGAGAGCCTTTCGTATTACTGCCGGCCGGAATTCCTGGATGAGAAAAAGGCGGGCTGTCGGATCGATGTGGAGGAGCTTTATCATCCGCTTCTGACACATCCGGTGGCAAACAGTCTGTATGCGGAGGGCGGAATTCTGCTGACCGGCTCGAATGCGTCGGGAAAATCCACATTTATGAAAAACATGGCAGTGAATGCGATTCTGGCACAGACACTGAACACGAGTCTTTCGAAGCGGTACCGCGGTGTTGTGTGCCGGATCATGACATCCATGGCACTCCGCGATAATCTGGCACAGGGAGAGAGTTACTTTGTTGTGGAAGTAAAATCTTTAAAACGGATTCTGGAGGCAAGCCGTGAAAAAACACCGCTTCTGTGCGTCATTGATGAGGTGCTGCGGGGAACAAACACGACGGAGCGGATTGCAGCGTCAGAGAGTGTGCTTGCTGCCCTGCGCCGTGCAAATGTGCTCTGTCTTGCAGCAACACATGATACTGAACTGACGTATCTGCTGGAAGATCTCTACACCAATTATCATTTTGAAGAGCAGATTACCGCGCAGAGTATTTCCTTCCCGTATCGCTTGGAACAGGGGCCGGCAAGAGGAAAGAATGCGATTGCGCTGCTTGGAAATATGGGAATTGATGAAAAAATTGTAAAACAGGCAGAAAGAAGAGCTGCGGAGTTTGAAACAACAGGAAGCTGGGAAAAGAATAAGTTTCTGAGATAGAAAAACAGCCGGGAAAAATTGATCTTTTTTGAAAAAATATGCGAAAATGGTTCAGCATTTTTTCATTGTGTGTTATGATAAAATAGATCGCGTGGTCCGGCAGAAAAACCGCCGGATCTGTTAAGGAGAAAAACATGAGCAGGACAGGCTTGGAAGATGCATATATTATGCGCGGCAGCAAGAAACTCCGCATGGGATATACGACGGGTTCCTGCGCTGCAGCGGCAGCGCGGGGAGCGGCGTTTATGCTGCTTTCCGGGAAAGAAATACAGGAAGTGAAAATCCATACGCCAAAGGGCATTGTTCTGAATCTGGAATTGCTGGATATCCGGAGAAGTGCCGAAAAAGTAAGCTGTGCCGTCCGAAAAGACGGCGGGGATGATCCGGATGTGACAGATAAAGCATTGATTTACGCGGAAGTGACGTTTGGAACAGAAGAGGGAATTGTAATCGATGGAGGATTCGGCGTCGGGCGTGTGACAAAGCCGGGGCTGGATCAGCCGGTCGGAAACGCGGCGATCAACCATGTACCGCGCCAGATGATCCGCGAGAATGTGGAGGAGATTCAGAAAAAACTCGATGATTTCCGCGCACTGCAGGTTATCATCTCCGTACCGGAAGGGGAAGAACTGGCAAAGCATACATTCAATCCGAGACTTGGCATCACCGGCGGCATTTCAATCCTTGGAACGAGCGGGATTGTAGTGCCGATGAGCGAGGAGGCGCTGATTTCCACGATCCGCGTCGAGATGGAAATGCGGAAAGCACAGGGTGACCGCGTCCTTCTGGTGACACCGGGAAATTACGGACAGGACTTCTTAAAAACGTATCCGTGGGTCCGTGCAGACCATTCCGTTAAGTGCAGTAATTACGTCGGAAAAACACTGGAATTTGCAGCTGAGCTCGGCTTTGACGCCATCCTTTTTGTGGCACATCTTGGAAAATTTGTCAAGGTGTCCGGCGGAATTATGAATACCCATTCCCACGAGGCAGACTGCCGTGCGGAGCTTCTTACGGCGCAGGCGGTGCGTGCAGGGGCGGATCTTGCACTGGCTAAAAAAACTGCTGGAGACCGGAACGACGGAAGAAGCGGTGCAGATTTTAAAGGAAGCAGGATGCCTGAAAGAGACCATGGAAAAAGTGACAGAAAAAATTGCTTTTTACATGAATTACCATATTGAGGGCAGAGTGCAGACGGAGGCGATTGTTTTTTCAAGCAATGAGGGCCTGCTCGGGGAAACCCCGGGAGCGGGAGAACTTCTGGAGCGCCTGCGGGAGCAGGAAGAAAAAGAAAACAGAAAAGAGTAAAAACAAAATGACAGGAATTTTATTTGGAACAGGAATCGGACCGGGAGACCCGGAGCTTATGACGTTAAAGGCCGTCCGTCTGATCCGGGAAAATGATACGATTGCAGTACCAGGAGAGAAACCGGAAGAGAGCATTGCCTACCAGATTGCTGTTCAGGCAGTGCCGGAACTGGCAGAAAAAGAGCTCGTTGCTATTCCAATGCCGATGACAAAGAATGCCAAAGAACTGGAGGAAAATCACCGGCGCGGTGCAGAAAAAATAGAGGAGCTGCTGGATGCAGGAAAAAACGTAGTATTTCTGACACTCGGAGATCCAACCGTGTATTCTACCTACCTTTATGTACACAGACGGGTACTGGAAGACGGTTACGATGCGAGAATTGTAAGCGGTGTTACATCGTTCTGCGCGGCAGCAGCATCTCTTTCCGAGGGACTGGTGGAAAATTCCGAAGAACTGCATGTGATTCCGGCGTCTTACCAGATTGAAGATGCACTGGAACTTTCAGGAACAAAGGTTCTGATGAAAGCGGGTAAAAAGATGCCGGCTGTGAAACAGTTCCTGAAGGAAAAGAACTGCCGGGCGGTGATGGTAGAAAACTGCGGCATGGATACGGAACAGAAGTATTTCAGCGCGGAAGAAATCCCGGACCAGGCAAGTTACTATTCACTGATTATTGTAAAAGAAAAGAGGAAAAAATAGATGGTACATTTTATTGGAGCGGGCCCTGGAGCCCCGGATCTGATTACGGTAAGAGGACAGAAGCTGCTTGGTGAGGCGGACATTATCATTTATGCAGGTTCTCTTGTCAATCCGGCACTGCTGGATCTGAAAAAAGAGGGCTGTGTGGTATATAACAGTGCAACCATGACGCTGGAGCAGGTGATTGATGTTATGAAAGAGGCCGAAAGCAAAGGCCAGACTGTGGCAAGACTCCACACGGGAGATCCGTGCCTGTACGGTGCAATCCGCGAACAGATTGATGCGCTCGATGCCCTTGGAATCGCTCACGATGACTGTCCAGGTGTCAGCTCTTTCTGCGGAGCGGCTGCTGCCCTTGAAATGGAATATACGCTGCCGGATATCTCCCAGAGTGTTGTCATCACCAGAATGGCCGGAAGAACACCGGTTCCGGAGCGGGAGAGCATTGCGTCTTTTGCGGCACATCAGGCAACGATGGTTGTATTCTTAAGCACGGGACTCTTAGAGGAACTTTCCCGTGAGCTGATTGCAGGCGGCTATACGGCAGATACTCCGGCAGCGATCGTTTACAAAGCAACCTGGCCGGAGGAGAAGACGTTCGTCTGCACCGTTGGAACACTTGCCGAGACGGCGAAAAAGAACCAGATCACCAAGACAGCGCTGATGATCATCGGAAATGCCGTTTCCCAGGGAAATTACCGTAGAAGTGATCTGTACAATCCGGCGTTTACCACCGAATTCCGAGAGGCAGAAAAATAAGATGAAAATAGCCATAGCAAGTTTTACAAGAAACGGATGCGCCTGGAATCAAAAACTCTGTGCGGCACTGAAAAAACACAGCTGTGAAGGATATGCACTGGAAAAGTACGGGAAAGAAGCGGGAATTCCTGCGATTGCACCGTCGCTTCCTGCATGGACAGAGCGCATGTTTCAGAAAATGGATGCGATTTTGTTTATCGGGGCGTGCGGGATTGCGGTGCGCAGTATTGCACCGTACGTGAAAAGTAAAAAGACAGATCCGGCGGTTCTGTGTATGGATGAACAGGGAAAGTTTGTGATTTCATTACTTTCCGGCCATATCGGCGGAGCAAACGAGCTGACGGAAGAAGTTGCAGCTGTAACGGGTGCGGTTCCGGTCATTACAACGGCAACGGATGTCAATCACAAGTTTGCGGTCGATGTCTTTGCTGTAAAAAATCATTGTGAAATTTGTGAGATGGAGCTGGCAAAAGAGGCAGCGGCGCTTCTGGTGGACGGAAAAACGGTTGGATTCTGCAGCCGTTTTCCGGTGGATGGAACAAAACCGGAGGAACTGATCCCGGAAGAGGCGGCAAAACCGTCGATGGGAATCTGCATTACCACATCGGAAGAGGATTCGCCATATGAGAGAACACTTCACCTGATCCCGAAGGTGATCACCGTCGGCATCGGCTGTAAGAAGAATACACCGGCCGGCCGGATTGAAGAAAAGGTTCTTGCGGCACTTGCGGCGGCCGGGATTTCTCCAAAAGCAGTTCGACAGGCGGCAAGTATTGATCTGAAAGCGCAGGAGCCGGGAATTCTGCAGCTGGTGGAAAAGTATGGCTGGCAGTACCGGACCTTTTCTGCAGAAGAACTGGAAACGGCGGAGGGGGAATTTACGCCGTCTCCGTTTGTGAGGAAGATTACAGGAATTGACAATGTCTGTGAGCGCAGCGCAGTTCTTGCCGGCGGCAGACTGATAAAGAAAAAAAAGGCAGCGGACGGTGTAACAGTTGCACTGGCTGCGGCGGACTGGAGGGCAGTATTTTGAGTACAATTTTTGTCGTGGGCATCGGCCCCGGAGCATATGAAAAAATGACGATCGAGGCGGCGGATGCGCTGCGGAACTGCGATGTGATCATCGGCTATACCGTCTATGTGGATCTGGTAAAAGAACATTTTGCAGGAAAAGAATTTCTGACGACGCCGATGCGGAAAGAGGTGGAGCGCTGCCGTCTGGCATTTGAAACTGCGGCAGAGGGAAAACAGGTTGCTATGATCTGCAGCGGAGATGCCGGCGTTTACGGTATGGCAGGTCTGATGTATGAGCTTTCGGAAGAATGGCCTGATATTGAAATTAAGGTAATTCCAGGCGTGACCGCCGCAACGGGAGGCGCTGCCGTTCTTGGTGCACCGTTGATCCACGACTTCGCCCTGATCAGCCTGAGCGATCTTCTGACACCGTGGGAGAAAATTGAAAAACGTCTTCTGCTGGCATCGGAAGCGGATTTTGTCATCTGTCTTTATAACCCGGGAAGCCATAAGAGAGCGGATTATCTGGAAAAAGCGTGTGATCTGATGCTTCGTTACAAAGCGCCGGAAACCGTCTGCGGAATCGTAAGCCAGATCGGAAGAGACGGGGAGACGAGCCGGACCATGACGCTTGCAGAACTTCGCAATACAAAAGTGGATATGTTTACGACGGTATTTATCGGAAACAGTCAGACAAAGGAAATCCGGGATCACATGGTAACGCCGAGGGGATATCGCTATGAATAAAGTAATCGTCTTTGCCGGAACGACGGAAGGCCGGGAGATCTGCAGTTTTCTGAAAAAATATGAGATTGCATCCCTTGCCTGTACGGCGACAGAATACGGCAAGTGCCGGATCGAGGAGGGCGGTGCCCTGACGGTTCGAAGCGGAAGACTGACAGAAGAAGAGATGGAACAGCTTTTTGGCGAAGAACAGCCGGAAATGGTTATTGATGCAACCCATCCGTATGCCGATCTTGTGTCGGAAAATATCCGGTCTGCATGTGAAAAAGCAGGAAAAACGTATCTTCGGCTGCTGCGGCCGTCGCTTGCGGCAGATCCATCCTGCGTCATGGTCGATACGACAGAAGAAGCGGTATCGTATCTGGCGGGCACAGAGGGAAAGATTTTGGTGACAACAGGAAGCAAGGAACTCGCAAAATTTGCAGAGCTTCCGGATTATAAAAACCGTGTGTATGCCCGGGTGCTGCCGTTGCCAGGCGTAATTGCATCCTGCGCGGAACTTGGATTTGATGCCGCACATACCATAGGCATGCAGGGACCGTTTTCTATGGACATGAACGTTGCAATGCTGCAGTCGTTCCATGCCGAATGGATGGTAACGAAGGAATCCGGAAGAAACGGCGGCTTTGAAGAAAAAATTGAGGCAGCCAAAAAGGCCGGTGTCCGTGTCGTTCTGATCGGCCGTCCGAAAGAGGAAGAAGGACTCTCGGAGGACGAGGTCAAGCGGTATCTCGTTGAAAAATTTGATCTGTCCGTGAAACGGGACGTCGTGATCGCCGGAATCGGACCTGGTGCAGAAGCACAGATGACGCTGGCGCTCGTAGACGCGTGTGAGCAGGCGGATGTGCTGATCGGTGCGGGACGCATGACAAAAGCAGTAGAAAAATATCAGAAGCCAATGCTTGCAGAATACAGCCCGGAAAAGATTTACGAGTATCTGAAGGCGCACCCGGAATATGAAAAGATTGTTCTTCTGCAGTCGGGTGATGTCGGCTTTTACAGCGGAGCAAAGAAACTTCAGGCCGTCCTTGCGGAAGATGCGGATTTTTCTGTCCGTGTAGAGCCGGGAATTTCTTCGCTGGTTTATTTCTGTGCCAAAATCGGAGTGTCCTGGGAGGATGCAGCATTTGTGAGCCTGCACGGGCAGCACTGCAACTTTCTGGAGACGGTCCGCCGAAACCGGAAAACTCTGGCGATCGCCGGCGGAAAGGGCAGTGTCAGGGAAATCTGCCAGACGTTAAGTTCGTACGGCTGGGAGCAGATTGTGCTGCATGTGGGAACGGATCTGTCGTATCCGGAAGAACAGATTGTGACAGGAACCCCATTCGAACTTGCTAAAATGGAGTTTGCCCCGCTTGCGGTTCTTCTGTTTGAAAACCCGAATCCGGAACCAGAGTTTACAGCCGGCATGGCAGATGAAGTATTTCTGCGTGACAAAGTACCGATGACCAAGCGGGAAGTGCGCAATGCGTCTCTTTCTCATCTGCAGCTTTCTTTGAATTCTGTTGTCTATGATATTGGATCGGGCACAGGTTCTGTTTCGATTGAGATGGCGCTTCGTGCAGCACAGGGAAAGGTATATGCGATAGAAAAAAATCCGGCAGCCGTTGCACTTCTGCAGGAAAATAAAAAGAAATTTGCAGTGGATCATCTGGAAATTATTGAGGGAACTGCACCGGAAGCACTCGAAGCACTCCCGGTTCCGACGCATGCATTTATCGGCGGGTCTGCCGGAAACTTAAAAGAGATTCTGGAACTGCTCCTGCGGAAGAATCCGAACATCCGCGTGGTATTAAATACAGTAACCGTGGAAACATTAGCGGAGGCAGCATCGTGTTTCAAAAAACTTGCGTTTGAAGAGCCGGAAATCGTCTGCCTGCAGGCTTCCAATGCGAAAAAGGCCGGAAGAAGCCATCTGATGATTGCCCAGAATCCGGTTTATATCTTTACAGCCCAGGGAGGTGCCAAAGAATGAAAGCACCAAGAATCATGCTGGCAGCAGGAAGGAGCGGAAGCGGGAAAACGATGATCACCTGCGGACTGCTCCGTGCACTGCAGCAGATGGGAAAGCAGCCCGCAGCGTTTAAATGCGGCCCGGATTATATCGATCCGATGTTTCACGAACAGGTAATCGGCGCCCCGTCGTGTAATCTGGATCCGTTTTTCACAGAGGAAGAAACAACACAGTATCTGTTCTGCAAACATGCAGCGGGTCATGACATTTCCGTATTGGAAGGCGTTATGGGGTATTACGACGGTCTTGGCGGAATTTCTACCAAAGGCAGCGCCTACGATCTCGCCGGTATGACAAAAACGCCGGTTCTTCTGGTTGTCGATGCCAAAGGCATGAGCGTTTCAGCGCTTGCCTTTATCAAGGGATACCTGCAGTACAAAGAGGACAGCCGGATCGCCGGTGTAATCTTTAACCGGATGTCAGAGATGCTGTACCGGGAGATCGCGCCGATGGCGGAAAAAGAACTTGGCATTTCCTGTGTCGGCTTTGTGCCGGAACTGAAGGAATGCCACTTAGAAAGCCGCCACCTCGGCCTTGTGATGCCGGATGAGGTGGAAAATCTGCAGGAGCAGGTCAATCTGCTTGCAGAAACACTGCAGAAGACACTGGATTTTGAAAAAATTCTTGCGATTGCAGAAGGGGCAGAAGAGCTCTCGGGAAAAATGCCGGAAGTCCTGCGTAAGGTGACAGAAAGCGAAGTAGCCGCCAAGGTGCGTGTTGCGAAGCCGATTCTTGCCGTTGCAAAGGATGAAGCATTTTGTTTCTTTTATCGGGATAATCTGGAGCTTCTCGCGTCACTTGGAGCCAAAATCGAATATTTTTCGCCGCTTTCCGATGCGGAGCCGCCAAAGAATACAGACGGATTTCTGTTCTGCGGCGGCTACCCGGAGCTGCACGCAGAAGAGCTTTCGGAAAACCAGACCATGAGAACGAAGATCCGCGATAACATCCGTCAGGGAATGCCGGTTCTTGCAGAATGCGGCGGTTATATGTACCTGTCAGAATCCATGGAGGATATGGATGGAAATGTGTATCCTATGGTACAGGCTGTTCCGGGAAATGTTTACCGGACAAAAAAGCTGGGAAGATTCGGCTATATCACCCTCACGCCAAACACGAAAGATACCTTTCGGAACGGCGGAAATCCGGTGCGCGGCCATGAGTTCCATTACTTTGACAGCACAGACTGCGGAAGTGCATGGCATGCGGCAAAACCGCTGCGGAAGCGGAACTGGGAATGCATTCATGCGACAAAACGGATGATGGCGGGATTCCCGCATCTTTACTATATGGCAAGTCCGCACCTCGCACTGGAATTTCTGGAGCAGTGTGTTTCTTACCGGAAAGAACAGGAGAAAACAAGATGAAAACAGCATTAGCAGCCCTGATTGTGGGCTATGGATTGGACCTGCTGCTTGGAGATCCCTCCTTTTTGTACCATCCGATCCGTGTGATCGGAAATCTCATTGCCCTGCTGGAAAAATGGCTGCGGAAGGTATTTCCGAAAACGCCAAATGGAGAGCTTGCCGGAGGAGTTTTTCTCGTGATCCTCGTCTGTCTGGCGGGATACGGTGTTCCGGCACTGCTGCTCTTTGCGGCATTTAAAATTCATCCGGTCATCGGCTTCCTTCTGGAGGTTCTCTGGTGCTGGCAGATTCCGGCAACGAAATGCCTGAAGGATGAGAGCATGAAGGTCTATCAGAAATTAAAAGAAAACGATCTTCCGGGGGCGCGCTATGCGGTTTCCATGATCGTAGGACGTGATACGAAAAATCTTTCGGAAACAGGAGTGACGAAAGCTGCCGTGGAAACGATCGCGGAGAATACGTCGGACGGTGTCATTGCACCGCTCCTCTTTCTTGCCCTCGGCGGACCGGCATTGGGCTTTCTGTATAAGTCTATCAATACCATGGATTCCATGGTGGGATACAAAAATGACAAATATCTGTATTTTGGACGGTGTGCGGCAAAGCTGGACGATGTCGTCAATTACATACCGGCGAGAATCAGCGCATGGCTGATGATTCTTGCGTCTGCATGCGAGCGCATGAACTGGAAAAATGCAGAAAAAATTTACAAACGCGACCGTTACTGCCACGCCAGCCCAAATTCTGCGCAGACAGAAGCAGTTATGGCAGGGGCGCTGGAAGTACAGCTTGCCGGAGATGCCGTGTATTTCGGCAAAGTCGTAAAGAAACCAACGATCGGCGATGACATCCGCCCGGTCGAGGCGGAAGATATCAAAAGAGCAAATCATCTGATGTATCTGACCTCGTTCCTCGGACTGGTGTTCTTTGCGGGAATCCGCGCGCTCTTTTTATTTCTGTAAAAAGAGAAGATAGAAACACAACGGAAAAGAGAAAGGAAGGCATATGGTATGAGACAAAATCCACATGGAGGAGACATTTACACGAAAAAATGCAGAGTCGATTTTTCTGTGAATGTCAATCCTCTTGGAGCTCCGGAAAGTGTGAAAGAGGCGGTGAGAAAGAGCGCGGAATCGGTGGAACAGTATCCTGACGCACTGTGCCGGGACCTGACCCGGGCACTGTCGGAAAAGGAGCAGCTTCCAGAAGAAAATATCCTGTTTGCAAACGGCGCCGCGGAGCTTATTTTTGCCCTGACACAGGCTCTCCGCCCGAAAAAAGCGCTGATTGCAGCGCCGGGATTTGCAGAGTATGAAGCAGCACTTTCAGCGGCAGGGTGTTTTATCCGTATGTATCCGCTGCAAAAGGAAAAAGGCTTTCTTTTACAGGACGATTTCTGCGATGATCTGACCGACGATCTGGATCTTGTTTTTTTATGTAATCCAAATAATCCAACCGGCCTTACGATTCCGCAGGAGCTTCTTTTAAAGATCCTGGATAACTGCCGGGAGCGTAACATCTATCTGGTGCTGGATGAGTGTTTCATAGAATTTCTGCCGGAGCCGGAAAAAGTGACGATGCAGGGAAAACTGGACGAATATCCGAATCTGCTGATTCTGCGTGCGTTCACAAAGATTTACGCAATGCCTGGCCTGCGTCTTGGCTATCTGCTCTGTAGCGACGAGGATCTGCTGGATCGGATCAGCCGCAGCATGCAGTCGTGGAATGTTTCGATTCCGGCGCAGATGGCAGGCCTTGCCGCCCTGAACGAGGATGCTTACGTCAAAGAAGCACGGGAACTGATCGGAAAAGAACGCGCCTGGATGAAAGCAGAACTGGAAAAAGCAGGTCTTACCGTATGGGATTCCTGTGCAAATTATCTGTTCTTTGAGGGACCGAAAGGACTTGCCGCACGGCTGGAAAAAGGCGGCATTCTGATCCGCGACTGTTCCAACTACCCGGGCCTTGCCGACGGATATTACCGTGCAGCCGTACGCACACATGAAGAAAACCAGATTCTGACAGAAGCCGTTTCACAGATTCTGCAGTGGTTTTAGGAGGAAAAACGATGGCGAAAGTAATTATGATACAGGGAACGATGTCAAATGCGGGAAAAAGTCTGCTTGCGGCGGGCTTATGCCGGATTTTCCATCAGGACGGATACCGTGTGGCGCCGTTCAAATCACAGAATATGGCGCTGAATTCGTTTATTACGAGAGAAGGCCTTGAGATGGGACGTGCACAGGTCATGCAGGCGGAAGCGGCCGGGATCGAACCGTCCGTTTTGATGAACCCGATTCTGTTAAAGCCGACGAATGACACCGGTTCGCAGGTGATTGTAAACGGTGAGGTACTGGGAAACATGAGTGCGCGGGAATATTTTTCCCACAAAAAAGAGCTGATCCCGGACATCATGAAAGCGTACCATGCACTGGAAGAACAGTATGATATCATTGTGATCGAGGGAGCCGGAAGTCCGGCGGAGATCAACCTGAAAGCCGATGATATCGTCAATATGGGAATGGCAAAGCTTGTGGATGCACCGGTGCTCCTCGTCGGAGATATTGACCGCGGCGGCGTTTTTGCTCAGCTTTACGGTACCGTAGAGCTTTTAGAGCCGGATGAGCGCGACCGCATCAAGGGTCTGATTATCAACAAATTCCGCGGGGACAAAACCATCCTGGACCCGGGCGTTGTGATGCTGGAAGAAAAAACACACATCCCGGTGGTCGGCGTGGCGCCGTATCTCCACATCGAAGTGGAAGACGAGGACAGTCTGACCGAGCGATTCACCAGAAAAGAGGAGATCGGTCTCATTGACCTTGCGGTCATCCGTCTCCCGCGTATTTCAAACTTCACCGATTTCAACCCGTTCGAGCGGATCGAAGGCGTATCACTCCGCTACGTAAGCTCTGTCTCCGAACTGAAAAATCCGGATATGATTCTGCTTCCGGGAACGAAAAACACGATGGAGGATCTGCTCTGGATGCGTCAGAATGGTCTGGAAGTGGCCGTACTGAAGGCGGCTGCGGCCGGAAAAGTAATTTTCGGTGTCTGCGGCGGCTTCCAGATGCTCGGAGATACGCTGAGCGATCCGCTGCATGTCGAAGCCGGCGGAACGATCAAAGGAATGGGACTCCTGCCGATGGATACCGTATTTGCCGGTGAGAAGACGAGAACCCGCGCGGAGGGCGCTTTTGGAAAAACAGAAGGCGTTCTTGCCGGGATCGAGGGAACCCGGATTGAGGGCTATGAAATCCATATGGGAGAAACGGTGCGGAAAGAAGAAACAGAAGCATTCACGTTCATCGATGATCAGAACCGTGCTGATTCGGATAAGCTGGACGGTGCACAGAAAGGAAATGTGTACGGTACGTATGTGCACGGCATTTTCGACAAAGAAGAAGTTGCCGAGCGGATCGTGGAAGCACTTGCAAAGAATAAGGGAATTGCCATGGAGCAGATTCACGGTGTCGATTACCAGACATTCAAAGAGACACAGTACGATATTCTCGCAGATGCGCTGCGCGAGCATCTCGACATGAAGAAGATTTATCAAATTCTGGAAGAAGGGGCATAAAGATGAAGATAGAACTGGAGCAGGTAAGCCCGCACGAGATTGAAAAGAGAAGCTTTGAAATTATCACGGAAGAATTAAACGGAAGAACGTTTCCAGAGGATCAGGAACTGGTTGTAAAGCGGTGTATCCACACAAGTGCGGATTTTGATTATGCGGATAATCTCTGCTTTTCGGAGCATGCGGTGGCAAAAGGCATCGAGGCGATCCGGGAGGGAGCCTGCATTGTGACGGATACGCAGATGGCAAGATCCGGCATTAACAAAAAGGTGCTTGCGCGCCACGGCGGTGAAGCGCTCTGCTTTATGTCAGACGAAGATGTTGCGGCAAGAGCAAAAGAAACCGGAAGCACCCGCGCGGCAGCCTGCATGGAAAAAGCGGCGGAGCTGGATAAAAAGCTGATTATTGCGGTTGGAAATGCGCCGACGGCACTGGTCCGCCTCTATGAACTGATCGGGGAAGGAAAAATAAAACCGGCGCTGATCATCGGAGTTCCGGTCGGCTTTGTCAATGTGGTACAGTCCAAAGAACTGATTATGCAGACCAATATCCCGTATATCGTGGCACGCGGACGAAAAGGCGGCAGCAATATCGCGGCGTGCATCTGCAACGCACTCCTGTATATGATGGATCAGGACCGCGGATATTAAAAATAGATGAAAAAACGGAAAGCAGAAGTCTTGACAGATTTCGAATCACCGTTTATACTATGGAACATGGAAAAAGGCTTGGAAGGGAACAAGTAGACGTACAAAAACGCGGACAGAAAGCAGCCGGCAGATGAGAGGCGCATGCAGGTTCTGTACGATTCGAATACATCCCGGAGTTGCGCACCGAATAAAACGGGCGGCAGAAGAACGAACTATGATGCACGTTTTTAGTAGGCTGCGACGTAAGAGACGAACGTTACAGCGTCAGGGTATTCAGAGGTTTTGGATACCGACAAAGGCAGCTGCCGTGAGACAGCTGTGAAGTAAGGTGGTAACACGGGAGATACGGGCTCTCGTCCTTTGAATCGGAAAGGACGGGAGTCTTTTTGTATAAAAAACTTTGGTCCCAGACGGTAACACATACCCGAAAGTCAACCGAAAAAAGGAGAAAAACAAAATGCAGATTTATGACGAACTGATCGCCAGAGGCCTTCTGGCACAGGTAACCGACGAAGATGAAATCAGAGACCTGGTAAACAATGGAAAAGCAACGTTCTATATCGGATTCGACTGCACCGCAGACAGTCTGACCGCAGGTCACTTCATGGCACTGACCCTGATGAAACGGATGCAGATGGCAGGAAACAAACCGATCGCCCTGATCGGCGGCGGCACCACCATGATCGGTGACCCGTCCGGAAGAACCGATATGAGAAAAATGCTGACCCGCGAGGAGATCGACCACAACGCAGAGTGCTTCAAACGTCAGATGGAGCGTTTCATCGAGTTCGGCGAGGGAAAAGCTATGATGCTCAACAACGCAGACTGGCTGCTGAACCTGAACTATGTAGAACTGCTCCGTGAGGTAGGTGCATGCTTCAGCGTCAACAACATGCTCCGTGCAGAGTGCTACAAACAGCGTATGGAAAAAGGTCTTTCCTTCCTGGAGTTCAACTACATGATTATGCAGAGCTACGACTTCTATCACATGTTCCAGAAATACGGCTGCAATATGCAGTTCGGCGGCGATGACCAGTGGTCCAACATGCTGGGAGGAACCGAACTGATCCGCCGTAAACTTGGAAAAGATGCCTATGCAATGACCATCACCCTTCTGACCGACTCTCAGGGCAAGAAGATGGGTAAAACCGCAGGAAACGCTGTATGGCTTGACCCGAACAAGACCAGCCCGTTCGATTTCTACCAGTACTGGAGAAACGTGGACGATGCCGATGTCTTAAAATGTATCCGTATGCTGACCTTCCTGCCGCTGGAGCAGATCGACGAGATGGATTCCTGGGAAGGAAGCAAGCTGAACGAGGCAAAAGAGATCCTGGCCTATGAGCTGACCTCCATGGTACACGGCGAGGAAGAAGCAAAGAAAGCGCAGGAAGGCGCACGTGCCGTATTCTCTACCGGAAGCTCCGAGCATATGCCGACCAGTGAACTTTCTGCAGAGGATTTCACGGACGATAAAATCGATATCGTAACCCTTCTTGTCAAAGCAGAGCTTGCAAAGACCAGAAACGAAGGACGCC
>ENA-OQCZ01000291-OQCZ01000291.1-human-gut-metagenome-genome-assembly--contig:-NODE-291-length-14932-cov-2.873286_pt1 | contig 14932 bp, 14 predicted proteins | sample MGYA00242505_ERZ504594 | MGnify/ENA primary metagenome ERZ504594 (study PRJEB26092, sample SAMD00036329) | human gut metagenome | host: Homo sapiens | study: EMG produced TPA metagenomics assembly of... | reverse complement strand
CTTCTCTGAACCCATATTTTGATTTAGCAGAGAATTTAATATTTCTATCTATTTTATGCAGATTTCTTTATCAGCATCAGTTCAACTCTGATAATACCAACTATGCCACCACGCCAAATTTCTATACTATTCGTTACATCAAACCAAATCGTTCATTTAACCGCCATTAGCCTTTTGAATAAAAGTAATACACTCTTTAAAATTATATAAAAATAAACTGTTACCCATCAACTTTTTCACGCAGATTGTACCTTTCCCATTGATCACAGGACACTTTCTCTAACCTAAAATTTCTTTAGGGGGAAAGCTATGACGATCAAGAAGAAAGTGGAAACTTTAAGAACTAGTTCTGCGACTAGTCGTACGACTAGTAGTTCTTATTAGGAGACTTCCGGGATTGAGGCTGAGAAATTAGTGCCCGAAGTTCCCCGCATCTTGATGATCCTGATGACGCGGTGTCAGAAGATTCGTCTCCAGTGGTTGTCGTCAGGGAAACCAGGAAGCGCTGGACGGCTGAGCAGAAGCTGTCGATTATCAGGCTGACCTATCTGGACGGAAATACCATGTCTTCTGTCGCGCGGCAGTACGGCATATCCCCTGTGATGCTTTTTGCCTGGAGATCAAAGGCGAAGAAAGGGTTACTGACGTCAGGGCACAGTGCAGGTGAGAAAACTGTCCCAGCCTCTCAGTATGCGCAGGCGCTGGATAAAATCCAGCGCCTGCAAAAACTGCTTGGGAGAGCTGTTTCTGATAACGAGCTCCTCAAAGAAGCTGTGGAGATGATGTCAGGAGAAAAATTCAATACGCGCTGAGCCTGATACAAGAAGGGCACCCAATCAAGGGGTTTCCAGGGTGCTTGGTTTAGCACGCTCAAATCTTGAGATCATGCTCCACCGGAAAGAAAACTGGACTGACAAGAGGATAAAAGCCAACAGGACGGTCTCGCAGAGTCTGACCAATCTATTCTTTCTGACGTAATGGGAGTGCTGAAGGTATTTCCTTCGTTTGGGTACCGCCGAATCAGCGCGGTCATAGCCCAGAGGCGCAGAAACCTGGGCAAGCCACCGATACCATAAACGAATCTTCCGGATAATCCATCAATTTAATCTGACTTTGCCTCAGAAATTACCGCTGCATGGCTTTTCCTCCGATCACCGGGGACATATTGCTGTCGCTGAACTCGATCGCCGCTGGTGCTCAGATGGTCTCGAATTCAGATGCCTAAATGGTGAGATCGTCACCGCTACCTTCGTAATTGATTGCTGTGACAGGGGGTGTCTTTCTCTTGTCGCAAAATCAGGCAAGGGATTGACCCCCGCTATGGTGCGGGACGCCTTGATTATCGCCACAGAAAGAAGATTTGAAAATCTTTCAGGAAACCACGTCCTTGTGCAATTTCTGACGGATAACGGGGCAGCCTACACATCCATATCGACTCAGACCTCGTTTGCAGACTGGGGCTGATTGATTGCAAAACTCCGGTCTGCAGGCCGCAAAGCAACGGCATAGCAGAGGCTTCTATCAAAATCCTGAAACGGGATTATCTCCCTTTCAAAGATTTAACCAGCGCTTATACCGCAATGGAATCATTAGGAAAAAGTACAGAATATTTATAACAGAATTCATACTCACTCGGCATTGGAATTACCTGTCACAAAAGGATTTCCGTGAAATCAGATGTCCGTGCCCTAACCCTCTATCTCTTCCACTCCACAGGTATAAGTACAAACTTTAGCATTCAAGATTCGGGCTTGCTTAGAGCAATAGCAAAACCCCCGAACTCTTAAGAGTTTCGGGGGTTTTACTTACAACTGGCGGAAGGGGAGGGATTCGAACCCTCGATAGGGCCAGGCCCTATGCCGCCTTTCCAGGGCGGTACATTCAACCACTCTGCCACCCTTCCAGGATGGGTTCCACTAAGGCTTTCAAGCCCGTCCCGAATAAAGGTTTACGTCTTCAGGACAACCAGCGTTACCGGCTAGCGAGACTTGAAATTATACGGATGCATATCACATTGTCAAGGCATAGCCACAACATTTTTTTCTGATTGCTGTCATAGGGACCTCTGTCACCCTCTCAAAGTCATCCTTTTTCATCCTGTCATGCGTTCTTCTTTTCTTCTAAAATACTGTCCCCTACGACAAAAAGAGACGCCGAAAACGTCTCTATTCATAAACTCTGTTTCTCTAGAGGTACTTGTTTCATGGCACATGTTGTCTGTGATGGCTGCGTTAACTGCAAGCACACTGATTGCGTGGACGTCTGCCCGGTAGACGCTTTCCGCGAAGGTCCCAACTTCCTCGTGATCGATCCTGATGAATGCATCGACTGCGCGGTCTGCATTCCGGAGTGCCCGGAAGCCGCGATTTTCGCGGAGGAAGATGTTCCTGAAGATCAGCAGGAATATATCCAGATCAACGCGGAGCTTTCCAAGCAGTGGCCTTCCATCACCCGCAAGAAGCCCGCTCCTGATGACTGGGAGAAATGGTCTGGCGTGCCGAATAAGCTTCAGTACCTGAAGAGGTAAGCGAACGGTGGCTGATAAGACTCAGAGCCTCGCAGACCGCATAAACGACGCGCTGCCGCAGACCTTCTGCCGGCAGTGCGGCTTTGCGGGCTGTCGTGAGTACGCCGAAGCGGTTGCTGCCGGCCTTGCTCCCATTAACCGCTGTCCCCCAGGCGGCGATGAGGGCATTCATGCGCTTTCTCTTATCACGCATCAGCCCTACCTTCCTCTTGACCCTGAGTACGGTCGGGAACTTCCTTTTGCTGTCGCCCGGATCCGCGGTGACGAATGCATTGGCTGCGGCCGCTGTCGCAAGGTCTGTCCGGTAGACGCGATCACAGGCGGTCCCAAGCGTCTTCACGCTGTGATTGAGGATGCCTGCACCGGCTGCTCGCTCTGCCAGGCCGCGTGTCCGATTGCCTGTATCAGCATGGTGGAAACCGGGGCCGAGTGGACGCCCGAAAAGGCGTCTGCCGCCTCAAACCGTCATCAGGCCCGCAAGTCCCGCCTTGAGAGAGAATCCCTGGAACAGGAAGCCCGCTACGCGGCTCTGGGTCAGGGGGATCTCGCCCGCAAGAAGGCGGCTATCGAAGCCATCCTCGCGCTTGCCGCCAAAAAATAAGTTTCATCCAAATTCGGGAGGTGCTTTCACGTGAATTCAGCCGATATCCGGGAAATTTTCAGGCGCCTCGCCGAACTTCGTCCTGATCCCAAAAGCGAACTGAACTACCGGACGCCTTTTGAGCTCCTCGTTGCCGTTGTGCTTTCCGCGCAGGCGACCGATAAGAGCGTGAATGAGGCCACCAAAGTTCTTTACGCTCACGCAAACACCCCTGAGGCGATTCTCGCGCTCGGAGAAGAGGGACTCATCCCTTATATCAACAGGATCGGTCTCTACCGGAACAAAGCAAAACACGTGATCGGGCTCTGCTCCGAGCTGATCAAGCGCTTCAACGGCGAAGTTCCGGAAGACTTTGATGCGCTCTGCTCCCTTCCTGGTGTCGGGCACAAGACAGCAAACGTTGTTCTTAACGTCGCGTTCGGTCATCCCACAGTTGCTGTAGATACCCACATCTTCCGTGTCGCGAACCGGACCGGCATCGCCCCCGGGAAAACACCGGACGAAGTATCAGAAGCTATCGTCCGCGTCTGCCCGAAGGAATATCTCCATAACGCGCACCACTGGCTCCTTCTTCACGGCCGCTACTGCTGCACCGCGAGAAACCCGAAATGCTGGGAATGCCCGATCCGGGATCTCTGCGAATTTGACGAAAAGACACCTGCGCCGGAGGAAAAACCGATTCCTCATATCCTTCCCCAAAAAAAGAAGGCCGGAAACCGCGCGCCGCTTCCGCTTCCCGGAAGAAAAAGTCATCCTGACGCTTTTCCTCCATCACTCCAGGCCGGTTGCAGTTTCCGCTTTCTCTCAGCTCCGCTAACATAGATAGATTACGTTTTGAAATTTCCTCTCGGAATTTCGACGCGGTTTATTAGCGGCTAAAGAAAAAAGAGACGCATATATGGAAGGAACGAAGCACCTCACGCCCAGGTATTCCCAGATGGCCCTTGGCCTTGCGGACGACATCCTGGGACCGATTCTCGCTGACGGCTCAAAACCGGATTTTATTTCGTTCGGCGGCGGTCTTCCCTGCCCAGAAGGTTTCCTGTTGAAGCGCTGCGGGAAGCCTCCGACTGGTGCCTGAAGACCTACCCGAGCCGGTCTCTGCAGTATTCGGGACCGGAAGGAGAACCGGAACTCCGTGAGCAGATCGCCGCTTACGAAACTTCCCGCGGGAATCCGACGTCGCCTGACGAAATTCTTGTCACGTCAGGCAGTCAGCAGGCGCTTGATCTCTGCGGCCGGGTTTTCCTGTGACCCGGGTTCAAAGATTCTGATTCAGCGTCCTTTCCTATATTGGCGCCCTGGAAGCTTTCAACCTCTCTCAGTCCGACGTACGTTGAAATGCCGTCTGATGCTGAAGGCGCGGCTCCGGCTGAAATCGGGGAAGAAGCGCGCGGTGTCCGGTTTGCCTATACGCTCGCCACTTACTGCAATCCGACCGGACAGACGATGAGCGCTGAGCGCCGGAAGCAGCTGATTGAAAAAGCCGAGCAGTACGATTTCTGGATCGTTGAAGACGATCCTTATGGCGAACTCTGGTACGAAAAGAAGCCTCCGATCTCCATCCGGAATCTGGCGCCGCACCGCACGATCCGCCTCTGCTCCTTCTCGAAGATCCTCGCCCCGGGTCTTCGCCTTGGCTACATCATCGCGCCGCGTGACGTGATTCAGATGTTCTCGAAGATCCAGAGCTACGCTGTCCTCTCCACTCCCTGCATCAATCAGCTCGTCGCTGCCCGAGTGCTCGCAAGCGGCCTTCTGAAGACGCATCTCCCGGAAGTCCGCGCGATCTACCGCGAGCATTCGTTCGATATGCAGCAGGCGCTTTCTGAATTCATGCCGAAAGACCCCGGCATCAGCTGGACCAGGCCAGAGGGCGGCATGTTTATCTGGCTTACGCTTCCGAAGCCGATTGACACGTTTGCCATGCTTCCGAAGGCGCTCCGGATGAAGCTTCTCTATGTGCCGGGATTCGCGTTCTACCCGAACTCCCCTGAGCAGAACCATATCCGACTTTCCTTTGTGACTGTTCCGAAGGAAAAGACGATTGAAGGTGTTCAGCGTCTCGCGGCTCTCGTGTCGGACGAACTCCGACGCCTCTGATCCCTCAAAGCAAAAAGGAACACCACGCCATGGCTCTGCCAAAAATTGAAATTCTGACGACAGGCGGCACGATTGCAGGAAAGGGAGAGAGTGAAACCGGCTCTTCTTACCACGCGGGAGAAGTTCCTGGAGACGAACTTGTCCGCTCAGTCCCTGGGCTCAGCCGGGTTGCTGATATTACAGTGCGGGAAATCGCCTCCATCCCTTCTCAGGACATGACAGAAGGCGTGTGGCTCGCCCTTCTCTCCGCGATCCGTGAGGACGCGGAGAAGTTTGACGGGTTCGTCATCACGCACGGCACTGACACCATGGAAGAAACCGCTTTCTTCCTTAGCCTCACCGTGCCGGCAGGAAAATCCGTTGTGATCACGGGAGCCATGCTCCCCTCCACCGCTCTTTCTTCTGACGGTCCTAAAAACCTCTATAACGCGGTTTCTGCCGCCGCGGCTCCCAAATCGTCTCGCTATGGTGTCATAGCCGCGATGAACGGAGAACTCTTCGCCGCCCGGGGGCTCTTCAAATCAAAGACGGTGGCGCTTGACACATTCAGTACCCGTTTCGGAGGTCCGATTGGCTGGACGCAGGGCGGTGTCACGCACTTCAGCGTGAGTCCCGCGCCTGAACGATCCCTTCCCTCTTTCCGGGACCTCGGGGCAATCCGCGAGAGTTCGCTTCCCAAAATCGCCTGCATCGCGGTCTGGGCTGGTTCTGACGGCGTTGCCGCATCCGCCTACATGGATGCCGGCTATCAGGGACTCGTCATTGAAGGTTTCGGTGACGGCAATATCCCCGGAGGTCTCCTCCCCACGCTGCGGCTTGCCGCGGAATCGGGGCTTGCTGTCGTACGGTCCAGCCGCTGTGCTTACGGCCCCGTGCTGGAAGCAGGAGAAATTAACGACGCTGAAAACGGATTTGTCTGCGGCGGAGCGCTTTCTGCCGCTCAGTGCCGTATTCTTCTGCAGCTCGCTCTCCTTAAGAACCCGAGAGCCAAGCGAACAGACCTCCAGAAACTCTTTTCCCAGTTTTAACCGACGCGAGACTATTCTCCATGCCGATACCCAGTGAATTCACCCCCATTCTGCAGTCACTCCCCCTTGTCTCATCCGAGTGGGATGAAGAGAACCGCACCCTGGTTCTCACGACCGGACTTCGCTATCCTGGCACCGAAGAGTCTGTGATGATCTTTGTGACAGAAGACGCTTCTATCGGCGGCTGGCAGGTGGATGACGGGGGATCAGCCGCGCTGCTCCTTTCTGACGCCGGTATCGCTCCGAACGCTCCCAGCATCGACTGCGTATCTCAAGACCGCCTACGAAGAAAATGTTCTCATGATGGATGCGGGGCATAACTTCGGTATTCCGGTGTCGGATGCGGATGACCTCCTCGAGTCAGCGCTTGAAGTCGCGTCAGGCTCCCTGATGCTTTACGCCGTCGGCCGCTTTGGAGCCGCCTCTGAGTAATTGACCTCGCGATGTCTGAGTCTCTCGAATCCGCTTATCGGGGGCGCTTCGCGCCTTCCCCCACAGGGCTCCTTCACGCGGGGAGCCTCCTCGCCGCTCTTGCCTCGTGGCTTGACGCCCGGGCGCATGACGGCACCTGGCTGATCCGGATTGAGGATATCGATCCCCCGCGGGATATTCCCGGTGCCGGTGAGAAGATTATTGAGACACTCAGCCGCTTCGGTTTTGAGTCCGATGAACCGGTGCTGTGGCAGCATGACAGGCTTGACGCCTATCGGGAAACCGCCGCCCGGCTGGTTTCTGAAGGAAAGGCGTTTGGCTGCGCCTGCTCGCGGCACGATATCGCGGAGTGGCATCGGATCCACGGGGGCGATCCTTCGGTCTACCCGGGGATCTGCCGAAACGGCACCGGAGGTCGTAAACCCCGGGCCATCCGCTTCCGGTTGATTCGGACGCCAGTCTCTTTACGGACCGGCGTCGTCGGGACGCTCACCCGAGAATCTCGAAAAACGAGCTTGGCGACATTCGTGATCTGCGAGCTGACAGTCTCCCCGCCTATCAGCTCGCGGTCGTCATGGATGACGGTCTGCAGGGCGTGACAGATATTGTCCGGGGTGAAGACCTCTATGGGAACACACCGCGTCAGATCGCCCTTCAGAGAGCTCTGGGACTCCCGACTCCGCGTTACCTCCACCTTCCGCTTGTGCTGAACGACCGGGGTGAGAAGCTCTCCAAACAGGGAGGGGCGACACCGGTGGATCCGGAGTCGCCCCTCATTGAACTTGAACGCGCCTGGCGGTCTCTGGGTTTCCGACCGCTCGGAGCGGATTCTGTTCCCGCTTTCCTTCGCGCCGCGCTTCCGCTCTGGCGCGAAGGCTGGGGAAACCGTTAGTCGTTCTTCCGGTTTTCTTCAGGAAGCCGCACTTCAACCGTTGTGCCCTTGCCGGGTTCGGAATCGATCACGAGTTCCGCCCCGATCTTCTTCGCGCGCTCTTCCATGATGGAAAGACCCACGTGACGGGCTTTTCCGTTCCTCAGCGAGTTTCCGGTCAATACCGACGCCGTTATCCCGCACGCTTGCCACAAAGTCGCGGTTATTCATGATCCGCACTTCAACCTGAGAGGCTTTGGCGTGCTTCCGGATGTTGGAAAGCGCTTCCTGAATAATGAACGTCACCTGAAGCTTCTGCTTCTCGGTGAGGTTCGGGCCGTTACCGGAGAACTGCACCTTGGCGCTGACACCTGACTGCGCCTCAAAGCGCCGGGTCACGGTGAGCAGCGCGGTCTTGAAGTCTTCCTTATGAATCTTCTCGCGGAAATTGAGGAGCAGCTCGCGGACGTTCTCGTAACTCTCCTGGACACCCGCCTTGATCTGCTTCACGGTCTCATCCACCATCTGCTTATCGTTCCCCGCGAGCGCTGACTCAAGGAGCTGCACCTGCATGTTGAGGAAGGAAAGTGTCTGAGCGATCGAGTCGTGCAGACCCTGCGCCATGAAGGTGCGCTCCTGAACCACAGCAAACTGCCGCTCGCGTTCGTTCAGCCGATGGTTATCAATCGCGATGCCGAGATGCGTGCCGAAGGACTCGAGCTGCCGGAAGGCGGGCGACGCAATATCGCGGTTATCGCGGAAGAACACCTCAAACGTCCCGAGGCTTGTCTGGCCATTCCGGATATGGAATCCGTAAGACACCTGGAACCCCTCTTTCACGAGTTCCTTCGCGGTGTCACGCGTTCCCTTCAGCAGATCAAAGCGTGTGGGAAGCGGCTTCTGATACGCACGGTAAATCGGCGCGTCCGTGTCGCTCTCGCGGGATGACAGTTCAAGGAACCGCCCGGAGAGTCCGGACGAGGCCACAATGGAAAGCTTTCCGCTCTCATCCACCAGGCGCACCGCGCAGGCGTCGCTCCCGGTGTAGCTCCGGATCCGGTCGATAAAGCCTTCATTCATATCTTCGATTGACACGGCCTGCGAGAGGAACGTCGTCATCTCGTAAAGCTGCGAGAGGTTCGTGTTCTTTTCCTGCACTGAAGCGGTCTTCTCCGCGACCTTCGCTTCCAGATTGTCGTAGAGATCCTCAAGCCTCGACGCCATGCGGTTGAAGCCCTCCCCGATGCGGCCGAATTCATCATTCGTTCCGACATTCACCCGGGCGGAAAGATCTCCCGCGCGCACCTTATCAATCACCTCTCCGAGCTTATTCACCGGGCGGATTACCCAGCGCTTGAGGAGGAAAAGAATCACGAAGAGGCTTCCAATAGCGAGCGCGATGATCAGCGTCTGCAGATACCGCATCTGCCAGAGATAGCGAACGCGGTAATCCTCAATCCTATCCTTCAGGTGGTTCAGAGCGCCGGTGTAGGAATTAAAGATCTCGGTGTCAATCGTCGCGCCGTTCTCCCGCTGCTGAAACAGCTGCGGACGCGCCTGCATCTCCCAGACCTGGGTCGCCTTATTGATGGAGTCCTCGATATCCGGCGTATTCGGCACCTTGAAGGGCGACCAGAGATCGATATCGTGAAGCCCCTTGATCAGCGTGTTCGAAACCCGGATTTCCTCATCAAACATCTCCGGCGCGTAATTCGTGTTCGTGAAGACATTCGCGCGGTGGAAGTGGATCTTGATTTCGTTTACCTGGTTCAGCGCAGCGGCGGACGACTCCGCGTTCCAGCTGAGCAGCATCGTATAGGCCACAACACCGACCACAAAAGAGACCCACGCCGCCGTGAGTGCGAGAAGCCTCATTGAGAGGCTGTGAAACTTCTGAACCTGCATAGGAAATATTTCCGGATTTTTGCTGCCTGAACCGGGCAGATAACTGTAGAAAAATTCGCTGAATACTATACAAAAGAAAAGCCGCACGGCGAATAATTATTTTTCCGCCGCACGGCTTCAAAGGGACTAGTCCCTCTCTCGTTCAGCTCAGAGGAGCCTTACATTCCCCTCTTCATCCTCAGGGGGCAGGTTTTTCAACGGCAGGAGACGGATCCTTCCCCGCGGGCAGGGCCCGGAGCCCCGTTACCCGGATCAGGCGGGGCGAGACACCGCGTCCCTTTCTCGTCCGGTGCAGCGTGTATTCGGCAAGCTTCGCGCCGCTCACCGTTTCTTCACGCGGCTGCTTCGCGCGGCCCTCGCCGATCACTGCGACACCGGAGGCAGTAATCGGGATCGCCGCGACAATCTTCTCATCCGGTTCAAGCCCCATCAGAGAAACACCGAGACCGCCGGAAGGCAGCATCCGCATTTCGGAGATCGGGAAGACAAGGAGTCTGCCGTGCTCGGAAAGCACTGCGATAAATTCGTCCTCCGCCTTGATCGGCACGGGTTCAAGCGCCCGTCCTTCATCGACTCGGACAAAGGATTTGCCGCTCCGGACACGCGCCGGCATATCGCCGAGCTTCGAAATAAAGCCGTAGCCCTTCGTTCCCGCGAGGAACATCTTCTGATCGGCCGGACCGCAGAAGATACCGACAATCTCGGTTCCCGGCTCAAGATCAATAAAGCTCGTGAGCGGAAGCCCGTCGCCGCGTGACCCGGGTAGCGCCGAAACAGCGATCGAGTAGGAGCGCCCGGAACTCGAAATCAGAATGAGCGTCTCCGTGCTCCGGCATTCGATCGACCGTCCAGGTCCGTCACCGATCTTGTAATTCATGAGCGAAATATCATGCCCATGCCCGGACCTCGTTCGGATAAAGCCCTTCTCGGAGAAGACAATCGTGACCGGCTCATCGAGCACCTGAGGCGCGGCCTGAAGCGGAGCCGCCTCTTCGACAAGCGTCCGGCGGTCATCCCCATAGGTCTTCGCGTCAGACTCGATTTCGCGCGCCACCGCAGTGGCAAGACGCCGGTCAGACGAGAGAAGCCGCGTCAGGCTCTTCTCTTCATCCCGGCACGACTCAAGTTCAGACTTGATCTGAGCCTCAGACAGCCGGGAGAGCTGCCGCAGCTTGATTTCCAGAATGTCCTCAGCCTGACGCTCAGAGAGGCTGAAGCGTCGCATCAGTTCGGGCTTCGGCTCATCGCTCTCCCGGATCACCGCGATCACTTCATCCACGTGAAGCAGCGCGATGGCGCGGCCTTCGAGAATATGGATTCGGTCCTGCACCTTCGCAAGGCGCGCTTCCGTTCTGCGGCGGACCGTCGCAACTCGGAACGCCACCCACTCGGAAAGAATCTCAAGAAGCGGTTTCTGGCGGGGTTTCCCGTCACTCCCGATCATCACAAGATTCATCGGCGCGTTGCTCTCGAGACTCGTCTGCGAGAAGAGCGCTGCAATAAAGGCGTTCCGATCGACTTTCGACGTCTTCGGCTCAAAAACGAGCCGCACCGGCACGTTTTTATCCGACTCATCGCGGACGTGGGAAAGGAGCGCAAGCATCGCGCTCTTTGTCTGCTGCTGCTCCGGAGTCAGCGTCTTCTTCCCGGCCTTCGGGCGCGGGTTCGTGATCGTCTCGATTTCAGAAAGCACCTGTGCGGTCGAGGTCTGAGGCGGAAGCTCCGTCACAATGAGACGCCACTGGTTATGCGACATCTCCTCAAACTCATAGCGGGCGCGGACACGAAGCGTGCCGCGGCCGGTCCGGTACGTTTCCCGGATCACTGAGGGAGAAGAAATAATCTGGCCGCCGCCCGGATAGTCAGGCGCGGGGAGCACCGCGAGCACGTCATCCAGCGTCGCGTCAGGCTTCTCCAGAAGCAGCTCACAGGCCGCTGCCACTTCCCGGAGGTTATGCGGCGGAATCTCGGTTGCCATACCGACCGCGATGCCGCTTGCGCCATTCAGCAGCACAAACGGGAGCCGCGCCGGAAGTACCGCCGGCTCCTTGAACGCTCCGTCGTAATTCGGGATGAAGTCCACCGTGCCGAGATCGATTTCAGAAAGCAGCAGTTCGGAAATCTTCGTGAGGCGGGCTTCCGTGTAGCGCATGGCGGCCGGACCGTCACCATCTCGGCTTCCGAAGTTTCCGTGCCCGTCCACAAGCGGATACCGGAGGCTGAAAGGCTGCGCCATGCGGACCATGGCGTCGTACGCTGACTGATCGCCGTGCGGATGGAATTTACCGAGCACATCGCCGACCACACGGGCGGACTTCACATAATTCTTATCAGCGGAAAGATGGAGCTCCTTCGTCATATCGAAGAGGATTCGGCGCTGCACAGGCTTCTGCCCGTCGCAGACATTCGGGAGCGCTCGGTCAGTCACCACCGAAATGGCGTAATCGAGATACGCGCGGCTCGCGAACCGGGCGAGCGTCAGCTTCCCCTCGTCCTTTTCGTCCGTCTCATCCTCGCCGAGGAACTGCCCCATCAGCTGCAGGGCAGACGTTTCCTCAGCGGTTTCGGGTTCATTCCCGGTGTCCGTGTCAACTTCGTTCCCGTCTTCGTCCACGGCTTCCATCTCTTCAGAATCCTGTTCCTCACCATCCGTAAACAGGGATTCCGTCGCGCCGTCTTCCGGATTCATGTCTTTCTTCGTCATTCAGTGCTGTTCCTTGTTTATCAGATGTCCGCGCGGGCCCGGTCACCGTAGCGTTCAAGCCACGTTCTCCGGGCTCCCGATTCCTTATGCCCCATCAGCATGGTCATCACGCTTTCGGTCTGAGCCTTGTCGACTTCCCCCCAGGAGATCGGAAGAAGGCAGCGGGTATCCGGGTTCAGAGCAGTTTCCCCGAGTTCCGCTGCGCTCATTTCACCCAGACCCTTGAATCGGGCAATGGTGAGATCCTCAGGATTGATCTTTTCCTTCGCGAGCTTCTGCTGCGTCCGGGCGAGTTCCCGGTCATCCAGGCAGTAGATCCGCCGCATCGGGCGGCGTCCTCTCGCCGGCACATCCACGCGGAAGAGCGGCGGCATCGCCACATAAACATGCCCCGCTTCGACGAGTCCCGGGAAGTGCCGGAAGAAAAGCGTGAGGAGAAGCACCTGAATATGAGATCCATCGACGTCCGCATCCGCAAGAATGCAGATCTTGCCGTAGCGGAGATGCGAGAGATCCGCGTCAGATGCTTTCTTATGCGGGTTCACGCCGATCGCGGTCGCGATGTCATGAATCACCTGGCTTGAGAAGAGTCTCGTTGGGGACACTTCCCAGGTATTCAGAATCTTTCCCCGGAGCGGCAGCACGGCCTGGAATTCCTTATCGCGGCCGACCTTCGCGGAGCCTCCGGCGGAGTCTCCTTCCACGAGATAGAGTTCGTTCCGCGTGATATCCGAGCTCTCACAATCCGTGAGTTTCCCCGGGAGCACCGCGACGCTGGACCCCTTCTTCCGGTCAATCTTCGGCGCGGACTGCTGACGCTTCTGCGCCTGGTGGATCACGAGTTCCGCGAGCTTCTTCCCCTCTTCCACATGGTCATTCAGCCAGAACTCAAACTGCGGCGTCACAAAAGCGCTCACGAGTTTCAGAGCGTCGCGGCTCGTCAGCTTATCCTTTGTCTGTCCCTGGAACTGAGGATCCAGCATCTTGCAGGAAAGCACATAGGACGCGCGGGAAAAGACGTCTTCCGCGAGAAGCTTCACGCCCTTCACGGCGAGCTGATGCGCGTCGATGAAGTTCTTCATCGCCTGAAAGAGACCGTCCTTCAAGCCATATTCATGCGTGCCGCCTGAAGGAGTCGGAATGAGGTTCACATAGGACTCACGGACAAGCGGACCTTCCTCCGTCCACGCGACCACCCAGGAGGCACCCTCGCCCTCGGAAAAGGCCTCGGTATCAGGACCTGCAAACCCTTCCGCCTCAAACGCGGGAACCGCGGGCGGAAACGCCATTTCGGACGCCAGATATTCGCCGAGCCCCCCTTCGTAAAGCCAGCGCTGATCGGTTCCGGCAATCTCGTTATGGAAGATCACTTCGCAGCCCGGCATCAGAACGGCTTTCGAGCGGAGCAGCCGCACGAGCTGTGACACCGGGATCACGGGAGAATCAAAGTACTTCGGATCCGGCCACGCGGTTACCCGGGTTCCGGTCTCGCTCTTACGCCTCGGGCTCTTTCTGGAGGCGAGCGGCTCATCAACAAACCCATCCTTAAAGGTAATCCGGCTCTCAAGCCCGTCACGCCAGACCACCACTTCCATATGGGTGGAAAGCGCGTTGGTCACCGAAACGCCGACACCATGAAGACCGCCTGAAAACGCGTACGCGCCGCCTGACGCTTTATCAAACTTGCCGCCCGCGTGCAGTGACGTAAAGACCAGCTGCACCACCGGCTGCTTCTCTGTCGGATGCATGCCGACCGGAATACCGCGGCCGTTATCCTCAACCGTTACCGAATTGTCCGGATGCAGCCACACCTCAATTTTTGACCCAAACCCGGCGAGCACTTCGTCACTCGAGTTATCGACCACTTCCTGAATAATATGAAGCGGGTCGCAGGTGAGGGTATACATCCCCGGTCTTTCTTTCACCGGTTCGAGCCCCTTCAGGACCCGGACGCTCGACTCTACGTAGCTGCCAGCTTGTTTGCGTGTTGCCATGTTTTCTCTGAAAGGGGAAGAACGGGATCCGGCCCATTCTTCAGGTGACAATAGGAAGCAGCCTGGGAACCCGGAACGGGTTCTCAGGCATCTGAGACGTTCAATATTACCGCAAGACCTTTGCCTGACGCCTTCGGATTCAGAAAGCCTATCAGGTGGAGACGCCTGAAAGCGCAGCCTCAGAGATCCTTGATGAGAGAAAGGAACTCAAGCCGGGTCGCGGTGTTTTTAAGGAAATAGCCACGCATGACAGAGGTCGTCATCGCGCAGTCATGCTCTTTCACGCCACGCCACGACATGCACTCATGCTTCGCCTTCACAATGACCGCGAGGCCATACGGCTTGATGAGGCGTTCAAGTTCGTCCGCGAGCTGCACCGTAGCCTCTTCCTGAATCTGCGGACGGGAGAAGATCCAGTTCGCGAGACGCGAGAACTTGGAAATGCCGATCACGTGGTCTGACGGAATCACGCCGATCCAGCACTGTCCCATGATCGGAACAAGGTGATGCGAGCAGGCGCTCCGGATCGCGATCGGTCCGACCGTGTAGATCTGGTTCAGCTGCTTCACGTTCGGGAACTCGGTGATCCGGGGGCGCTCCGTATAACGGCCGGAAAAAACTTCGCCGAGATACATACTTCGCCACGCGGTGAGCGGTCTCACGCGTGTTGTGATCGTTCTCTGTATCAATAAGGAGGGTCTCGAGCACGCCCTGGATTTTCTCCTCGAGCTCAGCCTCGAGCTGCGGCATTTCACCTTCGCGGATGT
>ENA-OQCZ01000287-OQCZ01000287.1-human-gut-metagenome-genome-assembly--contig:-NODE-287-length-15045-cov-10.307883_pt1 | contig 15045 bp, 10 predicted proteins | sample MGYA00242505_ERZ504594 | MGnify/ENA primary metagenome ERZ504594 (study PRJEB26092, sample SAMD00036329) | human gut metagenome | host: Homo sapiens | study: EMG produced TPA metagenomics assembly of... | reverse complement strand
GTTGCAAAAGCTCAGTCTGATCCGGATTATGCAAAGAATACCGGTATTGACAACTACACTGGATTCCCGATCTACGGAACAGGTTCCTACTCTGAAGACGGATTCCCATACACTCCAACTACCAAAGAGTCTGTTATTGCAAACTACAATACAGCAGAAAAAGAAGGATGCGAAGCGATGGGATTTGAGATGCTGACCGACATGTTTGCACAGCCGGAAGAGTTCGATCTTCTTCCATACTCTGCACTGTGGGCATATCAGCAGCCACAGGAACTTGCTGAGAAACAGACAATTCTGGATGAAATTGCATGGCCAGGACTGGTTAAGTGCGTAACTGGTACAGAAGATGAGTTTGATGCAAACTGGGAGAGCATGGTACAGGAGCTGACAGACAATGGTCTGGCAGATGCAGAAGAAGCTATGACAGAGTTCCTTGCTACCAAACTTGTTGATGTAGAGTAAGTAAAGCAAAAACATAAAAACATAAGGTTTTGCCGTTGAACGGAAGGCGGCACAAAAACATGGTCTGATATTATTAAATGTCAGGCCATGTTTTAAAATACAGCGACAGTAATGGGAAATGTGAAACATTGTAAAAAGATAACAGTATATGGAAAATCTGCAAACAATTTCATGAGACAAAATCATCGGGAGGTTTTTGAAAAATGACAGAAAAGAAGGAGTTTCAGGTAAACAAAAACACACCGTTCTGGGATGCATCACTGACGGATCAGGAAAGAATCGACTGGCTGTTAAAAGAAATGACGGTCGAAGAAAAACTGAGATACCTCGCCAGCTCTTCGCCGGATCTGCCACGCCTTGGCATTCCCGGCGTATCGGTAGGCGGTGAGGCGGCACACGGCGTTGAGGGAAGAAACGATCAGAACGGACTTGGAAAACCGGATGTGACAACATCTTTCCCACAGCCGATTGGTATGAGCGCATCGTGGGATCCGGAGCTGATCAAAAAGGCCGGTGAAGTGACCGGAACAGAAGCACGCGTTGTATGGCACCGTCACCAGGGCCATGGACTCAGCAGATGGGCTCCGACCGTTGATCTTGAGCGCGATCCGAGATGGGGAAGAAACGAAGAAGGTTACGGAGAGGATCCTGTGCTGACCGGAAAAATGGCCGGTGCTTATATCCGGGGAATGCAGGGCGATGATCCGAAGTATCTGCGCTGTGCAGCGACCTTAAAGCATTTCTATGGAAACAACACGGAGGTCGGCCGCGGATGGAAAAATTCTTCCATTGACCCGCGGAACAAATATGAGCTGTATCTGGAGCCATTCCGCAGATGTATTGAGGATGGCGGCGCAGAGGGCATTATGACGGCATATAACAAGATCAACGGAACGATCGGTATCCTGAATCCGGAAGTGACCGATATTCTGAAAAAACAGTACGGTCTCCGTCACGTTGTCAGCGACGGCGGTGCGATGGGACTTGTCGTGAATCTGCATCACTATTTCGGACAGCATGCGGAGACGATCGCAACGGCGCTGAAAGCTGGTGTGGATGCCATGTCTGACGATCCGCGTATGGTAGAGCAGGCGGCACGCGAGGCATATGAGCTTGGCATTCTGAAAGAAGAGGATATGGACCGCTCTATTCGCTGTATGATGGAGACGAAGCTTCGTCTCGGCGTTTATGATCGGGAAAATCTGAATCCGTATGACCGTGTGACCGAGGACGATATCGATTCCCCGAAGGCACGTGAAATCTGTAAAGAGCTGAGCCGCGAATCGATCGTACTTCTGAAAAATGAGAACGGAGCGCTGCCGCTTGACAAAGCCCTGAAAGCAGAAGATATTGCCATTGTCGGACCGCTTGGTGATGCATGGTATCAGGACTGGTACGGCGGAACGGCACCATACCGCACAACCTTCCTGCAGGGGATGGAAGTACTGAAGCAGGAGAACATTACATTCGCGGATGGTCTGGATCGCGTTGTTTTCCGCTGTGATGGAAAAGGTCTTGCCGTAGCAGAAGACGGAACACTTCAGATGGCAGATGAGCCGGATGTGTTTATCAAGGAATACTGGGGTGAGGGAAGCTATACGTTCAAGAGTGTCCGTACCGGAAAATACCTCGGCGCAAGACTCTCAGAGTCGCAGGGAGAAAAGCCGAAAATGGGACAGATCGCGGCAGACCGCGAGGAAGCCTTCGACTGGTTTGTGATGGAGATTTTCCACGTGGAGCCGCAGGAGGATGGCAGCGTTGTGCTGACCAACCGTTTCCATTACCCGGTTTATAGAGATGTGGAGGGATTTTTCTCCTTCGAGCAGACGGAGGGAATTCCGATTACGATGGAGGTTGTCGAAAACGGAATTGAAAAAGCAGTTGCTGCAGTCCGGGGCAAAAAGCAGGTTTTACTTGCGCTCGGCTGTAACTCCGTGATCAATGCGAAAGAGGAGATCGACCGCAACACACTGGAGCTGCCAGAGGAGCAGGAGATGCTGCTTGACCGGATCGCAGAGGTCAATCCGAATACCGTTCTGGTGCTGTTTACGAATTATCCGTACACACTTCAGAAAGCGATGGAAAAACTGCCGGCGATCATCATGTCTGCAACGGGAAGCCAGGATATGGGAAGCGCAATGGCAGAGGCTGTGCTTGGAATCTATGCACCGGCCGGTCGTCTGAATATGACCTGGTATGAGAGTATCGATCAGCTGCCGGACATTGACGATTACGACATCATCAAAGGAAAAAGAACGTACCGCTATTTCGATGGGAAGGTATTGTATCCATTCGGCTATGGCCTGACGTATACCACATTTGCGTATGAGAACTATAAGGTTTCCTTAAAAGACGACCGTCTGCTGCAGATCTCTCTCGATGTGAGAAATACGGGCGATACCGCAAGCGACGAGGTCGTCCAGATCTACGGTTCCGCTTTGGAATCCTGCGTGAAGAAACCAATCTGCCAGCTGCTTGATTTTGTCCGTGTGAAAAACATTGCCCCGGGCGAGACGAGACACGTGGCACTGGAAATCCCGGTAGAGGAGCTTCGCTTCTACGATGTCATCAGCCGCAGACTGATGGTAGAAGAGGGAACGTATGAAATCTATGCAGGCGCATCCTGCAAGGATAAAGCCGTTTCCGCAGAAATCTTTATTCCGGGCGGAAAAAGGGGAGTACGCGATCTGAGTGCATTTACCGCGGCAGACCACTACGATGATTACGCGAACATGTATCTGACGGAAGGCCACTTCAATTTCAAGGCAGTCCGCGTGCAGGATGAGACGAAAGAAGGTGTTCTCGTTTACCGTGACTGTGATCTTTCCGATGCTGCTGTTCTGGCACTTCATGTGAAGAGTGAACGCGGCGGCAGTGTGGAAGCCTTTGTGGACGGTGTTTCAATGGGAAGCTTTACCGGTGACACAAGAACCTGTGAGTTCCGCAGCGCCCCGAAACTGGACCGCTATGCGGAGGAAGAAATAAAAGAGCGCAACCGGTACCGTGAACCGGTGTATGAGGATGTTGAAATTTCCCTCGCAGACAGACCGCAGACGGACGGCGCATCTGAGATCCGTCTCGTCCTGAAGGGAGATATGCGGATCTGCTATCTGCGTGTGCTGAAAAATAAGAGCACAGGAAAAATTCAGATGGGCGTAGCAAACTAACCAGATAATGTATTGTCTGAAAAAAGTATTGACAAATTGTGTGAATATGAATAAAATATTCCTGTAAAAACAAAATACGGAGATCTTCAGGGCAGGGTGTGATTCCCTACTGGCGGTATAGTCCGCGACCCGCTGCGATATCAAACAGCGGCTGACTCGGTGCAACTCCGGGACCAACAGTTAAAGTCTGGATGAAAGAAGATGAAATAAAGTTTATTTGCATGGAAATATTTTTGGTGCCCTGAATTCAAGAAAAGGAATTCAGGGCACTTTTTTTCGCGGGCAACGAGCCAAAGTCCGTACTTGCACGAGACCTTGGCGACTGCCGCGAAAACGAGTTCAAATTCGTGGAGCGTATTTGGACTCGTTACTTCCGGCAGAACCGGTCAAGATCTCCAGAAAAGAAGGAGAAATGCAGCTATGAATGCACAGACAACAGCAAAACAGACATCAAAGATGTCGCAAATCGGAAAAACCCGTTACATGGTACAGGTGGCAATGCTCGGCGCCGCCGCAGTCGTATTGATGTTTTTTGACATCCCGCTTCCGTTTGCCCCGAGTTTCTACAAGATTGATTTAAGCGAAGTTCCGGTGCTGATCGGAGCCTTTGCGATGGGACCTCTTGCCGGAGCTGCGATTGAGCTGATTAAGATTCTGCTGAACCTTGTCATGAAAGGAAGTACTACCGCAGGTGTTGGCGAGGTAGCAAACTTCCTGATCGGCTGCGCGTATGTTATGCCGGCCGCATGGATCTACAAAACACAGAAAACCAAGAAAAATGCCATGATCGGTATGGCAGTCGGAACCGTATTTCTGGCAGCAGCCGGCGGTCTTCTGAACGCTTTTGTACTGCTTCCGGCTTATGCAGCAGCCTTTGGAATGCCAATGGATGCCCTTGTGGGAATGGGATCCGCAGTCAACAAAGCAATTACAAGCCTTCCGACCTTTGTTCTGTTTGCCGTTGTACCGTTTAATATCATCAAAGGTGTTGTGGTATCACTGGTAACCATGCTTCTGTACAAGCACATCAGCAGACTGCTGAAGGGTGAGGCGATGAATTAGTTCATCATTTCCGAAATCATTTCCGTAAACGGAGAATCCAATAAATACGTTGTAGAGAGACGGACAAAATGCAGAGAGAAATCCTCTGTTTTTTGTCCGTCTTTTAAAATTTTCGGGGAATGGCAACAATGGATTGCCCACACAGGTCTTTTAATAGTACAATGAAGCATAATCGATAAAAGAAAATACGCAGCGAAATTGGAAAGGAGCGCAAAAAAAAGAGATCCGCACATTGGCTGAAATCTCTTTTCTATCACATTTTAATATTGTTATTATGTCTCGAAACTGTTAAGCGCTTTCCAGATGTTCCATCACTTGAACGCCCCATTTAAAAAGGGCGGTTCGCATGGCGAAGGTCAGGACTGCGGTAAGCAGAATCATCACGCTCGTGGTGATGTGGATGTTGAGCTGAAGTTTTCCGTACAGCAGGTAGCCGGCTCCGATCAGGATTGCGCCGACGGTGAGGTCGATGAGGACGGAGATCAGGGAGCGGTTGTTGGATTTTATGGCGGCGGTTTCGTTTTCCCAGTTTAATTTCGGAAATGCAAGGTCAAAAAGGAGCTGTTCATAGTTGACGAACAGGGTAAATAAAACCGTGATCGCCGTGGTGTAAAGAAGGGTCGCCGGGTGCAGACCGAAGACAACAGCAATCATGTTGAAGACCAGAGCGTACGGCAAGGTGCCAAGGAGACTGATCAGAATGCCGCTTACCAGCATGGCACGGATCTGGTCGTGATAGCTCATCGGAATGCATTTCATATAGATGTATTCGCTGCCCTTTCGGGACATCGCTGTGGCGGAAATCACGCAGAACATGGACATCATGACGGCGATTCCGGCGGCAGTAAGGACGGCAACTGCGACGGGCAGTTCCCCTTTCAGGAGGCGGAATATAGTGCCATCGGCGACAAGCCGGGTCCAAAGGCCGGTGGTTTTAGCCATGCCAAGGCTGGAAATGATTGAAATGAGGGCAATACCAAGCATGAAGACCGGCCAGATGAGAGGCATCAGAACACAATTCATGAACCAGGCCGGTGTGCGGTACAGTTTTTTCCATTCAATCATCGCGTAGGTGCGGACCGGATTTTTGCTTTTGACGGTTCGGGTCACTTCTTCTTTGGATAAAATGCGTTTTTCGCTGGTGGTTTCGCTCATGCCGAGGACAGCCGGGAGGTAGATTTTCCAGGCGAGGGCGAAAAAGACAGCAAGGATGACGGCTGTTGTAGCGATGTAGAGTATCATTTTGAGAAAGGATGCATCTGCAAGGCTTCCGGTCATCAGGGGCAGGTTCGGAAAAATGGTCCGGAAGGCGCGCAGAGTGCCCTTCTGGCTTTCCATCAGGTTCATAATATCCTGCATTTCAAAATTTCCGATACTGCGCGAAAATACGTTGATACCGATCGCAAAAATCAGGGATGCGGCGAATCCGAGGTAGCTTAAGAAATCCTTGTTTCGGATATTTTTGAAAAGACGCATCACGAGCATCGTCAAAACTGCGGCGTAAACGAGCGGCACAACCGGGAAAATAAGGCAGGCGAGGATCATATTGATCCAGTAAAAAATGCCCATTTTGGCGCTGATCCCGTACCCTAACAGAAACGGAAAGAACAGCAGTACAATAAGATAGTATTCGTTCAGCAGACAGCAGAAGCCTTTCGCACCGACAATCTGCGCCGGGGTAAACGGCAGCGGCAAAAGCTTTACGAGGTCAGAGTCCATGTAATACTCGCTCAGAAACAGCGGCAGGCCATAGAAGAAAATGACCATCATGCCGATGGTACAGACGAACTCGATCAGCAGGGTTTCCAGCCCGAGCGGCTGCAGGAAGGTATAGCCGGAATATCCCAGAAGAAACAGTAAGACCGACACGGGAAGGAGGCAGACACCAAGCAGAAGGTATACAACGATACGTCCTCCGTCCGAAAATGCTTTCTTTTTTCCGCTCTTCTGATTGCTTTTTCCTGGTCCGCTTTTCAGAAGGAAACGGGTGAGAATCCATAAGTTACGCATGTTCGGTGATCTCCAGAAAGATATTTTCAAGTGTCTGATCCGGATAGGCCGCTTTTAATTCTTCCAGAGTACCCAGGTATACCTGGCGGCCGTGATGGATGATGGCGATGCGGTCGCAGAGTTTTTCCGCTACTTCCAGCACATGGGTGGAAAACAGCACGGCGTTTCCGGCATCGGCGTGTTCACGCATCATCTGTTTGAGCTCGTGCGCGGAGCGCGGGTCAAGGCCGGTCAGCGGCTCATCGAGAATCCAGACCGGCGGCTTGTGGATCAGTGCGCCCATCACCATGATTTTCTGACGCATGCCATGCGAGTAGCTCATGATACGGCTCGAAAGGTTCTCTTCCATCTCAAAGCGTTTTGCGGTTTCTTCGATAAAACGCTGACGCTCTTCCGTTCCGACACCGTAGATATCTGCCATAAAATTCAGATATTCAATTCCCCTGACGCGAAGAAACGCATCCGGGTCGTCTGGCACAAAACCGAACTGGCGCTTGGCTTCGAGCGGATCCTTCTGGATATCTTTTCCATTGATTTCAATCGTTCCCTCGGACGGTGCCAGGATGCCGGTGATCATTTTTAATGTTGTCGTTTTCCCGGCTCCGTTTGGGCCGATAAATCCGGTGATCTTTCCATCTTCGATATCCCAGGAAAGATCGTCGACGGCTTTTTTGCTTCCGTCTCCGTAAATCTTACTGACGTGGTTCAGACGAATCATGTTTTATTCCCCCTCTTTTTTCTTTGTAAAGCAAAGCTATCATTCTCTTGCTTCGTTTCTAAAAACAGACTGCCCTTTTCTCACTCCGAAAGCTCTTATCCTTCCCTCGCAGGAAAAGGAGTCAGGCGGATATTCGCAATCCGCTTCGCTACTTGCTTGATTCGGTTAAATCTCGAAGCACGGGCTGTGATCTTGTGTTTTTTTCAGTATGCATTTTTCTGTCAGAACTGTCAATCGTCGGAGCGAAAAATACAGAATTTTGTAAGAACTTGTAAGACTTTTAGAGCGTGTCTGAAAAAAAAGATACCGCAAAGTGAAGCCTGCAGATTGCGGAAATGCTTTTTCAGACACGCTACAGGATCAAATCCGATTTTACGTGGCAGGAAACTTCAGCGAACTTTCCTGCCACGCAAAAAATCAGCCACAGAAACCCTTTCGGAAAACTGTGGCTGATGCTTTACCCTCTACTTTTTCAGAATCACATCGATGACTGTATCGACTCCATCCGGCAATACCGGGTCTTCGCCGAGATCGGCGAATGCCATGGTCGGATAATCGCTGTGTACCCAGCTTGTGGAAACCGGGATTTCCGCGCCGGTTGCGACGTAGCGGATCGCCTGAATTTCTTCTTTTTTCACGCCGGGCAGCGGCAGCGGCCCAACGGTATTTTCATAGACATGAAAATACAGATGGTTTCCGTGGCGCGTCACACGGCCAAAGTCCGGTTTCTCAATACCGGCTTTTCCGCAGCCGTAAATGCTCTCTCCGTTTTTCTTCATCCACTTTCCAATCTCAGCCAGCCGTTCGATCGACTCCTCCGGGATATTTCCCCTGGCGTCCGGGCCGACGTTCAAAAGCAGGTTTCCACCCTTCGATACGCACTCGACCAGCTTTTTGATCAGCATCGGTGCCGGTTTGAAGAAGTGGTCGTTGGCACAATAACCCCAGTGATTGTTCATCGTAACGCAGGATTCCCAGGCGATATCGTTTCCATTTACATCCTGGATGCCGTTCGGCGGAATCATCTGCTCCGGGCTCACAAAGTCGCCGTGGTACGGGGTCGGATTTCCGGCCGCCAGAGAACCGTAGCCCTCTCCGCTCACCTCGAGACGGTTGTCGATGATGACATCCGGCTGGAGCTTCCGCACCATATTGATCAGCTCCGTCGCTTTCCATGCTTCGCCGCGCAGCGTATCGTAGGAAAAGTCAAACCACAGCACATCGAGCTTTCCGTAGTTTGTGCAGATCTCGCGTACCTGATTGTGCATGTAGGTCAGGTAGCGGTCGAAATCGCGGTCATCGTTTTTATATGCCGGGTTGTTCCGCATCGGGTGATTCCGGTCGCCATAGTGCGGAAAATCGTCGTGGAACCAGTCGAGCAGGGAGAAATACAAACCGACCTTCAATCCTTCTGCGCGGACGGCATCAACGTACTCTGCAACGAGGTCGCGGCCGCATTTCGTGTTGGTGGATTTGAAATCGGTATACTGGCTGTCGAAGAGGCAGAATCCATCGTGATGCTTGGCAGTCAGAACCACGTATTTCATACCGGCCTCTTTCGCCGCCTTGGCCCATTTCCGCGGCTCGAAATCAACAGGATTGAACTCCTCAAAATATTTCATGTAATCTTCTTTTGGAATCTGCTCGGTACTCCGCACCCATTCTCCGCGCGCCGGGATGGCATAAAGCCCCCAGTGGATAAACATGCCGAAACGTGCGTCGCGGTACCACTCCATCCGCCTGTCATAGGCTTCTCTGTCAAATTTGTACATCGTTTTGCTTCCTCCTGTTTTAGTTTTATATTGGTAATGATTCAGAGTACCATTTCGCATGGCTCTGAATCGTTACGTCAAGCGGATATTCGCAATCCGCTTCGCTGCTTGATTCGGTTAAATCTTGATTTTCACCCATTTTCCCTGTTTGAATCGGATCGTTGCAAAGATAAACCGTGACATCTGATCCGCCAGCACGCCGAACCAGATTCCGACGATGCCAAGCCCCAGCGTGTAACCGCCCAGATACGAAACGATCGTACGAATAAATGTAACGCTGATCATGGATGCAACTGCCGTATAAAGCGTATCTCCCGCACCGCGCAGGCATCCCATGTAAATAACCTGACAGATCTGGAAAATGACGACGAAGATAATGACATGGATGATGCTGACACCGATTTCAATGATATGCTGTTCTTCGAAAAACAGGCTGTACAGCCATCTTCCTCCGAAAAGATAAATGGCAACGAGGCATACTGCGATGCCCGCGCCGATCAGACGGCACGTTCTGCCGTACTCTTTCGCAAGATCCGGCTTTTTTGCGCCAAGGCTCCGGCCGATCAGTGCAACCGCTGCGGACTGAAGGCCGTCACCGAACGCAAACGAAAGCGACATAATATTCATGCCGACCTGGTGTGCCGCCATCGCATCGGTTCCCTGCTTGGCCGCCATGATCGCCGTCATCATAAAGCCGATCCGCATGAAAACCTGCTCGAAAAACACACTGTACCCGACCCTGACCAGGCTGATGAACGCTGCAATCGTCGGTTTAATTTTGTTCTTCAGAATATAGCCAAGGTTCAGGAATCCGTCTTGCTTTGTGATGGAAAGGATACTCATCACACATCCGACAACCGTTCCTGTGACGGTTGCCAGTGCCGCACCCTGAATGCCGAGTGCCGGGAACCCGAAATGGCCGTTGATCAGAAGATAATTCAAGATAATATTAATCGTATTTGATGTTACATTTGTGCGCATCGTGATTTTTGTATTGCCCGCACCGCGCTGTGCCGAGTTGATCCCCATCTGGATACAGTTAAAAATCATACCGCCCATGATGATACGGAAATATGTTACTGCGCCATTATGAGTCTCCGCCGTTGAACCGCACAGATGGATAATCGGACTTGCAAACGCCACAAATCCAACACTGAATGCAGCTGCCGCAAGGATAATAAATACAAGCGCAGTTACCAGAGTCTCATTCGCCGCACCCTGCCTCTGCTCTCCGCGCCGCCGCGCAACGAGAGCAGAAATCGACACATTCAGCGCAAAGAAAAACGCCAGGCCAAGCAGCTTCGGCTGTGTCGTCAGACCGACCGCGGCAACTGCGTAGGAGCCAAGCGAGCTTACCATCAGCGAATCTACAAGACCCGCAAATGCAATGAAAAACGACTCCACGATCGCCGGCCACGCCATGTTGACGGCGGTCTGGAATGTGTCTTTGTGGTATTTCCCCTGTAACTTGTTTCCTAAGTACCCCATTTCTTTTCCTCTCTTTCGTCCCAATACCAATTTCTATTTTACTTTGTTTTAACAGAAGGGTCAATACGGTACCGGCAGAAAAAAGCCAGCCGCAAAAGCAAAATTCTTTTCGCTTTTTGTGGCTGGCTTTTCTTTTATCTTTCCGTAGCGATTCAGACCCCCATCTTGATTCCGCTTACGCTACATCCCAGTATTGCTTCTTATTTTTTCAGCACAAATTCTGCCTTATTCTCTGTCGTGCTGTCGCTTCCGATGAAGACTTCGAAAGCACCGTTTTCACTTTCTACACGCTCATTTTCTGTCAGGAAGCGAAGCTCTTCTTCTGTGATTTTGAAGATGACTTCGGTTTCTTCTCCCGGCTGAAGGGTTACCTTGCAGAAATCTTTCAGCTCTTTCACCGGGCGTACCACGGATGCGGCTACGTCGTGGATGTAAAGCTGTACGGTCTCGGTTCCCTTTGTATCGCCGGTGTTTTTCACGGTTACGGAGGCTTTAATCTCATCTTCCATGCCAAGCTCTGCCTTGTCCAGTTTCACATCTGAAATTGCAAAGCTGGTGTAGCCAAGGCCATATCCGAACGGGAACAGTGGTGCGTTCGGGATGTCGAGGTATTTGGAACGGAAACGGTCTTTGTCCTTGCCCGGCACATGCGGTCTTCCGGTGGAATATTCGTTGTAGTGAACCGGCACCTGGCCTACAGAGTACGGGAAGCTCATGGTCAGCTTGCCGCTTGGAGCGTATGCACCGAAAACAACATCTGCGATTGCATTGGCACCCTCGGTACCCGGCATCCACACTTCAAGAACAGCTTTTGCTTTCGATACGACATCGCGCAGATCGAGCGGACGGCCATTGAAGAGGACAACGACAACGTTTTCATTGACTTTTGAAACGCGCTCAAGCAGTCTCTGCTGGATTTCCGGGATACGGATGTTCGCGTTGCTGGTTGCCTCGCCGGACTGCAGACGATCCTCACCGATCGCAAGAACGACAACATCGGCCTCTTTTGCTGCGTTTACAGCCTCAAGAAGCATTGCTTCTTCCTCTTCTGGCGTGGTGGACTGCTCCATCGCCTCGCCGAAGCCCTCCAGGCGGATGTCGGAGCCAAGCATCGGAGAGCCTGCATGGAAGCTCATGTTTGTCGTATCTGCCTGCGCTTTTACGGCCTCTTCCAGATTTGTCACATCCTTTGCATCTCCGATGAAGGACCAGGAGCCCATCAGGTTTCTGCTGTGGACATACGGTCCGACCCAGGCAATCTTCTTCTCCTTGCCAAGCGGCAGGATTTTCTCTTCGTTTTTCAGCAGTACAAACGATTTTCTTGCGGCTTCTCTTGCCAGATCGCGGTGCTCTTTGCAGAGAATGACCTCTTTTTCTTTCGTCTCGTCTGCGTCTTTATACGGGTTTTCAAACAGTCCCAGTTTGTTTTTCAGTTCCAGGATACGCATGCAGGACTCATCGATCAGATCCTCGGAAATCTTGCCCTCTCTTACAAGGCGGCAGAGGTTCTCGCAGTAAATACCTGTCATCATATCGATATCGACGCCTGCCTCGGCGGAGCGGACAGCTGCCTCCTCACGGTCTGCGCAGTAGCCGTGGTAAATAATCTCCTCGATTGCCGCCCAGTCGGAAATCAGAACTCCGTCAAATCCCATTTCGTCACGCAGGATGCCGCGCATCAGTTTCTTGTTTCCGGTTGCCGGAACACCGTTTACCGTGTTGAAGGAAGTCATCACCATCGCTGCTCCTGCATCGATGCCGGCTTTGTAGGATGGCAGATAGAAGTCACGGAAGGTATGCTCGGAAAGCTCTACGGTGTTGTAGTCTCTTCCCGCTGTCGGAGCGCCATAGCCTGCAAAATGTTTCACGCAGGAAGCAATTTTGTACGGCTCCTTCAGATCGTCTCCCTGGAATCCGCGCACCATTCCGGCACAGAACAGACCGTTCAGATACGGATCCTCACCGGTAGACTCCATGACACGGCCCCATCTTGCATCGCGGACCAGGTCAGTCATCGGTGCGAAGGTTACGTGAAGGCCGGAAACGGCTGCCTCTTTTGCAGCAACTGCCGCACACTTTTCGGACAGCTCCGGTTCAAACGTTGCGCCCTGTCCCAGCGGAATCGGGAAAATGGTCTTGAAGCCGTTGATGATATCCAGCATGAACAACATCGGGATGTGATGCGGGTGCTGCTCCACAAAATCCTTCTGGATTTTCTTTAACGTTTCTGCACCCATGCTGCCCAGGATGGAACCGGAAAGCGCTACATTTTCCGGCGTAAATCCTTTATCCGCCATCGGTCCCATGGCTGTGATGTCCATATCTTTATTGAAGAAGGCACCCACCACCTGGCTCATCTGGTTCACTTTTTCTTCCAGCGTCATGTCGGCCAGAAGCTCTTTTAATTTCTGCTCGGTCATTTTTTCTCCTCCATACCTCGTTTTTGCTGTATCTGCTTCTTCAGAAACCCCTAAAATGTCAGAAAAATATCGTTTTTCCGTTTTTTCTGAATCTTATACTGAAATTTTACCACATCTGACCTGAAAAAAATATCCCCTGATCCGACCTTTTTCTTTCACTATTCCGACCTGTTTGCTGCTATTCCGGTGCGTAAGAAAGTGATAAAATCCTCTGTTATTTCCCGGACATGTGAAGGGGGCTTTCCGCTATTTTTCACTAAAGCTTCTTCGGTATTCCAGCGGTGCGTATCCCGTATTGTCCTTAAACATCTTCGTAAAATACGAGAAATTGCTGTACCCCACATACAGCGACACCGTATTGATCGGCAGCGTGCTCTGTGTCAGAAGCTTTTTTGCCTCCTCCACCCGCTTTTGGATGATATAATTACTGATCGAAATACCCTTTTCTTTTTTAAAAATCCGGGACAGAATCCGTATTCAAAAATGACAAGCTCCCCAAGCTCCTCCCGGTGAATCTCCTCCCGGTAATGTGCATCGATATAAGCGCATACCTGACTCGTAACCGAATCTGATTTGTTGATGTACTGTCTGTACTGAACTGCTTTCCGAACCAGTACCCCGGCATATTCCATCATCTCTTCTCTGCCATAAAGGGAATTCCGATGCAGGTTTTCCATATCCGCATCTGCAAACAGTGCATACGCCTTGATCTCCCGTTCCGAAAGCCATGCATACACCACCTGCGTCAGATCGGTACGGAGTGCTACCAGAAGCTCCCTGGTAATCATTCCTTCCCGCTCCGTCCGGTCAAGGTATTTCTGCAGCCGCTCCAGCAGCTCCTCCGGTTTTTCCTCCGAAAGCAGAGCTTTCCATACATCCAGCTCCTTATTTTCGTAGCTGGTCTGCGGAGCCTGAAATTCGTTCAGAAACAGCACCTCGTTCCGCACGGAAAGGCTTCCCTCCCGCATTTTCTGAAGATTCCGGCTCTGCTTTTGCATCCCCAGTACAGATTCCCACTGTCCGACACCGCACCACAGCTCCAGATAGATTTTTTCATTCATCCACGCAACAAACTGCCGCAGAATTTCACAGTCCCGCTCACCGTCCTGCGGGAATGCTTTTTCCTTTGACTGTGTAACAATCCAGTAGCTGCCCGGTTCCTGGTAAAAAACAGTATCTACCGCAATATCCGTTTCCTCATACAGTTCCGACAGCACATTTTCGATCACAAACTCCATGGTCGCGGTATCCCACATCTCCCGCTTATTGCTCTTTATTTCCGGCATCAGACAAATCAGCCGGAAATAGTGTCCCGGTCCGTATGGCAGCTGACGCTGTGCTGCCGTTTCGCAGAATTTTTCCTCGGAGAAGCCGTCTTTCAGCACATTTTTCCAGATATCCTGCTGCAGAATTTTTCTGTTCTGGTTCCACTTGATGCTTTCCTGCCTGAGATCCTGTATTTTCTTTTCTTTCGCAACGGATTCCGCCGCACGCTGTACGGCCTCCTTCAGCTTGTCAAAATCGATGGGCTTTAGCAGATAATCGACACTGTTCAGCTGAATCGCTCTTCTGGCATAGTCAAACTCCGCATAGCTTGTCAGGAATATGACCTGGACCTTCAGCTCCTCTTTTCTGACCCACTCCACAAAGTCGAATCCCGTTCCGCCCGGCATCACGATATCGCTGATCACGATATCAATGTCCACCATTCCCCATGATGTTTTTCGCCTGCTGTACGGAAAACGCAGTGTACACCTCGCTCACCCCGGTCTCTGTAAGATCGAGGTTTCTTTTGATTACTTTCAATCACGTACTCTTCATCATCCACGAGCAATAGTTTCATGTTCTTCTCCCCCTGTCCTGTATGGAATATGGATATCTACAATCCGCTCCGCCGAGCGGACTGTTATCGAAATGAATCTCGCCGGAATCGCCATAATAATAGT
>ENA-OQCZ01000286-OQCZ01000286.1-human-gut-metagenome-genome-assembly--contig:-NODE-286-length-15049-cov-3.415293_pt1 | contig 15049 bp, 14 predicted proteins | sample MGYA00242505_ERZ504594 | MGnify/ENA primary metagenome ERZ504594 (study PRJEB26092, sample SAMD00036329) | human gut metagenome | host: Homo sapiens | study: EMG produced TPA metagenomics assembly of... | reverse complement strand
AAAATTGTGTACTTTTGCGGCGTGAATAACACATACTGCCGATTCTTAATAGACAATTAAAATATCATGCAAAGATTAATTAACGAAATTGTTGAGCGTGCCAAAGCAAACCGCCAACGAATTGTTCTTCCCGAGGGTACGGAAGAGCGTACACTGAAAGCTGCCAATCAAATCCTGACTGACGGAGTAGCCGACTTGATTATCCTTGGAAAACCTGCCGAGATAGAGGCTTGTGCCAAAGAGTGGGGGCTGGGAAATATAAACAAAGCTACCATTATCGACCCGGAAGACCATCCTAAGAAAGAAGAATATGCCCAACTGCTTTGCGAGCTCCGCAAAAAGAAAGGCATGACCATCGAAGAGGCTCGCAAGTTGGTTGTCGATCCGCTTTATCTGGGCTGCCTGATTATAAAGAACGGCGACGCTGACGGCCAGTTGGCAGGTGCACGCAACACTACGGGTAATGTACTTCGCCCTGCTTTGCAGATTATCAAGACTTCCCCGGGCATCACTTGCGTTTCGGGTGCCATGCTGCTGCTGACACATGCTCCTGAATATGGAAAGAACGGTATCCTGGTGATGGGTGACGTGGCTGTGACTCCGGTGCCCGATGCAGAACAATTGGCACAGATTGCCGTATGTACGGCACGTACAGCCCAGGCAGTTGCCGGTCTCGACCCGAAAGTTGCCATGCTGAGCTTCTCTACCAAGGGCTCTGCCAAGCACGAAGTGGTGGATAAAGTGGTTGAGGCATTGAAGATTGCCAAGGAGATGGCTCCCGATATTGCCATCGACGGTGAGTTGCAGGCCGATGCAGCTTTGGTGCCGGAAGTAGGTGCAAGCAAGGCTCCGGGTTCTTCTATCGCCGGACATGCTAACGTATTGGTTGTCCCCAGCCTCGAAGTGGGCAACATCTCCTACAAACTGGTGCAACGTCTGGGACATGCTGATGCCGTAGGACCTATCCTACAAGGTATCGCCCGTCCGGTGAACGACCTTTCACGCGGTTGCTCCATCGAGGATGTGTATCGCATGATTGCCATCACTGCCAATCAGGCCATTGCTGCCAAAAAGAATGCTGAATAACTTTTAAATCTGATATATAGTATGAAAATCTTAGTATTGAACTGCGGTAGCTCGTCCATCAAATACAAATTGTTTGATATGGACCGGAAAGAAGTTATCGCCCAGGGTGGTATCGAAAAAATTGGTTTGAAGGACTCTTTCCTGAAGTTCACCTTGCCCAGTGGCGAGAAGAAAGTTCTTGAGAAGGATATTCCAGAGCATACCGTAGGTGTGGAATTTATCTTGAACACCTTGACAAGCCCTGAATATGGAGCCATCAAGTCTTTGGACGAAATCAATGCCGTAGGTCACCGTATGGTGCATGGAGGCGAAAAGTTCAGCGAGTCTGTACGGCTGACGCCGGAAGTGCTTGCCGCCTTCACTGCCTGCAACGACCTGGCTCCGCTCCACAATCCTGCTAACCTGAAGGGTGTAAATGCAATATCTGCCATTCTGCCTAATGTTCCGCAGATTGGTGTGTTCGATACGGCTTTCCACCAGACCATGCCGAAGCATGCCTATCTGTATGCCGTGCCTTACGAACTTTATGAAAAGTACGGCGTACGCCGTTATGGTTTCCACGGAACCTCACACCGCTACGTATCGCAGCGCGTCTGCGAGTTCCTGGGTGTAGAGCCGGAAGGAAAGAAAATCATCACTTGCCACATTGGCAACGGTGGTTCCATTACTGCCATCAAGGACGGTAAGTGTGTAGACACCAGCATGGGCTTGACCCCGCTGGAAGGTCTGATGATGGGTACCCGCAGTGGTGATATTGATGCCGGTGCCGTTTCCTTCATCATGGAGAAAGAGGGTCTGGATGCCAACGGCATCTCCAACCTGCTGAACAAGAAGAGCGGTGTGCTGGGTATCTTCGGTGAATCCAGTGACATGCGCGACCTGGAAAATGCCGTAGCTGCCGGCAATCCGAAGGCTGTTCTGGCTGAAGAAATGTACTTCTACCGCATCAAGAAATATATCGGTGCCTATGCCGCTGCTTTGGGTGGTGTGGATATCGTGGTATTTACCGGTGGTGTCGGCGAGAATCAGGCAAGTGCCCGCTGGGGTGCATGTGAAGGCCTGGAATTCATGGGCATAAAGCTGGATGCCGAGAAGAACAAAGTACGCGGTGAAGAAATGGTTATCTCTACCGAAGATTCTCAGGTGAAGGTGGTGGTAATCCCCACTGACGAGGAACTGATGATTGCTTCGGACACGATGGATATTCTGAAGAAGTAATATCGCTGTAATATTTCCCGGTTCCGGCTTCCCGGAGTCCGGATGTGGTTTCGCCCCTGCAAATATGTAATGTATTTGTAGGGGCGAAATGTTTTCCGAATCCTTTAAAATCCTTATCTTTGTTACTTGGTTAAAAACAATAAAGGCAATTTTCCGAATAACTTTAAATAAGAACTGCTTATGAAACGATTAATGTATGTGTTGTTCTTTGTACTGCTGACCAGCGGCATGGCCTATGCCCAGCAGGCGAAGTACGTGTTTTATTTCATCGGTGATGGAATGGGTGTGAACCAGGTGAACGGTACGGAGATGTATCTGGCCGAACAAGAAGGGCGCATCGGTGTAAAGCCTTTGCTGTTCACTTCTTTCCCGGTTGCCAGCATGGCAACTACCTTTTCTGCCACCAACTCGGTGACTGACTCTTCTGCTGCCGGAACAGCCCTGGCTACCGGTGCAAAGACCTACAACGGCGCCATTGGTATGGACGATAACAAGAGTGTGCTTCAGAGTGTGGCCGAGAGAGCCAAAAAGTCCGGTAAGAAAGTTGGGGTAACTACCAGCGTCAGTGTAGACCATGCTACTCCCGCCGCATTCTATGCCCATCAGCCGGACCGTGGCATGTATTACGAGATAGCCCTCGACCTGCCGAAAGCCGGTTTCGACTTCTATGCAGGCGGTGGTTTCTTGAAACCGACTACCACTGCCGATAAGAAAGAGGCTCCGAGCATCTTCCCTATCTTTGAAGAAGCCGGCTATACCGTTGCAAGGGGCCTTGACGAATATAAGTCGAAGTCTGCCCAGGCGGACAAGATGATTCTTATCCAGAAAGAAGGGGCAGAGCCTTCTTGCCTGCCCTATGCCATCGACCGCCAGGAAGGCGACCTGACGCTGGCCGAAATTACCGAAAGTGCCATCTCTTTCCTGACCAAAGGCAGTAACAAGGGTTTCTTCCTGATGGTTGAAGGTGGAAAGATTGACTGGGCCTGCCACGGAAACGACCCCGCCACAGTCTTTGAGGAAGTGGTGGATATGGACAACGCCATCAAGGTGGCTTACGAGTTCTATAAGAAGCATCCCAAAGAAACGCTGATTGTGGTAACTGCCGACCATGAAACCGGTGGTCTGGGTCTGGGTACCGGTAAGTACGAGCTTCAACTGAAAGCCCTTGCCAAGCAGAAGCAGTCTCAGGATATCCTTTCACGTTCCATCACGGACTTACGCAAGATGCGCAAGGTTATCAACTGGCCGGAAATGAAGGAATTCCTGGCAGAAAAGATGGGTTTCTGGAAAGAACTGCCGGTGAGCTGGGAGCAGGAGAAGATGCTGCGTGATGCTTACGAAGAATCATTCGTGAACAAGCATGTAGTGTTTGAGGAAAGTCTTTATGCCAAGACTGAGCCCCTGGCTGTTGCCGCCAAGAAGGTAATGAGCCAGATTGCCATGGTAGGCTGGACCAGCGGTGGCCATACAGCCGGATATGTGCCGGTATTCGCAGTAGGTGCAGGCTCCAAGCTGTTCGTGGGTAAGATGGACAACACGGAAATCCCGAAACGCATAGCCAAGGCTGGTGGATACAAATAATAGAAAGTCACTACAGATTACACGGATTCTCACAGATTGGAAGCTCTGATATCAAGTATAAGAGACTAATCTGTGAGAATCCGTGTAATCTGTGGTGGCTGTCTATTTATTCCTTAAGGTCCTTCTTTATAATTTCATCCATCTCCCGGATACGTTTCTCCCGTTCCTTGGCAGATTTTATTTTCTGGTCCTTGTATCCGGTATCTGTCCGTTCGGAGACCTCTTCGCTCCATTCCTCGAATTCATCCGTTGCCGGACGTCCGTGCGGGTCTATGTTCTCTTCGGCAATCGGGTCGTTTCTGTAAATCATATCATCCATGACGCTAATGTTTTTAATGTTATGATGTTATTACAACCATGCCGGGAAAAAGTTCCGGTAACCTTCACTTTTTCGTAATCGTTTATAAGAATAAACGTTTTATAGCGCGGGCAGCAGGTACTTCCATATTAGATTCAGCTCTGCCTGCATGTCGGGGATGTTGGCGGTGACGGCAATGACGGCATCCTTGTCCGGCAACACCAGTATGTATTGTCCGTTGGCACCATCGGCACGGTAGGCGTTGTGGCGGCAGCGCCACATCTGGTAGCCGTAGCCCTGCAGCCAGTCGCTTGTCTTGGCGCTCATCTTCGCTTTCTTCAGCATCTCCGGTTTCATGCCGGCGGGCAGTGAGGGCACTTGGCAGGCAGATGCCTCCTTTACCCATTCTTCGGGCAGAATCTGCTGTCCGTTCCAGTTTCCTTTCTGCAGGAACAGTTGTCCCATCTTGGCAAGGTCTTCCGTTTTGAGGTACAACCCCCAGCCTCCGGTATTGATGCCTTGCGGGCTTTCCTGCCACCGGGCGTTGACGATGCCAAGCGGGCGGAACAGACGGGGATAGAGATAATCCACCACTTTCTCGCCCGTCACTTTCTGTACGATGGCTGAGAGCATGTAGGTTCCCAGGCTGTTGTAGGTGTAGAAGGTACCGGGCTTGTGCTCCACGGGGAAGGCAAGGAACTCCTGCACCCAATCGGCGTCCGCCTTTTTGCGTACCGTTCCGGTGGGGTCGGTGTCGTGCCCGCAGTTCATGGTCAGCAGGTCGCGTACGGTCATGGCTGCCAGATTTTCGCTGACGGTTGCCGGAAGCTTGTCGGGGAAGAAGGAGATGACCTTGTCCGTCAGCTTCAGCCTGCCTTCGGAGGCGGCAAGTCCCACGGCGGTGGCGGTGAATGTCTTGCTGACGGAGTTCAGGATGTGAGGCTCATCCTCTTTCCCTTCGCCCATCCATTCTTCGGCAATGACATTGCCGTGTTGCACAATCATGATACTGTGCAGGTCTTGTCCGGCTTTCTTTACGGCATCCAGATATCTGTTCATGGCCTTGTCCAGCTTCGGAGTAGCGGCGGCGCGGGGCAGGCCCTTGGTCAGTTGGTTGATGGAAATCAGCTTTATGCCTTTGTCCTCAATGGCTATCCGGACGCGGGGGCTTGTCAGCAGGTCGGTCACTCCCTGGCGGTCCAGCGCCACGTCCTCATATCCGATGTGGAAGACGGTTTTCATTTCATCGTTGTCCAGTGCCGGGTGGTCTAAGAAAAGGTAGCGCTGGCCCGGTTGCAACTTCTCCAATGCTTTGATGAAGCTGGCCTCCTTTTCTTCGGCGGTTCTTTTGGGGCCGTCGTACCCGATGTAGGTAAACCGGTAGTCCTTGGAGGAGTCCATGCGGTCGATGGACGGCAGGTTGTATTCTTTGGCGAGCCGTTGCACCAGCTCGTTCACTTCCTTGCTGAAACCGGTGGAGAGCATGTGTCCGGACAGATGGCTGAGTTGCGGAATGCTTTTCAGCGTCGTCTCTATCTGCGCGCGGAACTCCTGCTCTATCTCCTTGATGTCCCATTTCTGCTCCATGATGGACTGTCCCGGATAGGCGGGGTTAGGGAACATCATCGGGTAGAAATAGCCGTTCTCGTCCGTCAGGCTGGGGCAGTGGGTCAGCGGACGCCACTTCACGTTCTCCCACTCGCTGGTGATGACGAGGTGCAGGCCGACGTCCAGTCCCGGATTTTCTTTCAGCATCTTGATGGCTTCTGGATACCAGGCTGCTACGGGCATCACTTCCACGCTGCGGGCAATACCCGAGCGGTAGGTCTGGATGCAGGCTTCGTTGACGGAATGCAGGGCACCGAGATCGTCAATGCGGATGACAAGTGTCGGGGCGCCGGATTGTCCCCATACCGGCAATGCTCCTGCTGCGAGCAGGCATCCGGCAATCATGTTTTTCAGTCTTAAAGGTTTCATGGGTGGTAATGGTATGATGGTTAACAGTTTGGCAATGCGGGTTATAGCTTCGTCTCTCCCTCCACAAAATTCTCAAGGAAGAGGTTCTCGCCGTCAAAGACGGCGTACGAGAAGTAGTTTATCCAGTCGCCGAGGATGAGGATGCGGGCGGTACTGCTCAGCATCAGGTCGAGTTCGATGTGGCGGTGACCGTAGATGAAGTAGTTGATGTTGGGATGGCTTTTTAGGTATTCCTTGGTGTAGAGCACCAGGTATTCGTTGTTTTCTCCCATGTATGCGGGCTCTTTCCCGTCTATGCGTTTCAAGCGGCTGTGCTTGGCCCAGTTCAGTCCCAGCTCCATGCTCCAGCGGGGGTGCAGGGCAGAGAACAGCGTCTGTAGGGTACGGCTGCGGAACATGGCGCGCAGCATCTTGAACTTCTTGTCCGGGTCGCCTAGCCCGTCACCGTGGGCAAGGTAGAACTCTTTTCCGAAGATTTCGGTGGTCAGCGGTTCGCGGTGTATCATGACGCCGCACTCCTTGGTCAGATAGTCGCCGCACCAAAGGTCATGGTTTCCCGTGAAAAAGTGGACTTCTACTCCCAGGTCGGTCAGTTCGGACAGCTTGCCCAGAAAGCGGGTGTATCCTTTGGGCACTACGGTACGGAATTCGTACCAGAAGTCGAACATGTCTCCCAGCAGGTATACGGCCGATGCCTTGTGCTTGATGCTGTCCAAGAAGTTGACCAGCCTCCGTTCTTGGGTTCGTCCGTGTTCGATGGCTCGTGAGCCCAGGTGAGCATCCGAGAGGAAATATACATTCTTCATTTTCAACTTTCCATTTTCAACTTTGAACTTTCAACTGATTTAAAGGAATCCCAGTTCCAGTTTCGCTTCTTCGCTCATCATGTCCTTGTCCCACTCGGGTTCGAAAACGAGATTGATGGTGGCGGAGGTTACGCCGTCGATGGATTCCACCTTCTGGCGCACATCTTCCATGATGAAGTCGGCTGCCGGACAGTTGGGGGCAGTCAGCGTCATGTCGATGGAGGCTTCTCCCTGGTCGGAGACGTCTATTTTGTAAATCAGTCCCAGGTCGTATACATTTACCGGTATTTCCGGGTCGAATACGGTCTTGAGCATGGAGACTATTTTCTCTTCTATTTCAAATTTGGTCATATTCGTAGGGTTTTATATATAGGTTTTCAAAGAACAAAGCTATGGAATTTAATTGAAAATGCAAAGGAACGCCCTCCTTTTCATTACTTCGGGGAGGGTTTGACGGTGGGTGAACATGCTTCACCTTCTGGGGGAACTCCCTTTACCCCTGGAGAAACTCCTTTTACAATACGCGGTAAAGGTCTTTACAATATGGGGTAAAGGACGTTACAATATAGGGTAAATACGTTTACATACTGTGGTAACGGCTTTTACATTGGCTGGTAAATAGCTGGTAAATACAATGTGCTGATAGTTAGTGTTATGACCGCTTTTGTCTTTCGTATAGTATGTCCGTAACTTGGATTATTTATAGTAATCCTTCGTCGTTGAAGCTGTAATGGCTTCCGTCCGTGACGATGACGTGGTCGGTCAGGTGTATGTTCATGGTTTGGGCGGCTTTCCTCACGAGTTCCGTCAGCTGCCGGTCGTCGTTGCTGGGGGTGCGGGTTGCCGGAGGGATGATTGTGGATAAGGGCTATCTGTGTGGCGCGTTGCAGCAGGGCTTCGCGCAGGATACTGCGCACGTCGGCGGTGGTCTGGTCGATGCCGCCGCGGCTGATGCGTACCTTGTCTATCACTTTGGCGGCGTGGTTCATAAGCAGTACCCAGAATTCTTCTGTGGCAAGGTCGCAGAGCAGGGGATGGAACAGCTCGTAGATGTCGGCGGAAGAGCGGATGGCGGTACGTCTGGAGCGTTCCTGCAGCTTGCGGCGTTTGCCCAGTTCCAGGGATGCCTATGACGGTGATGCTTTTGGCGGGGCCCATGCCTTTGCAATCGGGAGAAGTCCCGCACCTCCCATTTGCCCAGGCGGTTGAGGTCGTTGCCGCAGGCGGCGAGTATGCGCTGCATCAGTGTCACGGCGGTTTCTTCCGTATTGCCGGAGCCAATGAGGATGGCTAGCAGTTCGGCATCGCTCAAGGCTTCCGCCCCTTTCTGCATCATCTTTTCCCGCGGGCGGTCCTCTGCAGCCCACTGGTTGATATTCAGTTTCTCCATATCATCCCTAATCCTTAACCCCTAATCCTCCTTATTTGTAAAAGTTCTTTTTGAACGCCTCGAACTCGTCCTTGCCAAGTATGCAGCGGTTCCACCAGGCGCGCAGGAACCCCGTCCCGTATCCGATGAGCTGGATGAAGGAGGCGGCGACGGAGTAGAGCCCGATGCTGAGGCTACGGTTCCGGATAGTGGAGTCCATGCATACCAGAAGCGCATAAAGAGCGATGGGCAGCAGGCTGTACGGGCAGAAGGGCGTTCCCAGCAGGAATATGGCCACTCCCAGGGTAAATGCAGCCGGCAGCAGGTGGACGAGCTTCAGCGATTCCGGATACTTCTTGTACAGATTGATGCGGGCAATCCCGGAATTGTGTACCTGCTTGAAGAACTTCCGGAAGTCTGTCCGGCGCTTATGGTATACCCAGGCACCGGGGAACAGCCGGCATGTATATCCTCCCTTGAAGATTCGGATGCTGAAGTCGATGTCCTCCCCGAAGCGCATCCGCGAGAATCCGCCCAGGGCTTGGTACACTTCCCGCCGCACACCCATGTTGAAGCTGCGCGGATAGAACTTGTCCATCTTCTTCTTCCCCCCACGGATACCGCCGGTGGTGAAGAAGGAGGTCATGGAGTAGTTGATGGCTTTCTGTATGTCTGTGAATGATTCGTGCGCGCGGTCGGGGCCTCCGAAGGCATCGGCGGCTTCGTGCTGTAGCTCTTCTTCCACAGCAAGGAAATAACCTTCGGGCAGGATGCAGTCCGAATCCAGTATTATCAGGTATTCGCCCTTGCTTCGTTCCGCCCCGTAGTTACGGGTCTGCCCGGGGCCGGAGTTGGGCTTGTCATAGTAATGCACGTCCAATAGTTCCTGATACTTCTCTGTGACCGGCTTGCAGGGGATGGAGGAGCCGTCCTCCACCACAATCACTTCAAAATCCTTGAAACTTTGCTGCGTCAGGCTTTGCAGCAGTTCATCCACCTCATCGGGGCGGTTGTATACGGGATGATGACGGAGTATCTCATGGGTATGGCTTTATGTTTTGGTTGTCTCCGCAAAGATATATCATTTAAGCTTTGCAGATGAATAAATGGAAAGAAAAATCCCCGGATGCCAAGTGGAGCACCGGGGATGATATGAAAAGGGCATTTGCCTGATTTCCAAAAGGGCTTATGCTTTTACGCGGCTTACGTAAGAACCGTCGCGCGTATCGATTTCGATAGTCTCGCCTTCGTTGATGAACAAGGGGACGCGGACTGTGGCGCCGGATTCTACTGTGGCGGGCTTCAGCGTGTTGGTGGCTGTGTCGCCTTTCAGTCCCGGTTCCGTATAGGTAATCTTCTGCTGAACCTTGATGGGCACGTCGGCATAGAGCACGGTTTCTGTGGAAGCGTCTGATACCACGTCTACTATCATTCCTTCGAGCAAGAAGTCAACACCGTTGATGAGGTCGTGGGCGATGGGAATTTGGTCAAAAGTCTCCTGGTTCATGAATTGGTAGTTGTCACCGTCATGATAGAGGTATTGGTGGGGACGACGTTCTACACGTACGTCTTCCAGTTTCTCACCGATGTTGAAACGGCGTTCCAGAACGTAGCCGTTCACCACGTCTTTCAGCTTGGTACGCATGAAGGTATTACCTTTTCCCGGCTTTACATGCAGGAAGTCGATGCAGAAATACAGCTTGCCGTCCATGCGGATGCAAGTTCCGATTTTAATGTCTTGGGCATTAATCATACTTATAGTCTTTAATATTATTATATTGGTATTTACTTCGTTAGTGCTGGTTTGCGAGTGCAAAAGTAATGGAAATCGGTAAAAACACAAAAACTTTTGAGAGAAAATGAGTTATCTCTTGGTTTATTTGAAAAAAGTATCTATTTTTGCAGCCCGAATTCGTGAGAATAATAACATAAAACAAGATACAGTAATGAAAAGAACATTTCAACCCTCGAACAGAAAGAGAAAGAACAAACACGGTTTCCGTGAGAGAATGGCTACAGCAAACGGCCGCAGAGTATTGGCAGCACGTCGTGCTAAAGGCAGAAAGAAACTGACTGTTTCTGACGAATACAACGGAGTAAAGGCATAATAGTCGTTCTCGTTCGTATTAAAGAAATAAGGGAGCTGCAAAAGACTGATTCTGGTCTTTTGCAGCTTTTCTTATGTATTGTGCCCGGTTCTCCGGAAAAAACTATTGCCAACTCCGTGTACTATGTGGTGAAAATTGTATCTTTGTCCCAAATAATGCATTATCGATTATGACAATAAAAGATTTTTCTCTTTCCGGCAGAACCGGTTCTTCTGGGCGAACATCCTTGCGATGGCCGTTGTGGTAGTGGGATTGCTGTTCGGAGTGCTGAAAGGACTGGATATATATACCCGCCACGGCGAGGCTGTGATAGTGCCCGATGTGAAGGGTATGGGAGTGGAGGAAGCCGAGAAAATGTTCCGTAACCGCGGCTTGGTCTGCATCGTTTCGGATTCCAGTTATGTCAAGACTCTTCCTGCCGGCTGCATCCTCGAATATAATCCGGCAGCCGGACAAAAGGTAAAGGAAGGACGTACCATCTATCTTACAATCAATACGATTGAAGTCCCTCTGCACATAGTGCCCGATGTGGCGGACAACAGTTCGCTGCGGCAGGCGGAAGCGCGTATTCTGGCTTCGGGCTTCAAGCTGGCCGAGATACAGTATATTCCGGGTGAGAAGGACTGGGTGTATGGCGTGAAGTATAAGGGGCGTCAGCTTTCCATCGGCGAGAAAGTGCCCACCGGCGCAGTGCTGACGCTGATGGTGGGAGATGGAGGCGCCTTGAAGGCAGACTCCCTGGGAGTGGATTCTGTGGGAGGTACCGTTGAACCCATGTTGTCCGAAGACTCCGCGGCAGATGAGTCCTGGTTCTGATAAACATCTGACTCCAATCGTAAATTGTAAATAGTCAAATTGTAAATGCCGTGATGATAGAAGAATTGCCGGATGATATAGATAATGATGAGCTGGACGACGTAGAGCCGGTGGGTGACGAGGCGCAACTCTATGAACACTTCCGTGTGGTGGTGGACAAGGGGCAGGAGATGGTGCGGGTGGACAAGTATCTGTTCGACCGCTTGACGAACTCCTCGCGCAATCGCATCCAGAAGGCTGCCGATGCAGGCTTCGTGATGGCGAACGGCAAGGCTGTGAAAAGCAGCTATAAGGTGAAGCCGATGGATGTAATCACTGTGATGATGGACCGTCCACGCTATGAGAATGAAGTCATCCCCGAAGACATCCCCCTTGATATAGTATATGAGGACAAGTATCTGATGGTAGTGAACAAACCTGCCGGTCTGGTGGTGCACCCCGGTCATGGCAACTATCACGGTACGCTTGTCAACGCCATAGCCTGGCATATGAAGGATAATCCCGATTATGATGCCAATGACCCGCATGTGGGACTGGTGCACCGCATCGACAAGGACACCTCCGGCCTGCTGGTGATAGCCAAGACTCCGGATGCCAAGACGAATCTCGGCAACCAGTTCTTCAACAAGACGACAAAACGCCGTTACCGGGCGCTGGTCTGGGGAAATGTGGAGCAGGATGAAGGGACCGTTGTCGGCAATATCGGTCGTAATCCCAGAGACCGCATGCAGATGACCGTCCTCCCCGACGACCAGGGAAAGCATGCCGTCACCCATTACCGGGTGCTCGAACGTTTGGGATACGTCACACTGGTGGAATGTATCCTTGAAACGGGACGCACCCATCAAATCCGTGTGCACATGAAGCACATTGGACACATACTTTTCAACGACGAACGTTACGGTGGACACGAAATCCTGAAAGGAACCCACTTCGCTAAATACAAACAATTTGTAAACAACTGCTTCGACACTTGTCCGCGGCAGGCATTGCATGCCATGACGCTGGGGTTTGTGCATCCCGTTACCGGAGAAGAAATGTACTTCACTTCGGAATTGCCCGATGACATGACCCGGCTGATAGACAAATGGAGAGGCTATATCAGTAACAGAGAATTAGAATGAAACGCACGATTGCTATTGTAGCCGGAGGAGATACCTCCGAATTCCACGTCTCCCTGCGTAGTGCACAGGGGATTTACTCCTTCATCGACAAGGAGAAGTATACCTTATATATTGTAGAAATGCACGGACTGGACTGGCATGTACAGCTGCCCGACGGCGCTAAGGCTCCGGTAGACCGCAATGACTTCAGCTTCGTGCTGGATGGCGAGAAAGTGACATTCGACTTTGCCTATATCACCATCCACGGAACTCCGGGTGAGGACGGCCGTCTGCAGGGCTATTTTGATATGCTCCACATCCCTTATTCGTGTTGCGGAGTACTGGCAGCGTCGCTCACGTACGATAAGTTTGCCTGCAACCAGTATCTGAAAGGTTTCGGTGTGCGCATTGCCGAATCGTTGTTGCTGCGCGGCGGACAGTCGGTAACGGATGAAGATGTGATGGAGAAAATCGGCCTGCCTTGTTTCATTAAGCCCAGCTTGGGAGGTTCCAGCTTCGGCGTGACCAAGGTGACGGCGAAAGAGCAGATACAGCCTGCCATAACCAAGGCATTTGCGGAAGCGCAGGAAGTAGTGGTGGAGGCCTTTATGGACGGAACCGAGATTACCTGCGGCTGTTACAAAACAAAAGACAAGTCCGTAGTGTTCCCCATTACGGAGGTGGTGAGCCACAACGAGTACTTCGATTATGAAGCTAAGTATAATGGCGAGTCTGACGAGATTACTCCTGCCCGCATTTCGGACGATTTGACCCGCCGGGTGCAGACGCTGACTTCTGCCATTTATGATATACTCGGGGCCTATGGCATTATCCGTGTGGACTATATCATTACCGAAGGGGAAAAAATTCAATCTGCTGGAGGTGAATACCACCCCCGGAATGACTGCCACCAGCTTTATTCCCCAGCAGGTTCGTGCTGCCGGAATGGAGATGAAGGATGTAATGACAGATATTATAGAAAACAAGTTTAAGGATTAATCATTATTCATTATGAATGCGAACGTGGAATTTGATGAAATCCGTCCTTATCATGATGAGGAACTTCCTCAAGTCTATGAGGAACTGATTGCCGATGCGGCGTTCCGGCAGGCAGTGGATACTGTGATGCCTGGTGTACCTTTTGAAGTCTGGTCGCAGAAAATGCGCGCGTGTAAAACCAAGCTGGAATTTCAGAAGACCTTCTGCTATGGGCTTCTGTGGAAATTGGCGAAGGAGGCTACGGATGGATTGACTCTGGATCATTCTGCATTGCCAGACAAGTCGGCGGCGTATACCTATGTTTCCAACCATCGCGACATTATTCTCGATTCCGGTTTCTTGTCCATTCTGTTGGTAGACCAGGGTATGGATACGGTAGAGATAGCCATTGGCGACAACCTGCTTGTCTATCCGTGGATTAAGAAATTCGTGCGTGTCAACAAGTCCTTCATCGTGCAGCGTGCGTTGACCATGCGCCAGATGCTGGAGGCTTCCGCACGCATGTCCCGCTATATGCATTATACCATCAGTGAGAAGAAACAGTCTATCTGGATTGCACAACGTGAAGGGCGTGCCAAGGATTCCAACGACCGCACGCAGGACAGTGTGCTGAAGATGCTGGCAATAGGCGTGAAGGCGATGTCATTGACCGCTTATGAAATGAATATTATGCGCACACACTTCAATCTTTTCTGCTGTCTGTCCGATCAGCACCAGTTTTTTACTTTTCCGTCAAATGCATCAATCCACTCATCGTATGTGGACTGCTTATCATAACCGCCTCCGATCAGAAGCGTTGGACGGTTCATCGCACGGATTCCCTGAATGGCGGCATCCGGGTTGGTTCCCTTGGAATCGTTGTAAAAACGGACCCCTCTTTTTTCGGTCACATACTCGATCCGGTGTTCTACCGCCTGGAAACGCTTCAGCACCTCCACGATTTTCTCCATCGGCACTCCGAAATTCACACTCATGGCAGTTGCGGCCATGACATTTTCATAGTTATGTCGTCCCAGCAGATTCAGATCATTGACATTGATCACCTTCTCGGTGCTTCCGTCATGCGCATAAAAGATTTCCTCTCCGTCGAGATAAAATCCTTCAGCAAGTTTTCTTGCACTGCTGAACCAGACCACATGCACCGGTGCGCTCTCTCCGAATGCCCGAAGCACCTCATCCTCATAATTGAGTACACAGACCTCATCGTTTGTCTGGTTGGTGGTAATCGCCTCTTTGGTCCGGATATAACACTCCATCGTATGATGGCGGTTCAGATGATCCGGCGTAATATTTAAGATTGCGGATATTTCCGGATGGAACTCATGAATGGTTTCCAGCTGGAAACTGCTGATCTCTGCGACGGTTACGGTTTCATCCGTCATTGTGGCAGCCTCGGAAGTATACGGAATTCCGATATTTCCAACCACGCGCACATCCTTGAAATAATTTTTCATGATTTCTCCGGTCAATGCTGTCGTAGTGGTCTTTCCGTTTGTTCCGGTGATTGCAATCAGTCTGCCTTTTGCGAAGGAATATGCAAGTTCAATCTCGCCCCAGATGCAGACGTTCTGTGCACGCATCCGCTCTACGACCGGCAGATCAGTCGGGACACCCGGACTTAAGACTGCTACATCAAATGCGCGCAGCTGCTCATCCGTCAACTCCCCCAAAAGCACCGGCATTCCTTT
>ENA-OQCZ01000284-OQCZ01000284.1-human-gut-metagenome-genome-assembly--contig:-NODE-284-length-15123-cov-8.155642_pt1 | contig 15123 bp, 10 predicted proteins | sample MGYA00242505_ERZ504594 | MGnify/ENA primary metagenome ERZ504594 (study PRJEB26092, sample SAMD00036329) | human gut metagenome | host: Homo sapiens | study: EMG produced TPA metagenomics assembly of... | reverse complement strand
ATGTGGTTCGGCAGGCATGCAAACGGCTGGATACAGACGATGTTGTAAACATCACTGTGAATCAGCTCCATCATCTCGCCCGTCAGGAACCATCCCTCACCGGTCTGGTTACCACAGGATACAATCGGGGAAGCATATTTTGCCAGATCCCGCACATCGGCCGGTGGATCAAAATGCTCACTCTTCTTGAACTCCGCAACCGCCGCACTGCGCAGCCAATTGATCAGTTTAATACCGGTATTTCCCAACATCGAAGAACTTTTTTTGAATCCCAGGTGCTCTACCTTGAAGTTCGTATTGTAGAAGCAGTAACAGAAGAAGTCGATCAGATCCGGGACAACCGGTTCCGCGCCTTCACTCTCAAGCAGCTCCGCCAGATGGTTGTTAGCCGCCGGAAGGAACTTAACAAGAATCTCGCCGACAATACCGACACGCGGTTTCTTTTCATCGGTGATCGGAATGTGGTCGAAATCGCGAATCATCGTGCGGCAGATCTGTTTGAAGCGGGTATGGCTTAAGCGTTTTGCTGAAATAAAATCAATACAGATCTTTTCCCATTTCTGATGAATCCGGTCTGTTGTACCCTTCTTCTGCTCATAAGGACGCATCCGGTAAATACATTTCATCATGATATCGCCGAATTCTGCTGCATAGCAGAGACGAATCGCAAGATCCGGCGTGATCTTGAAGCCCGGATTTTCCTCCAGACCGCTCAAGTTAATCGAGATGACCGGAATCTGCGTCATATCGGCCTTCTCCAGCGCACGGCGGATAAATCCGATGTAGTTCGAAGCACGGCAGCCGCCGCCGGTCTGGCTCATGATGACAGCCACTTTGTTCAGGTCATACTTGCCGGAGAGCAGCGCCTGCATAATCTGTCCGACTACCATCAGAGACGGATAGCAGGCATCGTTGTTGACGTATTTCAGTCCGACATCAACCGCCTCTTTGTTGTCGTTCGGAAGCACTTCCAGATTGTATCCGGCTGCGTTGAACGCCGGCTGCAGAAGCGAGAAGTGGATCGGTGACATCTGCGGGCAGAGGATTGTGTAGTCTTTCCGCATTTCTTTCGTGAAGACCGGTTTCTGGATCGAGGACGGAAGAATCTCGCGTACCGCCTGTTTCCGATCATGTGCACGGAGGGCAGCGAGCAGAGAGCGGACACGGATTCTGGCAGCGCCGAGGTTGTTGACCTCATCGATCTTCAGGCAGGTATAAATCTTGCCGCTTCTGGTCAGAATCTCATAAACCTCATCGGTGGTAACGGCGTCGAGACCGCAGCCGAACGAGTTCAGCTGAATCAGGTCAAGATCGTCGCGTGTCTTTACATAGTTTGCAGCTGCATACAGACGGGTGTGGTACATCCACTGGTCATTGACACGGAGCGGACGCTCGAGCGGTGCCAGATGGGAAACAGAGTCCTCCGTCAGCACGCACAGTCCGTAGGAGTTGATCATATCCGGGATACCGTGATGGATTTCCGGATCGATGTGGTACGGACGGCCGGCAAGCACGATGCCTCTGCGGCCGGTTTCTTTCATATACTGAAGCGTTTCCTCGCCTTTTTTCTGCATATCGCGTCTTGCAGCGCCAAGCTCTTCCCATCCGGCATGAACAGCAGCACGGACTTCATCCTCCGGCAGACCGGAGAACTCTTTGACAAGACCATCGGCAAGCACCTTTTCACTCGTAAACGCAAGGAACGGATTGCGGAACGTAATGGAATCGTCCTGCAGCTCGTCCACGTTGTTTTTGATATTTTCCGCATACGAGGTAACGATCGGGCAGTTGTAGTGGTTGATGGCTTCCGGGAACTCGGTGCGCTCGTACGGGATACACGGGTAGAAGATGAACTTCACACCGTGGCGTAAGAGCCAGGTCACATGGCCGTGCGCCAGTTTGGCCGGATAGCACTCGGATTCACTTGGAATCGACTCAATACCGAGCTCGTAGATCTTGCGGCTCGAGGTCGGAGAGAGTACCACGCGGTATTTCAGCTGCGTAAAGAAGGTGTACCAGAACGGATAATTCTCAAACATATTGAGGACTCTCGGAATGCCGACCTCTCCGCGGATCGCTTCATCCTGCGGCAGCGGCTGGTAGCCGAAGATCCGTTTGTATTTGTATTCGAACAGGTTCGGAATATGATCTTTGTTTTTCTCTTTTCCGATACCGCGCTCGCAGCGGTTTCCGCTGATGTACTGACGGCCGCCGGAGAATTTGTTGATGGTCAGACGGCAGCTGTTCGTACATCCCTTACAGTTTGCCATCGTGGTCGAATATTTCAGCTCGTTGATCTTTTCAATGGAGAGCATCGTGGTCTCCTGATCGGCGGAGTAGCGCTCTCTTGCGATCAGCGCCGCACCGAACGCACCCATGATGCCGGCGATGTCCGGGCGGATGGCTTCGCAGTTGGCGATCCGTTCAAAGCTTCGGAGAACAGCGTCGTTGTAGAACGTACCGCCCTGTACGACGATGTGGCGTCCCAGCTCGGTGGCATCCGAAACTTTAATTACCTTATATAATGCGTTTTTAATAACGGAGCAGGCAAGTCCGGCAGAAATATCGGCGACGGATGCGCCCTCTTTCTGCGCCTGTTTTACCTTGGAATTCATAAATACGGTACAGCGGGTACCAAGATCGATCGGGTGTTTTGCAAACAGCGCCTCATGCGCGAAATCCTGCACGCTGTAGTTCAGGGACTGCGCGAACGTCTCGATGAAGGAACCGCAGCCGGAGGAACATGCCTCGTTCAGCTGTACGCTGTCTACAGTGCCGTTTTTGATCTTGATGCACTTCATATCCTGGCCGCCGATGTCGAGAATACAGTCGACTTCCGGATCGAAGAACGCGGCAGCGTAATAATGGGAAATCGTCTCTACCTCACCCTCGTCCAGCATCAGTGCAGCTTTGATGAGCGCCTCGCCGTAACCGGTCGAACAGGACCAGGCGATCTGTGCGGAATCCGGCAGTTTGGAGTAGATCTCCTGGATCGCGCGGATCGATGTGCCGAGCGGATTTCCGTGGTTGTTGCTGTAGAAGGAATAGAGAAGAGCACCGTCTTCGCCGACGAGTGCAGCTTTGGTCGTCGTGGAACCGGCATCAATACCGAGATAGCAGTTTCCCTCGTAGGTGGAAAGATCGGCGGTCACGACGTTGTTGACACTCTGGCGCGCCAGAAATTCGTCATACTCGGCCTGATCTTTAAACAGCGGCTCAAGACGGGCAACCTCAAAATCGATAGCAACTTTCTCTTCGAGCCGTTTTTTCAGTGCGAGAAGGGAAATCTCGGTTTTTCCGTCTGCATTCATCGCAGAACCGATGGCTGCAAACAGGTGGGAGTTGTCCGGTACGATTGTATGCTCGTCATCCAGTTTTAAGGTACGGACGAATGCTGTCTTTAATTCCGAGAGGAAGTGCAGCGGGCCGCCGAGAAAGGCAACGTGGCCGCGGATCGGTTTACCGCAGGCAAGACCAGAAATGGTCTGGTTGACAACTGCCTGGAAAATGGAAGCGGAAAGATCCTCTTTTGTTGCACCGTCGTTGATGAGCGGCTGGATATCGGTTTTTGCGAATACACCGCAGCGTGCTGCGATCGGATAAATCGCCTGGTAATGCTTCGCGTATTCGTTGAGTCCGGTTGCATCGGTCTGCAGAAGAGAAGCCATCTGGTCGATGAAAGAACCGGTGCCGCCGGCGCAGATACCGTTCATACGCTGCTCCACATTGCCGCCCTCAAAATAGATGATCTTGGCATCCTCACCGCCGAGCTCGATGGCAACGTCGGTCTGCGGAGCGAGTGCTTTTAACGAAGTGGAAACCGCGATAACTTCCTGCGTGAACGGGATGCCGAGGTGGTTGGCAAGCGCAAGTCCGCCGGAACCGGTGATGACCGGCTGCAGGGTCAGTTCGCCCAGTTTTTCGTGTGCTTCCCCGAGCAGGTGGGCAAGGGTTTCCTGAATGTTTGCAAAATGGCGCTCGTAATCGGCAAAGAGAAGCTGGTTCTCTTCGTCGAGGATCGCAATTTTAACAGTGGTGGAACCGATGTCGATTCCGAGAGTATATTTTTTATCAGTCATGAATCTAAACTCTTTATAATAAGAAACAATCTCAACACATATACAGACGAAAAAATAAGAAATAAGCAATTGGAAAAAAGGGCGATAGTCTTAACGTAAAAAAGATATAAAGTCCTTGATGAAAATGGAAGAAACCAGGAGGGAAAAGGCAGAAAAAAGAAAATTCTGGCATTGTCAAAAACGGGTTTTGCCTGTATACTAAAAATAGTATACCCTGCATGAAAAACAGGCGGCAGGGATCATGAGAAAGGATGAAAAGCGTTATGTATAAAATTCTGAAAATGGAAGGAAGAGCGAAGCGCGCCCACATGGAAACCGTGCACGGCAATATCGAGACGCCGGTATTCATGAATGTCGGAACCGCGGCAGCGATCAAGGGAGCCGTTTCCACTGAGGATCTCCAGCAGATCGGCACGCAGGTAGAGCTCTCCAACACGTATCACCTCCACGTGCGTCCGGGCGACGAGGTCGTAAAGAAGATGGGCGGACTCCACAAGTTTATGGTCTGGGATAAACCGATCCTGACCGACTCCGGCGGATTCCAGGTATTCTCTCTTGCAGGCCTTCGGAAAATCAAGGAGGAGGGAGTTTATTTCCACTCCCACGTAGACGGAAGAAAGATCTTTATGGGACCGGAGGAGAGTATGCAGATTCAGTCCAACCTGGCATCCACGATTGCGATGGCCTTCGACGAGTGCCCATCGAGTGTGGCAGACCGCCGTTATGTGCAGAATTCCGTGGACCGTACGGCAAGATGGCTGCAGCGATGCAAGGATAAAATGCAGGAACTGAACCAGAGAGAGGATACCATCAACAAGCACCAGCTGCTGTTTGGTATCAATCAGGGAGCAATCTATGAAGATATCCGTATCGATCATGCAAAACGGATTTCCGAGATGGATCTTGACGGATATGCCGTCGGCGGTCTTGCGGTAGGAGAGACACACGAGGAGATGTATCATATTCTCGATGAAGTGGTTCCGTATCTGCCAAAAGAAAAACCGACATATCTGATGGGTGTCGGAACACCGGCCAATATTCTCGAGGGTGTAGAGCGCGGCGTTGATTTCTTCGACTGTGTATATCCGAGCCGGAACGGACGTCACGGTCACGTTTATACAAATCATGGAAAAATGAATTTGTTCAACCAGAAATACGAATTGGATCCGCGTCCGATCGAGGAAGGCTGCCAGTGCCCGGCGTGCCGTCACTACAGCAGAGCCTACATCCGTCATCTGCTGAAAGCAAAAGAGATGCTCGGCATGCGGCTCTGTGTTCTGCACAACCTGTATTTCTACAACAATATGATGACAGAAATCCGGACCGCGCTGGACGAGGGCAATTTTGCTTCCTACAAACGGGCAAAACTCGCAGGATTTGAGGAATACGACAAAAAGTAATCGGGAAAGTATGAAATCTTTGGAAAATATCCGAAAAAGACTTGCCCATCGGTTCCGGATTGTGTATTATGATAGGTGTGTCTAAAGAACGGGATGTACTCTCGAATAACAGGAGGAAAGAAAATGTTTTTTAGCAACAACAACAGCAGCAAACAGCGGTGTGATGAGCACTGGTATGTTAATTATGTGGCTGGTCATCATGTTCGGTATGATGTATTTCTTAATGATCCGCCCGCAGAAGAAAGAGCAGAAAAAAGCTGCAGGCAATGCTGAATGACCTCGCAGTCGGCGATGCAGTCATCACAACAAGCGGTTTCTACGGCGTAGTCATCGATATCACAGACGACGATGTCATCGTAGAGTTCGGAAACAACAAAAAACTGCCGTATCCCAGATGCGCAAAACAGCCATCACAAGAGGTTGAAAAACCGGAGACAGCAGTCGTTGAAGAGAAAACAGAAAAGAAAAAATAATTTCACACGGCGAAAAGCCAGGAAAAACGCAGGTATTCAAAAAGAATGAATGCCTGCGTTTTTTTCGCCCCCGAAACTTCTTCGGCGGAACACGGCGAAAACGGGGAAAAATGCCGCGTATTTTTCTTTTAAATGGCAAAAAAGCAAAAAGATTATTGCGTTTCGTCCGATGCAAAGAAATTTCGTGTTGAAATTACCGGAAAAATGGCGTATAATTTAGAAATGCTATAGACGCAGAGAAAATAGAACGGTTTTTCAGCCGGAAGAAAAGAGGGAGAAAGATATGGAATACCGTATTGGATTAATTCACGGTGACGGAATCGGACCGGAAATTGTAAAGGAAGCAAAAAAAGTTCTGGACGCTGTCTGCGAGAAATATGGACATAAGTTTGAATATACCAACCTTCTGCTGGGCGGAGCCTCCATTGATGTGCACGGCGTGCCGCTGACAGATGAAACCATAGAAGAAGCAAAAAAAATGTGACGCTGTTCTGATGGGCTCCATCGGAGGAGATGCCAAGACCTCCCCATGGTACAAATTAAGCCCGGATAAGCGCCCGGAGGCCGGACTTTTAAAAATCCGGAAATCGTTAGGCCTGTTTGCAAACCTGCGCCCGGCGTACCTGTATCAGGAATTAAAGGATGCCTGCCCGTTAAAAGAAGAAATTATCGGTGAGGGCTTTGACATGCTGATCATGCGTGAACTGACCGGCGGCCTGTATTTCGGAGAGCGCAGCACCGTAGAAGAGAACGGCATCAAAAAAGCAACGGATACCCTGACTTACAGCGAGCCTGAAATCCGCCGTATTGCAATCCGTGCCTTCGACATCGCCAGAAAGAGAAAGAAAAAAGTAACAAGTGTAGATAAAGCAAATGTTCTCGACTCCTCCCGTCTGTGGAGAGCTGTTGTGGAGGATGTTGCAAAAGATTATCCGGACGTTACGTTAGAGCATATGCTGGTTGATAACTGTGCAATGCAGATTGTTCACAATCCGTGCCAGTTTGACGTAGTTCTGACAGAAAACATGTTCGGAGATATCCTTTCCGATGAGGCAAGTATGGTGGCAGGTTCCATCGGAATGCTTTCTTCCGCCAGTTTGAACGAGACAAAATTCGGCCTGTACGAGCCAAGTCACGGCTCTGCACCGGATATCGCAGGAAAAAACATTGCAAACCCGATTGCAACGGTTCTGTCCGCGGCCATGATGCTCCGCTACTCTCTGGATCTCGATAAAGAGGCAGAGGCAGTAGAAAATGCTGTACAGAAAATCTTAAAAGGCGGATACCGCACCGTAGACATCATGTCCGAGGGATGCACTAGAGTTTCTACATCCGAAATGGGAGATCTGCTGGTAAAAGCACTGGAGTGAGGCTTGCAGATTGCGGAAATGGTTTTTCAGACACACTCTAGCATAAAACTGTAAGATAAGAAAAGAGGAAAAGATCATGAGAAGTGATGCTGTAAAAAAAGGAATCGCACAGGCACCGCAGCGTTCTCTGATGCGTGCGCTGGGTCTGACCGAAGAAGAAATGAAAAAACCGCTCGTAGGAATCGTAAGCTCCTACAATGAGATTGTACCGGGCCACATGAACCTGGATAAAATTACAGAGGCTGTAAAAATGGGCGTTGCCATGGCAGGCGGAACACCAATCGTATTCCCGGCCATTGCAGTCTGTGACGGTATCGCCATGGGACACATCGGAATGAAATATTCCCTCGTTACCCGTGACCTGATCGCCGATTCCACCGAGTGTATGGCAATGGCACATCAGTTTGATGCCCTGGTATGTATCCCGAACTGTGATAAAAACGTACCTGGTCTTCTGATGGCAGCAGCAAGAGTCAATGTTCCGACCGTATTTGTCAGCGGCGGCCCGATGCTTGCCGGCCACGTAAAAGGCGAGAAGAGAAGTCTTTCGAGCATGTTCGAGGCAGTCGGCTCCTACGCTGCCGGAACCATGACAGAGGAAGACGTCTATGATTTCGAGTGCAATGCGTGCCCGACCTGCGGTTCCTGCTCCGGTATGTACACCGCAAACAGCATGAACTGCCTGACCGAGGTTCTCGGTATGGGCTTAAAAGGCAACGGAACGATTCCGGCCGTATACTCCGAGCGTCTGCGCCTGGCAAAGAGAGCCGGTATGCAGGTTATGGAGCTGTTAAAACAGGATATCCGTCCAAGAGACATCATGACAAAAGAAGCATTCTTAAACGCTCTGACCGTCGATATGGCACTGGGATGTTCCACCAACAGTATGCTGCATCTGCCGGCCATTGCGCATGAGGCAGGCGTAGAGCTGAATCCGGAGATGGCAAACGCCATCAGCGAGAAGACCCCGAACCTCTGTCATCTGGCTCCGGCAGGATACCACTACATCGAGGAGCTGAACGAGGCAGGCGGTGTTTATGCCGTTATGAATGAGCTGAACAAGCTGAATCTGCTGCACACAGAGTGTATGACAGTAACCGGAAAGACCGTAGGAGAGAACATCAAAGGATGTGTCAATAAAAATCCTGAGATCATCCGCCCGGTTGAGAATCCATACAGCAAGACCGGCGGTATCGCCGTTCTGAAAGGAAACCTGGCACCGGATACCGCAGTTGTCAAACGTTCTGCCGTTGTTCCGGAGATGCAGGTTCATGAAGGCCCGGCCAGAGTCTTTGACTGCGAGGAGGATGCCATCGAGGCAATCCGCGGCGGCAAGATCGTGGCAGGCGATGTTGTTGTGATCCGCTATGAGGGACCAAAGGGCGGTCCTGGTATGCGTGAAATGCTGAATCCGACTTCTGCCATTGCAGGTATGGGACTTGGTTCTTCCGTAGCCCTGATCACAGACGGCCGTTTTTCCGGCGCATCCCGCGGTGCGTCCATCGGTCATGTAAGCCCGGAGGCAGCAGAGGGAGGTCCGATTGCACTCGTTGAGGAAGGCGATCTCATCCGTATCAATATTCCGGAGCATAAGCTGGAAGTTGTCGTATCGGACGAAGAGCTGGCACGCAGAAAAGCTGCATGGACTCCGAGAGAACCAAAGGTAACGACAGGCTATCTGAAACGCTACGCAAAGATGGTTTCCAGTGCAAATAAGGGAGCTATTCTGGAGTTCTAATTCAGAAAAACTATGAGAAACACGCTCTGCGAGTTTCTCATAGTTATCGCGGCAGTCGCCAAGGTCTCGTGCAAGCACGGACTTTGGCTCGTTGCCCGCGTAAATCATAAAATCATATCAGCCGTCCGAACGCGCTTTTTCTCGGATGGCTGATTTCATAAACAGATTTCATACACAAAGCGAAAAACATAAGGAAGGAATCATACAGACATGGAATTAACTGGATCACAGATTGTTATCGAGTGCCTGAAGGAGCAGGGTGTGGATACCGTGTTCGGCTATCCGGGCGGAACCATTTTAAATATCTATGATGAACTTTACCGTCATCCGGAAATCCACCATATCCTGACTTCACACGAGCAGGGTGCTGCGCATGCGGCGGACGGATATGCGCGTGCTACTGGAAAAACAGGCGTCTGCATGGCTACAAGCGGCCCGGGCGCAACGAATCTTGTCACCGGAATTGCAACCGCCTACATGGATTCTACACCGATGGTAGCGATTACCTGCAACGTAGGAAAGGCACTGCTTGGAAAAGACAGCTTTCAGGAGATTGACATTGCGGGTGTCGCAATGCCGATCACAAAATACAGTGTGATTGTAAAAGATATCACCGTTCTTGCAGATACGCTGCGCCGTGCGTTTACGATCGCAAAGAGCGGAAGACCGGGCCCTGTACTGGTGGATATTACCAAGGATGTAACGGCGGCAACCTGCGAATACGAGCCGAAAACACCGGAAAAAATTGAACCATTTACCGAAAGAATCACAGAAGAAGGACTGGATCACGTTGTATCCATGATTCAGGAGTCGAAATGTCCCTACATTTTTGTGGGCGGCGGCAGTGTTATCTCGGGTGCATCCGAAGAAGTACGCGAACTGGCACACCGGATCCAGTCGCCGGTCTGCGACACTTTGATGGGAAAAGGAGCATTTCCGGGAACAGATGAGCTGTACACCGGCATGCTTGGCATGCATGGAACAAAAACCTCAAACTACGGTGTGACAAAGTGCGATCTTCTGATTGTACTCGGGGCAAGATTTTCCGATCGCGTCACCGGAAATGCCGCAAAATTTGCCAACCATGCGAAAATTGTTCAGATCGATGTAGATGCCGCAGAAATCAATAAGAACGTTGCGGTTGAGTACAGCATCATCGGAGACGTCAAAGAGGTCTTAAAACGGCTGAATGCGAAGCTGGAGCCGATGCACCATGATGAGTGGATTGCAAAGATCAGGGAAATGAAAGAAAAATACCCGTTAAAGCATGAAGAGGGGCTTACCGGACCGTATGTGATTGAGGAGATCTATAAGGCAACGGACGGACAGGCAATTATCACAACGGATGTCGGCCAGCACCAGATGTGGGCGGCACAGTATTACCGCTATACGAAGCCGAGAACGCTTCTGACATCAGGCGGTCTTGGAACGATGGGCTTTGGTCTTGGAGCAGCGATGGGTGCAAAAATGGGACGCCCGGACAAGGTTGTCATCAACATCGCAGGAGACGGCTGCTTCCGTATGAACATGAACGAGCTGGCAACCCTTTCCAGACATAACATTCCGGTCATTGAGGTTGTTGTCAATAACCACGTGCTCGGTATGGTGCGCCAGTGGCAGACTCTGTTCTACGGAAAGCGGTATTCCAACACGGTTCTGCAGGATCAGGCAGACTTTGTAAAGGTTGCCGAGGCGCTCGGTGTAAAGGGAATCCGTGTGACAAAAAAAGAGGAGATGGGTCCGGCGATCCGTGCAGCAATCGAGAGCGGAAAACCGGCGCTGATCGATGTGTGGATTGACTGTGATGAGAAGGTATTCCCGATGGTTCCGGCCGGAGCACCGATCGAGGATGTTTTCGATGCGGAGGATCTGGCAAAAAAGGAGCAAGAAAAGGATTGACAGATTTCTGACAAAGGGGTATCATAGTTTCAACGTGGTAAAGCAATACCGTATTACCATATGAATTACATACTTGTAAGAAAAGATACAAAGAAAATACATAAGATTACAATGGAAACCACCGGTATAGAAACGGTGGTTTCCAAGTAATATAAAGCAGTAAGAGAAACAGGAGGACAAAAAAATGAGCAGAGTCTATAATTTTTCCGCAGGACCGGCGGTTCTGCCAGAGGAAGTGTTGAAAGAAGCCCAGGAGGAAATGCTGGATTACCGCGGATGCGGCATGTCCGTCATGGAGATGAGCCACCGTTCCAAAGTATTCCAGAATATCATCGATGAGGCAGAAGCAGACCTTCGTGACCTGATGGGAATTCCGTCAAATTACAAAGTTCTGTTTCTTCAGGGCGGTGCCTCCCTGCAGTTTTCCATGATTCCGATGAACCTGATGAAAAACGGTGTCGCTGATTACATCGTAACGGGACAGTGGGCAAAGAAAGCATATGCAGAGGCGCAGAAATACGGAAAGGCAAACAAAATTGCCTCCTCTGAGGACAAAACATTTTCCTACATCCCGGACTGCAGCGATCTTGCCATCAGCCCGGATGCCGACTATGTTTATATCTGCGAAAACAACACCATTTACGGCACCAAATACAAAAAACTGCCGAATACCAAGGGCAAAACCCTGGTGGCAGACGTCTCCTCCTGTTTCCTCTCCGAACCTGTCAATGTCTCTGATTACGGCATCATCTACGGCGGTGTCCAGAAAAACATCGGACCTGCCGGAATGGTCATCTCCATTGTCCGTGACGATCTGATTACCGACGATGTCCTGCCGGGAACACCGACCATGATGAAATTCAAAACGCATGCAGACGCAGGCTCTCTGTATAACACGCCGAACTGCTACTGCATCTACATGTGCGGCAAAGTGTTCAAATGGCTGAAGAAAATGGGCGGACTGGAAGTCATGAAACAGCGCAACGAAGAAAAAGCAAAACTGCTGTATGATTTCCTGGATCAGAGCAAGCTCTTCAAAGGAACCGTTGTACCGGAAGACCGTTCTCTAATGAACGTTCCGTTTATCACCGGAAATGCAGATCTGGATGCCAAATTCGTCAAAGAGTCCAAGGAAGCCGGACTTGAAAACCTGAAAGGCCATCGTACCGTCGGTGGTATGCGTGCAAGCATCTACAATGCAATGCCAAAAGAAGGCGTTGAGACACTTGTTGCCTTCATGAAAAAGTTCGAGGAGGAAAATCTCTAATGTTTCAGTATCATTGCTTAAATCCGATTGCAGGCGTAGGCCTTGCAAACTTTAATGAAAACTATCAGCAGACCGAGAGCCTGGAGGGAGCCGATGCGGTTCTCGTCAGAAGTGCAGCCATGCACGGCATGGAGTTGCCGAAGAGCCTCCTTGCCGTAGCAAGAGCAGGAGCCGGTGTCAACAACATTCCGCTTGCCGACTGCGCAGAGCAGGGTATCGTGGTCTTCAATACACCGGGAGCCAATGCAAATGGTGTCAAAGAGCTTGTACTTGCCGGTATGCTGCTGGCATCCCGTGATATCGCAGGTGGTATTGAATGGGTGAAGAGCGACAAAGAAGACGGCGACATCGCAAAGACAGCAGAAAAACAGAAAAAGAAATTTGCCGGCTGTGAGATCAGCGGAAAGAAACTCGGTATCATCGGCCTTGGTGCCATCGGCCAGCTTGTGGCAAATGCAGCCACCCATCTTGGTATGGAAGTATATGGATATGATCCATACATCTCTGTCGATGCAGCATGGAACCTGTCCCGCGACATCCATCACATCCAGAATGTAGAAGATATCTATCGCACCTGCGATTATATCACCATCCACGTGCCGCTTTTGGACAGCACCAAGGGCATGATCAACAAAGCGGCGATCGAAGAGATGAAAGACGGCGTGGTTCTTCTGAACTATGCAAGAGATCTTCTCGTTGACGAGGATGCTGTTCTCGCGGCTTTAAAGGCCGGAAAAATGAAGAAATATGTGACCGACTTTGCAAATCCGAAGGTAGTCGGTGCAGAGGGAACGATCGTTACCCCGCACCTTGGAGCATCCACCAAAGAATCCGAGGACAATTGTGCTGTGATGGCAGTCAAGGAAATCCGTGATTTCCTTGAGAACGGAAACATCAGAAACTCCGTCAACTTCCCGAACTGCAGCATGGGCGTATGCACAGGCGCAGGCCGTGTGACGATCTGCCACAAGAATATCCCAGGTATGCTGGGAGCCTTCACAACCGTTATGGGTAATGCGGATGTCAACATCAGCGATATGACAAACAAAGGTAAAGGCGATTACGCTTACACGATGATGGATCTGGAAAGCGAAGCAACCGAGGAGATAGTAAAAGCCCTCGAAGCAGTTGATGGTGTATTAAAGGTTCGTATCATTAAATAAAGAGAATCAAAGAAAATCAAAAAGTGACAGGAAAAGGCGGTGCCCGAAAACAGGGGTACCGCCTTTTCTTGTCAAGAACGGCAGAAGTTACTGCTGTTTGACTTCCTTTGGGTAAAGAATAGCACAAAAAAAGAGAACTGCCCTGGGACAGTTCTCTTTGCCTGTAATGTATGGTTACGAAAAGATTTTCAGATCCGTTTCCAGACGGCTCCGCCGCGTACATCGGTAACTTCAATGCCCTGTGCTTTCAGACCGTCACGGATCTTATCTGCTTCCGCAAAGTTTTTGGCTTTCTTTGCTTCATATCGTTTTAAAACGAGCGCATCAATCTCCGGATCTCCCTCGCCGGTAATCTGATAACCGGATGCAGTGGAAGCGGAAGTTGTCTTTGCGGCCTCTTTTCTCTTTGCTTCTGCATGAGCGAGAAGGGAAAGACCGAGTACCTGATCGAAACTGTCGAGAAGCGCCAGCTTTGCAGCATCATGCATGTCTGCTTTTAACACATCGTACAGCGTTGTGATGGCAAGCGAGGTGTTGAGGTCGGCATCGAGCGCTTTCTGGAATTTCTCTTTTAAAGCAGTCATAGAAGCTTCCTCGGCCGGTCCGTCTTTCGGGTCTAAAGCGGCGATGCGGGCGATCAGCTTGTCGTAGGCAATTTTGGCGTTGTCCAGGTTTTCCCAGGTGAAGACAAGCGCCTTACGGTAATGAGACTGGAGGCAGAAGAAACGGTAGACGAGAGGATCATAACCTTTTTCCTCAAGAAGAGAAACGGTTAAAAACTCACCTTTCGATTTCGACATCTTTCCAGTCGATGTATTCAGGTGATGCACATGGAACCACTGCGGGCACCAGGCGTGGCCAAGGTAGCTTTCGGACTGTGCAATCTCGTTTGTGTGGTGCGGGAATGCATTGTCTACGCCGCCGCAGTGCAGGTCAAGGTATTCGCCATTGTATTTCATGGAGATACCGGAGCACTCGATGTGCCATCCCGGATAACCGACGCCCCACGGGGAATCCCATTTCAAGGCCTGGTTCTCAAATTTGGATTTCGTAAACCAGAGAACGAAATCATTTTTGTTGCGTTTGTTTGTATCTTCCTCTACGCCCTCACGCACACCGACCGCGAGGTCATCCTCGTCGTGATCGTTGAATACGTAGTAGTGGTCGAGACGGCTGGTGTCAAAGTAAACATTTCCGCCGGCAAAGTAAGCGTAGCCGGTGTCCATCAGTTTTTCAATGATTCTGATATATTCGTCAATGCATCCCGTTGCCGGCTGTACGACATCCGGGCGCTTGATGTTCAGCTTTTTGCAATCCGCAAAGAATGCATCGGTGTAATACTGTGCGATTTCCATGACTGTTTTGTGCTCGCGCTTTGCACCTTTGACCATCTTGTCCTCGCCGGTGTCCGCATCGGAGCTTAAATGGCCGACATCGGTGATGTTCATGACACGGTTGACGTCGTAGCCTTCATAGCGGAGTGCCTTTTCCAGGACATCCTCCATAATATAACTGCGCAGGTTTCCGATGTGCGCAAAATGATAAACGGTAGGTCCGCAGGTGTACATTTCTACACGGCCCGGTGTGTGTGTCAGGAATTCAGCTTTTTTATGGGTTGCAGAATTATAAAGATACATAAAAGAAGTCTCCTTTTTTCTTTTCGTGCGGATACGGATGCAGAAGTGATGATACACAAGAAAGCAAAAAAGCGTCTGCTGTATCCGACAAGGATAT
>ENA-OQCZ01000281-OQCZ01000281.1-human-gut-metagenome-genome-assembly--contig:-NODE-281-length-15241-cov-2.903930_pt1 | contig 15241 bp, 16 predicted proteins | sample MGYA00242505_ERZ504594 | MGnify/ENA primary metagenome ERZ504594 (study PRJEB26092, sample SAMD00036329) | human gut metagenome | host: Homo sapiens | study: EMG produced TPA metagenomics assembly of... | reverse complement strand
ATTCAGCGAGATTGATAAGGTCTTCCATCTGATGGATCATCCGGATGAGTCAGCGAAGAAGATGGTAATCCTGTTTGACTAAGAGAAATCTGAGAGGAGAATATGATCATGGAATTATTTAATATTGAAGGAAAAAAATGCGATCGTAACAGGCGGAACAAGAGGACTTGGTTATGGAATGGCAGAAGGTCTGATGGAGGCAGGATGTGAGGTCGTGATCGTTGGAACTTCCGATAAGGTCTATGATGTGGCAAAAGGATTCTGCGACCGCGGCTTCAAGTGCCACGGTGTAAAAGCAGATTTCAGCAAGCGGGAGCAGGTATATCAGGGATTCAATGACTGTGTGGCTGCACTTGGCGACGATCTTGACATTATTGTAAACGCACATGGTATCCAGAGACGTCATAGTGCGGAAGTATTCCCGATCGAAGAGTGGGATGAAGTTCTCAATGTAAACTTAAATTCTGTATTCATTCTTTGTCAGGAAGCTGCAAAGATCATGTTGAAGAAGGGATATGGAAAGATCATCAACATCGCATCTATGGTATCCTGGTTTGGCGGACAGACTGTTCCAGCTTACACAGCAGCAAAGGGCGGCGTGACACAGCTCACCAAGGAACTCAGCAATGACTGGATTGCAAGAGGCGTCAACGTCAATGCGATCGCGCCGGGTTATATGGCAACAGAGATGAACTCCGCGCTGCTTGATCCGAAGAATCCAAGATATCAGCAGATCACCGAGCGTATTCCGGCAAATCGCTGGGGTACTGGCGATGACATGAAGGGTGCCTGCATCTTCCTTGCATCCCATGCCAGCGACTATCTGGGCGGAGCGATCATCCCGGTAGACGGCGGATATCTTGTAAAATAACATAGGTGCAAATGAAAATGCCGTCCGGAAAGTCCCCGGGCGGTATTTTTTTGCAGGCACGATCGTATCTATGAATTTGTCTAAAAAATAACGTTAAACAAAAGATTATTAAGCAAAACAAATAAAATACTTGATTCATTTAATAATTGCGTGGTAAAATCGACAATATGTTAAGAAATAAATTCAATAAGCCATAGAGGGGAAAGCAGACATGCCTGCGTGAGCAGGTGTGACCGATGAAAAAAGATTGCAGAGGAGAGGATCATATGAGCAGATTGGAGATCATGTCCCCGACCCGCGCGCGGATCGTGATGGAGGGACTTTATAAAGATCTGGAACGAAGAATCGAGTCGAGTCCGCCGGGGCTCTGTCCGGTTGATATGGCCAGAGCATTTCTGGAGCTGTGCCATGCGCAGACCTGCGGAAAGTGTGTGCCGTGCCGGATCGGTCTCGGACAATTGAACCAGCTGATCCGGGATGTATTAAACGGAAAAGCGACAATGGACACGCTGGAGCTTATGGAAAAAACGGCGCTGTCGATCATGGACTCCGCCGATTGCGCCATCGGCTATGAGGCGGCGAACATGGTCTACAAGGGACTCATCGGCTACCGCGATGACTATGTGGAGCACATCAGGAACGGGCGCTGTACCTGTACCTACAACCAGCCGGTTCCCTGTGTCGCGATCTGTCCTGCCCATGTGGACATCCCGGGCTATGTGGCGCTTGTGGAAGAGGGAAGATACGCCGACGCGATCCGTCTGATCCGCAAGGACAACCCGTTCCCAACCACCTGCGGCTTTATTTGTGAGCATCCCTGCGAGGCGAGATGCCGCCGGAACATGGTGGATGATGCGGTCAACATCAGAGGCCTCAAGCGGTTTGCGGCGGACTACGCAGGCTTTGTGGATCCGCCGGAATGTGCTCCGTCAACGGGAAAGAAGGTCGCTGTCCTCGGCGGAGGCCCTGGTGGTTTAAGCGCAGCTTACTACTTACAGCTCATGGGACATCAGACTACCGTATATGAGATGCTTCCGAAGCTTGGCGGCATGCTCCGCTACGGAATCCCGAACTACCGTCTCCCAAAGGATCGGCTGGATGACGATATCAACGCAATCTTAAAGACAGGAGTGGAAGTAAAACAGGGCTTAAAGATCGGCGTGGACATTACGATCCAGGAACTTCGGGAACAGTATGACGCGGTGCTCATCACCATCGGTGCCAGCACGGATAAAAAGCTTGGACTTCCGGGCGAGGACGCGGACGGCGTGCTCTCCGCAGTACAGTTCTTAAGAAGTGTTGGAAAAGACGAGATCATCGATCTGACCGGAAAAGAAGTCGTTGTCATCGGCGGCGGAAACGTGTCTATGGATGCGGTCCGAACGGCGAAGAGACTGGGTGCGAAGAAAGTCAGCATTTTATATAGAAGACGAAGAAACGATATGACAGCGCTGCCGGGAGAGATCGAGGGCGCAATTGCCGAAGGAATTCGAGATCGTGACTTTAAAGGCTCCGGCGTCCCTGGATGTCGGCGAGGATCACAAGATCCACGGCATCTACGCGACTCCGCAGATGATCAGCGCGATCAGGGATGGACGTGCCAGCGTGAAGCCGACGGCGAGCCGGATGTCTACATCCCGTGCGACATCCTCATCAAGGCCATCGGACAGGATATCGAGTCTGGACATTTCGAGAAGGCCGGGATCCCGGTATCCCGCGGCAAGATCGTCACCTTAAAGAGCGGCGCTTTGAGAACATGCCTGGCGTATTCGCGGGCGGCGACTGCTCCAGCGGTCCGGCTTCCGTCATCAAAGCCATCGCGGCGGCGAAGGTCGTTGCGGCGAACATCGATGAATACCTCGGCTACCACCACGAGATCACCAGCGGTGTGGAGATCCCGGAGGCGAGCCTGAAAGACAAGACCCCGTGCGGACGCGTGAACTTAACGGAACGTGATGCCTGCGAGCGCGTCTGTGATTTCAACGCAGTGGAGAACTGCATGACCGAGAAGGAGGCGAAGCAGGAAGCCGGACGTTGCCTGCGCTGCGACCATTTCGGATACGGAATCTTTAAAGGAGGCAGGAGTACATTATGGTAAATATGATCATCGACGGAAAACATATTTCGGCAGAGGAAAATATCACGATCATGGAAGCTGCTGAGAGAAACGGGATCCCGATTCCGAAGCTCTGTTACTTAAAAGGGATCAACGAGATCGCGGCCTGCAGAGTCTGCGTCGTGGAGCTGGAAGGAAAAGAGAAGCTGATCACATCCTGCAACAATGTTGTGAAGGACGGCATGGTGATCTACACCAACAGCCCGAAGGTCAGAAATCATAGAAGAAATACGGTACAGTTATTATTATCCCAGCATGATAACCGGTGCGTTGTCTGTCCGAGAAACGGAAACTGCCAGTTACAGCAGGTTGCCTGCGACCTGAACATTCTGGACATTCCGTTCAGACAGGAGCCGGAATACCAGCCGTGGGACAAGAACTTCCCGCTGATCCGCAATTCCGCGAAGTGCATCAAGTGTATGCGCTGCGTGCAGGTCTGCGACAAGATCCAGGGACTGGGAATCTGGGATGTGGAGGGAACCGGTTCCAGAACGACCGTGAATGTAGCGGGACATAAGACGATCCGGGAAGCTGACTGTGCTCTCTGCGGTCAGTGTATCACCCACTGTCCGGTTGGCGCGCTCTCAGAGAGAGACGATACGGAGAAGGTCTGGGAGGCAATTGAAAATAAGGATAAGATCGTGGTGGCCCAGGTGGCCCCGGCGGTCCGCGCGGCCTGGGGCGAGGAACTCGGACTTACGGACGAGGACGCGCCGGTTGGAAAAATCTTCGATGCTTTAAAACGTATGGGCGTGGACTACGCCTTTGATACAGTATTTTCTGCGGATCTCACGATCATGGAGGAGAGCACGGAGTTTATAAAACGGTTTACGAGCGGCGAGCTGAAGGAGAGGCCGATGTTCACGTCCTGCTGCCCCGGCTGGGTGCGCTTCGCAAAGACACAGTTCCCGTATATGGTGAACTATCTCTCCACCGCAAAATCTCCGCAGCAGATGTTCGGCGCGGTCATGAAGACATATTTCGCGGAAAAGCTTGGAGTTTCTCCGGATCAGATCTTTACGCTGTCCATTATGCCGTGTGTGGCAAAGAAAGGCGAGCGGGAGATGGATCTCTTCTACGGCGAGTATGCCGGACATGACGTGGATGCGGTTCTCACAACAAGAGAACTTGTGAAGATGATCCGCTCCGCCCATATCCGCCCGGATACGCTGGTGGAAATCCCCAGTGATAGTCCGATGCATGGGGAACCGGCGCGGGCGTGATCTTTGGAGCGACCGGCGGCGTTATGGAGGCGGCTCTCCGCACGGCGTATTTTACCTTAAAAGGCGAGAATCCTCCAGCAGACGCTTTTAAAGCGGTCCGCAGCGGAGGTTTTCAAGAGAATGCCGGAGTTCAGGAAGCGGAATTTGCCATCGGTGACATCAAACTCCGCACAGCAGCGGTCAGCGGACTCGGAAACACGAGAAGACTTTTACAGCAGATCGAGCGCGGCGAGGTCCACTATGACTTTGTGGAAGTCATGGCCTGCCCGGGCGGCTGTGTCGGCGGCGGCGGACAGCCGATCCATGACGGCGAGGAGCTGGCGTTTACGAGAGGCAGAAAGCTCTATGATCTGGATGCAAAAGCAAAATTGCGCTACTCCCATGAGAACCCGGATATCAGGGAGATCTACAGCGATTTCTTTGGAAAGCCGATGTCCCATAAGGCGCATATGCTGCTGCATACGGAGCATTGGAAAAATAAATAAAGTGCCGGTTAAATGACGGATACAGGAAAAGCACGCAGATGCAGGAATGAAAAAACAATTGATTTTATGTCGAAAATTCAAGTCGAATGTCTGTGAAGGATAGTTACTGTAAACGCAAGTGTATGTGCTTCCTGAAAAGGATTGCATGAATTCTAAAAATATGGTAATCTATGGATAGATGTATTCCATGAAGCGGAATGCACAAGGGATGAGCGCAAAAGCGTAAATTACGCACGATTCGGACGGTACATCAGGGGGTATCTGCCGGAGTATGAAAAACGAGTATAGGATATAAAAGAATCTGCCGCTAACGGCTGTGATCATGGACTGAATGGGTGTCATGACGGAGCTGCTGGCGGCAGATTCTTGTCATAACTGCCCCTTGCACTGGACGTTCAAAACTGATAAAATGTAGAAATCAGGGGACTTTGGAAAAAGGCCCCTTAAATGCGTTATGGTTTTGAAAAATAAGATTCTGCATTGACCGTGGCAGGGAAGACATGGCGGCCAGCGGAAATTCGAAAAGGAGATAAAAATGTTAATTATAGCAGGTCTCGGAAACCCGGGAAAGGAATATGAAAATACAAGACATAATGCGGGCTTTATGGTGATGGATGCCCTCGCGGAGAAGATCGGGGCAGATATCTCTGAGAAGAAGCACAAGGCGCTCTGTGGGAAAGCGTTATCGGCGGGGAGAAGGTCATTCTCATGAAGCCGCAGACCTATATGAATTCCAGCGGGGAGAGCATCCGCGCAGCGGCAGATTATTATAAGGTAGATCCGGAGGATATCCTGATCGTGTACGACGATATCAGCTTGGCACCGGGACAGTTACGGATTCGCGCCAAGGGAAGCGCGGGCGGACATAACGGAATCAAGAGTATCATCGCTCATCTTGGGACACAGGAATTTCCGCGGGTGAAGGTCGGAGTCGGCGAGAAGCCGTCCCGAATGGACCTCGCGGACTATGTGCTGGGGCATTTCTCAAAGGAAGAACAGGCAACAATGGATGACGCAGTGAAGGAAGCGGCGGAAGCGGTGTGCGAGATCGTGAACGTGGGGATCGCGCAGGCGATGAATGATCATAACCGCAAGAAGGAAGAGAAGTAAAAAACAGGAGGAACCATGGCTGAAGTTTTTGCAAATCCGCTCGTAGATCTGGCGGAGTATACCGATATGAAGCAGGATATGGACAAGGGAAAAGGCCCGGTCCAGATCAGCGGCGTGACGGATTCCCAGAAAATCCATGTGATGCATGAACTCTCAAAGGACAATCCGTGGCGGCTCGTCGTGACCTATGACGATACCCGCGCGAAGGAGATCTTCGATGATTTCAGCTATTTTGAGCCGAATACCTGGCTGTATCCGGCAAGGGATCTTCTGTTTTACAGCTCGGATATCCACGGAAATCTTCTGACAAGACAGAGAATGCAGGTTTTTAAGCATTTGTTGGAAGATGAAGGCGGAGTTGTTGTGACAACGGTGGATGGTCTGATGGACCATCTTCTGCCGCTTTCCATGATCAAAGAAAGCTGCCTGAATATCATGGTGGGGCAGACGCTTGATATGGAGGAGATCAAGCATCTTCTCACCGGCATGGGCTATGAGCGCATGGGACAGGTGGATGGCATGGGACAGTTTTCTGTCCGCGGCGGAATTTTAGATGTGTTCCCGCTGACGGAGGAGGTTCCGGTCCGGATCGAGCTCTGGGGCGACGAGGTGGATTCCATCCGTTCCTTTGATGCCGATAGCCAGCGGTCGATCCAGCAGATGGACGAAGTTACGATCTATCCGGCGGCGGAGCTGATCCTCACGAAGAAAGATATCGAAGAGGGAATTTTGTGCCTGGAAGCCGACGAGAAAAAGCAGGAAAAAGCGTTCCGGGACCAGAAAAAGCCGGAGGAGGCACAGCGGATCCGGCGGGCTGTCGGGGAGCTTGTAGAATCCTTAAAAGAGGGCTTTGATGTTCAGACGCTGGATGCGTATATCAGATACTTTTATAAGGATACAGTTTCATTTCTTGACTATATGAAAGAAGTGGGCGCTAAGGTCACTTTGGTGTCTTCTACAACAGAAACAGGAAAACAGACATCTGGTCTCGCGTTGATTTTAGATGAGCCCCAGCGCATGAAGGAAAAAGCGGAGACCGTGGAGACCGAGTTCCGTGAGAGCATGTCCCACCGTCTGGAGCAGGGCTACATCCTGCCGGGACAGGCGGATCTTTTATTCGCTTCAAAGACAGTGCTGGCGGACTGCCATACGCCTCACTCGATCTTTATGACAGGTCTCGACCAGCGTCTTCCGGGAATGACCCCGAAGGCAAAATACAGCCTGACCGGTAAAAATTTAAACTCCTATCAGAACAGCTTCGAGATCCTGATCAAGGATCTCACAAAATGGAAAAAGGACGGCTACCGCGTCGTTCTCCTTTCGCGTCGAGAACCAGGGCGAGCCGCCTTGCTGGGGACTTAAGAGAGGTATGATCTCCGTGCCTTCTGCCCGGAGGATGACGGGGCGCCCGGTGGCTCCCGGGGAGATCATGGTCACCTACGGAAAGCTTCACAAGGGCTTTGAGTATCCGTTGATCAAGTTCGTCGTCATCACCGAGGGCGATATGTTTGGCGTGGAAAAACGGAAGAGAAGCGGAAAAAGTACAATTACGATGGGAAAGAAGATCAGCAGCTTCTCCGAACTTTCCGTCGGCGACTACGTGGTGCATGAGAGCCATGGTCTCGGTATCTATAAGGGAATTGAGAAGATCGAGCAGGACCATGTCATCAAGGACTATATCAAGGTCGAGTACGGTGACGGCGGAAACCTCTATCTTCCGGCGACCCGTCTGGAGGGGATCCAGAAATATGCCGGGGCTGACGCGAAGGTTCCGAAGTTAAATAAGCTTGGCGGGACCGAGTGGACAAAGACGAAGACAAAGGTCCGCACGGCAGTTCGGGAGATCGCGAAGGAGCTTGTGGAGCTCTACGCAGCGCGTCAGGACGCGGAGGGGTTCCAGTACGGACCGGATACGGTGTGGCAGAAGGAATTCGAGGAGATGTTCCCCTATGATGAGACGGACGACCAGCTTACCGCCATCGATGATACGAAGCGGGACATGGAGAGCAAGAAGATCATGGACCGCCTGATCTGTGGAGACGTGGGCTACGGAAAGACGGAGATCGCTCTCCGGGCAGCCTTTAAAGCCGTACAGGAAGAAAAACAGGTGGTCTATCTGGTTCCGACAACGATCCTCGCACAGCAGATCTACAATACCTTTGTCCAGAGAATGAAGGATTTTCCGGTGCGGGTGGACATGATGTCGCGCTTCCGGACACCGGGAGAGATGAAGAAGACGGTAGAAGGACTGAAAAAGGGGTATGTGGATATTATTGTCGGCACACACAGAGTCCTGTCGAAGGACGTACAGTTTAAAAAACCTTGGACTTTTGATCGTCGATGAGGAGCAGCGGTTCGGTGTGACCCACAAAGAGAAGATCAAGCAGATGAAGCAGAACGTGGACGTTCTGACCTGACAGCGACACCGATCCCGCGGACTCTGCATATGAGCCTTATCGGGATCCGTGATATGAGCGTTCTCGAGGAGCCGCCGGTGGACCGTGTTCCGATCCAGACCTATGTGATGGAGTACAACGACGAGATGATCCGTGAGGCGATCCACAGAGAATTAGGGCGCGGCGGGCAGGTGTACTATGTATACAACCGTGTCAATAACATCGACGAGGTGGCAAACCATGTGGCATCTCTCGTGCCCGACGCGAATGTGGCCTTTGCCCATGGTCAGATGAATGAGCATCAGCTCGAGAAGATCATGCTGGATTTCATCAACGGCGATATTGATGTGCTCGTGTCTACAACGATCATTGAGACGGGGCTGGATATTCCGAATGCCAACACGATGATCATTCAGGACGCGGATCGTCTTGGGCTTTCCCAGCTGTACCAGATCCGGGGGCGGATCGGCCGTTCGAACCGGACATCCTACGCGTTTCTCATGTATAAACGGGATAAGATGTTAAAGGAGGACGCGGAAAAACGTCTTCAGGCGATCCGGGAATTCACGGAGCTGGGCTCCGGAATCAAGATCGCGATGCGTGACCTTGAGATCCGCGGCGCGGGAAATATTCTCGGAGCGGAACAGCATGGACACATGGAGGCAGTCGGATATGACCTTTACTGCAAGATGCTCAACGAGGCTGTTATTGCCTTAAAGGGCGGACAGGAAGAGGAAGAGACCTTTGAGACCGTGGTGGATTGCGATATCGACGCATTTATTCCGGACGGATATATCAAGAATGAGTATCTGAAGCTTGATGTATACAAGAGAATTTCCGCCATCGAGACGGACGACGAGTATATGGATATGCAGGATGAGCTGATCGACCGATTCGGCGATATTCCGAAATCCGTGGATAACCTGCTGCGGGTAGCGGAATTAAAAGCCATGGCCCACCGCGCCTACGTGACCGAGGTGGACATCAACACTCAGGAGATCCGCATTGAACTCTACCCGAAGGCGAAACTCGATGTCACAAAGATCCCGGCACTGATCGCAGAGTACAAGACTGCGCTCCGCTTCGCCCAGGGCGGCGAAAAACCGGTCCTGTTCTACCAGGAAAAAGGAAAGAAGAACAAGAACTGCGAGCCGATGATCGAGAAGGCGAAGGAGATCCTTGGGAAGCTTGGGGAGCTGGCGGAGAGCAGAAAATAAAAGCATATGGTAAAAATAGGGCGTGTGAAAAAATGAGAAATCATTTTTTACACGCTCTTTTAGACTAAAAAATTATAAACGAAGTAGTCTCTAAAAGCGCATTTCCCCTTACCCCATAAATTTGTTGATTTTCAAATCTATGCAGCTGATTTTATTTTCATCTGTTTGTTGTGGAATTTATAAAGATTGTGTCCCAGTGAAACAAGGTATACTTCAAGTTGAACGGATTTTATCCCTCTTCGCACAATCATTAGTATTGGCAAAGCCCTGCTTGCGCCGAACGATCAAGCCGCTGTACTCCAGTTCCCGGAAGATTCGTGTGGCGCTCTGGCGGCTGCGGTGGAGCTTTGTCTGCGCCTGCTCCAAGGTGAAGTACAGCCGGATGGTGCCGTCCGGCTCGACGTAGCCGTTCTGCCGGGAAATGCTTGCCCTGTCCAGCAGCAGTTCCCAGATCTCGGCTTGCCGCGCTTTCAGCTCGGCAACGTCATCCTCGTAGCAGAGCCCGGTGCTGTTGATGCGGCGGCAAATCTGGTTGACGTTCGAGGCGACGCGGCTGACGGCGGCAGCTAACTTTTTCTGCTCGGTGTAATCGACCTTGATGATGTACCCGTCGAGCAGCATTTTCCGGGCGTAAGCCCCGAAGTTGTGCGTCCCCAACTGCCGCATCTTGTGCTGAATGAGATTCAACTCCTGCTCGTTGAGGCAGATTTCCTTGCGGATGGGGCGCGTACGGTCCGGCATGACTTACATCCCCCTCAGCATCAGGTGTCTGTTATCTCCCTCTTCCCAAACGTCCAGATAGCACATATCGTAAAGCTCCATGAGCGTGCGGAAGATTCGCTCATCCGAAATGTTATCTTTCAGCAGTTTGTTCAGTTCGGACAGCTCAAAGGCTTCTTTGCCGAAGGAACAGAGGATTGCGGCCAGACCCTTGGTATCGACAGAGAGATAGGGGTCTTGCAGCAGCTCCGTGGGGACGGTGGTCTTGTCGGAATAATCGTAGTGCATGATGTTCATTGTGATTCTCCTTTCGATTTTGAAAAACTTTGTTTGAAGGGCGGCTTGGATGGATTGGTTTCCCTTTCTCCATCCCGCAGACAATTTTTGGCCGTTTGTCAGGTGGCGCGAAAAAATTTTGGTCGTGCAGAAGGTCCTCTATATAACCAACGGACATTTTTTCTCAAAAACTTGGCACCCTTTTTCAAAAAACTTTTCTTGCCCCTGATCCTCCCTCTACTGAGCTAAGTGAATCAGAGACCGGTTTTGTCCCAGATTTCTCAAAAAAGTTTCGAGGACGGTGAAATAAATTCTGTGAGCTGCTCCAAATTGCCCTTTCTACTTTCCAACGGACAAAATGATGCGGGGCGTCACGGTTTTGTCATAACAAGGGCAAAAAAAGAAGCGCCTGCCACTACGACAAGCGCTTGGATTTGCATCAGTTATTCGAGCAAATCCTCTATATCCCTTTGATCGTATTCAGTTTTCTGCATCAGCCGACAGACACCATCTGCCTCATCCCGCTGCTGCAAAAGCTGGGCGAACGCCCGATAGAGCGCGGCCTGCCGCCGCTCGACCACGCCGCGATTCTGCTGCATGGCATCCGCTGCTTTGCGGATGGACAGCCCCTCGGAAAAGCGTTTCCGGAAGAGGTCGGCGTAGTCATTGAGCACCGTTTTGAGCGACTGCTGGGCAAACGCGAGATCCTCACACATGGCCTGATATGCCTCGCGGTTGGATATGCCGATGTACTGCTTCCGCTCCCGGATGAGTTTGTATCGCCGCAGATCCATCCGGTAGTTTTCACAGATGTCCTTGGCGTATTCATAGTAGGTTCTGCTGCAACGGATGGTGCGCTCCGCGTACTCGTCATCAACATAAGTGAAGGGCTTGCTCTTAGGCTCCGGAAAGCCATCCTCATACACCTCGCGGACGGTGCCTTCGTCGATCTCGCGCCGGGTCTGACGGACGTATTTATCCCGCAGCACACCATCGACTTCGACCTGCTCGCAGAAGGAGGCGTAGCGGATGAGGTAGTAATGTTCGTTGTCCTCGCGGGAAAAGCTGGCATCCTTGCAGACCACGATGGCCTCGCCGGTGTCGATGTCCTTGAGCACCCGGATGACGAAAATCGGCTTGCCGTCGTAGTGCTTGTAGTAACCGGCAAATACGCGTCTCTCTGCCATACGCAGCCCTCCCTTTGGTGATTTTCCTACAGTATACCACAGATCACGCCGAAGGAAAAGCGCAGCGCGGGGATGGGGAAACTGAGATTTGGGAGAATAGCAAGCACAGCCGCTGTCCGGACACGTGGCGATTTTGGGATAATCCCAAGCCCTTTGCATTTGGCTCGCAGCCTTATATTCAGGAGGCAGCCGATCATGAATCATTCAGTGGTTGGTGCTTGCTTTCTTCATGAACTCCAGATAAAGACTGTACAACACAGCACAGACGGGTACGCTGAACAGCATCCCTAAGACGCCGAATGCTTCGCCGCCGATTGTAACAGCCATCAGCACAAGCAGTCCGGGAAGCCCAACGGACTTGCCGACCACCTTGGGATAAATCAGATTGCCCTCCACCTGCTGCAAAATGAGCAGAAAGAGAATGAACCACAGAGCCTTGCCGGGTTCTGCCAGCAGGATCAAAAACGCGCCAAGACCGCCGCCAATCCATGCGCCAAAAATCGGTACCAGCGCAGTAACGGCCACAAACGCGGAGACCGCACCAGCATACGGAATCCCAAGGATCAGCATTCCAAAGAAGCACAGAACGCCGATGATGACCGCTTCGGTAAGCTGTCCGCTGACAAAATTTGTAAAGATTTGGTTGGTCAGAAAGGCAATACTCAGAAGCCGCTGTGCCTTCTTTTGCGGAAGGACTGTCACAATGAGTTTTTTCAAATGTGCCGCGACGACTTCCTTCTTTGCAAGCAGATACAGCGCAAAGACAAGTCCCAAGAGAACATCCACCAAAGCCGACAGGACAGAGGATGCCGCGCCCCACGTCACGGTGAGGATGCCGCTTCCCTCATCGCTGATCAAGGCGGTGACCTTCTCGATCAACAGGTCGGAGTCTATGGCGTATTCGGGCAGGACAATGTTATATTTTGCAGCAAACCGGACAACGCCTGTCCACCACCGCCCGATTTCCTCCACATAGGCCGGAATGTTTTGAATAAACTCGTCGCCGGACTCCCGCAGGCTGGGGATCATCATAAACACCACGGCAAACAGAATCCCAAGAACGAGCACGGTGCTGCGCTCAGGCACACAGGGCGGGTCAGCTTTTCAGGAGCCCTTCGGCACACCTTGTTCCAGCAGCATTCCAACGGTCGAAGGACTATGTTAATCAAAAACGCAATTGCGCCACCGATCAGAAATGGCGTGAACAGCGCAAGCACCTTGCCGAGAAAACGCAAAACAGCGTCAAGGTTTACCAGTGCCCACGCAAATACAATCAGCAGCACCAATGCGCGGATAATGTAACGAATAATCGCCTTGTCCGGCCATTTGCGTTCCTGCGGCGCGGAATCCTCATTTCTGTTACCGGCTGTGTTTTGCGGTTTCTTCGCCATGTTTCTTCCTTTCCACTATTGTGCACAGGCCCATTCAAATCCGAAAGCACTTTTGCAGCGCTTTATACTCACCCATTGCCAGAATCGTTATGTCATCGGACAATACAGTGTCCGGCGTAACGGAAACATCCGTTTTTCCTGCACGCTTGATGCCGAGGATATTGATGCCGAACTTTCGGCGAACATCCAGTTCTCCAACGCTTTTCCCGACCCACGCCTCTGGCACCTGAACTTCAAAGATGGCGTGCTGCTCGTCGATCTCTATATAGTCAAAAATATGGTCGGCAGTGAATCGAATCGCTGCCCATTTTGCCATCTGCTTTTCGGGATAGACCACGTTATCTGCGCCGTTGCGGAGCAGAAACTTCGCCTGCACGTCGCGTTCGGCGCGGGATACCACGCATTTTGCGCCCAGCTCTTTCAGCAGCGAGGTGGTTTCCAGCGAGTTCTGGAAGTTGCCGCTGATGGTCATAAAGCAAACATCAAAATTCCCGATGCCGAGCGAACGCAGGAACTCCGCATTGGTGCTGTCGCCGATCTGTGCGTTGGTGACAAACGGAAGCACATCGTTGATTCGCTCCTCGTTGGTATCAACTGCCATGACCTGATGCCCCAGTTGAGAAAAGCTGCATGGCGATATGCCGCCCAAAATGCGACCTGCTCCAATCAATAAAAACATTTTTCATGGGATAGACAACTCCCTTTTACTTATCCAATCGTGATTTTTTCCTGCGGCAGCTTTGCATTGCCGCTTTTTTGCTGGACACCGCCGCATAAATGAGCGTCAGCCCGCCGACCCTGCCCAGATACATCAGCGCGATCAATACCGCCTGCGAGGGAATGTGCAGCTGCGGCGTAATACCCAGAGTCAGTCCCACCGTGCCCACCGCCGACGCGGTTTCATATAGGCAGGGGGACAGCGGAAGATTCTCATATACGCTGATAAAGACGGCTCCCCCAAAGAACAGCGCAAGGTACATCGTCAGAATGGTCGCAGCGGTTTTGACGGCACCGCAATCGACTCTGCGCCCAAAGAATTGGGCGCTGTCCCGCTGACGGAAGGTTGCGGCAGCATTGGCAAGCAGAACTGCCAGCGTGGTGGTTTTCATGCCGCCTGCCGTGGAGCCGGGAGAACCGCCAATGAGCATCAGAAGAATCATCATGCCCTGCGACGCACCGGACATCGCGGATAGATTTACCGTGTTGAAGCCCGCCGTTCTCGGCGTGACCGATTGGAACAAGGCTGCCTGAACCCGCTCTCCGAGGGGAAGGGCATCAAAGTCCACAAAGAAGAAAAACAGTGCCGGAAGGACGATCAGCACGAGTGTCGTAACGAGAATGACCTTGCTCTGCATTCGATAACGGTGGATGTGCAGCTTGTTTTCGCAAATGTCATCCCAGGTTAAGAATCCGATGCCGCCGGTTATGATCAGCAGCATGATCGTGATATTGATCACCGGATTTTGGACGTAACCGGTAAGGGATGGATACAAGTTGTTGTTTGTTCCCAGAATGTCAAACCCTGCGTTGCAAAAGGCGGAGATGGAGTGAAATACCGCCAACCAGATCCCGTGCCATCCATAGTCGCGGCAAAACACCGGCAGCATGGCAAGCGCACCGATCAGTTCGATCAAAAATGTTCCCCGCAGGATGAACCGTGTCAGCCGGACGATCCCTCCTACCTTCGGCGCTGAGATGGCGTCCTGCATGGTGCTGCGCTGCATCAGAGAGATCCTTCGCCCGGACAGCAGTGCAAACGATGCCGCCACGGTGACAACACCAAGCCCGCCTATCTGAATCAGCGTCAGGATCACCGCTTGACCAAAGGCCGACCAATAGCTGCCGGTATTCTGCACCACAAGACCCGTTACACAAACAGCGGAGGTCGCGGTAAACAGCGCTTCATTGAACGGCGTTACACACCGAGCTGTCGCAGAAATTGGCAGCATCAGCAGCAGCGCGCCCAGCAGGATCACCCCTGCAAAGCCCAATATGATGATCTGAAAAGACGAAAGACGACGCTTTCTGCAAACCATTTCTTCTGACATCTTCCTCACTCCTTGTGAATCGTGCGATGGATTTATTGTGCGCAGGCCAAACATACGCCGCATCGCCTGACTGTGACAGAGGATACCCGATATGCGCTCAGCCCGGAGACTGTGATCTCCAAATTTTGTGCGGTGATGGAGTCTCCCTTGATGGGGGCTCTACCGAGCTGCTCCATGACCCATCCGCCAACGGAAACGCTG
>ENA-OQCZ01000280-OQCZ01000280.1-human-gut-metagenome-genome-assembly--contig:-NODE-280-length-15291-cov-7.176339_pt1 | contig 15291 bp, 10 predicted proteins | sample MGYA00242505_ERZ504594 | MGnify/ENA primary metagenome ERZ504594 (study PRJEB26092, sample SAMD00036329) | human gut metagenome | host: Homo sapiens | study: EMG produced TPA metagenomics assembly of... | reverse complement strand
AGAGAACAATAAAAAAATCTAAAACTATGATACAAACTAAAGCTATACACAAAATTACAAGGCGTTTTCTTCTACTTTTTTTCATACTACGATTTTTAAACATTATATATTATCATGACAGACCCTGATTTATATTTACTGCAAAGATACGAAATCTTACGGAAAATGAATTGGTTGTTTTTTTTACGTTTGTTCTGTTTTTTTAATCAAATTATTTTCCGAGCGAATATGATTCGTCTTAATAAATAAAAACACCCAACTTTACATTCTTGGGTGTAAAATTGGGTGTTTGTTTTATAATTTGCTGATTTTTCAGCGTTTATTGCGGAGAGAGAGGGATTCGAACCCCCGGTACCTTGCAGTACGCCGGTTTTCAAGACCGGTGCATTCGACCACTCTGCCATCTCTCCTAAGATGCTGTATAGCGGTCTTAACGGGTGCAAAGATACGGAGTGTTTTTGATATGGCCAAGCGTTTTGGCGATTTTTTTGCCGCGAGGGCGATTTTCTTGGATTTTAGGGGAAAATCGGGGATTATGAATTGGGGATAAGGCGCCAAACGACAAAGGGGAAGGGAGGGGCCAAGCAACAAGGGAAGGGCTCATCAGGCATAAGAAATGGCATAAGAAATGGCATAAGAAATAAAGGTGGGAACGACAGATGACGCGAGGGAATTTCAACAGGCGGCTGGCATTATGCTTGCCGCGCCGCCAAATCCATGGCGCGGCGGATGACGGGAGCCATGTCGTAATATCTGTATTCGGCCAGGCGGCCGCCGAAGATGACATTTTTCTCTTGCTGGGCCAACTGCTGGTAGCGGGCCAAGAGGACGGAGTTCCGCTCGTCGTTGACAGGATAGTAAGGTTCCATGCCAGGTTTCCACTCCGTTGAATATTCGCGGGAGATAACAGTGAAAGGGTTGTCGTTGACGGCACTGCCGAAGGTCTCGAAGTGCTTGTGTTCGATAATCCGCGTGAAGGGTACGTCATGCGCCGTGTAGTTCACCACGGCACATCCCTGATGGTTACTCTCCTGCAATGTCTCATGTTCGAATCGAACGGAACGGTATTCGAGGGCCCCGTAACAATAATTGAAATAGGCGTCGATGGGACCGGTATAGACGATGTGCGCGGCCTCAGCGGTGAGGGCTTCGCGATGAAGGAAAAAATCGGTATCAAGACGCACTTCCGTTCCTTCAAGGAGGGCGTCGATGAGGGCGTTATAGCCAGCGGCGGGAATACCCTGGTGGGCATCGTTGAAATAGTTGTTGTCGTAAACGAAGCGCACAGGAAGGCGTTTGATGATAAAGGCCGGGAGTTGGGTACACGGACGTCCCCACTGCTTCTCGGTATATTCCTTCACGAGATGTTCATAGAGGTCCCGTCCTATAAGTAGCAGGGCCTGTTCCTCCAAGTTCCGAGGTTCGTCAACCCCTTGCGCCTTCATTCGTTCAACAGCCTCCTGCCGTTGACTTTCAATACGCTGGCGTGCCTCTTCGGGAGTGACGACGCCCCACATCTGGTGGAACGTATTCATATTAAACGGAAGATTGAAGAGGCGGCCTTTATAGTTGGCAACGGGCGAATTGGTATAGCGGTTGAACGGCGTGAGGCCAGTGACGAAGCGCCACACCTCCTCGTCGGAAGTATGGAAGATATGCGCACCATATTGGTGTACGTTGACATTGTGTATGCGTTCGCAATGAACATTTCCACCAGTGTGCTGGCGCTTGTCAATCACGAGGCAGCGTTTCCCACGCTGGCGCATGAGATGGGCAAAGGTGGCTCCGAAAAGGCCAGCGCCCACGATGAGATAGTCGTAAGGTGTTTTCATGGTTTCTTCTTTCGTTTAACAAGTCCAAGGGCATATTGCCCCATCTCGCGCAAAAGAGCGTCGTGCATAAAGGCCAGGGCGCCAACATAGACGATACTTCCAGTGGCGATGCTCAGCAAGAGCTGCATCCACACGTTGGGCATGCAGCCGCCAACGGCCCAGAGGTCAATTGCCATGAGAACACCGGCGGCGACATAGTGGAGGTGAACACGCTCAATGATGGGAAAAGGAATGAAGCGGCGTCCCCACGTGATCTGTATGATGAGCACCACCAGTTCGGCGGCAAACGTGGCGATGGCTGCCCCGTCTTGTGCCAACAGGGGGATGAGGGCAAAGTTGATGAGGAAATTAAAGAGGGCGCCGCCAGCCACACTCCAAATCACGATATTCTCCTTGCCCTGCGGATACAGCACTTGCAAGCCAAACATATTGGTCAGACTGATGAAGAGGATGATGGGGGCCGTCCAGCAGAGCACGCTCACCGCCGGCGTAAAGTCGGGGCCGCAGAAGATGGCCACGATACCTTCCGAAACAGAGAGCAATCCTATCATACAGGGCAGCGAGAGGGCCACCGTGAGCCTCAGCGTCTTGCGGCAGATGGCAGCAAATTCGTCCATGCGCCCCGTCTCGAAGAGATTGGCGCAGCGGGGTAGCATCACCGTACTGATAGAGGCCACCACGGAAAGCACAATTTGCGAGAGGCGATTGCCTGCGGTGTAATACCCAACGGCGGCGTCTCCTTTCATGAAACCGAGCATCATAACGTTGAGATTGAGATAGATGCTCGTGATGAGGTTGAACACGAAGATGTGGAGCGAGGGCTTCAGATGCCGCCACACGCGCAGTTCGCGCCACGGGATGGACTTCAGGGGGATGAACTTGCGCAGGTGAATGAAATTAATAATGTTGTTGCCGACGGTGGTGCCGACGATAACGAGAGCATAGATGAGCAAGTCGTCGGGGGTTTTCACAAAAAGGAAAAGGCCAAACACCACCCAGAAACGGAAGATAGTGGTGCGCACCGTCATAAACATGAAATCTTCTATGGCCTGGTAAAACCAATTGACACCGATGGCGGTGAACACGATTGAGAGACTGAGCACATAGAAGATGCCCAGATTCTGGTTGATCTGCGGCACGAAAGCACCGAGGGCCCACACCAGGACGTATCCCATGAGACACAGGATGACACTGAGCAAGAGAATCTCCACCGTTGTCTTGTTGCGCAACGCAATGTCGTCGCGGTGGCGAGCCACTTCTCGAACGGCATACATGGGGATGCCGAGACTGGTGAGCAACACGATGTTGGTGATGATGGAGAGTTGGAAGTTCACGATTCCTATACCCTCCGGCATGAGGATGCGGGCGGCATAAGGAAAGGTCACGATGGGGAAGATGATTCCCGTCATCGTGTTGAACATATTCAGAAGGGTATTGGTTTTCAGAGAGTTTGTTTTCACGTCAGATATGCTTTCTGCTTGAAGGAAAATATTCTAACAGCGGAGCGAAGCGGTTTTCCTCCCCCGCTGCTGGCAACAGCGCCTTTACTTGTCCTCGGATTCTGAGCGCCCCGAAGGGTCTCCAGCCGCAGCGGCCTCGTTCGTTTTCTTCCAGATGTCTTGCACCACCAGTCCGGCCAACGTAAAACCGAAGATGGCGGTGGTGTGCGCCATCGTGCCATTAATCTGGGCCTTCTGCGGACGCCAGGCATCGCCACCCTCCCCTTGTGCATTTGGCAGGGTGTCTATATCGCAGTTGTTGTCCACCACGGCGTTGGGAACGAGTTCTTCGCTAAACACGCAGCGGAATTTCCGGCGCGGCAGGCGCTTCGACTGCTTGAACTTGCGGCGCAGCGCGGCAGCCAGCGGACAGCCCTTCACCTTCCAAAATTCGGCAACAGAAATCTTCGTCGGGTCCATTTTCAGGGCGGCGCCCATAGAGGAGAAGAAAACGGATTTCGTGTCGGTGGCACGGCGGATGAGCAGCACTTTGTCTTTCAAACTGTCGATGGCATCAATGATATAGTCATAGGAAGCGAGGTCGAAATCGTCAGCGGTCTCTTCGCAGTAGATTTTCATCAGGGCTTCGATTTCCGCCTCCGGATTGATACTCAAGAGGCGTTCGCGCAATGCCTCAACCTTCACCTGCCCCACCGTGGAGGTGGTGGCCATGAGTTGCCGGTTGACATTGGTGATGCAGACGCGGTCGGAATCAACAATGGTGAGGTGGCGTATGCCTGAGCGCACCAGGCTCTCGGCACACCAACTGCCAACGCCGCCAACGCCGAAGATGATGACGCGGGCCGACGAGAGAACGTCCATGACGGAAGGACCGACAAGGAGACGGGTGCGATGGAATATGCCTTCTTCTATATTGCTCATTGTTTATTATATCGTTAATGATAAGTAGGTCGTCAAGAACCTTATATCAGACCCACCTACTTATTGCAATAAAAACTGATTAACTTGCAAAGATAACTGATTTTTCCGTATCCGCCCAAGCAATTCCAGTTTCGTCGGATGATTTTTCCGCATGTCGCTTTGCATTCCAATTAAATTAGTATCTTTGCAGAAGATAGGCTGCACCTCGGCAAAGACTGCAAGCAAGCTTGCATCTCTGCTCTCGGTTTGCACTACCTTTGCAGAAGATAGATTTCTGCGTTGGCAGAACGCACAAGAACGTTTGACGCCATGCCGCCGGCAGACATCATTGTTGAAACTTTAAACACCAATAATAATATGAGTACGTTAGAAAAGATTTTTGCAGAAAAACTGCTCGCTGTCAAAGCCATCAAACTTCAGCCTGAACAGCCTTTCACATGGGCCAGCGGCTGGAAATCACCATTTTATTGCGACAACCGCAAAACCTTGGCATTCCCGGCTTTGCGTTCTTTCGTCAAACTGGAATTGAGCCGCATCGTGGCTGAGAAATATCCTGAAGCCGATGCCATTGCCGGTGTTGCAACTGGCGCCATCGCCCAGGGTGCTTTGGTTGCTGATGCTCTCGGTCTGCCATTCGCTTACGTACGTTCAAAACCCAAAGATCACGGCATGACCAACCTCATCGAGGGCGACTTGCAGAAGGGCATGAAGGTGGTGGTCATCGAAGACCTCATCTCAACGGGCGGCAGCAGTCTGAAGGCTGTTGAGGCTTTGCGTCAGCACGGTTGCGAAGTGATTGGCATGGTGGCCAGCTACACCTACGGTTTCCCCGTGGCTGAAGAGGCTTTCAAAGCTGCCAACGTGGAACTCACCACGCTGACCAACTACGAAGCTGTGGTTGAAGTGGCACTCCAAACTGGCTACATCAAGGAACAGCACGTGGAACTGCTCCACCAGTGGCGCAGCAATCCTTCTGAATGGGGAAAATAACCTAAGGACATTCTCAACAATTTAAATATTCTACCGGAACGCCCCGTGCGCCCCGACAAAAAACACACATACATCATGGCACAAGTTCCAGAATTTAAATACGCGCCGATGTTCCAGCTCGGCAAAGACACAACGGAATACCGCCTGCTTTCGAAAGAAGGCGTCAGCACTGCCGAATTTGAAGGCAAAACCATTCTGAAGGTGAGCAAGGAAGCGCTCACGATGGTGGCCCAGCAGGGTTTCCACGACGTGGAGTTTATGCTCCGCCGCGAACACAACCTCCAGGTGGCCAAGATTCTCGAAGACCCTGAGGCTTCTGAAAACGACAAATACGTAGCCCTGCAGTTCCTCCGCAACGCCGAAACGGCTGCGAAGGGCATCCTGCCTTTCTGCCAGGACACGGGCACGGCCATCATCCACGGTGAGAAGGGACAGCGCGTCTGGACAGACTTTGAAGACGAAGAAGCCTTGAGCCTCGGCGTTTACAACACCTTCACGGAAGACAACCTGCGCTATTCGCAAAACGCTCCGCTCAACATGTACGACGAGGTAAACACGCGCTGCAACCTCCCGGCACAGATTGACATCGAAGCCACTGAAGGCGACGAATACCGCTTCGTGATGGTTGCCAAGGGTGGCGGTTCGGCCAACAAGACATACTTCTACCCCATGACGAAGGCCACCATCCAGAACGAAGGCACACTGCTGCCTTTCCTCGTTGAAAAGATGAAGAGCCTCGGAACGGCTGCCTGCCCGCCATACCACATCGCTTTTGTCATCGGCGGAACGAGCGCTGAAAAGAACCTTCTGACGGTGAAGCTCGCCTCTATCAAATACTACGACAGCCTGCCAACAACGGGCGACGAAACGGGACGCGCCTTCCGCGACATCGACCTCGAAGAAAAACTGCTCAAGGAGGCATACAAAATCGGCCTCGGCGCACAGTTTGGCGGTAAATATCTGGCACACGACATCCGCGTCGTACGTCTGCCTCGCCACGGTGCAAGCTGCCCCATCGGCATGGGCGTTAGTTGCTCGGCCGACCGCAACATCAAGGCGAAGATCAACAAAGATGGTATTTGGATTGAAAAGATGGACGCCAATCCTTCTGAACTCATCCCTGAGGAATACCGCAAGCCGGGCGAAGGCGCGAAGGGCATCGAAATCGACCTCGACAAGGGCATTGATGCTGTGCGTGCCGAACTGACGAAATATCCTGTCAGCACGCGCGTAAGCTTGAAGGGCACCATCATCGTGGCTCGCGACATCGCCCACGCCAAACTGAAAGCGCGTTTGGACGCTGGCGAGGAAATGCCGGAATACTTCAAGAACCACCCGATTCTCTACGCCGGACCAGCCAAGACGCCAGAGGGCTATCCTTGCGGCAGCATGGGCCCAACAACGGCCAACCGTATGGACCCGTATGTCGATGAATTCCAGGGCAAGGGTGCCAGCTTGGTGATGATTGCCAAGGGCAACCGCAGTCAGGTGGTGACCGACGCCTGCCAGAAGCACGGCGGCTTCTATCTCGGCACCATCGGTGGCGTAGCAGCCGTTCTCTCGCAGAGCAGCATCAAGAGCATCGAATGCGTGGAATATCCAGAACTCGGCATGGAGGCCATTTGGAAAATCACGGTTGAAGACTTCCCCGCTTTCATCCTCGTCGACGACAAGGGCAACGACTTCTTCCAGCAACTGAAACCGTGCTGCGCTTGCGCCCACTAATCTCATCCGAACAATGCCAAAGGACTTTGTAATATAATGGTAAAGAGAACAACTTGAGCCATTACCTACAACGCCTCGCTAACAATAAAGGAGGCAGACACCGCAATGATGTCTGCCTCCTTTTTGTTGGTTATTTTCAGGGGTGTTCAAAATTCAGAAAAATCAAGGTCGGTAAAAAGGCGCCAGCGCCCCTGAAAGGGGCTCATATTTAGGGTAGGGGCTTGCCCCTACCTCTTGAGGCCGATTTATGAACCTCGCCCCTGTAAGGGGCTCATATCTCGAATCTAACAATCTCGAATAATACAGCGGGCAAGCCCCGTGCCAACGAGATATGCGCCCCTTACAGGGGCAGCAGCGAGAATTGATGAGCTGCGGCGAGAGATAGGGGCAAGCCCCTATCCTGGAATATGAGCCCCTTTCAGGGGCAGCGGCGCAACCGCCATGCTATTTGGCTCAAAACCGCGCAGAGATTTTTCTGAATTTTGAACACCCTAATTATTTTCAAGGAACGCATCCCCTAAGTCTTTAGCTCAGCGGTAGGTCATTTCTTCTCGAGAATATAAAACTTGGCCGTTTCGCCTTCTGGTTCGTTGCCGAGAGAATCAGTCATAACCAGATGGCTGTCGTCCTTCACCTTATAATAAGAGCGTTCACCGCTTGAGGGGCGTTCAAGCATCAGCAAACGGCCGTCGAGCACATGCAAAACGCCGCTTGCCTCGTCGTGAGCATCCTTGCGGTCGATATAATCCTGGCGCAACTGATAGGTGCTGTCGGCATTAATGGTGAGCACCGTTTTGATACCCGGGCAATCGGCTGCGGGAAGCACACCTTCGTATGTTCCAGCAACAGTTGCCAAATTCAATTCGCTGTTAGCAGCCGAAACACTGTCAGCAACGTTTGTTGAATCGTTTTCAGAAGCATCCTGCGCCGTCTTGTTGCCAGTGCAAGAGAAAGTCAAGGCAATCGAGGCGACTGCCAAAGCCATCAAATTCTTTTTCATTTGTTTCTATTCTAAAAGGTTTTTGATACGGCGAACTCCGCCGCAGCCACAAAAGTAGGTAAAAGTTTTTGTATGGGAAGAAGTTGGCTGGTTAAGTAATGGTAAAAGATGCGCGGACATGCACCGCAACAACAAAATAAAAAAGCTGTCTATTTCCCTTCCCCAGCAAAGGAGGTGAAACAGACAGCTTTTATTTTATTCAGATATTTAGGAACTTACTTGATGACCTTCTTTCCTCCAACAATCACGGGGAATCCCTTTCGAGGCGTATGGAGGCGACGGCCACTCATGTCATAGACAATGTCATTGCCTTCAATTCCATCTGCAACGGTTGCCGACTCTTCAATGCCCGTGGTGGGGAAATCGAAGTTGCCGTTGTCAATTCCTTCAAACACAAAGACGGTGGAGGCAGGCAACGTGAAGGTGATTTCCTTGTCGATATCAATGGGCACATTCATTTCCACGCCACGCAAACCGCGCTCACCGATCACCTGGTCGGCAAAGGAACTGCTCAGGGTCACTGTGGTCTTGATATACGCTGGAATGTCGAGCGCCTTGCGAAGGGTCGTTTTCAGCGTACGCACCTTGGTGTCGGGGTTGCGCAAGGCGAGCGTGGCCTTCTTACCGTTCCAGGCGCCCCATCCATAAATATTGGCAGTGGTGCCATCCCAAGGATTGCCGCCCACCCAGTGTGCGTCGGGCAAGACATCGGCATTTCGTTCTTGCCAGTCCATGCAGTCGGCAAGTTCCTTCCAGAGTTTGCCCTTCTGTCCCTTGGCATTCTTGATGCTGTTCATCAGCGCATAGTCGTTGTAGAGTTCCACCATGCCCGAACCGCAAGCAAAGGCGCAACGCATCTCGCGCACCACACCATTGTAGCTCATATCCTTAGACACGTTGCCGAAATTGGAGAGGATGAACCCGTGGGTCATCAACGTGTTGATGGGGCAAAGTGGCGAACGCTGTACATAGTTCTGATAAACAAGGCGGTCACGATAGGTGATCCATTTCTCACGGTCGGAGCCCACACCGATTTCGCCATAGTCATTCTCCTGGCGCCAAGTGGCGTCGGTGACGTGATACCAGAAAGGCGAAGCCCACGTTCCCACAGTGGTATTGTAGAAGATGTCGGCCCGTTTCTTGCGCACGTCGTTCTCAATGCTGATGATGGCCTCGCAGTTTTCAAGTCCGGTGTCGGTCAGGTCGGGACCTGTGGCAGAGAACTGGGCGCTGATGCCGTCGAACTTGAAGAAGCGGAAGTCATACTTCTCAATCATGTCGTTGCAACATCTCACAAAGTAGTCATAATATTTGTCGTTGCTGAGCTGCATGCCGCCTTGTCCCTTCCAGTAGTTGCGGCGGTAAGTGCCGCTGGCGCCATATCCGCCAACTGGTCCGAGCCAGGCACCGATGCCTGCGCCCATTTGTTTTGCCAGATTGTCTTCCGCCGTGAATCCATTGGGGAAGTTGCCGTTGAAAGTCCACGTGCCGTATTCGTCCCAACCGTCGTCCCAGACGAAGGCAACGGGTTTCTTGCCGTATTTGTCATAGAAATCGGTTTTCCAATGCTTGACGACGTCGGCACATTGTGCATCGGTCATATTGCCAGTGTAATCGCCCTTGGTGCCATACACACCGCCATTGCCCTTGGCATTGTTGCGGTTGATGTTCAATTCATACCAGGAAATATAAACTGGCATTGCACGCCAAGGCACTGCACGCTCGCGCTCGCTGTATGCCAAGAACGAGCGGCGCTGCTGCCCAGGAGCGACCAGGCCGACCACGGAACTGACATTCCATGTTTTTCCCTGCTTCAGCGTGGTGTTGCGCCGCCAATAACCCTGCATGGGCACCTCTGTCGGGGCAAGCATGTGGAGCGTGTCGACCTTGGTGTAGTTCAACGTGATACTGCCAGAGGAAGTCATGGCATCGTTTTTCTTCGACACCAACATGCGCAAGGTGCATTTGCCCTTCTGCGGAATCCAGAGGCTATAGGTGTTGCTTTCTTTAGACGTGCCTGTGTAGCCCACATGATAGTCTGAGGCAATCACGTTGTTGCTCGCATCCAGCAAATCCACGCCCACGATGTTGAGGCGGTTGGCGCCACTGGCATAAGCGAAGGTGGTGGTCAGCGTTCCGTTGCTCTCGATGAAGTCAACGTCCATCTTCTTCTCCAGAACATTGGGGTATGCCTCATCGAGTTCCTTCACGCGCGAAGGGATGTCGGCATCGGCCACTGCCGTCCAAGTATCTGGCGTCCAGGCGCGGAGCACCTCGTCGTCAACTTCAAATCTGGTCAAGGCAACATCTGCCATCGGGTTGCCGGAGGCCACACGGAACTCAGCAACACAGGCAAAGACGGCACCATTCTGTGAGGATTTGATGACGACCTTCACATAACGGGCATTGATCTTCGCTGGCAATTTCACCCACACTTCTCCCAGGGAATAGGTCAGCGTGCCGGCCATCTGCTTCGTCAGTTTGCTGGCATCATCACCAGCCCAAATCTCATAGTCCTTGATATGTCCGTTCACGCCAACAGCCGCCTGGCGCGTGACGAAGCCCACGTATTCCACAGGTTGCGACCGCTGCATATCCACCATAAACCAGTGGGGCATCGCCTTGTTGGTGTTGTCGTCATAATGCGAATGCCAGTAAGTGTTGGCATCGCCGTCAATAATGGCTTCAGCCTTGCCGGTGCCGTTGTCGTTGTTCCATCCGTCAACGCTCACCTTCCAGTCGTTGCGGTCGTAGATGACGGTCTCCTCGCTGCCAGCGGTCTCTCCAGCCAAAGTCTGGGCTTTCACGCTTGCCTTCGGCAGGTCGTCGGCAATCAAGTCGTAGATGACAACCGGCACCGCAATTTTTTGGCTGAAGGTGACTGTGCCGTTGCTGCTAAAATCGCTGCGCTTCGTGCCTGCCACGAAATAGCGCAACACATAAGCGCCCGTCTGCGGAATGTCGAGCGTATAGACGTTGTTGCTCTTCTGCCCGCCAGTGAAGCCGCTATGATAGTCACTTGCAAGCACCTTGCCAGTGCCGTCCACCACGTCGACCCCGACAATGTCAAGACGGTGGCTGCCACTTGTATATTGGAACGTGAGGGTCTGTTTGCCTGTCTTGCGAAACGACACATAGCCGCGTGCGCCCATGACGTCGTCGGGCGAGACACTGACGTTGTCCACCTTGAGGTCTGCTTCCCGGATGGCCTGGGGAAGTTCCTCACCGGGAGCCCAAACAAACGAGCCGGAGTTCCACCCTTTGGGATTAAACGAGTCCATGCCCGCATTGGCCACCTGCGTTGAGTTCACGCCCATCGGTGTTTCCAATCCTGCAAAAATCTTGTCGCTTGCCAACACTGCGCCGCGCGTGTTGCCAACCACCACAGGGACGGATTTGGCTGCATTGTTGTCGACGACGTAGAGCATGGGCGTGATGGACTGCATCGCCTGGTCTTTATCGGCCGTCACTTCAAGCGTGGTGCGAAGATAGTGTGAGCCATCGCGCAAAACGGCGTGCCACGTGACGTTGAGCCGATCTTTCTTGAAGACGGCTTTGATGGCTTTGCCGTCGAAGCGGTCGGAACCCTTCACGGCATCGACCTTGCCAGTCAGCGTTTCCTCTTCAACACTGACAAGGGTCATGTCTGACGACGTAAACGACGTGCCGTCGCCAAGCACCACCTTGAAAAGATCAGTGCCTGCTTTGAGGTTCATTTCTTCGCAACCGCCAAAAATGAGTTTGTCTCCATCTTTGACGAAGCGGGCGGAGAGCAAATTGTTTTTAAGGATGTATGTGCCATCGCCAACAACGAGCGACGCCGTGCTGGCCTGCTGTTGCTGGGGGAAGATGACTTTCTGCGCAACAAGGCCTTGCCCGCCGCCCACGATGAAGCAGCAGATGGTTGCGCCGATTAACTTCTTACGGATATCAGAGTAAGGTGTCATCATTAAGGTTGGATTTATTGTTTGTAGATTGATGTTGATACACATTATAATATATATACCCCAGTTCGGGATAAGAAATAGTTCATAAAAAAGTTGGTAGTCTCACAAATATTTTGTATCTTTATAGGTGAAAATCAATTAGTTACAAAAATATTTGATATGACTACCGATTACAAAGTTACAGAATTATTTTATATAATAGACGAGTTTTGCAAACATTTTGATGCAGAAAATGCAGGAAATCTACTTGAAGACAATAGCGGAGTGAAGCGTAGACGGCGTGCAGCATCGTTGTCCGACAGTGAAATCATGACGATTCTGTTGTATTTCCATTTCGGTACATTCCGCAATTTCAAGCACTACTACCTGTTCTTTATTAAGGGTACGATGAAGTCCTATTTTCCGAAAGCAGTGTCGTACAACCGCTTTGTGGAGTTGGAAAGCCGCGTGTTCTTCCAGCTCATGTTCTTCCTTAATCTGGGGGCTTTCGGAAGATGTACTGGCATAACATTCGTTGATTCCACGATGATACCCGTATGCCATAATCTCAGGAGATATGCCAATAAGGTATTTCAAGGGAATTGCCACTGACGGAAAAGGAACTATGGTTGGTGTCATGGCTTTAAGCTCCACCTTGCGTGCAATGACAGAGGCGAGATAATAGCGTTTGTACTTACAGGTGCAAATGTCAGCGACAAGGACCCGAATGTGTTCAAGGTCCTTGCTAAACGTTTGTATGGCAAGCTGTTTGCTGACAAAGGCTATATTTCACAGAAGCTGTTTGACTTCCTCTTTGAGGATGGAATACAGCTGGTGACAGGGTTGCGCGTAAACATGAAAAACAAGCTGATGCCGTTCTATGACAGAATGATGCTGCGCAAGAGATACATTATCGAAACCATTAACGACATGCTGAAGAATACGGCACAGATTGTACATTCACGCCATAGATCTGTAAGCAACTTTATCATGAACCTTATTTCAGCCTTGGGAGCATATTGTTTCTTTGATAACAAGCCAAAGGCATTGCAAGGATACTGCATCGAAGACACGAAGCAACTTACATTGTTCTAAGGACAGAATAATCTCTTTCGATTCTTTATATACAGCTCATGTCTGATGGCATGAGAAGAGAACTCGTGTATCTGTCTTCATATGCAACTAATCGCTATTTTATCCCGAATTGGGGTATATATAGGACTGAGCATGCCAAAAGCCATATTTCAAGCGATCTATACATTACTGGCATTCAGCCCCTTTTTCCGACAAAGATAACTATTTTTTACGTGAAATTCCTGATTTCGGAAATTTTTCTGATGTGCGCCCAACCATCATCTGCATTCATCCGTGTTTTGAACATGGCCGCCACGGTGCACTCTTAAGGTGTTCAAAACAGAACGTTCAAAGGTTAGCGGTAGCGCCCTCGCAGCGGAGATTTGCACTGGCTCGCACAATCGTCTGTTGCGGCGCCAGCACTGTAGCTCACTTTGCTTGCAAAGTGAGGGCCACGAACACTTAGCGAACATGAGCGACGCTCTGGGGCATTACTTTGTTGGATTCTCAGCGCGTGGCTTGGCCGCCACAATATTCGCCCCCCTCACTTTGCAAGCAAAGTGAGCTACAGTGCTTCGCCCCAGGCCTCCGCCAAATGTTCGCGCGATGCCCCTTGCAGCGATGCCGCACTCGCTTGCTCGGCGAGCAGGAGCTCGCCGTTCCATAAGAGGGCATAACGCAAGCTGCGAGTGTTGGGCTGCAAGCCCAACCAAACTCATGTTCTCATATTTCCCAAGCAGTCTACACCCAGTCCCTTGTCCTCATGTTCTCTTGTCTTAAAATATCAACAAGTACTCTTGTCCAAGCTTCTCCCCGATAAACCGCAACTTACACATCTGCCACTCCATATTCTTTGTGAGCCTTTAGTGTTAGATTAATGATAGATGACAGCCACGAGCCGCCACCCATCACCCTTGTATCTTATAATATATCAGCACGTTACAGCTATTCGCCACCCAAATAATGATAGAATGAGTGGTTAAAAAATAAAAACATTAATCATGATAACCATGTAAATAATCATCGTATTTAGGTATTGTATGGAAGTTGAAACCAAGCTAACTTTGCAACAGTTAAGTAGGTGTTCAGAATTAGTTTATATTGAATTGTCCTACATGGATTGTATAAACTAATTTTGAACACCTACTTAAAACCAACGGCTTTAACCATACACTTACATAAATAAAAACAACTAAAGATTATGAAAAAAACTGTTATTATCTATGGCTCAAGCACAGGCACTTGTGAAGACCTCGCTGGCAGAATTGGAGCAAAATTGGGTGTGGACAACGTTATCAACGTAACCGACCTTGACGACAGCGTTATCGCCAACAACGACAACCTTATCCTCGGTACATCCACTTGGGGTGCAGGCGAGGTGCAGGACGACTGGTATGACGGCTTGAAGGTTATCAAGAACGCCGACCTTAGCGGCAAGATTGTAGCTCTTTTTGGCTGTGGCGACTCCGAGTCGTATCCTGACACCTTCGTAGGCGGAATGTTAGAGATATACAATGCCGTAAAGCAGGCTGGCGCCAACGTTATAGGTGCAGTTGCTACGGATGGCTATACATTCGACGACTCCGAATCGGTTGTTGACGGCAAGTTCGTGGGTCTGGCTCTCGACGAGGTAAACGAGGACAGCAAGACAGACGAGCGCATAGACAACTGGGTAGCCGAAATAAAGCCAAGCCTCTAATCAACATACCCAACAGTTAGTATTAACACATAAAACCAAGTTATCAATCATGCAGCAATCCACAGCAGTACCAGTAGACATGAAGGTTCTGATGAACCATATCTACGAATATAAGAAGGGAGTGCGCCGTATGGTACTCTTCACTTTCAACAAGCAATACGAGGACGTTGCAATCCGCCGACTGGAAAGCCAAAACATCAAATACGTTATCCAGCCGGTTGGCAGCGACCGCCTTAATTTGTATTTCGGTAGAGAGGAGTGTCTTAACGCCATACGCATGATTGCAACACGGCCTCTCAACCTGCTCACGCCTGAGGAGGACTTTTATGCTCTGGGGCTATGCTTGGATATGATATATGCGCTCAATGCGAGAGGTACTGTGAGCGTAAGGACAGAAAAGGCAGCTAAGAGGGCGTGTCAAAAACTCTCTTATTCTTAAATCGAGTAGGAGGTAAACACTAATCATAGGTGTTTATCTCCTATTTTCATGTTTACCGACCTCTCACATAGGGCGCTCCTTTTCGCACTTTGTTCGTTTAAGTAGGTGTTCAGAATTAGTTTATATTGAATTGTCGTATTATTTTGTTCCTACGGCTGTCTTGAAGAAGGAGCGTAGCGGGCTACGTGACTGATGAAAGGCAGTTGTAGGGGCAAAAGAATACGG
>ENA-OQCZ01000279-OQCZ01000279.1-human-gut-metagenome-genome-assembly--contig:-NODE-279-length-15318-cov-5.118820_pt1 | contig 15318 bp, 11 predicted proteins | sample MGYA00242505_ERZ504594 | MGnify/ENA primary metagenome ERZ504594 (study PRJEB26092, sample SAMD00036329) | human gut metagenome | host: Homo sapiens | study: EMG produced TPA metagenomics assembly of... | reverse complement strand
AAAGAAGATGCTACATGCAAAATAACAATTGGTCTGGCGAATTAATTAAAATGATTGGGCTAAGCAGAGATGCCGCACTTGAATATGGATTATCAGAAATCCCCTCGCTTTGCTTCCTAATAGGGATTCTGAGGTCTAAAGGATTTGCCTACAACATCCTGAGTGATTACGGACTTTCCAGCGAGGCGAGCATCAAGGAGATGCTTAAAACGGACAAGCCCCTCACGGAAAACGGCAACAGGAATACGGACCAAACACCTAAAGAAATAACCATCAGCGTTGAAGGCGGGCGCCTACTACGATTTGCACAAATGGAGGCCAGACGCATGGGTGACAGCGAAGTGAAACCGCAACACATGTTGCTGAGTATCCTTCATGACCACAACAACGAGGCAAAAACATATCTAACAGGGTATGGCATCACGCTCGAAAAGGTTGAAAGAAAAATCAAGGCCATTCCGAACGCACTGGATGTGTTTGAACCTGTTGACGGCGAACTGATGTCGCCAGACGAAGTAAACAACAAGCCCATATTCAATAAGCCTGAAAAGAAACGCAGCAACACCGACACCCCCGTCATGGACTGCTTCAGCATTGACCTAACAGCCAAAGCTGAAAATGGAGGCTTGGATCCCGTTGTGGGACGCGAAGACGAAATGCAGCGAATTGCCCAGATTCTTTGCCGACGAAAGAAAAACAACCCCATTTTAATAGGGCTGCCAGGAGTTGGCAAAAGCGCAGTTGTTGAAGGGTTGGCACAAATGATTGTCAAGCATCAGGTGCCATACACGCTACAAGACAAGCGCATACTGTCGCTTGACATGGCTTCCATCGTTGCTGGAACACAGTTTCGCGGACAATTTGAAAACAGGATAAAAAATATCATTGAAGAGCTAAAGGCCCATCCCGAAATCATCCTATTTGTCGACGAGATACACACAATAATCGGAGCTGGTTCTGCTACAGGGTCACTCGATGCCGCCAATATGCTCAAGCCAGCTTTGGCACGCGGTGAAATTCAATGTATCGGCGCAACCACGGTCGATGAATACCGCAAGACAATTGAAAAAGATGGAGCGCTGGAAAGACGCTTTCAAAAGGTGATGCTTGAACCCTCAACAAAGAACAGACGCTACAGATTCTCAAAAACCTCCGCGCCTGCTACGAAGCCCACCACGGGGTGTCATATACCGACAAGGCTCTGGAAGCATGTGTCGACTTGACAGAGCGATACGTGACCGACCGTTTTTTTCCAGACAAGGCCATTGACGCCATGGATGAAACAGGCAGCTATGCGAGGCTGACCAGAAATTCCGTGTCCAAGGAAATCAAGGACAAAGAGACAGAAATTGAGAACCTGAAAGAGCAGAAAAACGAAGCGGCAAACAACCAAGACTACGAATTGGCGGCACGCCTGCGGGATGCCGTTGCCGACTGCACGGAGGAACTCAAACGCATGACGAAAGAATGGACTGAAAGACAAAACGAATCCAGCATCACTGTGGGAGAAGATGACGTGGCGCACATTATTTCCAAACTGACTGGCATTCCGGTCGGCAGGGTGATGCAGGATGAAAACGAGCGCCTCCGAACAATGAAGACGGTTCTTGCCAGTCAGGTCATCTCGCAAGACGAAGCTATCGGGAAACTGACGCGTGCCATTACCATGAACCGCCTCGGCTTAAAGAGGCCCAACAGACCAATAGGCACCTTCTTGTTTGTCGGCCCAACAGGTGTCGGGAAAACCCACCTGGTCAAATGCCTCTCTAAATGTATGTTCGACAACGACGATTCACTGATTCGTATTGACATGAGCGAATATGGCGAGAAATACAACACAAGCCGACTGATAGGTGCTCCTCCGGGATATATTGGCTACGAAGAAGGTGGGCAGCTGACAGAACGGGTGCGGAGACACCCCTACTCCGTTGTTCTCCTCGACGAAATAGAAAAGGCCCACTCTGATGTGTTCAACATCCTGCTCCAAGTCATGGACGAAGGAAGAATGACAGACGGCAACGGCGTCACAGTAGATTTCCGCAACACCATTATTGTCATGACATCGAATGTCGGCACGCGAGAACTGGGAGAATCAAGCACAGGAATAGGCTTCAACGCGCAACAGGAAAATCCCAAAATGGCAGAAGGTATCATCCAGAAAGCTCTGAAACGGCAATTCTCTCCAGAATTTCTCAACCGACTGGATGACGTGATATACTTCAACTCGCTCACGAAAGATGACGCACGGAAAATATGCAAATTGCAACTTTCCGAACTAAACGAACGTCTGGCCGCAAAGGGATACCACGTCAATGTCAACGATGCGATCGTTGATTTTCTTGTTGAACACGGCTTCCAGCCCAACTACGGTGCACGTTCCTTAAAGCGTTCCATAACAGAGCATGTGGAAACCGCACTGTGTGAAGCCATTATGTCGGGAAGGAAATTGAACGACTGCATTTGTCTTGAGCCGAACAAAGACGGGGATTCGCTCCACATAGCATCTCTTTCTGAGCAATAAACACCCCCTATATTACCTATATTATTAGATCACAAGGCAATCGAGTTCATCCACTTAGTAATGGTGAAAGATTTTGAACACCTTCTTACCATTACTTCCCCCCGTTTGCCATTCAAACAAAGAAAAGCAATGAAATATATAGAAACTTCAATACCAGACGTATGGGTTTTGGAACCGCGCGTATTTGAAGATGCACGTGGCTATTTTATGGAAACATGGCGTGAAGAAGATTTCAACCAGCACATCGGCCGCAAGGTGCATTTTGTGCAAGACAACCAGTCGCTTTCTTCGCGCGGCGTACTGCGCGGATTACACTACCAGAAGGGCGAACTCTCGCAAGCCAAACTCGTCAGAGTGTTACAGGGAACTGTCGTCGACGTTGCAGTGGACCTGCGAAAAGACTCCCCTACTTTCGGGAAATATGTCATGGTGGAACTGAGCGAAGAGAACAAACGGCAACTGTTTATCCCAAGAGGCTTTGCCCACGGATTCCAGGTTCTTTCGCCAAAAGCAGTATTCACCTATAAGGTTGACAACCGCTACGCGCCTGAGGCAGAATGCTCCATTCGCTTTGACGACCCTTCCATTGGCATTGAATGGCCCATCAACGACCCGTCAGAAGTACTTCTTTCCGAGAAGGACCTGGCACACGCTGTCAACTTCGAAGCGGCTGAAAAATTTTAAGGAGGATAAAGCCCCTGCCTTGATCAACCACGATTCTGCCGTCAGCCAGCAAAAAGAGGCTCACGTCGTCCATTTTCCAGCCTTTTCCCAACAATCCGTCGGCCACAATCAATCTTGATTTTCAACTGATTTTCCGCGGATTATAACACATTTACACCACCAAACAAGTATAGATAATTTCATGAAGAATATACGCAATTTCTGTATCATAGCCCACATTGACCATGGCAAGAGCACCCTCGCCGACCGCCTGCTTGAATACACCAAAACAATTCAAGTAACAGAAGGGCAGATGCTCGACAACATGGACTTGGAGCGTGAGCGAGGCATCACGATTAAAAGTCATGCCATTCAAATGGAATACAACCGTGGTGGCGAAACATACCGTCTTAACCTCATCGACACTCCGGGACACGTTGACTTTTCCTACGAAGTGTCGCGAAGCATTGCCGCCTGCGAAGGATGCCTTCTCGTGGTCGACTCCACGCAAGGCGTTCAGGCACAGACCATCTCCAACCTCTACATGGCCATTGAGCACAACTTGGAAATCATTCCCGTTCTCAACAAATGCGACATGCCCAACTCTATGCCAGAAGAAGTTGAAGACGAAATCATAGATTTGCTCGGGTGCAAGCGTGAGGAAATCATCCGCGCCTCCGGCAAAACCGGTATGGGCGTAGAAGACATTCTCAACGCTGTTGTCGACCACATCCCCGCTCCAGTTGGCGACGAGTCTGCTCCATTGCAGGCCCTGATTTTCGACTCTGTGTTCAACCCCTTCAGAGGCATCATCGCCTATTTTAAGATTGTAAACGGCTCCATCAAGCAAGGCGACGACGTTTTGTTTGTCAACACGCAAAAGCGCTATAACGCAGATGAAATCGGCGTATTGAAAATGGACCTGTCGCCACGCAAAATTCTGCACTGCGGCGATGTAGGCTACATCGTCAGCGGCATCAAAACCGCCACCGAAGTGAAAGTGGGCGACACCATCACACACACCGAACGCCCTTGCGACAAAGCCATTGATGGATTTGAAGAAGTCAAGCCGATGGTCTTTGCAGGCGTTTATCCGATTGAGACAGAAGATTTCGAACAACTCCGTGCCAGTCTCGAAAAATTGCAGTTGAACGATGCTTCCCTAACATTCCAGCCCGAGTCGTCCGTAGCCCTCGGCTTTGGTTTCCGCTGCGGCTTCCTCGGTCTGCTCCACATGGAAATCGTTCAGGAACGCCTTGACCGTGAGTTCAACATGAACGTCATCACAACGGTCCCCAACGTTTCCTACCACATCTTTGACAAACACGGGGAGATGAAGGAGGTGCACAATCCTGCCGGCATGCCTGAGGCAACGGAGATTGATCATATTGAGGAACCATACATCAGAGCCTCCATCATCACCCGAACAGACTACATCGGAAATATCATGACGCTCTGTTTGGGCAAACGCGGCGAACTGATCAAGCAAGAATATGTCTCGGGAGACCGCGTTGAACTCTATTACGACATGCCGTTGGCCGAAATCGTAATCGACTTCTACGACAAACTGAAATCTCTGTCGAAAGGATATGCTTCCTTCGACTACCACCCCATTGAGTTCCGTCCGTCAAAACTTGTCAAGCTCGACATCTTGCTCAACGGCGAACCTGTCGACGCGCTTTCAACGCTGACACACGTTGACAACGCTGTCTACTTCGGAAGACGCATGTGTGAAAAACTGAAAGAACTGCTGCCCCGCCAGCAGTTTGACATTGCCATACAAGCCGCCATCGGCGCAAAGATTGTTGCGCGTGAAACCGTCAAACAGGTGAGAAAAGACGTCACAGCTAAATGCTACGGCGGCGACATCAGCCGTAAGAGAAAACTGCTCGAGAAGCAAAAACGAGGCAAAAAGCGCATGAAGGAAATCGGCAACGTGCAAGTGCCGCAGAAAGCCTTCCTCGCTGTATTGAAATTAGATTAAGAATGCCATTACTAAGAGGAAAGATTCAAGAAATCCCCTCCGACAATCCATTAGGAAGCATCCAACAACGGCCGCGCCCTTATCGACTACCATCTTTTTAACCCTGCATGGATAGTATAAAATAATTTTGAATAACCACTTAATATGCTTATAAATTTATCAAACGCCACCATTGCTGTAACAGAGAAAACACTGCTGAGCGATGTTGACTTTCACGTTTCAGAAGGAGAGTTTGTCTACATCATCGGGCATGTCGGCTCAGGCAAGAGCTCTTTGCTGAAAACGCTCTACGGAGAATTGCCCGTTGCAGGAGAGGGCGAGGCAACGATTTTGGGAACCGACCTACACCAACTGCGACGAAAACATTTGCCAGCACTGCGACGACAACTCGGCATTGTTTTCAGGATTTCCAGTTGCTTCGGGATTACACGGTGTTCGGCAACATCGACTTCGTGCTGAAAGCCACCGGCTGGAAAAAGAAGCAGGCACGCCACAAACGCATATTGGAGGTGCTTGATGAAGTGGGCATGAAAGACAAAGCCACTTCATTCCCCCACCAGCTCTCTGGCGGAGAACAACAATGTATCGCAATTGCCCGCGCTTTAATCAACAAGCCGAAAATCATCTTGGCAGACGAACCGACGGGCAACCTCGATCATGAAAGCAGCACGCAAATCATGCAACTGCTGAAAAGAATCTGCGAACAAGGCACTGCCGTCGTGATGGTCACCCACAATCTGCAATTGCTGAAAGACTTCCCAGGCATCGTCTATAAATGTGCATCAGGAAAAATCCACGACACGACCGGTTCCTATCGTAGCACCCCCAAAGACACTGATGAAAACTCGGAAGACTATCAAACTGAATACCATGTTGATGCGCTGCAGGCTGACTGACTTATGCCTTGTCAAAATTGCTCAACTTATTCTTTCACCCCTTGCTAAGGCTCCCAACCAAGTTTATAAAAATTCACCAAAAGCAAACACTTATGAAAATATTGAAATTCGGAGGCACTTCCGTCGGTTCCCCACAGCGCATGAAAGACGTGTGCAAATTGATCACAGACGGACAGAAAAAAATCGTTGTCCTCTCAGCCATGTCTGGAACAACCAACACTTTGGTTGAAATTGCAGACTATTTTCAGAAAAAAAATGCAGAAGCCGCCAACAACGTCATCAACAAGTTGCGCAGAACCTACATGAAACATGTAGAAGAGCTCTATGAAACTGAAGAAATGGCTGAAAAGACCAAACAGCTTCTGAACTCGGTGTTCTCATATCTCCATTCATTCCAAACGGTCGATTTCAGCGAAACAACATCGAAAGCCATCCTGGCCCAAGGGGAAATCATGAGCACCAACATGGTGACAAACTTCCTTATGGAGCAGGGTGTCAAAGTACACCTCATCCCGGCGTTTGAATACATGCGTCTCGATGAAATGGGCGAGCCAGACATGACGCACATCCAAGAACACTTGTCGGCTTATCTGAGAAAACACGCAAACTTCGACCTCTATATCACGCAGGGATTCATCTGCCTGAACCACAACGGAGAAGTCGACAACCTTCAGCGTGGCGGCTCCGACTACACGGCCTGCCTAATTGGTGCAACCCTCCAGGCCAGCGAAATCCAGATTTGGACAGACATCGACGGCATGCACAACAACGACCCCCGCATCGTCAACGGAACATCGCCAGTCCGTCAGCTCAATTTTGAAGAAGCAGCCGAACTGGCCTATTTCGGAGCAAAAATCCTCCACCCCACATGCATCCAGCCAGCACGCTATGCTGGAGTCCCCGTCAGACTCCTCAACACGATGGACCCCAAAGCACCCGGCACCCTCATCAACAACGACATGACCTACGGCACCATCAAGGCCGTCGCTGCCAAAGACAACATCACGGCCATCAAGATTGTATCAAGCAGAATGCTATTGCAGGCAGGCTTCCTCCGCAAAGTCTTTGAAATTTTTGATACGTACAACACAAGCATCGACCTGGTCACTACCTCGGAAGTCGGAATCTCGCTGACCATTGACAACACGGCACACCTGGACCCGATTTTAGAAAACCTGAAACACTACGGCACGGTTGAAGTGGACAACGACATGTGTATCATCTGCGTAGTCGGCGACTTGAGATGGACCAACGTTGGCTTTGAAACGCTGGCAGCAAAAGCGCTCTCAGAAATTCCCTTACGCATGATTTCATACGGCGGCAGCAACCACAACATCTCCTTCCTTGTAAGAGAATCCGACAAGAAAGCCGCGCTCCAAGCATTGAGCGACGAACTTTTCAACAAATAACCCCACTCCGAAAAAGCAAACGCCAATTGGCATCCTTCAAATCGAATAGTATGAAATTTCATGCTATTCGATTTATTAATATACACCCAATAAACCCAAAAAGATGAACCATCCAACCATTTTCCCCATTCAGCGCTTCCAGTCCATCAAAACGCCCTTCTACTATTACAACCTCGACCTTCTGAAAAAAACAATTGCAACAGTCAAGGAAGAAGCAGGAAAATATGAGAATTTCCACGTTCACTACGCCATAAAAGCCAACGCCAACAAACACATCCTCTCCATCATCTCTGAAAACCGCTTGGGAGCCGACTGCGTGAGCGGAGGCGAAATCCAAGCAGCCGTCGACGCTGGTTTCCCTGCAGATAAAATCGTTTTTGCTGGAGTCGGGAAAAGCGATTGGGAAATAAATCTGGCGTTGGAGCAAGGCATCTCCTGCTTCAACGTAGAAAGCCTGCCAGAATTAGACATCATCAGCCAATTGGCAGAAGCGCGCGGTGTCAAAGCCACCATCGCCTTCCGCGTCAACCCCAACGTGGATGCACACACCCATGCCAAAATCACGACAGGACTGAACGAGAACAAATTCGGTATCGCCATGGAAGACCTGCTTCCAGCCGTCAAGCATGCACAGAGCCTGCCCTCAATCATTTTCTCTGGCCTGCATTTCCACATAGGTAGCCAGATACTCCATTTGGAGGTCTACGAATCTCTGTGCCAGCGCATCAACGAATTACAGGACCAGCTGGAGCGAAACAACATCTCCTGCGCCACCATAAATGTCGGCGGCGGTCTCGGCATAAACTATGAAGCCCCCGACGCTGACCCCATCCCCGCTTTCGCCGCCTATTTCAAGATATTTGGCGAACACCTCAAACTCCGTCCCGGTCAATCTCTCCACTTCGAATTGGGGCGTTCCATCGTTGCACAATGCGGAACACTCATAGCCAAGACGTTGTACGTCAAACACGGACACAGCAAGAAATTTGTGATTGCAGATGCTGGGTTCACAGAACTCATTCGCCCCGCAATGTATGGCGCCCACCATTTTATAGAAAACCTTTCAGCAGCAAGCAACGCGCCCTGCGACACATACGATGTCGTTGGCCCCATCTGCGAAAGCAGCGATGTGTTTGGAAAAGACATCCAGCTTCCGCTTTGCCAAAGAGGCGACTTGATAGCCTTTCGTTCAGCAGGGGCATACGGTGAAGTAATGGCATCAACCTACAACTGCAGACAATTGCCAAAGAGCTATTTTTCTGACAGTATCTGATGAGAGGGGACACAGAAAAGCCTAACGTCTCAACCAAACATTCCGTTACATAATCACCGCCCCCCGTTTCACGACATCTTATAAAAAGAGGAGTGCCAAAAGACATCAGCCTTTTAGCACTCCTCTTTCATTATGCCGTTTTGTTAATTAAACCAGCGAACATAGCAAAGGTCTTGACGGTCTGCCAAATCCTTGTTTTTCGGATACATACGGTAGGCCACCTTGAAGGAACCAGCAAGGTCAATGCTCGTTTTCAGTTCGAAGGTGTAAAGGTTGCCTTCGTGCTTCGTCACCTCCATCGGATAAACCTGATAGATGCTGTCCTTGCCGTCGTTTCCAGACGTCATGGCAACGAGGTCAATACCGATTGCGTTGTCGAGGCCCTGCTCGTCAACAACGTGGGTCACAGAAAATTCCTTGTCGCTAATGAGGTTGCCGTTGGTGAGATTCTCGCTGCGGGTTGTCGAAACCACGCGGATGCTGTCCCAACGTTCTGCAACGCGCTGCTTCCATGCGGCAATCTCTTTTGCCTTCTTGTTGTTGTCGGCACTGAGCATCTTGAAGCGAGCGGCTTCCTTGCAATAGAAGCGGTCGTAATAGTCGTCGAGCTGACGCTTCATCGTGTAGAAAGGAGCAATCTGCGCGATGGAGTTCTTCACGGTGTGAACCCAGTTTTCGCTGTATCCCTTACGGTTGCGTGCGTAATAAAGCGGAATGATTTCTTGCTCTAACATAGAATAAATCGTCCAGGCATCGAGCTTATCTTGATGTTCCTGGTTCTGATAGGTGCGTTTGTCGGTCAATGCCCATCCAGCACCTTCACGATAACCTTCATACCACCAGCCGTCGAGCACGGAGAGATTGACAACGCCGTTCATCAATGCTTTCTCACCAGATGTGCCGGAAGCTTCAAGCGGACGTGTCGGTGTGTTCATCCAGATGTCAACACCTGAAACAAGGCGGCGGGCCAACTGCATGTCGTAGTTCTCAACGAAAAGAATCTTACCGATGAACTCAGGACGCTGGGAAATCTCAAAAATACGCTTGATTAATCCCTGTCCAGCTCCGTCAGCGGGGTGGGCCTTGCCAGCGAAGATGAACTGCACAGGATAGTCGGGATTATTGACAATCTTGGCCAAACGATCTAAGTTAGAGAAGAGCAGGTGGGCACGCTTGTAGGTTGCGAAACGACGGGCGAAACCAATCAAGAGGGCGTTTGGATTGATTTTGTCGAGCAAAGAAACGACACGCGAAGGGTCGCCCTGATTCTTGAGCCAGTTGTCGCGGAAACGCTCGCGGATGTAGTCAATGAGTTTCACCTTCAGCTTCATGCGAGTTTTCCAAACGACATCGTCGGGCACATCGTAGATTTTCTCCCAAATGCTTGCGTTGCTCTGGTCGTTAAGGAAATTCTTGTCGAAATATTTTCCATAGACTTCCTTCCATTCCTTGGCAGTCCAAGTCGGGAGGTGAACGCCGTTTGTTACGTAGCCAACGTGGCTTTCTTCGCTGTGATCTTGATAGAGGTCATACCATTCGTCGTGGGTGCGGAACTCATGGTCTGGACGGTTTTCGTCGGGCAGATAACCTGGCCAGATGCCTTTAAACATCTGCTGACTCACTTTTCCGTGTAACCAGCTGACACCGTTGACTTCCTGGCAGGTCTTGCACAAGAAGGTCGACATGCAAAACTTTTCGCCGTGGTCGCTGGGGTTTGTGCGGCCAAGGCCCATGAAGTCGTCCCATGAGATGCCGAGGCGTCCGGGGAAAGAGCCCATATATTTGCCAAACAAGCCTTCGTCGAAGTAGTCGTGGCCAGCAGGCACTGGCGTGTGGACGGTGTAGAGAGAGCTTGCACGCACCAATTCAAGAGCTTCGTCAAAATTCAGTCCGCTTTCAACGTAGTCAACCAAACGCTGCACGTTGCACAAGGCGGCATGACCTTCATTGCAGTGGTAAACGTCTTTCGTGATGCCCAACTTCTTCAAAGCCAGGATACCGCCGATACCGAGCAGATATTCTTGCTTCAAACGGTTTTCCCAATCTCCGCCATAGAGGGAGTGGGTGATGTTGCGGTCGTATTGAGAGTTGAGGTCGTTGTCTGTGTCAAGCAAATAGAGGCTGATGCGGCCCACGTTGGCACGCCAAACGGCTGCATGAACCTGATAGTTTGGGAAGGGCACATCGACGATGACTTGGTTGCCGTTTTCATCGAGCACACGCTCAATTGGCAGACGGTCGAAATCCTGGGTATCGTAGTTGGCAATCTGCTGGCCGTCCATCGAGAGCGACTGGGTGAAATAACCATAGCGATACAGGAAACCAACGGCACACATGTCAACATTGCTGTCTGATGCTTCCTTCAGATAGTCGCCAGCCAAGATGCCAAGACCGCCGGAATAGATTTTCAACACGTGGTTGATGCCATATTCCATGCAGAGATAGGCCACAGAGGGGCGCTTGGCATCTGGCTTGACGTCCATGTATTGACGGAAACTGGTGTAGACCTTGTCCATACGTGCCAAGAACTCCTCGTCGGAGGCTATTTCCTTCAGGCGCTTATAGGAAATGTGCGTCAGAAGTTCAATTGGATTTTTGTCAACCTTCCGCCACAAATCTTTGTCAAGACTGCTGAACAGAGCGGTGGCCTCGTTGTTCCAAGCCCACCAAAGGTTGTGTGCCAACTCGTCGAGTTTCTTCAACGGTTCTGGAATGTGGCTTTTGACAGTCACAGTCTTCCAAACTGGCGTGTTTGCATTGCTTACTTTTACGTTCATGAATTCTTATATTTTTATACTAATTATTTTTCTTCAGACGGTCGAGACATTCCGTGTGTCAGAATTCCCCACATTCTGAACTCGGGGTTGACAAGCACTTGGGGCTTTCAAAAGCGAGCCGCGGCCTGAGGTAATGGTTTATTCTGGATTACCACAACGGCACTTTCCGAGTGCCATATCATAAGCTTGGTAATAAAACTTGATGAAATGCTTCCACTGGGCCTTTTGGGCCAATTGGGCAGCCGATCGCCGAATGGCAGTGCGCTCCTTGACTGGCATCTGCAGGAGATGCTCCACGTCAACGCTGATCTGGCGTGCCGACTCATAATAATTGTCATCATCGCGATGAATGACGCTGACACCGTCTTCCAGGGCTCCGCGATGCTTGAGCACGTCATCTACCCACTGTCCGAATCCAGAGAGGTCGGTCGTGATGCAAGGCGTGTTGAAGGCACAACTTTCAAGCGGCGTGTATCCCCACGGTTCATAATATGAAGGATAGATGCAGAGGTCGTTGGCCGTCAGGAGGTCATAATATGGTTTGTTGAATATACCGTCGTTTCCTTCCAGATAAGAAGGAATCAAAATGACCTTCACGGCGTCTGAAGCAGAATTCAAAAGTCCCAGTTGCTTGATCATGCAGAGAATGCGGTCTTCGTTGAGGTTATGCAGGTCGTGCGTGATCATCGGATTGGGCAGCGCCCCTTCTGGCAGTTTCTTTTCCTTCATGCGCTGCAACAGGTCTTCACGCGGACCGAGCATCCAGCACGGCACTTCAATCAGCGCCAACACCTTTGTTGCGCATTCTCCCCGTTGCTCTTCGCCCTGCTTGCTTTTCAAACGCGCATTCAGTTGCGCCATGGCTTCAAGATAGACATCGAAACCTTTGCAGCGGAAGTCGTTTCTTCCGCTTGTTGAAACAATCAGCGTTTCGTCGTCCATCTTCTCGCCAGTCAGCGCCTCGGCCACTTTGAAAATCATCTTGCGGGCAGCACGGCGCTTTGCGGAGAACGAGGCTCCCTTCGGCACAAAGTCGTCTTCAAATCCGTTGGGAAGCACGCAGTCAACGCTTTTGTCGAGCAGTTGGGTGCATTCACGCGCCGTAAACGCACTGACCGTGGTAAAACAGTCTGCACGGAATGCCGATTGCTTCTCCACGCTATGTTTCGACTCCATACTCAGCTCCGAAGCCATCTGGTCGCCGTTGTATCCTTCAAAATATTTATACAGTAACTTATTGTTCCCAGCAATGGAGCGCCCGATGCTTGTTGCATGTGTCGTAAAAATCGTTGCAACGCGCGGTTGGGCTTTTTTCAGGAACATCATGCCCATGCCGCTCATCCATTCATGCGCTTGGTAAACAATCTTGGCATCTGAAGGCAGGCATTTTCCGCAGAGACATTCCGCAACACGTCCGGCTGCAACCGAAAACATCGAAGCCTCGTCATAATCGCCGTAAGCATGAAGCGAATCCACCTGAAAATAATCCCAAGCTGCCTGATAGATGGCATCTTTTTCCGCAAAAAGCGGTTTAAAATCAACCAGCAGCGCCACTGGCTTTCCGGGAACATTCCAACGGCCGATGCGCACGATTAGGCCAGCCTCCTTCAGAGCTTTTTGCCATTTTGGAAAAAGCTTTTTCTCTTCAATAAATAGCGGATTTTCTTCTTGCAAATCAGGACCGATAAAACAAAGGTTATCGGCCAGTTTTTCACAGAGGGTCTTTGCGCGGGAGGACAACACAGTATAAATGCCTCCCACCTTGTTGCATACTTCCCAACTCGCCTCAAAAACGAAGTCGGGGAAAAGTGCTTGTTGAATCATATATTGTTTTCTCGTTGTTCGCTGCAAAGATACTTAAAAAATTGGAATAAAACGAGCAAATTCCCTTGTTTTGCGCCAACCAGCCTTTCTTCATCGCATTCTTTCTCAATCAACTTTGCAAATCAAACGGATTCACAGCCCATGCCACCTCTGTCCCCCTGCCCTGCCGTGGCAGGCACAGAATGGGCAGCGAGCGACAGACCAATGACTTGCACGCCTGCCAGAGCAGACCTTTATGAAAAGGCCTATTCAGAAGTTCGTCAATCTTTGCAGCGGCAGGCGAGGCATTTCTCTCCACGATGTTGCCGTTTCTGTCAATGTTTGTTTCTATCAAAGATACGCCATACTTATAAAGGGCTTTTCCGCACAATCTCCACTAACTTAATATTTCAATTTTGAACGCCCTACCTTACAGGACGCAGGCGTTTATACACTGATACCCAGGGCGTTGTCCTGAGCTGAGGAATTGACTATTCTTTCAGGTAAGTGTGTTCAAATACAAAAAAATATCTGCGCGGTTTTGAACCAAATAACATAGCGAGTGCGGCATCGCTGCAAGGGGCACCGCGCGAACATTTGGTGGAGGCCTGGGGCGAAGCACTGTAGCTCACTTTGCTCGCAAAGTGAGGGGGCGAATATTGTGGTGACCAAGCACGGGCTGAAAATCCAACAAAGTTATGCCCCAGAGCGTTGGCCACGTTCGCTACGTGTTCGTGGCCCTCACTTTGCGAGCAAAGTGAGCTACAATGCTGGCGCCGCAACAGACGATTGCGTGGGCCTGTGCAAATCTCCGCTGCGAGGGCGCTACCGCTAACCTTTGATATTTTAATTTTGGACGCCCTATCTTTCAGGGGCGCTGTCGCCTCTCTACCAATCTTGATTTTTCCTAAATTTTGAATACCCTACCTTACTCCCCAAAAAATGGTCAAATCGTTTTTACCATTACTTATTCCACGTTTTTGACACCGCTGCCTACCAGAACGCATTTTTCCACAGAAAATAGTTTTAAAAAAAAGCAAGTTTTCAGTCCTATGGCTTGCAGGTTTTGAGAATCTCATGTACTTTTGCACTGTTTTTCATGGTATTAGATTTAAGGTTAGTGAAGATTGGTTGTCGGGAGACAATCAATTTTTTTTGCACCTACACGAAAAAACAGGGAGCAGGGGATGTCTCTCCCCAAGTTTATAGGAGGAACAGAATAATACGACAACTCAAATTTTTAAAAACCAGTTTACAAGCTGCACAGCCCCCATATTTTGAAATCGCAACCCTACACCACGTTCTGCCCCGCCATGCAGGGCGTGTATGGTTGGCTTGTCGACGAACCGTGCCCTACTGACTCTTGGCGAACCCAGCCCCGCGTGCGAACGTGCCTCGGTGCAGACGCGGTCGCATCTCGGTGCAGATGCGGTTGCATCTCATCCCAGACGCGGTTGCGTCTGCCCCCGCGTGCGCAGACAATCATTATCCAAGCTTTTTTCCACCCCCTCCCAACCTTCCAACATTCAAACGAAGCGGCTATAAGACGGAAGGAAGGTACAATAAAAAGGGAACGTGTCATTTCGTTGCCATGACACGTCCCCAACTCTTTATCCAATTGTTTAATCAAAATTCCTATTACATAAGCTACATCAGTTGCAAGCCATACCCTTCATCTGAAGTTTTCTCATCTTCTGATTCAGAAGTTGACACATCGGGCCGTTGCCCATTGCTTGATAGCGATCGATGCTATATTTAAGCATCATGATTTCATTTTTTCTTTCTTCTTTCATAATCGTCCTTTTTTTTGCAGCCCGCGTTTCGAACTGCGGTTCATAAAAACCTTTTTTCTTCTTATCACTTGCAAAGGTACCGCCAAAACACGAAATTTCCAACACGGTTCTAAATTCTTAATTGTTTTTTAGCCGCTAACAAGCCATTCTGCAAGGTATGATATTACAAAACAAGGATTTTAATCGAATATATATGGTC